>WNFO01018147.1_pt1 | contig 10249 bp, 16 predicted proteins | sample 5400251 | NCBI WGS metagenome assembly WNFO01 (sample SAMN13153354, study PRJNA577476) | soil metagenome | isolation source: 100 cm saprolite under Madrone tree | place: USA:California | collected 2016-06-14
GCTTGCGGTATGGGAGATACTCCAGGATCGCGGGAACTGGGGTCTGTTCGGCATCATCTGGCAACCAGATGCGAGCCGCCAGCGTCGTGCCGTCTTTCAACGGTATCAACGTGTGTTCGATAACACGCACAGTGCGTGGGAAAGTCGTGACAATCACAGGGGCACTCCAATTGGCACGGCTACGGAACCGCTGGGGCGGTCAGCCGGCATGCCGGTGAGACGCACCTCGACCGCGGCGCATGCGAAGCAGCAGGGAACCCTGTAGAAATGGTCCTTTCCGCAAAAGGTGCCAGCATTTCCACGGTGATCGGCAGGTCGCGCACCTAATGGAGCATGCCGACACTTCCGGATTTTCAGCATGCGCACGATGACCATGCCTGCGATGTCGCGCTTGACGTCAAGGCCGGAGGTGGAAAACCGTCAACCGCTGCTATCCGTAAACGACAGCCCCTGCAATCACGGCTCCGTCCAGTGCAATCCAACCCAAGCACGGCAGATAGATATTCCTGTCATGCCGCCGGATTCCGAACCATAGCCAGAGAAGGGCGGAGACAAAATATGCACTCCACGACAGGATCGAAACGCCCGCTGCTTGATGACCGACCCATATGGCCAACACCTGGGGAACGGTCATGATCATCGTGAATAAGAACATTCCCCCCAACAAGCCACGGAGCTTTTTATCCGAGGGATATGCAGCAGCCACAACGTTCGCCGGATCGTGAATCATTTGGCCTTTCTCCGCATTGCATTGTTTAGACTGCTGAATCTTGCGCGCCGCCAGCATCGTGCCGTCTTTCAACGGTATCAACGTGTGCTCGATCACGCACCTCGATCACACGCACAGTGCGTGGAAAAGTCGTCACAGTCACACGGGATCCGTAAGCTTCGCGATGGGCAAACCTTAAGGTTCATCTGGCTTGCGTAAACGACATCGAATCCCTGGTCGCCGCCTAAGATCGCAGTGGAAAAGGCGCTAATGGGCACGAAGCTGCCGATCGCGGCTCTGCGACATAACGGCAGATATTGCGGGACGTCGCGGGATGGCCGAGTCTGACCTCAAGCGGTCATTCGGAAGCATTCGATGACTGAACGGATCCGGGCAAGTCTCAGTCAACGCACGAGCCGCGACTGGGTTCCATCAAAGTTTTTTTTATTCGCCGCCATCGCTTACCGACTTGCCGCGGTCCGCAATCGGTCTCGACATTGCGAAGTCGGTCTTTCAGTTCACGGCAGCTATCGCCCGCGCGCGGCCAGCGATAGAATGCGCCCTCTGCAGCCAAACGAGACGGTGCTTGTAGTCCTCCCGTATAGGAGTCGGTCCCATGAGCAAATATGCGACATCTGTCATCATGTCCGCCGCCGTCAGCGTCTCAACGTTTGCAACCGCCCACGCGCAACAAACCATCCTTATCCCTGACAATGACAGCGTCTATGTCGACGCAAAATCTTTTCAAGTCGTACCGGGAAAGGGAAAAGGCGACGCGGGAGCTCAAATCAAAGATCTAGCTGCCCGCGAGCTTGGCCCTGGGGCAATTATCATACGTTCGGGCAACAAGCTCTACATCGCCGAAGGTCAAACCCTCCGCGGCGTTGTCACCGGCTACGCCTACGATCCGCGACAGTATAATCCGAGCCTCACCGGTGGCGGCAGCGTCGGCTATAACCAACAATTCGCCTACGATCCGCGGCAGTATAATCCGAACCTCACCGGTGGCGGCAGCATCGGCTATAACCAACAATTCGCCTACGATCCGCGACAGTACAATCCGAATCTCACCGGTGGCGGCAGCCCCGGCTATAACTCCATGCTCATGCAATTCGCCTACGATCCGCGGCAGTATAATCCGAATCTCACCGGTGGCGGCAGCCCCGGCTATAACTCCATGCTCATGCAATTCGCCTACGATCCGGACTATGTCCAATACAAGCTCAAAAAGGCCTTCGAGGAGAATTGGATCCCGGCGAGTACAAAGTGACGAGCCTGCGAGCCTTTAGTGCTCACGGGAGCGGGCTGACATAAGCTTCAGTCCGCCCCCCGCGTCTTCTCAACCTTTAACGTGCAACGTTCCTCGGCAGGATTAATCCGCGTCGCGGCATATCAACTCTGGAGAACCCGATGAGCAGTCTCCAAGGGAAGTCGATAAGCTGCATCGGTGCCATCGTCGGCATTGCATCGATCGTGTCAAATTTGGCGCTGGCTCAATCGCAAACGCTCCCGCCGGCTGCGATTGCCGACAATGACAGCATCTATATCGACGGAAAGACCTTTGCCATCACGCCAGGTCGAGCGAAAGGCGACACCTCGGCACAAATCGAAGCGCTCGGGGCCCGCGATTTGGGTCCCGGCGCAATTATTTTTCGTTCGGGGGAAAAGCTTTACATCGTCGCCGCCCCGGTACTTGTACCAGGCGCTCGCAACCAAGCCGGTCAGAACGTCTATGCCCCCGTTGAAAACGATCAACCAAATCGCGTCACGATCGAATATGTCGTACCCAAAAGCGCCGAGCTTCAGGAGCTCTACGGTATGTTAAGAGAACACCGTGTCCTCGAGGCAATGCAGGGGATATTGAGTCCGTTTCGTCTGCCCGAGGACTTGACCATCAAAACCGCGGACTGCGGCATGGTGAATTCCTGGTACGGCCGGGAGAATTCCAAACCGACGGTGACCATCTGTTACGAGCTTTTGCGGCACATTTTGCATTCCTTACCAAAGAAAGCGACCCCCGGCGGACTCACGCCGAGGGATGCAGCAATCGGGCAATTCTTCTGGCTCACGACCCACGAGGTCGGACACGCGATGTTCGATCTTTTCAAAGTGCCGATATTCGGACATGCGGAAGATGCCGCAGACAACTTTGCAGGATACATCATGCTGCAATTCGGCAAGGAGCGAGCGCGGCGATTGATCGCAGGCGGCGCTTGGGCATGGCGGGAGTACGTCGCGGATTACAGAACGAATCCCATCGTGCAGACGCAGTTGGCGGGCTTTGCCAGCAACCACGGCCAGCCTGAAGAACGCTTTTATAATCTCATGTGCCTGGCCTACGGTGCCGACCCGGTGACGTTCGCCGATCTGACCGAGGACGGATATTTGCCGCCAAACCGCTTGCCAAGCTGCAGATACGAGTACGACACGCTCGCCTATGCGTTTCACCGCGAAATCTCGCCGCATATCGATCAGCAGATGGCGAGGCAGGTCTTGGATACGGCATGGTTTTCGAACGTGCCGCCAACGGGCCCAACGCCGCCCCGACCGAGATGATGCTCGCCGAGATCGGCGCCATGGCGTTGGCTGGTTGGCCGGCCGATTTTTCGCACGACGACATCGGCGTCGTGCAAGACACGATGGTCCAAGAGCGCGATCACTTTGAGATCTGAGAGCCGGCGCCGAACGGACATAGCGAGACAAGCTCGCGATGTCCGCTTTCGGGGGGATTGTGTTGCAAAACTATTTTGCCCGTTCGAGCGCGTGAGATTGATTCAAGATCAGACGTCAATGCGCAACGTTGATTCAAGAATCCATTAGCTTCGATTCGATTGTTGCGTATTTTTATTCTACAGCTTCTCCATGGTGACTGCAGACGCGGATGATCGGGCACCCTGAAATCGATCAGGGCGTTTGGGGTATTGGTCTGTCCAGCGCCCTTTTTACAAACTCAACGGAATCGATTGCCGCCCCGAGTTGGACACGAAAGCTCTCGATCTCATCCTTCATGGGTGGCGGCAGTTCCCCCCACCAGTCAATAGTGCGACTCATCGCCTCTTCGATGGTTAGAATCATTTGCTCGATCGCCACGTCGCGGTACGTTTTCGCCATAGCCTTGTTGCCTCTGCAAGCGCTGCCCGCCGAGTCTCGCCATGTTGCTGGGAGGTCGTCGGCGGACGTGCGGTTGGTTCCGTTTTATGCTGCCAAGCAGTCTAAGCGCCCGATCGTCGTGGCGTCCACGCCATCCGATCGGGCCGCCGCGCTATCTGGTTCGGATGAAAAGCAGCAAAGCTCAGAACGAGCACCCGCGTAGATACCGGCCTGGCGATCCGGATATGTCAGCAGGCCCATGAAGCCTGTGGGTGAACCTATCTAACGTTGAATTGTTAGCGATGGTCCTATTTCTGTTTTACTGCCTGGAACGGATCAGCGGCGTAGACAATCTTTCCGCCGACCATGGTAAGCAGCGATTTCAAAGTATGAATCTGATCTGCGGGGATAGTGAGATACGGCTGATCGAGCACCGCAATATCGGCGAGCTTGCCAGCCTCTAGCGTGCCTTTTCGGTTCTCGTCGAAGGTTAACCAAGCTGCATTTGCAGTGTAGAAGCGAAGGGCCTCTTCGCGGGTCACCCCGAGGTCCGGCCGTCGTTGGACCGAACGGCCGACCGCGCGTCCGGTCACCTGATATTCGATCGTCCGCCACGTGTTGAACTCGCCAACGCGAGTGGAGTCCGTCCCGCCAACGACCATCAGGCCCGCGTTCAATGCAAGCCGTGTCCGAGGGGCTTGCTCGGCAACAGCGAGCCCATTGGTTCGTGCTATCTGGAACGCCTCATAATAGGCGTTCATCTGAACACTATAACACAATCCCAGCTTGCTCATTCTCTCGAACGTATCAGCGGTGCCCGTCCCTCGGCATCTCTTTCGATCTCGATACCCGGAATCGATGCTCCCTCCTTTATCAATCCCAGCGCTTCGAGTCCTTTTTCATTGAGAAGCGCATAGTCATAGAGACACTGCACATAGGCGGGATTATTTGGCAGCGCCGTGTTCAAGTCTTCGACCGTCGGCCCGCGTTTTTCCTCGAACTGATCCGGCGACCACGCGCCGGCGACAGTCACCCATTTCCCAGCCCCCCTTTCTGCGGCAGTCGCCTTCAGGTTCTCCAGGGCGCCTGTGAGCGTTGTCGCATCGTACCAATAGGTCTCGAACCTGAATGTTTGGCCTCCGCGAATGGCGTGCACATGAGTGTCAACGAGGCCGGGAATGATAGTCCTTCCGCCGACGTCGATGACATGAGCGTCAGGTCCTGCCAACGTCTCGATCTCAACATTCGAGCGACGCCCACGATACGCTCCCCGCTGATGGCGACGGCTTGGGCGACTTGATCGCTCTTGTCCATGGTGAGAACGATGCCATTCGAAAGGACATGCATCGGGTCGTCGCTTGCTCCCGCCAATGTCGAGAACAGCCACAGTGATACGGCTGCGAGCGCAGCGTGAGTTCTACACATCGCCTCCTCCGCCCCGGTGATCCTGCCTGCCGCTCAAAGGTAGCAGAGAAATGCGCCTTAGGGGTTTGTCCGTCGCGCAACGGCCTACGAAGCTGGAGTCGTCCGGCGCCAAATCTATTCAAGAGATCGATCGGCTCTTCTCCGAGATGCCAGAACCGGACCGGAGCAGGAAGCTATGTCCATACCCGTCGCGCTGTCTCGCACACCCTCTCGAGCTTACGTCTTTCGGCGTCGATGGAAAGGCGGTTTCCAACGATCGAGGAGGCAAAGCCGCACTGAGTGCTGAGCGCCAAGCGTTCCAGCGGCACAAAGCGATTTGCTTGCGTGATGCGACGGATGAGGTCTTCCGGCGCCTCCATTTGCGGCCGCTTGGTGCTGATCAGTCCGAGGACCACCATCTTGTCGTCGGGGACGTGCCGGAGCGGTGCAAACGAGCCGGACCGATCGCCGTCGTATTCGAGGAGAAGCCGCGTTGCACCGATGCGCCGGAAAATCGGTCGGGCAAGGTCAAAATCATTGACCCCAGGCCGTCTCGATCGTACAAGTAAAGCACGCCAAGTTTTTGGTCTGCCTTGCTCAGCTCCCGGTTTTGGGCCGCTCTCAAGTCATCTTCCAAAACTCGGATCGTCGCGCGATACGCGCGTAATCATTTGAGCACATAACGCAAGGAGACGACGATGGCCACAGGAACCGTGAAGTGGTTCAACCCGACGAAGGGCTATGGATTCATTCAGCCCCAGGGAGGCGGCAAGGACGTGTTTGTTCATATTTCAGCGGTCGAGAAGGCCGGCCTGAACACCCTCAACGAAGGGCAGATTGTTCAATATGAAGTCGTCAGCAACCGTGGCAAGGAGTCGGCAGAGAACCTCAAAGTTGGCTAGCCGGTTCCAGCGGTACCTCCCGGCTTGACGGTTCATCGCATTGAACGGGAGCTGCGCGCACCAAAGAGGCCTAGAATCGCTGCAACGTCAGGCTCCGGGAGAGAGAATGAAAGGAACCCCCGACAACACGGTCATCCTGCATTGGAATGAATGCCAGACTGCATGGATGGAATTGCCGTGGCGGGACTGGGTTCGATTTCGAGGACATGGTAGGGGAGGTACCAGCCTCCTAGCCGGCGCCGAAGCTGGCGAGCATTACTTCCTTGTCTGTGTACTTGGAGATGGCGGCGAACTCGCCAATGTGATCCCGCACAGATACGTCTTATCAACCGACGGCCGGCTCGTTTACGGATTCGACGGGCTTGGAGCGTCAGAGCGTGAAGAATATTGCAAAATTCAGACGCTCCTTTCGCCCACGATTGAGGACTCAGAGCGCTACAATGAACTTGGTTCCTGGGGCTTTACCGCCAACCTACCTCCGCTTCACACGGTTCAGCCCCTGCTAAGGGCACTGCCGGGTCTCGCGGGCGCGGAGCACAGCGCTGCATGCTGGGATTTTCTTTCGGCTATTGGAATTTGCCGCGCGAGCACGCGAGCCAATTGAGCATGAGTAGCATTATACGTTATCAGGTGTGGCGTAACGGCTGCGAGGCGTATCGACCACCTAAAGGAAGCTCATATGAGCGACGTGCGAATTGCGGCGGTTTTCGATGCTAATTTGCCCAACCTCAGCAGGTCTGTTCGAATAAGCTCTTTTTACGACGCGCAAGTGTTTGTTCGCAGATGGGCGATCAGGGACAAAGACCGTGTCATCCGTGTGCTTCTTCGTCGTATGGAAAGGGCGAACAGCTCAGAGGCAGCCAACAGTGCTATGCAAGAACTGAAGCGAGAACTAGCCGCGAGAGGCTTGCTGCCTGCTGCGCATGGAACGAAGGTTTACTGAGGATCATTCTCGTTTCAGGCACGAGACGGATGATCATCTGCGCAAGTAACTCGGTGTCTTCGGAAACCCGCGGCAGCAACCCATCGAGCCACCTCTTCGTCTTGCGCGCGAGAGTGCATTACGAAGAACGCAAACAGGCGCTGAACCGATCAAGCGACCTCCCGTAATCCGGGCGCCGACAGCGGTGCCGTTGAGGCGCACGATCGGCTCTTGGGCGAGCGAACCGAGCATTCAATGCGTCGATGCTCGAGGGCGAGGCGGTATCATCGCGGATGGCGCGCGCCTCTACCTAGAAGGAAATCGACGAACCCGCCGGCAAATTCTTGCGGCCGCGAAGTAAAATTGCCCACTTGGAACTGCTCGCGTATGCGAGTCGCGCCAACAAAATATTCGCCGCTGTATCTCGTCAATCGGCCAACTTTGATCGCGGCGGTAATGGCTGTTTTGCCAAGCCGGCTAGGGCCAGCGGCTTGTGCGAGCGAGATTGCAGTCATTTGAGCCCCCGATCTAACCGAACGAGCTGTGTCAGTCTTTTTTGGGCTACAGATTGGGAGCCCTCATCTATTTAGAAAAGTGTGTGGTTTTTCTGCAACTGCGGAAGAGACCCATGGATTGACGCTTGTGACTTGTGTTTTCAAAGGCGTTCAGGCGTGACAATTCACGCCGGCGCGGACGCATCACCGTCGGCTTGTCGTTGAAGTGATCAATTTTATACAGACGGCGTTCGCGTGGGCGTCTTAGATCAACACGCCCGTATGCCCCATTTCGGGGGCTGGGCTCCCAAGTCGCCCTACTAGCCCCACTTCGTCGGGGCAACGGGACAGTGGTGGAAAAACTGCCGATGGACGTGCCGCCATGCGCACGTTTTGCGGCTGCACGCAGGCAATCGCCACCCGTTAGCTTTGCTTGTCATCCGGCGGGGCTTCGGCTGCGGCCCGATCGGCTTTGCGCAGCGCAAGCTTCTCATCCTTCTTTCTTTGCTTTTCCTCGGTCCGTGCGCGCGCTGCCCTCTGTCGTTCAGCCCGGTCTCTACCGTAATTTGGCTTGAATGTCATTGGATCCTCTTATGCGGTAGGTTGATTTCGTACCTGCCGACCATATATATGCATCTGTTCGGGCTTTGCCTGTCCTTGCTATTTGCCCGCCTAGGGCTCTTCCCAAGACAACGTTGAAGTCGGACGCAAGGCTGCGCTATGTCGCGCAGGTCGCAGACGCCAATCGGCGTTTTCAAAGGAGGCCGGATATGGCTCAAGGTAAAGTCAAGTTTTTCAATTCACAAAGGGGCTTTGGCTTCATTCAGCCGACCGACGGCGGAGCGGACGTATTCGTCCATATTTCCGCAGTCGAGCGCGCCGGAATGAGCAATCTCAATGAGGGGCAGACCCTCACATACGACGTTGTGAGCGAGCGCGGCAAGTTGGCCGCTTCGAACCTTCAGAACGTCTAATATCTTCCAAGAAATAAAACATCAGGCCCTGGCGCCTAGGTATCGGCCCGACTTCCACTTGCCCGACGTGCCTCGATGACTGCGACGCCGCCCTCGATGTGTGGCGTATCCATCGTTGAACAATGACAGGAAACCAAAATGGCACGGAAGCCGGCCACGCGAGTTGAGTTCACTCTTTTTGACGTGGTTTACGAAGACGGTTCTCAGCGGTCCAATCGCAGAGTTCCGAGCGAAGTCCTTGGCGGCCTCGATGGCGACTCCCCTGCGCGCGCGATCATCGAAGAACAGGACCGGCTCATCGCGGAGAGGTCAGGCACTCCGGCCATTGCTGTGAAAAGCGTACATCGATCCGGCAGCAAAAAGGCCGACGAACCCTTGCGATCATCGCGGTAAGCGTCAGCATCGGATTGATGATGGGGTACTATTTCATGATCGAATTGATCTAACAGATGGCTGTCGAGCATTCCTCGCGCCGAAACAAAGGAGGCCATGTTGCCTGACCATTCGAAGGAGCGCGATCGAGCCGAAGCGCGGTTCAAGAAGACACAGAAAGCGACTCAAGATGCCAACGAGGCCAGGGCGCACTATGAGTCCGAGGCTCGGGCTGTTCGAGAAAAGACTGCAAGACTGAAAGCACTTCGGTTGGCCAAAGAGGCGACCGACTTGGAGACACGAGTTGACAAGAAGCCAATCGCTTCAAAAGCGATGCCCTCAATTTAAATTGGTGGACCAGTAAAGTGCATGGCGACACGGCAGCAGCGCATGGATGCCTTCATTCACGAAGGCGGACCACCAGCGGACCGGCTACTTGAGCTTCTTTAGTGAGGATCACGGCAGGTACGTAGTTTCCTTCCTATGTCAATGGCGTAGCGGTGATTGGAAGAAGGTGGAAACGGGCGAGCGCATCGGAGCCGCGGTCATAGGCTGGCGAGCACGCGTATCTGGTTTTGTAGATCGTTTACACTCGCATGAACTTCTGATGATACATGGATCGGCCTGCGCTCGTCCGTTAGACCCACCGTGCCGCCAAGCAGGCCCGACATTGCTGACCAGTGGGAGTGAGGCGGCTTGCCGGCTGGATTGATGGCATCTTATGAAGATCGCACAAATCGCGCCGTTGTATGAGGCGGTGCCGCCCAGCTTGTATGGCGGCACCGAACGCATCGTGGCACACCTGACCAACGCTCTCGTAGAGCTTGGGCACGAGGTCACGCTATTCGCGACTGCGGAGGCCCATACACGAGCGACGCTGGTTCCGGTACGCGACCAAGCCATTCGGCTCGATCCGTTTCCGCTGAAATCAGACCTCGCCGCTCACCTGTCCATGCTGCATGAACTTCATTTGCGCCGGCACGAATTCGATCTTCTGCATTTCCATGTCGATCTCATCCATTTTCCGTTCTTCGAAGACTTGGCGGCGCGAACCGTGACCACGCTGCACGGTCGGCTCGACCTGAAGGACCTGCCTGAGGCCTATTCTCGTTGGCGCCACTATCCCCTGGTTTCCATATCGGATGATCAACGCAAACCACTCGCGGGCGCCAACTGGCTGGCCACTATTCACCATGGCCTCGCTGAAGGCGTTTACTCGTTCAACAACACGCCCAGCGATCCCTATCTCGCCTTCCTCGGTCGCATCTCGCCCGAGAAGCGTCCCGATCGGGCGATCTCCATCGCGAAGCGCCTGGGCATGCGCCTCAAGATTGCGGCAAAGGTGGATGCTGTGGACGTGGGCTATTTTCGCGACGAGATAA
>WNFO01019581.1_pt1 | contig 10249 bp, 3 predicted proteins | sample 5400251 | NCBI WGS metagenome assembly WNFO01 (sample SAMN13153354, study PRJNA577476) | soil metagenome | isolation source: 100 cm saprolite under Madrone tree | place: USA:California | collected 2016-06-14
CCCGTTTTTTCGCACGACCTTCAGTTTGTGCGCGGGCGTCCCGTCGACGTCCTCGGTCCCGAGATACTCAACAGTGCTCCCTTTGGCCTTCCAATCGGCCAACGGTCCATCAATCTCGGTATCTTCCACCAGCGCTTTAACGTCGTCGGCGGACATGCGCTCCGGATCTTTGCGTCCGAAAAATGGTGAAATCTTCCAGCCTTCCTTACTGTCATACGCCTCGATTTGCGTCATGCCCTGGAGCGAAGCCTCGGTACGCACTTCGTCGGGCCGCTTCTTTGTTTGTACGTACCCAAGTTCTATCTGCCCCTGTACCGGCACTAGCAACTTGCCGGTTGCCCGCAACGTTTGCAGATTTTTCGTGCGGGTCGCTCCACCCTTGGCCTCGATGTTCTTGGCGACCAGTTCATCCACGGTTGGCTCATTTTTGTCCTGTGCGAAGAGTGCCGATGCGAAAAGCACCGCCGAAATGAAAGGGATTAGGAAACGAATAGACATATCAATTTTTCAGTTCATGTGAGACACCGCAGAGCATCGAATATTCAAAGAAAGGACAAGCGAGCATTCTTCAAATCCTCTTTCGAGAAAGATGCATCCGGAGTCCAATTTGGATTCAAAAATCATTTAGAGAATCACTCCGTGCGCAGCGCTTGAATTGGATCAACGTGTGTAGCGCGTCGCGCCGGAAGCAAACATGCAATCAGAGCGATAGCCGCAAGCAAAATCGTTGAGCCGGCAAGCAGCGCCGGATTATGCGCGGAAACCTCGTAAAGCTGTGATGTAATCAAACGGCCGAGCGCGAATGCCGAAGCAATTCCGATCGCCAACCCTATGGCAACCGGCCTCATTCCCTGGTTCACAACCATGCGCAGCACATCGCGGGTTTGCGCGCCGAGCGCCATGCGCACACCGATCTCTCCGGTGCGTTGCTCGACTGTGTATGCCACTGCAGCATAGATCCCGATTGCTGCGAGCAACAAAGCAACGCCCGCAAAAATTCCTAATAGCCAGGTCATCAGCCGTGTCTGGCCGAGGGCTTGTGCGATGATTTTGTCCATCGATTGCGGCAGCGCGATTGCAAGACCGGGATCAACAGTCGCCAGCGTTGAGCGCACCAATTTTGTGACAGCGTCCTCCCTTAAATTGCTGCGCACCACAATCGTCGGGAATGGAAAGTTTTCCTGCGCCCACGGACGATAAAATTCCATGTCGTCAGCCTCGTTGACCTTTCGCGAGCGAACGTCGCCGACGATGCCGACGATCTCGCACGGTGTGCCGAAACTCGTGACCAAGAGCGTTTTGCCAATCGGATTTTCGTTGCCGAAAACCTTCTTCGCCCCTGACTGACTGATGAGAACGACGTTCTGATGATCGGCGGTGTCGTGCTCATCGAAATCGCGTCCTGCCAGAACAGGAATGCCCCAGGTCTTGAAATAACCGGGCGAAACGTCGTGGCTTGGGGCCGTCGCCCGCTTGTCCACCGGCAACACCTCGCCATCAGCGCGCGAATAAAGCGTCGCGTTAGCGCCGCCGGCCAGCAGCGGAATATCGCCGCTAACAGTGACACTCTCAAAACCTGGAACCGCTCGCAACGAGGCGAGCAATCGTTCTACGAAACGCTCCACGAGGATTTTTCGGAAGCGCTGTTGCCTCACGCTGCCGCTCACCCCGCGGCCGCCTTCCTTAAGCCCATCTACCAGGTCGCCGTGCGAGCTTTGAAACGCAGGATAAATTCCCATCAGCAGCCCGGTCAAAATCGACAGTGCAACCGTGAAGCCGAGCACGGGAAAAGAGAGGTTAACGCGTGTGTTGGGATCGAATGGCAAAAAATTCGCAGCCATTTTCGGAACAAGCGGGACCAACTGCCAGGCCAGCACGGCGCCGACGATTCCGGCGAGAAGACTCACCAGCAAACTTTCAAACACGAACAGCCGTACAATGCCGGTGCGGGATGCGCCAATCGCCATTCGCAACGCGATCTCCCGGCGGCGCCCGCTGAACCGGACCAGCAACAGGTTCGCCACATTGCTGCAGGCGATGAGCAAGACGAAAGCCACCGCGGCGAACAGCGTCGCGAACGCGGGGCGCAAATTTCCGCTCACATCCTCCGGAAGCGTCTTTAACGTCGTAGTTAACCCGCTATCGATCTTGCCCGGAAATTCACCGCGATAGCTCTGATCCAGTGCAGGTAACGCGGCTCGCGCTTGTTCTACGGTTATTCCCGGTTTCAACCGGCCTACGACGCGCAAAAAGGTGGTGCCGCGCATCATTCGCTCGTACGTGAAACCGGGAATCACGTACGGCTTGGTTGTCCAGACCTCGGCGTTCTGACCGACCCAGGCAAATGGCAGATTCGGCAACACGCCAACAATCGTGTGCGCCACGCCGTCGAGAGTGATGCTGCGGCCAATGACGTTCGGGTCTCCGCCCATTCGTTTCCGCCAGAAATTTTCCGTGACCATTGCCACATCGGCGGCTTCTCCTTCGTTAGGCAAAAAGTTGCGGCCACGGATGGGATGCAGACCGAGGACGTCGAAATAGTTCGACGTCACTTTGCCGCCGAAAAGTTGCACAGCGTCGCCAAGTCCCGTCAACGTGAACGCAAACAGATTTTCGGCAGCGAGGTCCTCACAAATTGTCTGGCCAGCGCGATAATGCTGAAATCGCGGTAGCGACAGTGGAAGATCGACCAGCTTACCGTCCGGCGCGTTGGAAAGGAAGTGCACAACGCGCCGCGGTTCTTTAAACGAAAGACCCCGCAGGAACAAGTCGTTGATCAGGCTGAAGATTGCCGTGTTTGCGCCGATTGCGAGCGCGAGCGTAATCACTGCGGTGATGGTGAATCCCGGCGTTTTAGTCAGGCTCCGAAGTGCGTATTTGAAGTCAGAGATCATAAGAATTTATCGGGAATTGACTGTTTAGAGATCATTCGGCGCGAAGAGCAATGACAGGATCAACTCGCGAAGCGCGGCGTGCCGGCAACCAACATGCGATGATGACTGCAATTCCAAGGACGATCGCGGCGCAAAGGCAAGCGACCAGATCCGGGCCCGGCATTTCGGCCCACTGATTTCGCACCAGGCCCACGACTCCGTAAGTCGCGAGTGCGCCGGCCGTGAAGCCTAACGAGAGCAGCGTTGCCCCTTGTCGAGCAACAAGCTGGATGATCTGGCGGGCGGTGGCTCCCAGTGCGCTGCGGATGCCAAATTCGCGCTCGCGCCGCGCAACCTGGAGCGCGAGCAAACCATACAAACCCACCGCAGCGAGCACCAGCCCGACGATTCCGAACGACGAGACGAGAACGAAAATGAATCGCTCGGTTGTGCGCGAGCGCGCCGCAGCATCCTGGAGCGAGAGAAAGTTGTATGCGGCAAGATTCGCATTCGCACGTGCCAGCGCGGCGCGGATGGTCGGCTCGTTAACCGAACGGCCATCGGTATGCAGAACAAAGGTGATGTCGTCGAGCGATGTCGTCGCGTGCACGAGCATTTGCGCGAGTGGTCGCGCGATCATGCCGAGCACTTCGCCGTCGCGCGGGTCGGCGATCGCTTTCATGTCGCCGACAACGCCGACAATCGTGAACCACGGGCGAGTTCCATCGAGCCGGCCCCAGCGAATGCGTTTGCCGATCGGCGAATCGTTAGGCCAAAAACGTTTGGCGATGCTTTGGCTGATGATGGAGACCAGCGGCGCGTCAGCAGTGTCGCCGGCGTTGAAATCGCGCCCCTGCAACAACGGCTGGCCCATGCTCTGGAAATACCCGGGCACGGGTACGCGCGAGTAGGCGGTGTAGACGCCGCGTGGCTCCGGTGCGGGCGCCCCTTCGGCGTTGAAGAGCATCAATGTCCAGGACGCGTCCATTGGCGACGGCGAAACGACCGTGGCGGATTTGATTCCGGGCAATCCCCGCAGTTGCGCGAGCGAAGCCTCGAGCGCGCTCTGTTGCGCCGCGGCGGTGGGAAAGAATCGATCGGGAACGGTGACGTTAAAGGCGAGGCGGCCTTTTGTCTCGAAACCCCATGGCTCCTCGATCAGTTTCCGGAAATATTGCGTCGCGGTGACGCTGGCAGTCAGCAGCGCAGCGGCAATCGCGAGCTCGACCACAACAAATGAACCGAGCAATCTGCGCGCACTGCGGTCGAGTGTCGCACCGCGTGACGTAACGCTCATTGCACCGCGCAAATCTGTGCGCGCTGCGCGGACCGCAGGCAGCAAACCAAACCCCAAACCGACCAGCGCCATTACACCGGCAGCGAAAGCGAACACGGGTAGATCGAGCCGGGCCGCGTAATCGAATTCGCGCATCGCGCTGCCGGTCGCGTCCGCGCCTTCCGGGCTAAGCGCGAAAAGCATCGGCGTGATCCAGAATGCGAGGAGCAGACCAAGCGCGGTTCCGGCCAAAGCCAGCAAAAGCGCCTGAACGAGTTGCTGCCTGACAAGTTGTCGTCTGCTTGCCCCGAGCGCCGCGCGCAAGGCGAATTCCCCTTCCCGTTCGATCACGCGGGCCAGCAGCAGACCGGCGAAGTTCGCCGCCGCGATCAACAGCGCACAAACTGCGGCCCCGACGATGACGAGAATTTTCGGTCGCAAATCCATCACAAAACTTTCGCGTAACGGCGGGATGTACGCGGCGCGCACGTTCGCCGGATTGGGATCGTCGCGATTTATCGTGGCGCACATGCGCTTGACGGCTTCTTCCGCTTTCGCAGGCGTGATGCCGGGACGCAGTCGCGCCACGCCATAGAGATAATGGTTGTTGATCGTCGCCGGATTATCAGGTTCAAGCGCGAGCGGCAGCCACAAACTCGCGCGATACGGATGCCGGAATGCTTTCGGCATCACGCCGACGATCGTCCGTAGTGTTCCATCGATCACGATCGTGCTGCCAAGCACGTCGCGGCGTGAATTGAGCGCATTGCGCCAGAAGTCGTCGCTGATGATGGCGACGGTCGCCGCTTTATCGATTCCTTCTTCTGTTGTGAAGTTGCGGCCCTGCGATGGCGGCAATCCGAGGACATCAAAAAAGTTGTAGGTGACACGCGCGGCCGGGACGGTTTGCGACGGAGAACCGGCCTTCGCACTAACGACTGAGGCGCCGCCGGTTCCACCGGCAACATCTTCGAAAATATCCCGCCCGAACTCACGGAACCGCGCGGTCGTGCGATCGCTCAGATTCAACGTTGCTGAACCCGCTCCATTTTCATCCAGGGCTTCGTAAATCCTAACGAGTCGTTCCGCATTCGGGAACGGCAACGGACGCAGAAGCGCGCCCTGGACGACGGAGAGAATCGCAGTATTTGCACCAATCCCTAGCGCGAGCGTTAGGACCGCGACCAAAGTGAATCCGGGCGATTTGCGAAGCTGGCGAAGAGCAAACTTAAGATCGCTCATATCATTCGGCGCGCAGCGCGACTATCGGATCGACGCGTGTGGCGCGGCGGGCTGGTATAAGACACGCAAGCAGAGCGGCAATGGCAAGAGCTGCGGCAGTAACGGCAATCAAAACCGGATTGTACGGCGAGATTTGGTAAAGCTGAGCCGCGATGAGATGACCCGCGCCAAGCGTGGCGGCAAGGCCGATTACCAAGCCGAGCAAAACCGGATTCATCCCTTGTTTCACCACGAGTTGCAAAACATCTGTGACCTGCGCGCCGAGCGCCATGCGCACTCCGATTTCGCTCGTTCGTTGTTCGACCGTATAAGCGACCGCGCCGTAAATTCCGACGATGGCGAGTAACAGCGCAACGCCGGCAAATGCGCCGAGCAATCCCATCGTTAACCGTTGTTGACCGAGCGACTGCGTAACAATCGCATCGAGCGTGTTTGGTTGTAGAATTGGCATTTGCTTGTCGATCTTATCGAGCGCGCCGCGAACGATCGCCTGCGCAGCGTCCGGTTTCATCAAAGTGCGCACGAGGACGTTGAAAAACGAGAAGCTGCGTTGCGGCCACGGCCGGTAAAACTCGACATCGTTCGTTTTCGCAAGCTGTCGCGACCGCACATCGCCAACAACGCCGATGACTTCGGCCACAAGGCCGGTGCCGTTGTCGACGCCGAAGAAGATTTGTCGGCCCAGCGGATTCTCGTTCGGGAATAATTTCTTTACCGTCGAGTTACTCAAGATCACAACAAGAGGCGAATCGGACTTGTCGTGTTCAGTGAAGTCGCGGCCGGCCAAAAGCGGAATGTTGAGAAGGCGAAAATATCCCGGCGATACACTGCGTGTTAAACCGAGCGGGCGTTGAACAACTGGTAAGGGATTTCCATCCACTGGAGCGTAGGGAGTCTGCGAATAATTGCCGCTCATCGGCACGGCTTCGGTCGTCGCGACACGTTCAACGCCGGGCGCAACTTTCAATTCATCAAGCAGGCGCTGGACGAAATTACCGCGCGCCGAGCTATCGGGATATCGTGCAGCAGGCAATCCAATCGCGCCCGCCCAGACGTGGTCCGATCGGAAACCCGTTGCTTGATTGCTCAATCGCACAAAGCTCGAAACGAGCATCGCCGCCGCCGCGAGCAAGATCATCGACAACGCAACTTGAGCCGAGACAAGTCCCCGGCGAAATCGATGTTGGCCGGGACTTCCGCTAACGGAGCGTCCGCTCTCCTTTAGACCTCCAACCAGATCGCCGCGCGAACTTTGCCACGCCGGATAAACTCCCATGATAAGTCCAGTGACCAACGAAAGACCGAGCGTGAACAGAAGCACGGGCAAATGCAGCGTGATCCCGCCTTCTAATGGAACATTGTCGCCGGCGATTTTCGGAACGATTTCGATAACCCAAATCGCCAGAAGCAATCCAATAACGCCGGCAATGACGCTGACGGTCGTGCTTTCGAGCACAAAGAGCCGCACGACACTGCGGCGATCGCCACCGAGCGCCATTCGCATCGCGATTTCGCGGCGTCGTCCGGTGAAGCGAACGAGCAAAAGGTTTGCAACGTTGCTGCACGCAATCAGCAAAACCGCGCCGACGGCGATGAGCAACGTCACGAAAGCCGGCCGCAGGTCGCCGGTTGCATCTTCGTTCGCGCCGACGAGGACTGATGTCCATGTCGAATCGGCTGCTTCTCCATGCTGCTCGCGATAACTTTGCTCGAGCGCAGGCATCGCAGTCTGCGCTTGTTGAATCGTGACGCCGGGCTTCAATCGGCCTATGCAACGCATGAAACTGTAGCCGCGCATGATGCGCTCTTTCGTCGCGTTTGGATTATCGAACGGCGTCGCGATAAAAACCTCCGAGTCGCGGCCGAACCACGAGATGGGCAAGTTCGGCAAAACGCCAACGATGGTGTGAGCCACATCGTTCAGCGCAATGCTTCGCCCGATTACGCCCGGATCCGAGCCCAGGCGTTTGCGCCAAAAACTCTCCGTCACGAGTGCGACGTTGACTTTCATTTCTTCCTGTTGAAGAAAGTTGCGGCCGCGAATTGGACGGACGCCTAGCAGGTCGAAATAATTGGCGGTGACATTTGCGCCGAGCACTTGCACCGGCTCGCCTGAGCCAGTGAGGATGTAGCCGTTATTCCAATCGGCAGCGACCGCGGTGAAAACATTTTGTCCGTCGCGGTAATGCCAAAATTTCGGAATGGAAAATGGAAGTTGGTGCAGATCGCGCTCTTTCGCTTCAAGCCCACGCAGAAACAAATCGTGAATTAAACTGAACACGGCCGTGTTCGCGCCGATCCCGAGCGCCAGAGTTAGCACAGCGATCAAGGTGAACCCCGGCGATTTGCGGAGTTGGCGAAGAGCGAATTTGAGATCGTTCATATCATTCGGCCCGCAGGGCTTGAACCGGATTGACGTGGATGGCGCGCCGTGCTGGCAGCAGACACGCGAGCAAAGCTGCTATCGCGAGCAAGGTTGTTGCGGCCATTAGCAGCAGCGGATTATGCGCAGAAACCTGATATAGCTGCGCGGCCATCAACCGGCCGAGCCCGAACGTCGCGAGAATGCCGATCGCAAGTCCGCTCACCACGGGCGGCATTCCTTGCCTAACGACAAGTTGCAGCACATCACCTGATTGCGCACCGAGCGCCATGCGAACTCCAATTTCTTGAGTGCGTTGCTCGACGGTGTAAGCGACGGCGCCGTAAATCCCGATGCTGGCCAGCAACAAGGCCACCCCCGCGAAAACTCCGAGCAACCACATCATCAAACGCGCTTGCCCGAGCGCTCGCGCGACAACCGCGTCCATGGTTTGTGGCACTGCAATCGCCAGACCCGGATTCACTTTCGTGAGCGCGGATTGCACCAGCTTTGTCACCGCATCCACTTTTAGATTGCTGCGGACGGTGATGTTAACGAATGGAAAATTATATTGCGCCCACGGCCGATAAAATTCCATGCCCGGCGCCTCGGCCACCTGCAGTGAGCGCACATCGCCGACGATTCCGACAATTTCCCACTGCGCAGAGGCTAAGAATAAAGTCTTTCCGATTGGATTCTCACCCGGGAAAACTTGTTTCGCACCGGCCTGACTGATCAGACAAACTTTCTGTCCGTCGGCGGTGTCGTGTTCATTGAAGTGACGGCCAGCCAGAAGCGGCACTCCCCAGGTCTTGAAATATCCGGGAGTAATCTCGTGACCAGGCACGATCTCACGCTTCTCGACTGGCGGAACATCACGATCGCCCCGCGCATAAAGATAACGACTGAAGCCAACCAACGGAATATCGCCGCTAATAGTCGCGCTCTCGAGCCCGGGAACACTGCGCAACTCATGCAGTGTTTGTTCAACAAAACGTTGACGCGACGGACGGTCTGGGTACTGCGAGGTCGGCAGTGTAATCGCACCCGTCCAAAGATTCTGGGGACGGAAGCCAAGGTTCTGCTGACTCAAGCGGATGAAACTCGTGATCAGCAGCGCCGCGCCGGCCAACAAAGTGACCGAGAGCGCGACTTGCGCGCCGACGAGGATTTTTCGGAAGCGCTGCTGGCGCGCACTGCCGCTCGTGCCGCGGCCGCCTTCTTTCAATGCATCAACCAAATCGGCGTACGAACCCTGAAGCGCCGGATAAATTCCCATCAAGAGACCGGTCAAGATCGACAATCCAATCGTGAACACGAGCACTGCTATCGACAAGCTCGTTGCGTCGTTCGCTTCCAACGACAGAAAATTGGAGGCTATTCGCGGAACCAGCGGCACCAATTGCCACGCGACGAAAGCGCCGACCACGCCCGCGATTACGCTGACGAGCAAACTTTCGAAAACGAATAGCCTCACGATACTGCTGCGCGACGCGCCGACGGCCATTCGCAACGCGATCTCGCGCCGGCGTCCATTGAAACGAACAAGCAATAGATTAGCGACGTTGCTGCACGCGATCAGCAAAACGAAACTCACCGCGGCGAAAAGCGTAACGAAGCCCGCGCGGAAATTCCGGGTCACGTCCTCAGGCAAAGCCCGCAGCGTCGTGATCAATGCGCTGTCGATGTTGTTCGGATATTGAACACGATAACTTTCTTCCAACGATGGCAATGCGGCGCGCGCTTGTTGAACGGTCACCCCTGGTTTCAATCGTCCGACAACCCGCAGAAAAAAGGAACCGCGCATCAGTTGCTCATGACTGAACCCGGGAAGCTGAAAAGGTTTCGTTGTCCAAACTTCGCTTCGCCCAATCACGTTCGGATCTCCGCCGAGGCGCTTCTGCCAGAAATTTTTCGTCACCAATGCGACGTCGGCGCTTTCCTCTTCTTTTGGCAGAAAATTGCGGCCAAGAATTGGGCGAACGCCCAACACATCGAAATAGTTGGAGGTTACTCTCCCGCCAAAAATTTGGACAGGATCGCCAAGTCCGGTCAGTGTGAACGGGGAAGAATTCTGGGCGGCGGAATTCTCGGCGGCGAAACCGTCAAAAATCGTCTGACCGTCACGATAAAGTTGGTAACGCGGCGCCGATATTCCGACATCCGCCAAATCGCGCGTCTTGTCGCCGTTATCGAGGTGAACAATGCGCGACGGTTCCTTGAACGGCAGCCGGCGCAGAAACAGATCGTTGACCAAACCAAAGATCGTCGTGTTCAGTCCAATGCCGAGCGCGAGCGTGAGGACAGCAACCAGAGTGAATCCTGGCGATTTGCGGAGTTGGCGAAGAGCGAACTTGAGATCGTTCATATCATTCTGTTCGCAGAGCGACAATCGGATCGACGCGTGACGCGCGCCGGGCTGGAATCCATGAAGCGAAAAACGTCGCGGCGAAGAGAAGCGCACCGACACCCAGATAAATTCGCGGATCGATTCCT
>WNFO01006601.1_pt1 | contig 10248 bp, 9 predicted proteins | sample 5400251 | NCBI WGS metagenome assembly WNFO01 (sample SAMN13153354, study PRJNA577476) | soil metagenome | isolation source: 100 cm saprolite under Madrone tree | place: USA:California | collected 2016-06-14
CCGAATATCTTTTCGTCACCGAAGAGGACGCCATCGAGCATCTCCTCAAGGAAGGCCGCCCCCGCGGATGCATTCACCTCGTCGGCAACGTCATGATCGATTCTCTTCGCCACTTCCTTCCCATCGCCCAAAAGTCCCGGGTCGGCGAAGACCTCGCTCTCAAAAACGGTACCGACTGGCGACGTTTCGCCGTCCTGACCCTCCATCGTCCGTCGAACGTTGATTCCACTGAAAAACTTGCCGAGCTCATCGGCGCCATCGACGCTGTCGCCTCCCAGGTTCCCGTCGTCTTCCCCGTCCATCCCCGTACGCAGCAGCGCCTCACCCAGGCCGGCATCGCCCACCATCCTCAGCTTCGCCTGATCCCCCCCATCGGCTATCTCGATTTTCTCTGCCTCCTCAGCAAAGCCACCCTCGTTCTCACCGACTCCGGCGGCATTCAGGAGGAGACCACCGCACTCGGCGTTCCTTGCCTGACCCTCCGCGAGAACACCGAACGCCCCATCACCATTTCCGAAGGCACGAATCTGCTGGTGGGAACCGATCCCGCCAAAATCGTCGCCGCCGCGCAAGCCGTTCTCGCCGGAAAAAGCAAGGCCGGCCGCATTCCCCCGCTCTGGGATGGCCATGCCGCCGAGCGCATTGTCGACATCCTCCTGCGCTCCCTTTCCCCGGGAAAAGCCTCCTAGCTGTCACGTAACAACTCGACAACAAAACCGCCGATGGGACTTGCCCCTTAGGACAGTTTTCACTAGTCTGGCAGACAGTGGCTACGAAGCGCAGCAATTCCAAGTTAACGGTGTGCCTCCTCTCGCCGCACCCCCTGGTGCTCGGCGAGTTTGCACGCATTTTGGCCAAAGCTAACTTCAAGGTCATCTCCAAGCAGCTCGAATCGACTCTCGCGCCCGACATGCGCAATCTCGAGCCGCCTCGCGCCCATGTTTACGTCGTTGATGCCCACGCCGCGCGGCCCGCTACCGGCGCGCTTCTGGCCAATCTGATTGAACGCTTCCCTGAATCACGCCTTATCGTTGTCGGCGAACAGCACAACGAGGCCAACAGCTATTCGCTGCTTCGCTCAGGTGTAAAGGGCCTGCTCACTTACGTCGAAGCGCGCGACCAGCTCATCCGCGCCTTGCCCCTCGTCGCCAACGGCGGCTTCTGGGTGCCCCGCTCTCTTCTCTCCGGTTTTGTCGATTCCGTCCTCACCAATCAGGGGCGCCGCCTCAAAACCGATTCCGTCACCAATCTCAGCCGCCGCGAACAGGAGGTCCTCGATGCGCTCCTCGAAAATCAGTCCAACAAGGAAATCGCCAATAAGCTCAACATCGCCGAGCGCACCGTCAAGTTCCATGTCTCCAACCTGCTCAGCAAGTTCGGCGTCCGCCGCCGCGCTGACTTGATTCTCCTCACCTTCCAGCGCCGTATGTCCCAGGCCTAGCAGGATTCGTGTATCCTGTCTCCTCTCTCGCTCGCTGAACTTCTGTTGGGGAGCCTCCGCCCTTGAACATCCTCGTCACTGGAGCCGCGGGTTACATCGGCAGCGTCTGCGCCGAAGTCCTGATCTCGCGCGGCATGCGTGTCGTTGCCCTGGACAACTTGCAAAGTGGTCACCGCGCCGCCGTCCCCGCCGAAGCCGCGTTTTGCCACGCCGATCTAGGCGACCGCACCCAGCTCGACGCGGTTTTCTCGCATCATCATATCGACGCCGTCATGCACTTTGCCGGCGAAATCGTCGTCTCCAAGTCCGTCCGCGAGCCCAGCACCTTTTACGTCGCCAATGTTGCGTGCAGCTTGAACCTTCTAGATGCGATGACCCGCCACGGCGTGAAGAAATTCATTTTCTCCTCGACCGCCGCCGTCTACGGCGAGCCGCAAACCATTCCCATCCCCGAAGATCACCCCACATTGCCCATCAATCCCTACGGAAAGACCAAGCTTCTTTTCGAACACATTCTCGCCGACTATCGCCATTACACCGCCCTCCAATTCGTCTCCTTGCGCTATTTCAATGCCGCGGGCGCCACCGCGGACCGTGGCGAGGCGCATCCCGAAGAAACCCATCTCATCCCCTGCGTCCTTGACGCCGCCCTCGGTCTCATCCCACATCTGGAAATCTTCGGTGCGGACTACCCCACCCCCGACGGCACCTGCGTCCGCGACTACATTCACGTTCTGGACATTGCTGATTCTCATGTTCGCGCGCTCGAAGAAATCGATCGTGTCGCCGGTCAGGCCTTCAACGTGGGCAACAGCCGCGGCTTTTCCATCCTGGATGTCGTCGAGACCACCGAGCGCGTCACCGGCCGTAAGATCCCGCGAAAGATTTCTCCCCGCCGGCCCGGCGATCCCGCCGTGCTCGTCGCCAGCAAGGAAAACCTCCAGCGCGCGCTGAACTGGCAGGCGCGGCATTCCTCTCTCGAAGAAATCGTCGCCTCCGCCTGGGCCTGGAAACAGAAACACCCCCGCGGCTATCCTGAAACTCGCTCTAAATAGTTTTTAGTCGGAGAGCCGGAAGCGGATGATGCACCACAGCGCCTGCACGCCGTCTTTCCACGTGATTTTCTTGCCTTCTTCATACGTCCGCCCCGCGTAGGTAATCGGCACTTCGTAGATGCGCCATTTGCCTTTCGCGATCTTGGCGGTAATCTCCGGTTCGAACCCAAACCGGTCCGATCGTATCTTTATCCCCTGCAATACTTCTTTCCGGAATACCTTGTAGCAGGTCTCCATGTCCGTCAGCTTCAAATTCGTCGTCACATCGGAGAGCAGCGTCAGAAACTTGTTCGCGACGTAATGCCAGAAATAATGCACCCGCTGTGGCCCGCCCAGGAACCGCGACCCGTACACCACGTCTGCCCGTCCGTCGAGGATTGGCTCGAGCAGCGCCGGGTAGTCCCGCGGGTCATACTCCAGGTCCGCGTCCTGCACCAGCACGACGTCCCCCGTTGCCTCCGCAAAGCCCCGCCGCAGTGCCGCGCCCTTCCCCTGGTTCGGCGTCTGAAAAAGAAACCTCACGTCACCCAATTCCACCGGGTCCCCGCCGTCATGCGCCGGAGCCGCCGCTTCTCCACTCGCATGCCTCTGCGACATGCTTTCCAGGATTTGCCGCGTCCCGTCGGTCGAGCAGTCGTCCACCACGATCACTTCCTTGCGGCTTGGGGTCTCCAGCACGCGCCGCAGGATCTCTTCGACGGTCGCCTTTTCGTTGTAGACGGGAATTACAATCGATAACTTGGGGTCATCAAGCGCGGAGGGGTGTCGCCGGAGAGCGCACATTGTCGGGACAGATTGTAGCGGCGCACCCTCTAGCGAGTAAAGCCGTGTCCGGCGCAGTTCCAAACCCTGCGGTCTCTGCGTTAAGATTCCCTTTGGACTCGACCGAGGCTCATGCCTACCTTCCACATCGAACAGTTCGGCTGCCGCGCCACCCACGCGGACGGTGCCGCCCTCGAGCGCCAGCTCCTCGAGCGCGGTTACGCAGCCGCTGCCGAACCCGCCGGTGCCGATATCGTCGTCCTGAACACCTGCACCGTCACCGCCGCTGCCGATGCCCAAGCCCGCGACGCCATCCGCAAAATTCATATCCGCAACCCCGCCGCCCGCCTCATCGTCACCGGCTGCTACGCCCAGCGCGCCCCCGAAGAGCTCGCTGCCCTTCCCGGCGTCTCCTGGGTCGTCGGCAATTCCCACAAACCCCAAATCCCCCAGCTCATCGGCGATCTTTCATCCAACTCACCTTCTGGTTCCGCGCCCGGCTTTTTCCCAATCGCCGCGCTGCACCCTGACTCGACCGTTCCGTTTCATTCCTTTGTAGGGGCGCAGCATGCTGCGCCCCATCTTGGCAACATCCTTGTCGGCAACATCTTCGACCGTTCCGAGTTCCTCTCCGCTCCCGTCCTCGGCGGCGAATCCAACCACACCCGCCCAACTCTCAAAATCCAGGACGGCTGCAATCTTCGCTGCTCCTACTGTGTCATCCCGTTCGTCCGCGGCAAGAGCCGCAGCCTCCCGCCTGAAAGCGTCATCTCCGAAATCCAGCGCCTCACGGTGGGACAGGCACTCTTGCCTGTCCATTCCCCAGCTTCGCTCGCGCCTTCACCAGCGCGCGAAATCGTTCTCAGCGGCATCAATCTCGGCACCTACGGCCGCGACCTCTCTCCCCGCGTCAATTTCATCGATCTCGTGCGCCGCATCCTCGATCAAACTTCCGTCGAGCGCCTCCGCATCAGCTCCATCGAGCCTCTTGACGTTACCCGCGATCTCATCGACCTCTTCGCCTCCACCGATCGCATCGCCCAGCATTTTCACATGCCCCTGCAATCCGGCTCCGACCGCGTCCTCGCCGCTATGCACCGCTGGTATCGCACCGAGCATTACGCCCGCCGCGTCGAGCTCATCCGCGAGCGTCTTCCCCACGCCGCCATCGGCGCGGATGTCATCGCCGGCTTCCCCGGCGAGACCGACGCCGATCACGCCGCAACGCTCTCTTTCATCGACCGCCTCCCCTTCACCTATCTCCACGTCTTTTCCTATTCCAGCCGCCCCGGCACCAAAGCCGCTTCTCTCCCCAATCACGTCGCCGGCAGTATCATCAAGCGCCGCGCCCGCGAACTCCGCGCCCTCGCCGAACGCAAAGCCGCCGCCTTCCGCCGTTCCCAACTCGGCCTCACCCTCCGCGTCCTCACCCTTCGCCGCGACGATTCCGCCAAAGATCGCCCAGCCGACACTACTCCCGCGCTCTCCAGCAACTTCCTGAAGGTCCGGGTCAGCAGCGTTTATCCCGCGAACCTCTGGCTCGATGTCGTGGTTACAACCGAAGAAGGAAACTGCTTGGTCTGTGAACCGGCGGCTTCTCTGCGTGACTCTGCGTTCTCAGCGTCTCTGCGTTAGTCCTTTCTTCTCTGTGTTCCGTGTCCCAAGAGCTGTTACAAAAAGTGCCCCCGCGTGTCATTCCGAGCGAAGCGAGGAATCTGCTTTTCATACAACGCTCTCTCTCAGCTCTCAAAAATCACCTGCGCCAGCGCCTGCTCCGCCGTGTGCGTAATGCTCAGCGCAATTCTCTTCACTCCCAATTCATCCGCTATCTTCCGCGCTTCGCCTGCCAGCGCAATCGTCGGCCTTCCGCTCATCTCTCGCGCTACTTCGATATCCACCCACCGCACCCCTCGCCGCCATCCCGTCCCCAATGCTTTCATCGCCGCTTCTTTCGCCGCAAATCTCCCCGCATATCGTTCATACTTATTCCTGAATCCTTCGCAGTACTCTCTTTCCTTTGTCGTATAAATCCGCCTCAGAAACGGCTCCCCATGCCGCTCAATCGCCACCTGAATGCGGTTCACCTCCGCGATGTCCACTCCCATCCCGATGATCAAGACGCCGCCCGTAGCGCGAGGCGTCAGCCCCGCGGCTTTTCCTCTTGCGACCGCCTCCGATTATACTGGTCGGGTTGTGGCTCCGACGAAAACATCTCCGAGAAAGCGCACTGTGCCCAAACCTCCTCGCCTGGGTTTCTCTTCGGGATCTTGGACCGAGCTCGCTTCCCGCAGCCTCCGCATCCTCCAGGTCCCCGCCTTCTCCAAACTCCCCTGGCTCATCCACGGCTTCAGTACCCGCCCCGGCGGCGTTAGCTCGCTTAACGGCGAAAGAGTTCTCAATCTCGGCTTCACCGGCTGGGACATCCGTGAAAACGTCCTCGAAAACCGCCGTCTCCTTCAATCAGCCCTCGCCGCAGACCGCCAAACTCTCATCGCCCTCAAGCAATTCCACTCCGACGTAATCCACCTCTTCGATTCCGCGCCCTCAGAGCCCTGCCGCGGGGACGCCTCCGCCACCACCCGCCCTGGCCTCCTCCTCGGCGTCCAGACCGCCGACTGCGTTCCCATTCTCCTCGTCGACCCCAAAAAACGCGCTGTTGCCGCCATCCATGCCGGATGGCGCGGCACGCTTGCTCGCATCGTCCAGAAGGCCATCGGCCGCATGCAAATGGAATATGGCACCAGGCCTGCCGACCTCCTCGCCGCCCTCGGCCCCGCGATCGGCGGCTGTTGCTACGAAGTCGGCACCGAAGTCGCCACGGCCTTTATCTCCCAATTCCCAAACGCCGCCGAATGGTTCGACGAGCTTCGCACTGGCGACGAGCCTAACCCCTTGCAATGGCTCAACATGATGCCCCCAGGCCACCAGCCCCCGCCCAAAAACGTCCGGCTCGACCTCCGCAAGGCCAACCGCTCCCAGCTCCTGGATGCTGGCCTCCGCCCCCAGAACATCTTCGTCAGCGGCCTCTGCACCGCCTGCCGCCGCGATCTCCTCTTCAGCTACCGCAAGGAAGGCGCCGCCACCGGCCGCCTTATGTCCGTCATCGGCCTTCGCCCCTAATCCTCACTTTCCCGCTTTTTTCCCTTGACAACGGCTTACTCTTCGCCTATAGTAAGTGGTGAGTAATACTGGGCCTTGTACTTCGTATCGCCAGCACACTGCTGGCGTTTTTGCTTTCTGGAAGCCACGTTGACGGCCTAAGTCCTTTATTTGCCACTTTTGCGAAGGTAAAAACGTACTTCACTGACCAAACAGCGTTGTGGTTATTTGCGCGTCCGCTGCAAACGCTTGTTATCCGGCAAGTTCCGCGGACGCCGTTATTCGCCGCCGAACACGAGGACGTACCCGTTCGGATCGCGCACTTCGAACTCCCAGTCACCGTAGGGTTGGCGCTTGATGGCCATCTGGACAAATGCCTCACCGCGTACAGCGTCGTACAGCGAGTGCACTCCCCGCATCCGGATATATGCGTCCCAAAGCCCTTCTGGGCGTCTGGCCGAGAGATCTGGCTTCTCGTAGCCAGGCAATGAGAGCAGCATGATTTCCGCCGCATCACGCTGTAAGCTCGCGTAGGGTTCCTGCCTTGGAAATGTTCCTGCGGTGCGGAAGCCGAGGTGCTCCGAGTACCAGCGTGCGGTGCTTGCGACATCGGGCACTAAGAACGTAGGCACTGCCGCCTTGATCTGGATGTCTGCGCGGATGGCTGTTGAAGTGTCGGTCAAGGAAGTCGCCTCCCGTTATAATGTTGTGGTCAGCCAGATATATTGATATTACTACGCTTACGAAAGACACCGCGTTTTGCACAATTTTGGTGCAATACAAGTGCTTTAGAATCAACACTTGCAGAAGAATATCAAAACAAACGACTTCAACTTCCCTGTAATCACATTCATACAAAAAACAGGGGGAGAGGGGGTATCGTTAATTAGATTTCGGTCGCCGGGTTGAGGCAGGATCCCGCTCTTCTCCACTAAAGACTAACAACTGAGGACTGAGAACTACCGACTTGCAACAGCGCCAACTGCCCGCAGGCGGCCATCACGTCTCGCCCGCGCGAATAGCGCACGAAAGCCGGTACCCCTTTGTCGCTCAGGATTCGCCGAAACTCTTCAATCCGCTCTGCCGTCGGCTCCCGGTACGGCAGCGCCCCCGGATTCCACGGGATCAGGTTGACCTTCACGCTCTTCAGCGTCGCCAGTAGTTTCACCACGCGTCGCGCGTCCTCCAGCGTATCGTTCACTCCGCCCAGCATCACGTACTCGAACGTCAAGTGCTCCCAAGGCCGCAGCGGATATTTCTTGCAAGCTTCCAGCAGCACGCTCAGCGGATATTTCTTGTTGATCGGCATCAATGCATCCCGTTGCTCGTCGTTCGAGGCATTAAGCGAAATCGCCAGCTTCGGCCGCACTTTTTCCTCCGCCAGCCGTTCGATTCCCGGCACAATCCCGCTCGTCGAAAGCGTCACGTGCTTCGGTGAAATCCCTATTCCCTCCGGGTCCAGCATAATTCGCAGCGCCGCCATCACTGCACCAAAATTCAGCAGCGGTTCGCCCTGCCCCATCAGCACAATGTTCGTTTGTGGCGCGAGTTCCGTCTTGTGCTCCTCAAGCGGCAGCAGCGCCTGCGAAAGAATCTCGCCCGCCGTCAGGTTCCGGATCAGCCCCAACTGTGCCGTCAAACAAAACTGGCAATCCACCGCGCAGCCTGCCTGCGTTGAAATGCAAATCGTCTGCCGCCCCTCGCTCGGCATAAACACCGCTTCCACCGAAGTCGTAGAGTCCCCCAATGCCAACAAATACCGCACTGACCCGTCCGACGAAGCAAACCTCTGATTCACTTCCGGCAGCGTTATCCGCGCTTCTTTCGCTAGCCGCTCGCGCAAAGCAGCCGGCAAATTCGTCATCCGTGCAAACTCGAACTTCCTCTCCGAGTACAGCGCATGATGGATCTGTCCGCCGCGATATTCAGGCTCTCCCATCGCCGCGCAAAATTCGCGCAGCTCTTGCTTCGATTTGCCGAGGAGTTCGGTTGCCATTGGAGTTAGTCGAGGTCTTCATACCGATCTTAGCACGCGCCTCGCGGCCGCGTTTCGCGGGCTCCTTTACTTCCTTAACCTCCTTTGCTTCCTTGACTTCCTTCTCAATGCGCTATAATTTCCACGAAATCCCCGAATTCTTCGGAGGCTCGCAATGGCAAGCAAGATCGCGGCAGAACAACTCACCATCGCCGACTGGGTTGCAGGGCTCGCCGCCATTCCCGACCGCAATTTCACTCTCGAAAGTGTCCAGGACTACCTCCTCCGCCGCGCCGTCCGTCCCGAAACGCTCGAAAAGTATTGCTTCTTCTCCAAGGGCAACTACACCCGCAATCTCATCTTCAAGAACGATGTCTTCGAGTGCATGACCATCTGCTGGGAAGTCGGCCAGGCCAGCCGTGTCCACAATCATCGCGGCCAGAATTGCTGGATGTCCGCCCCCATTGGCCGCCTAAAAGTGCAGAACTTCCGCGTCGACGATCGCGACGGCCTCCGCGGCACTTGTCGTATCATCCCGACCGACATCTACGAAATGGACGCCGCCCATCCCGCTTACGTCAATCCCCTCGAGCCCGTTCACCAGGTTTTGAACCTCCCCGAATTCAATCAGCGCGCCGTCAGCATTCACGTTTATTCCAAGCCCTTCGACAGTTGCGAAATCTATCTCTGCGAAAAGGGCACCTACGGCGACGTTCCGCTCCACTACACCAGCGAATACGGCGTTCTCAAAGAGAAACTGCTCTGACTCATTTTTCAGATTTCTACGCCTGGCCTGCTTTGCTCAGCGGAAGAAACGTGCGGATGATTCGCCTGCCATGCACGTACTCGAGCAATTTTCTGAGGCCCATGATGAGCAAGAATATCCCTGCAGTGGTCCACAAATCCGCTTGGCTGGGGAAGCTCCCGTCTTGCATTCTCCCTGGTCGCATCACCCCTGCTGCCATGAGCACGTAAAGAATCGCCTCTATCAGAAAGAGCCCCTCGAAGATCAGACTGAGGATTCCGAGCACAGTGAAGCCCGCGTATAAGTAACCTCCGCCGGGAATCAAAATCGTCCTTTTGAGTAATGTCTTTTCATCCTTGAACGTGAGTCCACATCCATGGCAGTGATAGACTTTCTGAGTAAGCACGGCCCGGCAATCCGGGCACGACGAAACTATGCCTTGTGCCGTGGTTGCTTCTGCGCGGCTTGCAGGCATAACGACCGCCAGAATGGCCTTCACTTTTTTCCCGTCTTTTCCCCGCACTCTCCAATAACGGTCCTTCTTGCCGTTCGCGTACTTCAAGTCCAGAACCTTGCTAATCAATCCCTTGACCTTGGCATCCGACAAATCTCCCCACCGAACGCTCTTCAGGATGCGCCTCCACTTTCCCGAAGCGGTAACACCCAGGTGGATGATTCTCAGATTGGTCAGGACCAGCGCGGTCGTCGAAACGCTGTACGCGTACACTCCCAGAAAAAATTGCTCGAGCGGAGTCACTGGTGCCTGGCATTTTTTCACTACGTAGAAAATCGTCTCATTTGGTTCCAGCAACGATGGAAGCACGTCTTTCCACTTCTCGAGCACCGCTTCCGCCTTCTTTCGGCTGCTGTCGCTCTGCCGTCCTTTCGCATCCGTGAAAAGCAAGTCTTCGCGAATTGACAATCCATTGCTGGAGACCACTCGGGGGAGCTGGTCGCTGTAGATAGGTAGGGCGGGGTTCGCCATAGCAGCCTCTTTACTATATCCCTGTGAATTAACAGGACTTTACTCAACGTACTACTACTGGTCAAGCAATAGAAACCAGGCGTGTAGCGTACTGGAAGCCTCGTGGCAATCGCCAAACCCCTGTGTCACAATTGAGCTATGGTTACCGCGACGGAAACTCGCGACATCCAGAAGCACGTGCTCAGG
>WNFO01006602.1_pt1 | contig 10248 bp, 7 predicted proteins | sample 5400251 | NCBI WGS metagenome assembly WNFO01 (sample SAMN13153354, study PRJNA577476) | soil metagenome | isolation source: 100 cm saprolite under Madrone tree | place: USA:California | collected 2016-06-14
GCATCATCGGTTTATCTGAAGCGGGCCCAAACATGCCCAGCACTAACTGGGCGCCGTGAGAGGCGAGCATCAAACCAACAATCAGCCGCATGATGCAGTAAACTGGATCTGCAAATCGATTAAGAGCGTTCATGGTTGGTAGGCTGAACGATGTCGATCTTGTCTGTCAAGCCAATGACATCTAGCCACGGCTCTGTGAGCCGTCGAAATCAGCCGTTGCTCGTTTCGACTCACCGCCCACAGGGCGGTCGCTACAGATTACGCCGCTTTCTTCGCGTGCTGCTGCGCGTGCTTCGCTCGCGCTTTCGTTTTTTTCTTGGCGCCGCCGGTCTTCTCCAGGCTTTGTTGCAACACCGAAACGAGATCGATCACTTTGGTCGGCGCTTTTTTCGGCTTCGGTTTTTCCTCGATCTCTTTTCCTCCGGCTTCCACCTTCTCTTCGATCACTTCCATGAGCGCCTCACGATAATCATCCCGATATTTTTCCGGATTCCATTTCGCGCTCATGCTATCGATAAGCGCCTTGGCCATATCCATCTCTTTTTTTCTGGGCTCGAGTTTCTTCGGCACATGCAACTTTCCGGTGTCGGCAAGTTCCTCGGCAAAATGCATGAGCTCGAGAACGAGCACGCCGTCCTCCGCTTTCACACCCGCGAGATACTGGCGTATTTTGATTATGACCTTGGCGATGCCGACTTTTTTGCTCTCCTCCAACGCGTCACGCAGCAACACATAGGCTTTGTCGCCGCCTTTTTGCGGTTCCAGATAGTACGGCTTATAGAAAAACATCGCGTCGATTTCATCAACATCGACAAAATCCTGGATGTCCACCGTCTGCGTCGCTTCCAGATCGACGCGTTGAAAATCTTCGTCTTTCAAGACGACGAACTTCCCTTTCTCATACTCATAACCCTTCACGATCTCGTCCCACGGGACTTCTTTGCCGTCGGCTTTCGCGACCCGTTTGTAATTGACGGGACTTAAATCTTTCGCCCGCAGCAGGCGAAATCTGAGCTCCTCTTTCCGCGTCGCCGGATAAAGAGCGATGGGAATGTTAACGAGACCGAAGCTGATGCTGCCTTTCCAGATTGCGCGCATACGCAATGATTATTTCGCACGGCGAACAGGATTTGCGCGGATGAAGAGGTCGATCTTGCAATCTGGAGGGCGCTGTGCCGTCAGCGCCCAAATTTTGGGACACGATGGAGCGTGTCTCTTCATCGCGACCTTAGGCCGCTAGTTCGAGTTCCTGGCGCGGGATTCCGCGCAGCTCGAAAAGGCGGATCAAAGTTTCTTCGATTAAATTATTCGGACAGGAAGCGCCCGCGGTGATGCCGACCACGATCGGGCCACGCGGCAGCCAGTTTTTCGCGATGACTTCACGTTTCTCGTGCAAGTTGTAATGCTTGATCTCATCGGCTGAAAGCAGACGCGAGGCGTTGAGCACGAAATAGGTGGGCAACTTTTCCTCGCCCATCTCGGCCAGATGCGATGTGTTCGAGCTGTTATAACCGCCGACCACGAGTAAGAGGTCCATTTTAATGTTGAACAGCTCGCGCAACGCATCTTGACGTTCCTGCGTCGCGCCGCAAATCGTATCGAAGAAGCGAAAATTCTTTGCCGCCAACTCCGGCCCATCTCGATCGACGATCGCCTGCCGGATGCGCCGCTGCACTTCCTCGGTTTCGCCGCGCAGCATTGTCGTTTGGTTGGCGACGCCCACCGTTTGCAGATGCACGTTCGGATCGAAGCCGGCCGAATAAGCACCGCGAAATTTTTCAAGGAAAGCCAGTTTGTCGCCACCGTGCCGAATGTATTCGCAAACGTAATCGGTATCGGCGAGCGTCAGCACAACGAGATAATGTCCCTTGCCATCGCCCAGGGCGCGCGAACTGGTTGCCTTGGTCTCCTCGTGCTCGGCCTTGCCGTGGATGATGGAAGTGGCCGATTCGCTGGCGTATTTGCGCACGCGCTTCCAAACACTCATTACGTCGCCGCAAGTCGTATCGACAATTTGGCAGCCGCGCTCCTTGATCTGCTGCAAGGTCGACAATTCCGTTCCGAACGCCGGTACGATCACCACGTCCTCGGGTTGCAGATCGGAAATTTCGGCCTGCTTGTTTTTCCCCATCAAGTTCTTAATGCCTAACGAGGAGATTTGCTCGTTGACCTCGGGATTGTGAATAATCTCACCGACGATAAAGAGCCGGCGGTCCTTGAAAACTTTCCGCGCAGCGTAGGCAAGATCGATGGCGCGCTCGACACCGTAGCAAAAACCGAATTGTTTCGCCAGGCGCACGGTCGTCTCGTCCACCGAAAGCACCCCGCCGGTGCGACGGATTTTTTCAACAATATCGCTGCGATAATGCGATTCGACTTGTTCCTGCACTGCCGCCATCACATCCGGCGTGCGCAAGTTTACTTTCTCGCGCGCCGTCGTGCCGCTGGAAATAAGATTCGTGCTCACAAAATCATATGGCGACTCGCGCCGGCACTTATTCCAATAATGTACCGCTTGGTTTAGTGAACGCCGCGTCGGTAATCATCAATCGCGGATCGGGATCGGGCGCTTTCGAATCATCCACCCGCAGCACTTTCGGACCAATGGTTTCATCTTCCGGTTGCGATGTCGCAATGTTCACCGGCGTGCCCATCTTCACGAGCGCAAAAAACTTCGGCGCCGCCTCCCCGTGCAATCGGATGCAACCGTGGGTTCGCGGATTGAGATGGACGAAACCCTGGTGAAATCCGTAGGCGGGCGCAAACTCGCACCAGTAGCCCATCGGGTAACCGACGTAGCGGCCCGATCCGCCACCGGTAGAGGGAACAACGCGATCGCCCTGTACGCTGAATCCATATGATCCGGAGCGCTTGTGTTCCTGTTTCGAGTAAATGGTGAAACTGCCCTTCGGTGTCGGTTTTGCCGGAATACCGACGGAACAGGCCACCGCCATTAGGCAGCGATCGCCTTCCATGACATAAATATTTTGCTTCGACAACGAAACCTTCACCCGCACCGCGGAAGGATCGTGCGGGCGATAAGCGGTCACATGATATGGCTTGCCCGCGGCTACCCGCCCCGTTTCGCAACCGGTGAGAAGCAAGAGCGAACCGCCAGCAGCAAGCAAAATTAATCGGGAAACATGTTGCATACGTTGCATACTGGAAAAGCTGGGCGGCACTTTGTCAACCATCGGCGAGCTCTGGTGACTCAGTTGTCGATGTAACGTGCGATGGCGCTTCGTCTCGTTGGAGAATCTCGTCGAATGGACGAAGGTAGTGCGCGTAAAATGGATAAGGCCGCTCGGCGTTTGTGGGGCGGTAACGCCAATGTTTATACATCCAGAGCCACGGCGCCGGATTCTTGCACACGTAAGGTTCGAACGAATTCCAACACGCTTGCGCGATCTGCTGATGTGTTATCCCGGCCGTGTTATCGATCTTCGGGTGAAAAATGATCCTGTACCGTCCATCCGGCAGCGGTTCACAGTGCGCGGGAATAATCGGCACGCCGGTCCGTTCACACAGCCAAGCGTGCGCGGAAGTGACGCTGGTTTTTAAACCAAAGCAATCGATCGCCACCGCACCCTGGTTCGGCGGAACGGTAAGATCGACCAGCAGTGCGGTGCGTCCCTTTCGTCGGAGCACTTTATAAAGCCGGACGAGCCCTCGCTCGCGTGGAATCAATTCGTGCCCGGATTGTTCGCGAATCTTTTTGAAAATGGGATCGAGCAGTGAGTTCTTGAATTCCTGCGCAATGATCGTGCCGGTCAGATCTAGAAATCCACAAGCCAGACTGAGCCATTCAAAATTGCTGTAGTGATAGCACGCAATCATCACGCTGCGCTCTGGTCCAGTTCCCCGCGCGGTCTCGTCGAAGTTCTCCAGCTCGATGTAACGCGAAAAATTCTCGCGCGTGAGACGCGGACTCCACAAAAAATCCAGCATCGTTCGCGCGAAATGCTGAAACGATTGGCGAACAATTTTGTGCCGTTCGCCGATCGACGACGATTGATCACCAAAGGCGACCTCGAGATTGCTCAGCGCGACTTTGCGGCGGTGTCGGTCCAGGATCGACATCGCCGCGCCGAGAAACCCCGCTAGGTGGAAGCAGGTTTTTCTCGACAAAAGTGGAACCAGCTTTGTCGCGAGACGAAGCCCGATCCATTCAAGCCGGTAACGAAACCGTTTCCACTGTGACCGCATGGCCGCAGTGTAGCGCGAAACGACGAATGACGAATGTCTAATGACGAAGAGTAAGACTGCGCGCGGAAGCTCTTCCGCCATTCGAGGTTTGTCATTCCTTCGTCATTTGTCATTCGTGCCTCGTCATTCTTTTCCGCTCGCGTTGACTTGGCCTTGTTCGATTCTAGGTTGATTTCGCGTACGCTGGCGCGCGCGTTCATTGTGAAAAGCGTTCTCTTTGTTTGTACGGGTAACATTTGCCGCAGCCCCATTGCGGAAGGCCTTTTCCGTCGAATGCTTGGCAATCGCAAGGACATTGAAGTTACCTCGGCCGGCGTGCATGCGGTGCGTGGGCAACCGCCCAGCTTGTATGCAACGCAAGTGTGCGAAGATGAAGGCGTGGACATCAGCCAGCTTCGCAGTCAGCCGCTTACGGCCACGCTGATCGATCGCGCCACGCACATTTTCGCCATGACCGGCGCGCATTTGGAGACGATTCACATGCTCTTCCCGCACGGCGCCGAAAAATCATTCCTGCTTCGGGAATTTGAAGAGCCGGACACAACAGTGTGGCGCGATGTGCCGGACCCGATCGGGCTAGGCCGCGAAGTTTACGAGCTGTGCGCGCAAACCATCAAAAACGCTTTACCCAGTGTGCTCGCCTTCGTAGAACAAAGCGAGCTTGCGCCAACCTGGCGTGCCGGTGGAGCTTCTTCCTATTTAATGAGCGATCTTTCGCATCCAATTCAAACCGAACCCGGCGGATCGACATCATCTGCCGGCCCAGGCGGTGGTTTGCGCTGCGTTGATCCTGAGATTTTCGACGCGATCGCGGCCGAAGAAAAACGGCAGCGCGAAAACATCGAGCTGATCGCATCGGAGAATTTCACGAGCCGTGCGGTAATGGAAGCGCAAGGCAGCGTGCTCACAAACAAATACGCGGAAGGTTATCCCAAGAAGCGTTGGTACGGCGGCTGCGAGAATGTCGATGTGGCCGAGCAGCTCGCCATCGATCGCGCCAAGCGATTGTTTGGCGCGGAGCACGTGAACGTGCAGCCGCACAGCGGCGCCCAGGCGAACATGGCGGTTTATTTCGCCGCAATTAAACCGGGCGACAAAATTCTAACGATGAATCTCGCGCATGGTGGACATCTCACGCACGGGCATCCCGCAAATTTTTCCGGCAAATTTTATCAAGTCACCCATTACGGCGTGGACGCGAAGACCGAGACGATCGATTACGACGCGCTGCAAAAACAAGCCGAGCAAGTGCGGCCGGTCATGATCACCGCCGGCGCGTCGGCCTACCCGCGCATCATCGATTTTCCGCGGCTGCGGCAAATTGCCGATTCCGTGGGAGCGATTCTCTTCATCGACATGGCGCATATCGCCGGGCTAGTCGCCGGCGGCCAGCACCCAAGTCCGATCCCACATGCGCAATTTGTCACGACGACGACGCACAAAAGTTTGCGCGGGCCGCGCGGCGGCATCGTGCTGTGCCAGGAAAAATTCGCCAAGCAAATCGATTCGACGCTTTTCCCCGGAGTGCAAGGCGGCCCGCTGATGCACGTCATCGCGGCCAAAGCGGTTTGCTTTCACGAGGCACTCCGGCCGGAGTTCCGCGACTATCAACGGCAAGTCGTGATCAATGCGAAGGCGCTCGCCGCCGGAGTCGCCAAGCACGGTTATCGCATCGTTTCCGGCGGGACCGACAACCACCTCATGCTGGTCGATCTTCGCCCAAAGGAAATTAATGGGAAGGAAGCGCAGGAAGTTCTCGATCGCGCCGGCATCACCGTGAACAAAAACGCGATTCCTTTCGACACCTACCCGATTTTCAAACCGGGCGGCATTCGCATCGGCACCCCCGCCGTGACCACGCGCGGGATGAAAGAAGAAGAGATGCTCGAGATCGCCGACTTGATCGCTGAGGCTTTGAGCAAACGCGATGATGCCGGCGCGCTGGAACGCGTGCGTGAGAAAGTTCGGGAGCTGACGCGCCGGTTTCCTTTGCCGTCCTAACTGTAGCGGCGCTCTGTGAGCGTCGCATTAATTCTTCCGACGGTCATAGACCGCCGCTACAGAATTTTCGCCCTACCTAATCTGCGGGAATGTGCGTAATCTGCGAATGCACCCATGAATCGAGCAGCCGAGCAATCGCAAACAAATCCGTTGCGCGAAGGTTTGTCCACGCGCGCGGTGCCACAGCCGTGCAGCGTCGTCATTTTCGGCGCCACCGGCGATCTCACTCATCGCAAGCTGGTGCCAGCGCTTTACAATCTTGCCGCCGATGGCGAGCTGCCGCCCGCCGTCGCAGTTGTCGGCTTCGCGCGACGGGAAAAGAGTGATGACGAGTTCCGGCAGGAGATGGAGGAATCGACACGAAAATTTTCCCGACAAGGCGTTCGTGACGAAATCTGGAAAACGTTCGCGCAATCGATTTTTTATCATCAAAGCGATTTTGGCGACGAGTCCGGCTACAAAACTCTTGCCACCAAACTGGACAAGATCGACAAAGAGCGCGGCACACGCGGCAACCGGCTTTTTTATTTCGCCGTCGCGCCTGACCAATTCGAACCGATTCTCAAACATCTCAAGACCGCCGGTTTGAACCAGACGCGCGAAGGAAGCTGGGCGCGGGTCATTGTCGAGAAGCCGTTCGGCACTGACTTAGATTCGGCGCGCGAACTCAATCGGGTCGTCCGCAATTCATTCACGGAAGAACAAACCTATCGGATCGATCATTTTCTCGGCAAGGAAACGGCGCAAAACATTTTGGTCCTGCGCTTCGCGAACGCGATCTTCGCGCCCCTTTGGAACCGGCATTATGTCGATCATGTGCAGATTACCGCCGCGGAAACGCTCGGGGTCGAGGGGCGCGCCGGTTATTACGAAGGCGCGGGCGCGTTGCGCGACATGGTGCAGAATCATTTGCTGCAACTGCTCTGCCTCATTGCGATGGAAGCGCCCACTGATCTCGGTGCCGACAGCATTCGCGACGAAAAAGTGAAAGTCGTGAGATCGCTTCGTCGTTTCACTCAAGACGAAATCGCCACTGCCGTTGTGCGCGGCCAGTACGCGGAGGGTGCGATCAACGGCAAGACCGTGGCCGGTTATCGCGCAGAAAAAAATGTCGATCCAAAATCAGTCACGGAAACTTTCGTCGCGCTCCGGCTCAACATGGACAATTGGCGTTGGTGGAACGTGCCCATTTACATGCGCGTCGGAAAACGGCTGCCGAAATCGGGCACGGACATCTCCGTGCATTTTAAAAAAGCGCCGCTCGTTCTTTTCAACAAAGAATCGACCGAGCAAAACGTGCTCGTCATTCGAATTCAGCCCGACGAAGGCATCTCGCTGCGCATGCAGGCCAAGATGCCAGGCACAAGTTTCCGCATCGAACCGGTGAAAATGGATTTTCATTACGGGACCTCGTTCGGCAAAGCCAGTCCAGAAGCATACGAACGCTTGCTTCTCGACGCCATGAGTGGGGACGCCACGCTCTTCGCGCGGCGCGATGAAGTTGAAGAAGCCTGGGCTTTCATCGACCCAATCGAGAATGCGTGGGCCGCCAAAAAAGATGCGCCTGGTTTGTTTTTTTATCCCGCCGGCTCGTGGGGCCCGGAAGAAGCCGACGACCTGCTCGCGCGCGACGGCCGCGCCTGGAGGCGGCTGTGAACCCGTTCGACCGCAACATGTGCGAAACAAATCCTCTGGGTAGCGCACGCGTCTCGCGTGTTGGTTTCGGCGTCCCGCCGAAACAAGCTTCTGCGGCAGGTCGACCGCGCAATGTGCGTGGCAGGAGGAAAGAAAAGTCCGCGATGGCGAGGACGCTATCGCCAGCACGCGAGGCGCGCGCGCTACCCAATCTTCTGAACTAATGGCCGCCACCACTGAAAATTATTCGCTCGGACTTCCGGTCGAGATCGGCAAGATCGAAAAGGAGCTGAAAAAACTTTGGACCGAGAGCGAGGGCGCGATGACGCGCGCGTCGCTCATCAATCTGGCGATTTACAGCGAAGCGCCCGGATCGCTGGAAAAGAACACCCAGCTCATCGCAAAGATCACAGAAAATCATGTCTGCCGCGCCATCGTCATCGCGGCCAATTGCGGCGCAAAGGAAAGCCGCGTGGAAGCGTGGATCAGCGCGCATTGTCACATCAGTCGCGCGGGCAGCAAACAAATCTGCTCCGAGCAGCTTTCGTTTTTGCTCGAAGGAGCTTGCACAAATCTGCTGCCGAGCATCGTCTTTTCACATTTGGATTCCGATCTGCCGCTTCATCTCTGGTGGCAGGACGAATTTCCCGATCCGATGGATCCGCAGCTCTGGGCCTGGGTCGATCGGCTCATCTACGACAGCGAAACCTGGAAAAATTTCGACGCGCAAATGCGTCTGGTCGAGACCGCGCAAAACGAAGCGAAGCAGCGCATCGTGCTCTGCGATCTGAATTGGACGCGGCTGGACAAGGTCCGTCTCGCGCTCGCGCAATTTTTCGATCACCCGGCCGCGCATCATCACTTTGTTGAAATTGAAAATGCGCGTATCGATTTTGCACCCGGATTTAGATCGACGGCCGTGCTCTTAGCGGGATGGTTTGGGGCGCAACTAAATTGGAGCGTTGAAAAAGTGAATCACGGTGATGATTTCAAATTTGCCGATTCAACCGGGCGCAAGATTGACATCGAACTTCGCGAGCGCGCCGGCGAACCAATCAATCAAATCGTTTTGAATTCTCGCGGCTGTGAGTTTGTCGTCACCCACGCCAAGGGCGCCGATCTGCTCGAAGTTTGGCGCGGCCAGCCGGGGGAAGAATGCGCACATCAATTGATGCCGGCGGGAAACAACGACCCGGTGAGTTTGATGAGCGACGAACTGATGCGCGGCGGGCCGCACCGCGTTTATCTGCGCGCGGTCAACTGTGTGCGGAATTTATTGTAACCCCGGCACTGTGTGCCGTCGGACTATCGCCGTGCTGCCAGACGACCGCCCACAGGGCGGCGGCTACAGAGTCAAATGCGCTCGAAGCTGACGCACGTTTGTCGCGATCCAGAAAAGTTCGCAGGCGCGCTGGTGTCCGTTCTCGCCCAAATGCCGCGCGAAAGAAAGATCGACAATCACTTTTTCAATGGCGCGTGCCAGCGCGCCGGCATCGCCGGCAGGAACAATAACTCCGGTTTCATTTTCGACAACCATTTCCGGAATTCCTCCGATCGCTGTCGAAATGACCGGCAGGCCCGTCGCCATCGCTTCCATGATCACGGTGGGCAGATTATCCATACCGCCGTCAGGACCGATCACGCTCGGCAGTACGAAAACTGTTCCCGCCGCCAAACGTTCCGCAATTTCATGTTGCGGTTTTGCGCCGAGCAGTTTGACGCAATTTTGCAGATCGAGCCGATCGATCTGCGCGCGTAATTCTTTCTCGAGCGGGCCTTCGCCGATGATCTCGCAGCGAAATAATTGTCCACGATCCCTTAGCAATCGGCAGGCATGGATCAAATCCGGGAATCCCTTCTTCTCGATCAAGCGGCCGATCGCGATGATGGCTGGGGGTGCGGCCGAAAAATCCGCGCGCCTGAATTCAGCGAGATCCAATCCATTGTAAATGCGATGAATTCGATCCGTCCGATCTGGAAAACGCTCTCTCAAAAACTTTGCCGCATAATCGGTTTCGGTAACGATCAGGCGGGCGGCATTGACAAGTTTATCGAGGCCGATCTCGAAGTTTCGTGGCGCGAAAATGTCGTTCGCATGCGCGGTAAAGCTGAAGCGAATCCCAAAAAACTTGTCGATCCAAAAAGCGGTCCGCGCGGCGAGGCCGGCAAAGTGCGAGTGGACATGGTGAATCCCGCCTTCTCGCAACCGGACTCCCACATAAACGGCCTGGTAGAGACGAAGAAAATCGGAACGTCTCCCCCATTCATCGAGCGCGGCAACGATCTCGCGCGTTAGTTTTCCTTTTCGGGAAGCTCGGCGGACTTCGTCCAGCAATTCTGCCTCCTCGGGCAGGTAATGCACACGCTCAACGATGTGCTCGTCCCAATCCTGCGGTGGCTCATCTT
>WNFO01023191.1_pt1 | contig 10248 bp, 9 predicted proteins | sample 5400251 | NCBI WGS metagenome assembly WNFO01 (sample SAMN13153354, study PRJNA577476) | soil metagenome | isolation source: 100 cm saprolite under Madrone tree | place: USA:California | collected 2016-06-14
GCTCTTGGTCTTCAGTCCGAATTTGCGCAACTGGATCGGATTGTCGGCGCACTTCTCCGGACGCGCGAAGCTCGGTTGACCTCTCCGGCCGCCAAGGCGAGAAGCAAAGGGCTGCCGTACGATGACGCCTCTGTGAAGCGCTGTACTATTTTAGCTGCGGCGCTTCGATCTACCGGTCTACCGGAAACGGCGCGCGAACCTCCGTCTGCGGAGAGTCGCATCGCCGCCTCCTTCATCGAAGCTTATTTCTCCAATTACATCGAGGGTACGCGGTTCGTCGTCGAGGAAGCGAAGAAAATCGTCTTCGATGGCGTCGTGCCGGTACAACGATCCCAAGACGGTCATGATGTCCTGGCGACATACCGGCAGCTCGCCAATCTGGGAACGCGCGCACCCTCGACGATCTCAACTAAGGATTTCGAAGAGGAGATCAAGGCGCGGCACGCCGATCTGATGTCGGGACGACCGGAGAATGCACCGGGTCAATACAAACAGCAGCCGAACGCGGCGGGTAATACTCTGTTCGTCTCACCGGGTCGGGTCAGGGGGACGCTGCACGCCGCGCTCGCAATCGTCAATGGCATTGAACATCCATTCGGCAAGGCAGTGCTCATGCATTTTCTCCTCGCGGACGTCCATCCGTTCGTCGACGGCAATGGGCGCATCAGTCGAATCATGATGACCAAAGAACTGCTGGCCTCTGGATTGTCGCGGATCACGATCCCAACCGTATGGCGCGAGGATTACCTCGGCGCTCTACGGGCGTTGAATCGATACGACGACCCCGGTCCGATTATCCGCGCGTTCGCATTCGCGCAGCGCGTGACCGCCGCTTGCGCTGCCATGACAGTCGATGAGGCGATTCGTCTGTGGGCGTCGTGCTACGCATTTGTCGAAGCCGGCGCGCATGCGCGCCTGACTTTGCCACAGGCCGCGGCTGACATCGTCTGGCGAGACAGCATTCCTGCTCCTGCGGACTATTGGACACTCGTCGAGTCGGGCCGCGGTTCGGGGTTCGCGGACATCGCACAGGGGAATTGATGGGAAATTCTTTTATTTCAGGAATTTAACTGCACCCGCAACCATCGCAACGTGTTTCGCTGCTTGGTATCAGAGCGTCTAAATCGCGCCATATTTGTAACTCACACCGATCAATGGCCCATGCCAAGCTGTCTCACAACCGCTCAACTCAAATGAGTACAACCAAGACGAGCCACCTCGTCTAATTCGGAGACCGCGATGACCACGACCAAGACACTCGAGAACGACCGGAACAGCGAACAAACCGCCATGCGCACTCCGCCGATCGTGTCGCCGGAGGCCTGGGAGGCTGCGCGCCAGCAGATGCTCGTAAAGGAAAAGGCCCTGACGCGGGCCCGCGACGCCCTGGCCGCCGAACGCCGGCGGATGCCGTGGATGGCCGTCGAGAAGGCGTACCAATTCGAGGGGGCCCAGGGCAAGGTTAGCCTGCTCGACCTGTTCGAGGGCCGCCGGCAGTTGATCGTCTACCGCGCCTTCTTCGAGCCTGGGGTGTTCGGCTGGCCGGAGCACGCCTGCCGCGGCTGCTCCCTGGGCGCCGATCAGGTCGCGCACCTGGCCCATCTGAACGCTCGCGACAGCACCCTCGCGTACGCCTCAAGGGCGCCGCAGGCGGACATCGCGCGCCTGAAGGCGCGGATGGGCTGGGAGATGCCCTGGTACACCATCACCGACAGCTTCGACGCGGACTTCGGCGTCGATGAATGGCACGGCCACAACGTGTTCTTCCGCGACGGCGAGCGGGTGTTCCGCACATGCTTCATCAACAACCGCGGCGACGAGGCGATGGGGACCACCTGGAGCTACCTCGACATCACGCCGCTCGGCCGGCAGGAGACTTGGGAGGACTCGCCGAAGGGTTACCCCCAAACCCCGCCGTACAAGTGGTGGAACTGGCACGACAACTACGACGCCGAGGCATCGCCTGACCGGAAGTGGGTCGAGGTGTCCGACGCCGGAGAAGCCGCCTTCCGAAAGCGCGACGCAGAGGCGAAAGCATGACCGAATCAGTGTCGAGACCCTCAGGTTTTAACCTTATTTAGAGTTTTAGGCCCTAAGGCTAAAATTACAGCATCTCAATACTTCAGGGAAGGAAGCGGACAACCTGGAGGGTGCATGGTCCGTCTTTTCGGAAGTCTCGGTGTCTTTACTCAATCGGCGATCGTGTGCATTTCACTCATCGCCGTTGCCTTGCACGTTCGGTGGACTCGCAAGTCGGCGTCGCTCGGACCGACGCTGCTGACCACATTTGGAATCTTCTTCTGCTTCTGCGGTATCGCGTGGGGACTTTTAGACTTTAATCCCAGCGACATCAAGGGAAGCGTCCCGCAGCTGTTGCGAGGCATTCGGACGTCATTTTGGGCGTCGGTATTCGGCATCGGGTGGGCGCTAACCATCAAGTTGCGAGTGCTCCTCCTTGGTCCTCCGCCTTTGCCGAAAGACGGCATAACGGCAGGGGCGACCGTCGATGATTTAGCAGCGCAGCTCAGCCGGCTCAACCGATCCATCGCGGGGACCGACGACTCGACATTGCTCGGTCAAGTGAAGCTTCTGCGCACGGAGGCCAATGACCGTCTCGATCGTCTAAACCAGTCATATGAGCGTTTCGCCGAGAAAGTGGCGGAGGCTAACTCAAAGGCGCTGATTCAAGCTCTTTCCGAAGTCATAAGGGACTTCAACGTAAAACTTAACGATCAATTCGGCGAAAATTTCAAAAACCTAAATGCTGCGGTAGAGAAACTGGTGGTTTGGCAGAAGCAGTACGAGCAACAGCTGAATGCCCTCCTCGAACAGGAAACGATGACGCGAAAATCAATGACAGAGTCGTCTCTGCGCTACGCCGACTTGGTCGACAAATCGACCGTCTTTACGACTACCGCGGAGTCGTTGCGTGACCTGTTGGTCGGCAATAAGGCGCACTCGCAGCAACTTTATTCCTCGTTATGGAGTCTCGCCGACCTGCTGACAGAAGTTAACGCGCTTCTGAAGACGACGATCGAGACGGCTAATAGGGAGCTCAACGGCCGTATTCGCCGGGAAACGGAGGACACCAAAAAAACGCAGCTCATGGCTCTTTGATAATGCTCAGGAGGAAGCGCCATGCAAACAGTGAGAGATAAATTGGCCGGCAATGAACTGGAGTTCGACGCGGGTCATGGGGATGAGACTCACTGGATTCCACTGAGTGATCTGATGACCGGCCTCATGGTCATGTTCCTGCTGATTGCCGTGACATACATGATACGCGTCGAGGCGGACGCCTACCGAGTCAAGGAGGTCGCAGTTGCATACACCGAAATCAAGGACGCTCTATTCAACGCCCTGAATTCGGAATTCAAGGGCGATCTGCAACGTTGGAAAGCGCAGCTGATCAAGGACGATCTCGCGATCCGGTTTACCGAGCCGGAGGTGCTTTTCGCAGAGGGAAGCAGCGATCTGAAGCCGGAATTCCGTGCGATCCTGGGCGACTTCTTTCCACGGTATGTTCGCATCCTCACTTCCCCGAAGTACAGAGCGTCCATTGGCGAGGTGCGCATCGAAGGCCACACATCGTCCGATTGGACCGGCGTAACGACGCCGGAAGACGCGTATTTCCGAAATATGGAGCTTTCGCAGGCTCGTACGCGATCCGCTCTAGTCTTCGCTCTTGGCCTTCCGGAGGTCAGCGGCGAGCGCGGCTGGCTGAGACAGTATTTGACCGCCAATGGACTATCCTCATCACATCCGGTATTTGATGCGAGCGGCGTGGAAGATCCGGCACGATCACGGCGCGTGGAATTTCGAGTGCGAACAGATGCCGAAACGCGAATCGCAAAGATTCTCGAGGTTTCAAAGTGAGAGGGTCGATACGTGCCTTCGAATTCATCCCGCTTCGTAGGAGGCGAGACGCCGCTTCAGCTCTCGCTCTTCGAGCCATTGTGCCGTTTCGTCGCGAATCACGGCCGCAACGCCGGTCACTTTCTGGTTTTCGTCGAACAGCATGGCCACGCTGAACGCGATCGACAAGTTTCGTCCGTCCTTGTGAATCGCAGGCACCTTCAACAATTGAGATCCATAGCGCGTCGTTCCCGTCTCCATGGACTTGTCGAAACCAACGTTGTGGCGATGACGCAGCCGCTCTGGGATGATCAACGTCAAGCTGCTGCCCAAGGCTTCAGCCTCGCTGAAGCCAAAAATTCGGCTGGCAGCCGCATTCCAGCCGACGATGTTTCCATTGGTGTCGGCCACGATCACGGCGTCACCGAGCACGTTGAATAATTGCGCCAGATCCAGTTGTGTATTCATGGGGGGTCAGGACTCCCAACAAGCGGCGAAAAAGAGGCGCCCATCCGGGCGCCCCTTGCCGGGACATTCGTCGAAGGTTGCTCAGACGGCTTTTGCCGCGTGCAACCTGGCAATATCTTCCTTTCCATAACCGAGATCGCGCAGAACTTCATCGGTGTGCTCGCCCAGCACGGGCGAGGGCTTCACTTCGATCTCCAAGTCAGAGAACTTGATCGGGCTGCCGATCGTCAGGTACTTACCGCGAACCTTGTGGTCGACTTCCACGATCGAGCCGCTCTTGCGCAGGTCGGGGGATTCCGCCAATTCCTTTGAGCCACTCTTCGATCGTCTTGAAGATATCGAAAATCTTATCCTGACGCGCTTCGGGCGTCATGTAGGCGGGATCTTTGGCCCACTCGGGTTTGCCGATGGCTCTGGTGATCGGCTCCCACGCATGGCCTTGAATGGTGAAGTAGATGTAGGCGTTCGGATCGGTTTCCCAACCCTTACATTTCAAGACCCAGCCGGGCTGTCCGCCGCCGCCGGCATTGCCGCCGCGGGGCACGACATCGGTGAAACTGCCATGCGGGTATTGCGGGTATTCCTCGAGGTAGCCGATTTTGTCCAAGCGCTGCTGATCGCGCAGCTTCACGCGGCACAAATTCAGCACCGCATCTTGCATCGAGCAGGAAACCTTCTGCCCCTTGCCGGTCTTTTGACGCTGCATCAACGCGGTCAAAATACCGATGGCGAGGTGCATGCCGGTGTTGCTGTCGCCCAATGCAGCGGCGGAAACGGTGGGAGGGCCGTCCCAGAACCCGGTGGTGGATGCGGCGCCGCCGGCGCACTGCGCAACATTTTCATAAACCTTCAGATCTTCGTACGAGTGGCCTTCGCTGAAGCCCTTGACGGAGGCCATGATCAGCTTGGGATTCAGTTCCTGGATGCGCTCCCAGCTGAAGCCCATTCGATCCAGCGCGCCGGGACCGAAGTTTTCGACCAACACATCCGAGGTCTTGATCATCGCTTCCAACACTTCTTTGCCCTCCGGGGTCTTCGTGTCGAGAGTCAATGACCGTTTGTTGCCGTTGAGCATGGTGAAATAGAGCGCGTCGGCACCGGGGAGGTCGCGTAACTGGGAGCGGGTAACGTCGCCCGATCCGGGGCGCTCAACCTTGATGACATCAGCACCGTAAAATCCGAGCAATTGCGTGCATGCCGGCCCGGCTTGCACGTGCGTGAAATCGATGATGCGTACACCGTCTAGTGGCTTGGTCATGACTTGAATACCTCGATGCTGATTGTTTAAAAGTTACTTCTTGGTCGCAGAGCTTGCCGGGTTCAAATTGGTCAACCGTCCGCTCTCCGTACCTGCTGCTTCGTCGATCACGGCATTGATGAGTGCCGGTTTGCCCGCCGCGATCGCTTCGAGCAGGGACTTCGAGAGTTCGGCGGGCGTGGTGGCGTGATAGCCGATACCTCCGAACGCTTCGATCATCTTGTCGTAGCGAGCGCCTTTGACGAAAACGGTGGGTGCGACATCGGCGCCGCCGGTCGGATTCACATCGGTCCCACGGTAGACGCCGTTGTTGTTGAAGACGATCGTGACCACCGGCAGCTGATAGCGGCAGATGGTTTCTAGTTCCATGCCGCTGAACCCGAATGCACTGTCACCTTCGATGGCGACCACGGGCAGGCCGCTCGTGACGGCGGCGCCGATGGCATAACCCATGCCAATGCCCATGATGCCCCAGGTACCGGAGTCGAACCGCTTTCGCGGCTCGTACATGTCGACGATGCTGCGGGCGAAATCGAGGGTATTCGCGCCCTCGTTGACCACGTTGATATCGGGTCTCGTCTTCAGCACGTCGCGGATTGCCCGCAGTGCGCCGTGAAAGTTCATCGGCGTGGTGTTTCGCTCGAGCATGGTCGCCATCTTCGCGAGGTTCTTATCCTTGCGCGCTTGGATGGATGCGGTCCAATCGGCGCTCGGCTTGCTGAAGCCGGAATTGATCCCGGCGAGGAGCGCCGAAACGCAGGACCCGATGTCACCGATCACCGGAGCGGCGATAGCCACGTTGCTGTCGATTTCAGTTGGGGCGATGTCGATCTGGATGAATTTCTTCGGCGCGCCCCAGGTTTTCCCCTTGCCATGCGCCAGCAGCCAGTTGAGGCGGGCACCGATGAGCAGGACGACATCGGCCTCGGCTAGGACAAACGAGCGGGCCGCTGCGGCGGATTGCGGATGGTTGTCGGGCAGCAGACCCTTTGCCATCGACATCGGCAAGTAGGGGATGCCGGAGGTCTCGACCAGCGCGCGAATTGCCGCGTCCGCCTGCGCATAAGCCGCACCTTTGCCGAGCAATATGAGGGGCCGCTTCGCGCCTTTGAGAAGATCGATGGCGCGAAGGACCGCGTCCGGCGACGGAATTTGGCGCGGAACGGGGTCGACCACACGGACCAGCGACTTCCTGCCATGGACTGCGTCCAGCGATTGTCCCAGCAGCTGCGCCGGTAAATCCAGGTAGACGCCACCCGGACGACCGGACACGGCGGCGCGGATGGCACGGGCTACGCCGATCCCAATATCCTCGGCTTTAAGGACCCGATACGCAGCTTTGGCAAAAGGTTTTGCCGCGTTCAGCTGATCCATTTCTTCATAGTCGCCCTGCTGCAGATCGACGATTTCGCGCTCGCTCGAACCGCTGATCAGGATCATCGGGAAACAGTTGGTGGTCGCGTTGGCCAGTGCCGTGAGGCCATTCAAAAACCCGGGTGCAGACACCGTCAGGCAGACGCCGGGCTTCTGCGTCATGTACCCGGCGATTGCGGCGGCATTGCCCGCATTTTGTTCATGTCGGAAACCAATGAATCGAATTCCCTCGGCTTGCGCAAGCCTTGCCAAGTCGGTGATCGGGATACCCACGAGGCCGAAGATCGTATCGATGTCGTTGCACTTCAACGCATCGATGACCAGATGGAAGCCGTCCGTCAGTTCGGGCTTTTCGATCGCGGTCCGTTCCGGCTGTTGAAAGTCGGTGCTCGTAAAAATGCTTTTTAGCTTCGGTTCGTTCATTGATTGAGTTCCATCAGCTCAGAGGTTGAACATGGAAAGGCTGAAAGCGCCGGTTGCCGGCGTGTAAGAAATCGCGTCTGTGAAGCGAAGCGGGGAACCAGTCAATGCGTGGCGGGAGGATTCGTGGTTGGAGGCGCTTTGAATGGCCGTTCCGAGGGATTGCGGGTGACGCGGTCGACCCGGTCTGGAGTACCTCATTTCTCAAAGGGCGTTCCCACATCACGTTGCGTCGCAATTGGTGCACCGATTCGTCGACCGAGATCTAAGTCACGCCTACTGGCGGTTGATCTCTATGGTTGTGAAATTTGACCTCAATCGGCGGTGGTCCGCCCCCAGACCCTCAACGGGCCGCCAGCCGTGGATGAAGTGTAATATATTATATATCATATTGACAAGGTCACCAGGAAACTACTACACGGCGATCAGGGTGCCGCCCGCACCGAGCGCTCAAGGCGCTGATATTGCTGGTGTTGCATCGCGCCGATAGCGTTATAGAGAATGAAAAAGTAACAACCGTGCTCGCAGCCTTCGTTGACCGGGCACAGTCGTCAGTGATGGCGGGTTCATGCAGCGGGCTGCCGGAGGTGAGCGGATCTGCCTAACGCAGCGTGCAGATCACCAGCTCCGGATCGGCGTTCATTCTGATCGGCAAGTTGCTGCAACCGATGCCGCGGCTCACGATCAGGGGGCCGTTTCCCCTGACTTCGAATCTGCCCCGCGAATACGTGCGGCTCAGGGGCCCCTGCGCGGCAAAGATCGGAGTTCCGTCGCGCAGAGCGATTTGACCGCCATGCGTGTGGCCGGCAAATCCGACGTCGAACGTTTCATCTTCCAGCAACAGCAGTCCGTCCGGCGAATGCGTCAGGAAAATGCGGATCTGATTTGCGTCCTTGAATGCCTGCGCCACATCGGCGCTCCCAATCCACGGATCGTCGATCCCGCAGATCGAAACGGAGTCGAAGGGGGAGGGGAGCGTGATATTCCTGTTGACGAGCATCTCCACTCCCGCTGCCGCCAACCGCTGTGTGAGCTGCCGTTCGTCGGCCCATAAATCATGATTACCCAGAACCGCATATTTGCCCAACGGCGGATGGCAACGGGACAGGCCGCCGGCGAGCGCGTCGGCATATATCGCCTTGCACGACACGAAATCCCCGCCGAGCAGCAGAACATCCGGCCGAATATCGGCCAACTTGTCGAAGAGCTCGGAAAAAATCAGGGGATGGGTGGTGGGTCCGGCGTGAAAGTCGGATGCGAATGCAATGGTCAACGGCACGCGCAGCGATTTTTCGTTTGCAACAGCTACCTCGTGAAGGGAAACGCCGAGCTTGCCGTGCAACCCGCAGCGATAGCTCCATGCGGCAATCAATCCATTGAGAAGCGCGGAATCCAGTAGGCGTTCAACGAGCCGCCGGAAACGATGATTGCGTTTACCGCGATTCTCAACTTGCGAATTCATACGCCGTGCTGCGGCCTCCACCGGACGCGCTCGCAGCAGCATACTCCGCAGGTGCAGGTTATTCGCCGCGTAGGGTGTGGCGAACGGATGGCCTCGCCGCTCACGCGGCTATCGCAGACTGACGGTCGTCGACCACAGTGCCGGTCAGGCGGCCAGGGCGCTGTGCAGCGACTTTATCTGCCGCGCGGTGGTGCTGAGCAACCGTTTGCAGGCGGCGGCGTCCAGTTCGAGGCGTTGGAACGCCGCGACAGCGGTCACGGTCTCGTCGAGCAACCCGCGGAAGAACACGCACGGCACGAGCGAAATCGCGGCGATGAGCACGTCCGTGAGCGGGCCTGCCCCAATCGCCGGCAGAGTGGTCGCGTTTTGGTTGCCTACCGCGGATACGATTGACGGCGCGAATTTCCAGTGGCCCAGGATGGCGCCCGCAATTCGCGGGTGCCCATGCTCGAGCACCTCAGTGGCCGCATCGTCGACGCCCAGTGCCGCGCCGTGCTGGTGAGCCCGCACCGTGATGTAGAGGCTGCCAATGTTGTGCATGAGCCCGGCCACGAGTGCTTCATCGGGATTCGCCGCCCGGGTCTCGCGGGCGAGCACGTAGGCAATCGATGCGACCAGAGTTCCCTTGCGCCACAGCTCCTGCAGCTGCGGGCGCAGAATCGCGACGCTCCCGCCCGCGTTCATCTGCTGCAGGGCAAACGACACGGCGCTGCAGCGCACCAACTGATGGCCGAGGCGTTTCACTGCCTGCTGTAGCTCAGTGATCGGCTTGGCCGACGGATTCAGGAATGCGGAGTTCGCGAGCCGCAGGATTCGCACTGCCAGAGCCGCGTCGATTCCGATCACCCGTGCTACCTGGACCGGGGTAGTGCGGGGATCCTCGAGCGCCTGCTGCACCCGCTGCGCAATATCCGGAAACGACGGGAGGCGTATATCGCCGCTCGCCAGTTCCGCGGACAGCTCCTTGAGGAATTCAGAAGGGGCCAACGCGCGGGCAGGCTCTTTTTGTGTCCGGGATACCGGAATTGCCATCGGTGCAAGGCCTCCTGATTCCACAATGCGTCCGTGAGTGCTATCGGCCCGGCAACCTCGCCCTTTAGGGGTCCCCGTCGGTTTTATGGCCGATCGGTGCCAAAACTGATAGGCTAGCCACCCGGTTTTCATAGGGCTTAGACCAAGGGCGGTTAGCGTGCGCGACTGTCTCGGTTCGACGCTGAGAGATTCAGCAGCAGGCGTACCGCTGCTTCATTAGACATAACCAATTGATTTTTAAAGCTTTTTTATCAAGGTTTCCGATACTATTTTGCCCCGTTTTTAGTAACTCGAAGAAAGGAGACGATGTATGGCACGGCCAAAGAGCGTCAGGACCGATAGAGTGTGGCTCCGTGACGATTTCAACGACAAGCTGGAT
>WNFO01030893.1_pt1 | contig 10247 bp, 7 predicted proteins | sample 5400251 | NCBI WGS metagenome assembly WNFO01 (sample SAMN13153354, study PRJNA577476) | soil metagenome | isolation source: 100 cm saprolite under Madrone tree | place: USA:California | collected 2016-06-14
AAAAGTTTCTGCAGCAGATCAAAGAGACCGGCACGGTGCCGATGCCGCAGGTATCCGTGTCCACATCTTCAGCTACGGGCCGCTACCGTTTGTGCGAGTCGTTGATTCTTCCCGGCCAGGAGTATCACGTTACCGGAACTTGCGTGGAGAATCCGGCGGCGAGCGATGCTCATGACCGGAACATGATCGTGCAGGGCAAAAACGAAAAGACCTTTCTCATCTCCTGGAAACCGGAGCAGGAACTGCAGCAAGGTCTGCGAAACAGGGCTCTGGGCATGGTGTTTGGTGGAGCGGCGCTGGCGCTGTTCTGCCTGGCAATACTGTTGGGGCATCTGGGCATGTACTAGCGCTGGTTTCAGGGAGAAATGATGGGGATCATCGCGGCGGCCGTAGTTTTCTTCGTGGTGGCGGGAAGCCTGCTTTATTTGATCATCATGTACAACGAACTGGTTCGCCTGCGGAATGACAACGACCGTGCCTTGGCAAATATCGACGTGCTGCTCAAACAGCGCCGTGACGAGATCCCCAACCTGGTGGAGACGGTGAAGGGCTACATGCAACACGAGCGGCAGACGCTGGAGGCAGTCACGCAAGCGCGTGCTGCTTCCATGAGCGCAGCCAGCGTGGGACAGAAGGCGCAGGCGGACCTGATGATGACGGGGGCTCTGCGTGGGCTATTTGCGGTGGCGGAGAATTATCCGCAGTTAAAGGCCAACGAGAATTTTCTGAAGCTGCAGAACCGCATTTCAGAGTTGGAAGAGCGCATTGCCGACCGCCGCGAGTTCTTCAACGACGATGTGAACACCTACAACACCCGCATTGCCCAGTTGCCCGAGGTATTTCTGGCGAACCTGATGGCGTTAAAGCCCAGGGAATTTTTCAAGGTGTCCGAGGAGGACCGCAAGCTGGTGGAGGTGAAGCTGTAGATTGTGTGGCTGAGGTTGTGTGGCTCAGCCTGTGTGGTCGCGGGCGACTCGCCCGCGGCTTTTGACTTAGATTTTGATCTTGACTTTCCTCAACTACCATCCTTCGCGGGCGAGTCGCCCGCGACCACACAAGCTCTACCTGCCCTAGTTGTTTTCGCCGCCGGCGCGCTTCCAGGACATGAGCTCGCCGATGGTGGAACCGCCGGTGCTCGAGACCGGCTGCTTGTAGGCTTCGACCTCGGAACGCGAGGCCTCTTCACCTACCGCCTTGATGCTGAGCCCGACTTTCTTCTCTTCCTGATTCATCTTGATGATCTTGAAGTCGTGCTCCGCGCCGGGCTCGAGAATCAAGGTTTGGCCGTTTGCGTCCACCGCTTCGGAATTGTGGCAGAGGCCTTCGATGCCCTCGGCGATCTCAACAAACGCACCGAACGTCGCTACCCGCAGGACCTTTCCGCGCAGCACATCACCCACATGGTGCTGTTCGAAGAAGGTCTCCCATACGTCGGGCTGAAGCTGTTTTACCCCCAGCGAAAGCCGCCGCTTGTCGGGTTCGATGGCCAGGACGATGGCCTTCACGCGGTCGCCTTTTTTCAAAACTTCCGAGGGATGTTTCACGCGCTTGGTCCAGCTCAAGTTGCTGACGTGGACCAGCCCGTCGATGCCTTCCTCGATCTCGATGAACGCGCCGAAATCAGTGAGGTTGCGGACCCGGCCTTCGACGGTTGCGCCCACGGGATACTTATCATGTAGCGCGTCCCAGGGATTGGGTGCCAGTTGCCGCATGCCCAGCGAAATGCGCCGCTCCTGCGGATTGACGCTCAAAACCACGCAATCCACCTGATCGCCGACGTTGACCAGCTTCGAAGGATGCTTGATGCGCTTGGACCACGTCATCTCGCTGACGTGGACCAGACCCTCGATTCCCTGCTCGAGTTCGACGAATGCGCCGTAGTCGGTGACGCTGATTACGCGTCCGCTTACATGCGCGCCTACGGGATAGCGATGCGATGCATCCAGCCAGGGATCGGGCGTCAGCTGCTTGAATCCCAGCGATACGCGCTGCTTGTCTTTATCGAACTTCAGCACTTTCACCTGGATCTGATCGCCAACGTTGACCAGGTCGCGGGGATGAGTGAGGCGTCCCCAGGACATGTCGGTGATGTGCAACAGGCCGTCAATTCCGCCCAGGTCGACGAAAGCGCCGTACTCGGTGAGATTCTTCACCACTCCGGTCAGGACCGCGCCTTCTTCCAGATGCTCGAGCGTCTTGCCCTTTTTCTCGTTCTGTTCCTCTTCCAGCAACTGCTTGCGCGAAACTACGATATTGCCGCGCTTCTTGTTGAGCTTGATGACCGCAACTTCGATGGTCTCGCCCTTGAGCACATCCAGATTGCGCAAGGGACGCAGGTCCGCCTGAGAGCCTGGCAGAAAGGCCTGCGCGCCCATGATGTCCACGGTCAAGCCGCCCTTGATGCGATCGAGCACGATCGCCTTGATGGGTTTCTTCTCGTTGTGAGCTTTCTCAATCTCGTCCCAGGCGCGCAGCCGCTGCGCCTTCTGGTGGGAGAGGTTGATGTAGCCTTCCTCGGCCTCACCTTTGTCCCGCATTACGTCGATCTCGTCGCCGGGCTGGAACCGCGGCTTGCCGTTATGGTCGATCACTTCGGCGAGCGGCAGCATGCCTTCGGACTTGGCGCCGATGTCCACCACCACATGAGTGGCAGTGATCTTCAGCACAGTGCCTTTGATGACGTTGTCTTCGCGGGCTGCCTCTTCGGTCTCGGTGGTGAAACTCTCGAGAGCGGAGGCGAAGTCTTCGGTGGTTGAGGGTTGTTTTTCGTCCAGATTCTGAGTCGGCTCGGTATGAGCAGACTGGGGCGGCTGGGGGGAGACGTTATCTAAGGTCGAGCCCTCCGAGGAGCCCACGGGTCGCTCGGCCACCGAGGTCGAAGTCGCGGAATCCAGGTTGCGGGCGGTGTTGTCGTCAGGCAAAGTTGATGGCCTCTCTGCGGTTTACCTCGCACGCGGGTGCGGGGACGGATGCGGGGCAGTTTAGCGGACGGCTGGCGTGAGTCTTAGGTTGTGTTGAGCCCGCCCTGGCGGACGGACTTGGACAATCCCAGCGGTCGGACGTCTCTAAATAGCAAACCCGCGTCCAAAGGGAACACTTCGACTATAGCAACCGTTTCCGAACAGTGTCAAACGACAAAAAATGGCAACAGCTTCTCGCTCCTGGCTCCTAGCTCCTAGCCCAGGCGCGCTCTAGCCAGAAGCTGATCGCCAGCAGCTAGAAGCGTCTTCCCACATCTGCTACTCTGCCTTGCCATGGACTACATGTGGACCCCGTGGCGCTACGCCTACGTGACTGGCGCCCCCAAGGCTTCCGGATGCATCTTCTGCGATCTTCCCCGGGGTGGTGATGACGTCAGGGCCCGCATTGTCTATCGCGGGCAGAGTTGCTACGTCGTGCTCAACTCCTTTCCATACACCGCCGGACACGTGATGGTCGTTCCCTTCACCCATGTCGATGAGCTGCAAAAGCTGCCGCTTGAAGCCTGCCACGAGATGATCGACCTGGCACAGCGCATGGAGCAGGTTCTGCGTGAACTGTATGCCCCGGATGGGATCAACTTGGGAATGAATATCGGCAAGGCGGCGGGGGCCGGGGTGGCAGGACACATCCATCTGCACGCCCTGCCGCGCTGGATGGCCGATGCGAATTTCATGTCGGTAGTTGGAGAGACCAGACTGCTGCCGGAAGATTTGGCGACGACGTATGACAGGATTAGGGGAGCGATGAAGGAATACTGACCTGCTCAGCTGGTGTGGGACCTCGGCTTGTGTGGGACCGGGTCGAAGACCCGGTCCCACACAGGCGCACTTGCTAGACCAGTTCCTGCATTTCTTTTTCCCCAATGACTTTTACTCCCAGTTCTTTTGCTTTTTCTAACTTCGATCCCGCGTCGTCTCCTGCCACCACAAAGTCTGTCTTTTTGCTTACGGAACCTGAGACTCGGCCGCCGGCGTCTTCGATCATTTTTTTTGCCTGGTCGCGGGTGAAATGAGTCAGCGTGCCCGTCAGCACGAAAGTTTTTCCGGCCAGCTTGGTGCCTCGTTGCTTCTTTACTCCAGTCAAACGCAACTTCAGATCGTGCAGATCCTTTACTAGTGCCCGATTTTTCGGCTCCTGGAAGAATTCCACGATGCTCTGCGCAATGCGGGGGCCGACTTCGTTCACTTCCTGCAGCTCTTCTTCGCCGGCCTTCATCAGCGCGTCCATCGAACCGAAGTGTTCGGCCAGGAATTGCGCCGTGCGTTCACCGACCATGCGAATGCCCAGTCCGTAGATCACGCGTTCGAGCGGCAGCTTCTTTGAAGCCTCGACTTCGTCCAGCACATTCTGAGCAGATTTGTCGCCCATGCGTTCGAGTTTCAGGAGATCGTCTTTCGTCAGGCGATAAATGTCGGCGACGTTCTTCACCAGGCCGCGGTCGGTGAGCTGATTGACCAGCGCGTCGCCCAAGCCGTCGATATTCATCACGCCGCGCGAGGCGAAATGCAGGATGGTTTCGCGCAGTTTTGCGGGGCAGTTGGCATTGACGCAGCGGTGATCAGCTTCGCCCTCGGTGCGGACGACGTGGCCTCCGCACACCGGGCATCTCTCCGGCATGTGAAACAGCTTGTGGCCGCGGGGATGGTCTTTGTCTTCGACCACGCGCGTGACTTTGGGGATCACGTCACCGCCGCGCTCGACTTCAACCCAGTCGCCAATTTTCACTCCCAGGCGTTCGATCTCGTCCATGTTATGCAGGGTGGCGCGGCTCACCGTGGTCCCCCCGATGGGCACCGGCTTCAATGCCGCAACCGGCGTGAGTTTTCCGGTGCGGCCGACTTGCACCAGGATGTCCTCGACCTTAGTGATTCCCGACCGCGCCGCGTATTTGTAGGCGATGGCCCAGCGCGGAGCTTTTCCGGTATATCCCAATTCCTCTTGCAGGGGAGTGCGGTCCACCTTGATGACGATGCCATCGATTTCGTAAGGCAGGGTTTCGCGCTTGGGTTCTTCCTGACGGATGAAAGCCCAAATCTGGTCGAAGGTCTTGGCCAGCTTGCGGGATAGGTTGAGTTCCGTGCCCGCGGTCGCGTTGCGAGGATTGGCGAAAACGGATAACCCTTTCTGCTCGCGCTCTTCGTTCATTCTCTTAAAGGCGGCGATCGGCATGAGCATTTCGCCGCGCACTTCAAAATCCGCCGGTATTCCGGCCTTCTTCAGCTTCTCCAGCGGAATCGAAAGTGGAATGGAGCGCACCGTGCGCACGTTCAGGGTGACGTCTTCGCCGACGGTCCCGTCGCCACGGGTGATGCCGCGAACCAGCTTGCCGCCCTGGTAGTGCAAAGCCAGCGACATGCCGTCGAGCTTCAGTTCGCAAACATAGTCAACGTCTTCGCGGCCGCTGAGTTCGTGGACGCGGCGTTCCCAGGCGCGGAGTTCGTCCTCGCTGTAAGTATTGTCCAGCGAAAGCATGGGTGAGGAGTGCGGTGCCTTGACGAAGCCGTCGCGCGGCTTGCCGCCCACGCGCTGGGTGGGAGAATCGGGAGTGATCAGTTCGGGATTGTCGGTTTCGAGCTTCTTCAGCTCATTCATGAGCTGGTCGAATTGAGCGTCGGAAATTTCCGGGTCGTCGAGGACGTAGTAGAGATATTCGTGGTGGCGGATTTTTTCCCGAAGAGCTTCAGTCTTTTTTTCGGAGCTGGCCATGACCAGGAGATTATATTCGGGAGGATTCGATTGTGTGGCGCGGGCGCCCCCGCCCGCGAAAGGCCTGGAGTAAGAAATAACGAATGACTCGCATTCGAAAAGACGAGTCAAAGGCAAAGTCAAGAGCCGCGGGCGAGGGCGCCCGCGCCACACCGAACATCAATCATGCCGATTCTTGAAACTGAGCGGTTGCTGCTTCGTGAGTTTGTTCCCGAGGATGTGGATGAACTTGCGGCAGTGCTTTCTGATCCTGAAACCATGCGTTACTATCCGGCGGTCCTGGATCGGGCTGGAGTTGCTGCCTGGATCGAACGCAACCAACGGCGCTACGCCGATGCCGGGCACGGGCTCTGGGCCATGGTCTTGAAATCCAGCGGTGAGGTTGTCGGGGATTGTGGCTTGACTCGGCAGACTGTGGACGCGGTGAACGAAATCGAAATCGGATATCACGTCCGGCGCGATCTGTGGGGGCGGGGCTACGCTCCGGAGGCGGCCGGGGCCTGCCGCGATTACGGATTTGCGCGGCTGGACGCTGACCGGCTCATTTCGCTCATCCGGCCGGAGAACCTGCCATCACGCCGGGTAGCGGAGAAAATCGGATTGAGTCTGTGGAAAGAAGTGGTGTGGAGGGATTTTCTGCACTGCGTGTATGCGACCCGCAAGGCGTAACGCGGCTGAGCTTAGCTTAGCTGGGCAGGTGGGGGACACCTGCCCCTACGTGGTTCTTCATGTCACTACACCAGATCCTCCACTTTCAATTGCGCAGGGCCGCCTTTCCACGATGCCTCAAATTGTTTTTGGACAAATCCTGCGTCGTAGTCGCGTTTTTGCGCTTTCAGGGACTGTTCCAGGCCGAACAGAGAACGCGGGTTGCGGGGATGACGGTCCAGGTCTTCGCGGAAGACCTTTCCCGCGCCCGCGGCATCTCCGTTCATCAGAAGCGCCGCGCCTAGAGATTCGCGGACCGGGAAGAACCAGTCTTCGGGCTCGTTGTACTTGAGGGAGTCCTGAACGGTTACGGCTTCCTGCAACTGGGCGATCGCGGTGGCGTTGTCTTTTCTCGCCAAGGCAATTTTCGCTCCCAGAACATCGCGGGCAATCTTCAATACATCTTTGGTTTTGTTGTTCACCGGCATGGCGAAGACCACGTCTTCCGGCGTATTCTTTTCCGCGTCGGCCACGACCTGATAGTCGGCCTGGGCTTCGTCTGGCTTTCCTTTGGCAGCCAGGGCCATGCCTCGGGCGAAATGCCAGAACACAGTCTCAGTCTTCATTTCAGGATTGGGCTTTGGCATCTTCAGAATGTCATCCCACTTGCGGAAGCGGACGTCCACGGCGATCGGGATGGTCACAAAGCCCTCGAGCGGCGGCATGTCTTTGACGTATGGTCGCACGTGAGCGGCCAGCATCTGTGCATTCTTCATGGCCTCGGGGTAGTCGCCGTTCATGGCTGAGCACATGGCGATGAAATGCAGGTTGTGGCTGTAGTACATCATGGGATAGAGGCCCTGCGCCCCGCTGGCCTTGAGGTAGGCGCGATCGGCGATGGCTGCTTCCTGATTGGTCTTTACCGCCGCCGCGTAGTCGCCGGTACGAATGTAGATGTGGGCCGGCATGTGCACCAGGTGTCCTGCCGCGGGCGCCATGGCGGCCAGGCGGTTCGCGCCCGCCAGTGCCCGTTCCGGAGATGCCGAGGCTTGTTCCGGAGTTCCATCTTTGTGCCACAAGCCCCAGGGATGCAGGTCCATGCCGGATTCGGCGAACAGCGTGGCCGCATCCAGGTCATCGGGAAAATTTTTCACGACTTCGCGCATGGCATCGTGATAAGCCTCGGCCGCCTGCTTGCGGTCGGCCTTGGGGTCGGCCGGGAAACGCAGCGCCATGGCCTGAATGTAGGCCTGCTCCACGGGTGACGCATTGGCTGAGAGATCGACTGCTTTCTGGATGGCTCGGTGTGCCGCGACGAAACGCTCGTCGCTGGCTGGATCGTTGTAGTTGGGTCCCACGGCTTCTGCGACGCCCCAGTAGGCGATGGCCAGTTTGGGGTCGAGATCGGCGGCGCGCTGAAACGAGCGGGCAGCCTCATCGTGGTTGAAAGCGTAGATCAGACGCAATCCCTGATCGAAAAATTGCTGCGCCTGTGGGTTGCTCGTGGATACGGGATGATGCAAGTCTCCCAGCCCCGACATCAGGGTCGCGGGTTTCGGCTGTGCGTGAGCCGAGTGGTCCTGGGCGATGACCAAGCCGGACAGCAAGAGGGCTAGCAAAACGAAGCAACAGAATTTCATGAGGATGTTACCTCCCCGGAACGATCTATGCCGCGATGACTGTGAGGGCCCTAAGCAAGGATAGCTTAGTGAAAACGTCTCCAAGGTGCAACGTGCGGGCCGGAGGCTGCTGCCGGTTCCGGTACAATCCATCTGATTCCCATTTTTCTGTTTTCATTCCTCATTTTCCATGCGCAAGGCCGTTCTCCTGTACAACCCGCTATCGGGCCGGCGACGTGCGCGACGATTGGCGCTGGTGGAGACGGCATTGGCGGTCCTGCGTCAGGCGGGCGTTGCGGCCACTATCGAGCCGACGCGCGGCCAATCGGATGCAACCGGGGAGGCGCATCATGCCATCGCCGCAGGTTGCGACACTGTCTTTGCCTGCGGAGGCGACGGTACTGTGCATGATGTCCTGCAGGGTTTGGTGGGCAGCAACGTAGCCCTGGGAGTCATTCCCCTGGGCACGGCCAACGCCCTGGCCCACGATCTTGGCTTGCCACTGTCCGCAGTGGCCGCGGCTCGCGCCAGTTTGACCGCCAAGTCTCGACGCATCGCGGTAGGGCGGGTGGAATATCAGGGGTTTGACGGGAATCCCGGCTCCCGATTCTTCACCGTGGCTGCCGGAATTGGAGTGGATGCGCATCTCTTCTACAAATTGAATCCGCTGCTGAAGGGCCACTGGGGCATGGCAGCGTATTACGCCCAGGCTACGCGGCTGTGGCTGACTCATCCCATGGAGAAGTTCACGGTCGCGGTCGGGCAGAACCAGAAGATGGAAGTCTCTCAACTGCTGGCGGTTCGGATCCGAAATTTCGGGGGAGTGCTGCGCCAGCTTGCGCCGGGTGCGTCACTCGAGCGGGACGACTTACGCCTGGTGCTGTTTCGCACCCGCAGCCGGTTGGCGTATCTGCGGTATATCGTGCGAGGACTGGTGGGCGCAGAATGGCAGATCGGCGGAATTGAACTGGTTCACGGAGAAAAGCTGGAAAGCCGGCCACTGGGCAATTCTGCCTCAGCTTCGCGCGTTTTCGTCGAAGCCGACGGAGAATTACTGGGCACGGCCGGGAGCGCACGGCTTCAGCCGTGCCAGCGTGTCAGCCCCTAACCAACCAGCTGTCATCCCGAGCAATCTTCCTTCGCGCGGAGCGCGAAGAAAGATTGTCGAGGGACCCGGGTTTTTGCCGGCAGCACCGGTGCTGCCGGCCAGAACCGAGAGCCCTCGCTTGCCCTCGCCGCGCAAGCGCGGCTCGGAGCGGCGCTCGGGATGACAGGGGCTTTACTAGCCCGCGACAGCCGGCGGAACGCCGGCGCTACAATGAATCTCTGTCCACCGGGATCGCATCCAAGGGAGTTCTGACCGTCAACACTCTCTAACTTTGGAACCAATCACTCACTTTCTGACCGGCGCCTGCCTGAGCCGCGCCGGATTCAATCGCAAGACGGCGCTGGCGACGGCCACGATGACGTTGGCCGCGGAAGCGCCCGACATCGATATTCTTGGCAACTTCAAGGGTTCAGTGTTCGGCTTTGCCCATCACCGGGGCTTCACCCATTCTTTTCTCGGGCTGCTGCTGGTGGAGGCGTTGGTGGTCGCGCTGATATATGTGATCTGGCGCGTGCGTGGGCGCAAAGTGAAAGATCCAAATCTTCCGCCGCGCTGGGGTTTGTTGTTCCTGCTCGCATACTTCGCCGGACTCACCCACATCCTGCTCGACTTCACCAATAACTACGGCGTGCGTCCGTTCTGGCCTTTCTGGGAGAAGTGGTATTCCTGGGACATCGTGTTCATCGTGGAACCGGTGATGCTGGTGCTGCTGATCGGGGGCTTGGTGGTGCCGGCGTTTTCCTCCGTGGTCAACGACGAGATCGGCGTACGCAGCAAGGGCCCGCAGGGACGCATGGCTGCGGCGGTGGCGCTGCTGGGAGTGGTTGCGATGTGGGGTGTGCGGGGCTATGAACACCGCCGCGCTGTCAACGCCCTGGAAGCCCGGGTCTACGACGGCAATGATCCGGTCCGGGCGTCTGCCTATCCCAACTGGGGGAATCCTTTTCTTTGGGATGGCGTGGTTGAGACGCAGAATTTCTACGCCACCATGCTGGTTGATTCTTCAATTCCGGAGGTTGACCCCGAAAGCCGAATGCGAATCCGCCCCAAGCCCGAGGAGACCCCGGTCACGCTGGCCGCGAAGCGGAGCTACCTGGGGCGGTTGTATCTGGACTGGGCGCAGTATCCCATCACAGAGACTGAGCCGGTCGAGACCGCCGAGCTCCATTACCTGGTTCGCTTTC
>WNFO01006603.1_pt1 | contig 10246 bp, 6 predicted proteins | sample 5400251 | NCBI WGS metagenome assembly WNFO01 (sample SAMN13153354, study PRJNA577476) | soil metagenome | isolation source: 100 cm saprolite under Madrone tree | place: USA:California | collected 2016-06-14
GCGTTGATGGCGCCGACGGAAATCCTGGCGCGCCAGCACATCAAGACCATCACGCCGCTGGCCGAGCGCGCCGGCCTGCGCGTCGCCATCCTCACCGGACGCGAAAAGGGCAAGGAGCGCCGCGAACTCCTGGGCCGGCTCGAGGCCGGCGAAATCGATTTGCTGGTCGGCACCCACGCGCTGATCCAGGACGACGTGGTATTCAAGGCGCTGGCACTGGCGGTGGTCGACGAACAGCATCGCTTCGGCGTGCGCGAACGTCTGGCCCTCACCGCCAAGGGCCGTGACGTCGATGTGCTGGTGCTGAGCGCGACGCCGATCCCGCGCACGCTGGTGCTGACCTATTTCGGCGACATGGACGTCTCCGAATTGCGCGAAAAACCCGCGGGACGGCAGCCGATCGATACCCGCGCCGTGGCCAGCAGCCGCATCCATGAGGTGATGGAGGCCGTCGGCCGCGCGCTCGACAAAGGCAAACTGGTTTACTGGATCGTTCCTCTGGTGGAAGAATCCGAAACCGTCAATCTTACCGATGCCGAACAGCGCTTCGAAAGCCTGCGCGAGCGCTTCGGCGACAAGGTCGGCCTCGTGCATGGCAAGATGCGCGGCACCGACAAGGACCGCGCCATGGCACAGTTCGCCGCCGGTGAAACCGGTTTGCTGGTCGCAACCACCGTGGTCGAGGTCGGCGTCGATGTCCCGGCGGCCACCATCATGGTGATCGAGAACGCCGAACGCTTTGGGCTGGCGCAGTTGCACCAGTTGCGCGGCCGGATCGGCCGCGGCTCCGAGGCATCGACCTGCCTGTTGCTTTACAAGGAGCCGCTGGGCGAGATGTCGACGGCGCGGCTCAAGGTGATCAGGGAAACCACCGACGGTTTTCGGATTGCCGAAGAGGATTTGAAACTGCGTGGCGAAGGCGACGTGCTTGGCGTGCGCCAAAGCGGCCTGCCCGGCTATCGCATCGCGCGCACCGACGTGCACGGCCAGCTCATCACGCAGGCGCGCGACGAAGCACTGCGCATCATGAAGGACAATCCGAAGCTTGAGGGCGCGCGCGGCGAGGCGCTGCGCGCCCTGCTTTATTTGTTCGAAAGGGATGAGGCGTTGCCGCTGATCGGGGCGGGATAAACGCGCCCTCGCCGTCATTGCGAGCGAAGCGAAGCAATCCATTGCGCCGCAAAGAAAGAATGGATTGCTTCGTCGCTTCGCTCCTCGCAATGACGACGTAACATGGTTGGTTGGTCCGAAGGAAAGCAGATGAAGCAACCCTGCGTTTACATCATGGCAAGCCGGCGTCACGGGACGCTGTACACGGGTGTCACGGCCAACCTGCTTCGGCGCGCCTTCGAGCACCGAGAGGGACTACTTGAGGGGTTCTCGAAGAAATATGGCTGTAAGATTTTGGTCTGGTACGAACTGCACGGGAGTATGATCGAGGCGATCACCCGGGAAAAGCAAATCAAGGCCGGTAGCCGTGCAAAAAAACTCGCTTTGATCGAAGCGCTAAATCCCGAGTGGAAAGACCTCTATGAGTCGCTGGCGTGAAGTTGCCCGCAACCCTCTCCGTCATTGCGAGCGAAGCGAAGCAATAGATGCTGCCACAGAAAGAAAGGATGGATTGCTTCGTCGCTGCTGCGCTCCTCGCAATGACGGAGGGGCCGCAATGACCGGGGAACCTTAATCCGCCCTCGCCGGCACCGGCTGCAGCGAGGATTCATTCGCGACCCGCGCGGCGTTTGCCATTCCGGCCAGTGCCGCGATCTTCTTCTGCGTGTCGGAGCCGGGCTGCACCACGCCCGCGGACATGATCAGGGTCGCGGCCTCTTCGGCGCTCATCTCGACTTCGATGATCTTGCTCCGGGGCACATAGAAGAAGAAACCCGTAGTCGGGTTCGGCGCGCAGGGCAGGAACACCGAGATGTGCTCCTCCTGGCCGGGAAGCTTGTTGGCGATCTCCACGCTCGGCGCCTGCGAGATCAGCACGATCGACCACATTCCCGGCGAGGGAAATTCGACCAGACCGACCCGGCGAAAGCTCGATCCGGAACCTGAGAACAGCGTCTCGAACACCTGCTTCAGGCCGCGATAAATCGCGCGCACCACCGGCATCCGCCCGAGCAGCCGCTCGCCGAGATCGACCAGCGTCCGTCCGATCAGGTTGGCGGTGAGGAAGCCCAGCAGCGTCAGCGCAACCACGCCGACGATGAGCCCGGAGCCCGGTAGCCCGAACGGCAGATAGGTTTCCGGCCGATAGGCGATGGGAACGAACGGCCGCACCAGACCGTCGACCCAGGTCACGAACCACCACGTCAGATAAAAGGTGATGGCGATCGGGCCGGCGACGATCAAACCGGTCAGAAAATAGTTCCGGAATCGGGCCATGAAGCCGCTGTGGGCGTCCGGCGGGACTGCGGCCGGGGGCAGAGGCAGGTCGTCGCGGTTCATTCGGGTTCCAGGTCAGGCGAAATAGCCATGAGGTGATACTAGCTAAGTCTTCTAGCAGATTTTTGAAGACTTGAAGGGGGCTGGTATCAAGTGGCTGGTATCGAGTGACTTGGCAACCAGTGACTTGGCAACCAGTGACTTGGCAACCACAGCAGACCTATTCGACGGTCACCGATTTCGCGAGATTACGCGGCTGGTCGACGTCCGTGCCCATAATGACGGCAGTGTGATAGGCCAGCAATTGCACGGGAATAGCATAAACCATGGGCGTAAATGTCGCAGCCATGTCGGGCAGGACGATCGTGACCAGCGACTCGACGGTTGCTTCCGCGGCGCCCTTGGCGTCGGTCATCAGAATGATGTTGCCGCCGCGGGCCGCCACTTCCTGCATGTTGGAGACGGTCTTCTCGAACACCCGGTCGAACGGCGCGATCACAACGACCGGCATGTTCTCGTCGATCAGCGCGATCGGCCCGTGCTTGAGTTCGCCGGCGGCGTAGCCTTCGGCGTGGATGTAGGAGATTTCCTTCAGCTTCAGCGCGCCTTCCAGCGCCAGCGGATAGCTGGTGCCGCGGCCGAGATAGAGCACGTCTTTCGATTTCGCAATGTCGCGCGCGAGCTTCTCGATCTGCGGTTCGATGGTCAGCGCTGCGGCCATCAGCCGCGGGATTTCCACCAGACCATGCACGAGTTTGGTCTCATCGGCATCGGACAATTCGCCGCGCGCCTTGCCGGCCGCCACCGCAAGCGCGGCCAGCACCATCAACTGGCAGGTGAAGGCTTTGGTCGAAGCGACGCCGATCTCCGGACCCGCCAGCGTCGGCAGCATGGTCTCGCTTTCGCGCGCGATCGTCGATGTCGGGACATTGACCACCGAAAGCGTATGCACGCCCTGCGCTTTGGCGTAGCGCAGCGCCGCCAGCGTATCGGCGGTCTCGCCGGATTGCGAGATGAAGATCGCAAGATCCCCCTTGCGCAGCGGCGCCTCGCGATAACGGAATTCCGAGGCGACATCGGTCTCGACGGGTACGCGGCTCAGGCGCTCGAACCAGTATTTGGCGACGGAACCGGCGTAGCTCGCGGTGCCGCAGGCAACGATCGAGATACGCTGGACGTCTTTGAAATCGAACGGCAGCTGCAGCGGCAGCGAAACGCGCTCGGTCGCCATGTCGACGTAGCGCGCCAGCGTGTGGCCGACGACTTCCGGCTGCTCATGGATTTCCTTGGCCATGAAGTGGCGATAGTTCGCCTTGTCGACCATGAACGACGACGCGCCGGATTTCAGCACGTCGCGGTTCACCACCGCGCCCTGCTCGTCATAGATCACGCCGACTTCGCGGGTCAGAACCACCCAGTCGCCGTCCTCAAGATAGCTGATGGTGTCGGTAAAGGGCGCCAGCGCGATCGCATCCGAGCCCAGATACATCTCGCCGTCGCCATGGCCGATCGCAAGCGGCGAACCTTTGCGGGCGCCGATCATCAGATCGCCATGGCCGCGAAACAGGAACGCCAGCGCGAAGGCGCCGCGCAACTGCGGCAGCGAAGCCTTCACCGCGTCTTGCGGCGATGCGCCCTTGAGGAGATAGGAGTTGACCAGATGAGCCACCACCTCGGTGTCGGTCTCGCTGGAGAATTTCGCGCCCTGCTTTTCGAGCATCTGCCGCAGTTCGCGGAAATTCTCGATGATGCCGTTATGAACCACGGCGACGTTGTCGGTCGCATGCGGATGCGCGTTGGTCTCATTCGGCTTGCCGTGGGTGGCCCAGCGCGTATGGCCGATGCCGGCATGACCGGAGAGCGGTTCGGCTTTCAATCGCGCTTCGAGGTTTTTCAACTTGCCCTCGGCGCGGCGGCGCGCGAGATGGTCGCCTTCCAGCGTGGCGACCCCTGCGGAATCGTAACCGCGATATTCAAGGCGCTTGAGCGAATCCACCAGTTGCTCCGCGACCGGAGCGCGTCCGAGAATGCCGACAATGCCGCACATGCGGATCAATATCTCCAGATCGTCGAAAGGTTTTCAGAAAACGACGTGGTCAATTCTTAACGAGAATCGCAGATCGCCGGATACTCAATAATTATTGCGGATTGCGACAGGGTTAAGCCGAAAGCTTAACAAGGCCCGTCGTTAGCTGGTTTTCGACGTCTTGTCGCGGGTTTTCGTTTCGCGCAATCAGCTTCGCCACCCCCAGCCGCCTCCGACGCCAGACCCGGTCGGAAAAGGAGCATCCAAGCCTTCGCATACAGCCGCTTGAGAACGAGGGCTGACAGCTAGAGCGGGATGACTTTTCTTCGAATCGTCATCCCGCTCTATCTTTTTGTTTGAGCATGATCTCCGCGCAAACGCTTCGCGTTTGTCGCGAGGGAAAACCGGTGCCCACCCATCGGGTCGTGGCCCGAGGGCATGCTTTTCCGGATCATGCTCTAGACGGCGCCAGCCGTTGGCTAGCTGCCTTTCGGGGGCTTGACGCCCTCCTCCAGCGACATTCCCGGCCGCAGTTGCGCATAGGGGCCAACGGAAGCATTCTTGCCGATCGATGCCTGCACAATGTGCGAAAAGGAATGGATCACCGCGCCGTCGGCGATCGAGACGCCGGGACCGATCACCACAAAGGGTTCGATCGTCACCTCGTTGCCGAATGTCGTATCGGCGGCGAGGTAGACGGTTTCGGGCGCGACCATCGTCACGCCGGCCTCGAGTGCTGCCTTGCGCAACCGCGTCTGCATGACGTGCTCGGCCTCGGCGAGCTGGGCCTTGGTGTTGATGCCGCGCACTTCATCCTCGCTGGTCTCGATCACAACGGCCTCCAGTCCAAGTTGACGAACGACGCCAACCGCGTCGCTCAGATAATACTCGCGCCTACTGTTGGCATTCCCGATTTTTTCGATGACTTCCAGCGCCCTGCGGCCGTCGAACGCCATCACACCGGCATTGCAGAGTTTTGTCATGCGTTCCGCAGGCGTCGCGTCGGCTTGCTCGCGGATCGCCGCCAACCGGTCGCCCTCAAACAGCAGCCGGCCGTAGCCGGTGGGATCGGCGGCTTGAAAGCCGAGCACGGCCAGTGCTGCCCCGTTTTTCAACGGTGCACGCATGCGCGCCAATGTCGCGGCCGAAATCAGCGGCGTATCGCCGAACACGACCAGCAGGTCGTCGGCGCCGCGGGCGATGGCATCCCGCGCCGCGAGCACCGCGTGCGCGGTACCGAGACGCTCGCGCTGAATGAAGGTCGTCGCATCCGGCCGCAGACGCTTGACCTCCTCCGCGACAGCCCGGTGGTCCGGTCCGATGACGACGGCGAGCGAGGCGCCGGCGCCCTTTGGGGCGGCGTCAAGCACATGCGCCAGCAGCGACTGGCCGGCGACGGGATGCAGGACCTTCGGCATCGCGGACTGCATGCGCGTGCCCTCACCGGCCGCGAGCACGATCGTGAGGCTGGTTCTGCCCGTCATCCGAATCCTTATAGTATGGTGGCGAAGGTTACGCCGTGGTCGTCATAAAGCGTTTTCGCTCCCGATGGAAACCTGTTCGTCGCGCGGGAAAACGCCCCGGATTCCGGATCGCAGCGCGATTCCTGTTAATGTTTGCCGTCTGATTCGGCTAAGGCCTCAGGAGGGCCGAGAACGTCCTATGGCAAAGGATTCCGACCACCTGGCCGGCAGCTTCGATACCGAAAACACCGGGGGATTCCTGACCGGTTTTTTGGCCGAGGAGGATAATTTCGACCGCCGCACGCTGTGGCGGCTCGGATCGTGGGCGGCGGCGTCGGTCGGCGCCGTGATCGTGGCGGTGATGAGCAACCATTCATCGATCGGATTGCACCGCGACCAGGTGGCCGGGACCGATCTGGCGCGCCAGTCGCAGCAGATCCAGTCCGTCGCCAAGGAAAGCCAGAACGAGGCGCGGCGGCTGGCGTCGGCCATTGAGACGCTCAATGGTGACCGCGACCGGCTGTATTCTCGCGTCACCGTTCTGGAACAGGGACTGGAATCCGTAACCGGCGCGATTGCGCGACAAAATCCCGCAGCGGCATCGCCGCAAGCCCCTGCCACCGCTTCGGCGGCGACTGAGCCCCAGTCCGCACCGCAAAATCCGGTTGCTGCTCCGGTGGTGTCGCCGGTGGCGGCGGCTGCGCCCGCAACCCCAGCCGAAAAGCCGGCTGTGGACACCGCCGCCGCGCGGAATTCAGGCCCGGCGCCTGTCCCCTCCGTTGCACAGGGAACGCCAAATTCGCCGGCGACACCGACAGCAACGCCACTGATGGCCTCGAAGTCAATGCTGGGTCCACCCGATGCGGCCGCTCTCATCAAGCCCGAGACGGCGGCGAACGCCGTCACCGCGTCGCCGATGCCGGAGGTGGTTGCGCCGGCCGCATCCGCAGATGATGCGGAACGGGATCCGCCTTGGGCTGCGTCATCCAAGGTCGCCGTCCAGCGAACTGAATTCGGGGTGGATGTCGGCGGCGCCAATTCGCTTGGCGGCCTGCGCGCGCTGTGGCGTGGTCTCAAGTCGAATACCGCGCTTGCGGCGTTACGCCCGATCATTGTGGTGAAGGAAAGCACCACCGGGCTTGGCATGCAGCTGCGGCTGGTTGCCGGACCGCTCGCCGATGCCGCGGCGGCTGCGAAAATCTGCGCTGCCTTGCTTGAAAGCCAGCGGCCATGCGAGACGACGGTGTTCGATGGCCAGCGTCTTGCCATGAAGGCGGAAGAGCCGCCCGCTTCGGTCAAGCCTGCGCCGCGCAAGCGGAGCATTGGAAAACGCGCCGTCGTGGAGGAGCCGCCCCAAAAACCGGAAACCACGCTGTCGTCGCTCTTCACCAGGCGGTAGACTTGGCTCTTGCGTGACACCAATGCCTTGACAGTTTCGCCACGCGCGCCGAGCTATACTCGCGGACTGGCCGGGCGACGACCACCACGGCAGTGTTGCTTCAATTGTGCGAGTGACCGACAGCTGTAGTTTCCAACGTAACAAAGCCGCTTCAACGCTGAGATTGGTGAGGAATTGGAATTTCCGAAGGGCTCAAGCGTGCTCCGCAGGACAACTTGGCTCGCGCCGCGCAGGACGCGCCTCACAGAAGATTGATTGACGCTTTTGACCGGATTCTTCGGACGTTGGGGTCTTTGTACCGAAATCGCATAGTCTCTCGACGGGTCTACCGATAATTTTCCACGGTCAACCAAGGTCGCGGTCTTTGGCAGGCTGCTGATTCCGCGAGGACAGTTCTGACTACAGAACAGTCATTTCGAGGGAGTCTGACGATGAACTCCACCCCCACCATTCGCGCATTAGTCTTGTCGGCCTCCATTCTGGGTCTCACAGCTGGTTCGACCTTGGCGCAGCAGACCACCGGAACGCCGGGTTCTCCTAGCGCCACAACAACGATAGACGGCAAGTATCTTCCGCCTCCGCCCGCGCCGTTTGGCGGAACGATCAATCTGGATGCCAAAGATTCAAAATCGTATTGGCCGCCGACCGTGGTGCCGCCCAAGGGTGCGCCCAACGTCTTGCTGATCATGACCGATGACCAGGGTTACGGCATGACCAGCGCCTTTGGCGGTGTCATCCCGACGCCCTCCATGGACCGCATCGCGAACGCCGGACTACGTTACACACAGTTCCACTCAACTGCTCTCTGCTCGCCGACCCGGGCGGCGCTGATCACGGGCCGCAACCATCACTCGGTGGGCTTCGGCGTGATCACCGAAATGTCCACTGGATACCCGGGATACGACTCCATCATAGGGCCGGAGAGTGCCACCGTCGGTACGATCCTGCGGGAGAACGGCTACGCGACGTCGTGGTTCGGCAAGAACCACAACACGCCCAGCTATCAAATAAGTTCGGCGGGGCCTTTTGACCAATGGCCGAGCGGGATGGGGTTCGATCGCTTCTACGGCTTCATCGGGGGCGAGACCGACCAGTGGACGCCGTTTCTCTTCCGCGACCAGACACAAGTCTATCCGTGGATCGGACACCCCGGCTACAACCTCATCACCGACATGGCCGACGAGGCGATCAACTACCTGAAGGGGCTGAATAACGCCGCGCCAGACAAGCCATTCTTCCTCTATTACGTGCCCGGCGGCACGCATGCACCGCACCAGCCCACGCCAGAGTGGATCAAGAAGATCAGCGACATGCACTTGTTCGATCAGGGCTGGGAAAAGCTGCGCGAGACGATCTTCGCCAACCAGAAGCGGCTCGGTGTCATCCCGGCGAATACCCAGCTTACGCCGTGGCCGGATGGCCAGCCCGAATTTGGTGGAGCGAAGCTTCAGAAATGGGAGACGCTCAGTTCCGACGAGAAGAAGCTTTTCATCCGTCAGGCGGACGTTTTTGCAGCCTACACGGCCTACACCGACCATGAAATCGGCAGGGTCATCCAGGAAGTCGAAGCCGAGGGCAAGCTCGACAACACCCTCATCATCTATATCAGCGGCGACAACGGCAACAGCGCCGAAGGATCCACCCTCGGCACCCCGGTCGATATGGCCGCGATCCAAGGCGTCAACATTCCAGTCCCGGACCAGTTGAAGTTCTATGATGTTTGGGGTTCGGCCGAGACCACGCCGCACATGGCGGTGGGCTGGACCTGGGCCTTTGATACACCATTCAAATGGACCAAGCAGGTCGCGTCGCACTTCGGCGGCACCCGTCAAGGCATGGCCATCTCATGGCCTAGCCACATCAAGGACGTCGGCGGTATTCGCACGCAATTCCACCACATGATCGACATCGTACCGACCATCCTCGAAGCGACGGGAATCGTGGCGCCGGTGATGGTCAACGGTGTGGCACAGAAGCCGATTGAAGGCGTGAGCATGGCTTACACCTTCGATAAAGCCAACGCCAACGCCCCATCGACCCGCAGCACGCAATATTTCGAGATGGTAGGTAACCGCGCCATCTACCATGACGGTTGGCTCGCCGCCACCACGCCGCCCTTGCCGCCCTGGGATCTGGGCCTGGGCAAGTTTCCCAATGTCGTCAACGGCTACACTTGGGAGCTCTACAATCTCGCCGAGGATTATTCGGAGAACAACGACCTCGCCGCCAAGATGCCGGACAGGCTGCGCGATATGAAGGAACTCTTTTTGGTCGAGGCGACGAAGTACAACGTCTTCCCGCTGGACAACAGCTTCACCGCTCGCGCCGCCACGCCGCGACCGAGCGCGACCGCCGGTCGGACCGTCTTCACCTACTCGGGTGAATCGTCCGGTCTTCCCTACAGTAGCGCCCCCGACATTACCGCCAAGTCTTACTCCATCACCGCAGAGGTCGAAATTCCGCAGGGAGGTGCAGAAGGCATGATCAATACGCTCGGTGGTCGTGCCGGTGGCCATGGTCTCTACTTGCTCAAGGGCAAACCAGTCTTTGTGTACAACTTTTTTGGCTTGGACCGCTTCCGGTGGGAAGGCCCGGCGGCGCTGACGCCCGGCAAGCACACCATCGTGTTTGACTTCAAGTATGACGGTCCCGGTTTCGCTAAGGGCGGCACCGGCGTCCTCTCGGTGGATGGCAAGGAAGTCGTCAGCAAGACGATCCCGCACACTATGCCGTTCCTCGAGACGATCGACGAGACCTTCGATGTCGGCGTGGATACCCGCACGGGCGTGGAGGACAAAGACTACCAGCCGCCGTTCCGGTTCACCGGCAAGGTCGATAAACTAACGGTCAGGCTGGTCCCCCTGAACGCGGCGGAGGAAAAACTGCTCCAGCAAAAGGCCCAAGAGACAAAAAACAAGGCACAGTAAATCGCTCGGCCTCTGTTGCTTGGCACTTGGCTTTGTAAGTATCCCC
>WNFO01010457.1_pt1 | contig 10246 bp, 7 predicted proteins | sample 5400251 | NCBI WGS metagenome assembly WNFO01 (sample SAMN13153354, study PRJNA577476) | soil metagenome | isolation source: 100 cm saprolite under Madrone tree | place: USA:California | collected 2016-06-14
AAAAACCTCAAGCACTTCGTCGTCGACAACCAGTGCTACCAGACGGTCGAGACGATGCCGATCGTCAATCAGGGCGGCGCGGATTACACCGCGATCGCACGCGGCGCCGGCATCCAGCAGGCCATCACGGTCGATGACCTTGCCGATCTTGACCGCTTGATGCCCGCGATCGTCGCCGCGCCGGGTCCGTATTTCGTGCGACTGCGCGTCGAAGCGGAGCCTGACTATCAACGTGCGCCGCCGGCGAATTACGAGGGCCCGGAGATGAAATATCGCTTCGGCCGTGCATTGGAGAAGAAGCTCGGGATCAGAGTTTTCGGGCCGAGAGGCTTCTAGACTACTGCATGAAACTAATCAGATCGGGCGGATGGCGGCGTGTCGGCGTCTGTCTTGGTCTTTGCCCGCGCGTCAGGAGCCGAAAGCTCGGCGTTGACACGATTGCGGCGCTTGCGAGCCTTCGGCGCTTCCGTCTTGCCCGTTTCAGTCGCATTTTCGGAGTCGCGCGCCGACCGTAAACGCGAAATCGCATCAATTGTGTCGCGAGGTTCGCGACCGCGCGTTCGCGCATTCGATTTAGGGGAAGCCGGCGTCGTCAGGATGCCGGCCGGCGGCCGCGGCACCTCGCCATCGCTGTCCACCCTTCGCTTTTCACGGTCGCCCCACAGACGGGTCGTGCGCCGATGGCGCCCGGCCGGGTGTTCGGCAGGGCTTGCCTGCGAGCCCGCATCTCCTCCGTTGGCGGTCGCATCGGCCTCGCCTCGATTTCGCCGTCCAACCTGGGGGTATCCGCCGGTGGCGGGCGCCGCGGCGCCGGTGCCGCGATTACGCCCGGCCCCGCCGGCCGCAAAAGAGGACACGTAGGCCGCAAGTGCGCCCGCGGTCTCGGACTTGGTCGTATAGTGTTCGCGCAGAAAGTCGGCGAGAGCGCGCGCATCGTGGGTCTTGGCAAGGCCGCTCGGCGAACGATGGCACTCGGCGCAATCGGAGCGGAACAACTGCGCCGGCGTCTTGCCAGCAGTGAGGTCCTGCGCAGGCGCCGACGCGCTTGCAAATGCGGTCGCGAGTCCAAGAACGAAAATCGAGATCTGTTTCACCTGCCCGCCACCCCTGGTTCCCTGAGCGACCCTTATTAACCCATTCGCGCGGTGGCGCGAGATTATTCTTTCGATCTAGAGTGAGCGGTTGCCCCCGTTTAGCCGAATTTCTGCTGCTCCCCTGTCTGGTAGTGGCCCGGATTGAGCCACCGGGTCCGGCCGGAGCCTGCATTGGGCCGGCCCAACGATAAACTCCGCGAAATCCAGGACGGCGCAACGCAGTCCCCCGGGTTTCGCTTGCGCTCAAGGCGGGCCACCGATCCTAGCGCCGCAGTTCCTCAAGCGAGTTCCATCCGCCTCGGATTTTCGCATATACCCCGGCTTATCCACCATACGTCTGATTGCGGAACTGGCCGATCGTTGTTAAACTTTATTTGATTCCGGGGTCCGTTACCTGCTGCTGCGGGAGAGGCCATCTTAGGGTCAGGTCGGAATAGCACAAGGAATGCGTATCCGACCGGCCCGGCCGGAGCGTTGCGTTATGGACTGGCTTTTGCGTTTGACATTGGCGCATGTCACTTGCGGCAATTTGCAGGTGACCACAGCCAGAGGAGCAACATATTCGTTCGGCGACGGCACCGGCCCGCCGATCGCGGTGCGTTTCGTCTCCGTGCGCGCCCAGCGGTCGGTGCTGCTCGATCCCGACCTCGAGCTTGGCGAAGCCTACATGGACGGCACCTTCGTGGTCGATCGCGGGTCGATCGCGGAGTTTCTCGACCTTGTGGCTAATAGGTTTGCCTGGCCATTGTGGTCCGCACCTATTGCGCTGTTTCGTTTCGGGTGGCGGCGGGTGAGGCAGCTCAATTGGCGCGGCCGGTCGCGGCGCAACGTCGCCCACCACTACGACCTCGACGGCCGCCTCTATTCGCTCTTCCTTGACTCCGACCGCCAATACAGCTGCGCCTATTTCGAAACCGCACGGGACAGCCTCGACGACGCCCAGCTCGCCAAGAAGCGGCACCTCGCCGCGAAGCTGCTCCTCGAAGACGGGCATCGGCTTCTTGACATCGGCTGCGGTTGGGGCGGGCTTGCGCTCTATACCGCGGAGGTCTGCGGCGCCCGGGCCACGGGCATCACGCTTTCGCAGGAGCAGCTCGCAATCGCGCGCCAGCGCGCCAAGGAACGCAAGCTCGCAGGCTCCGCCACCTTCCAGGCGCTCGACTATCGCGACGTGAGCGGCGCCTTCGACCGTATTGTCTCGGTCGGCATGTTCGAGCATGTCGGCGTCAGCTTCTATGATGCGTTCTTCAAGAAATGCGCCGGCATTCTCGCCGACGACGGCGTCATGGTGCTGCATTCGATCGGCCGCGCGAGCGGTCCGAGCTACACCAACGCGTGGATCGCCAAGTACATTTTCCCGGGCGGCTATATTCCGGCGCTATCTGAAGTGCTGCCGGCGATCGAACGCGCCGGTCTTCTGGTCACCGACATCGAGATCCTGCGCCTGCACTATGCGGAGACGCTCAAGGCGTGGCGCGATCGTTTCCTCGCCCACCGCGACGAGGTTGCGCGCCTTTACGACGCCCGGTTTGTGCGAATGTGGGAATTCTATCTCGCCTGCTCCGAGGCGGCATTCCGACGCCAGAATATGATGGTGTTCCAGATTCAAGTGGCAAAGCGCCAGGGCACGGTGCCGGTCACCCGCGACTATATCCTGCGCACCGAGCAGCGCCTGCGCGCCCGCGAAGCCGGGCGGCGCACGCCTCTGCGGCTCGCCGGCGAGTGAGTGCGAGCGGATTTCAATGACATTGAATCAAATACTGGCGTCGTCGCCGGGCTTGTTCCGGCGACCCCGAGTTTCTTAGGCACGGAGCAAAATAATCGAGGTGGCCGGGACAAGCCCTGCCCCGACGCCGGCAGAGGGGTCAAGTGCTTCAACCTGACCCGAATCCGCTCTAATGCGGCGCCGTCGTCAAGTCCCGCCTTCACCGAACCGGCAATAAAAATTTTCAGGCTTGGTAATAGAGTGGAAAGAAGGAACAACCTGTTCCCAAGCGCCCGCGGCCGTTGCGATTCGAAGCCTCTAGGCCTTATTGATCAAGCCGTTGCGCATCGGCGATGCTAGTGCGTCGCGGTATGTGATTCGTTTTCGATCTCGTTCGCTGCACCGCCGTTGCCTGTAAACCAAACCACGGGACCCCATGGCGCTCGAAACGGTCGCACGAAAGCAGGCGGCAAACCCCTCTCCCCCCGAGGTCCACGCGAAGGGGGCGGCTTACCGCACGGCTCCGCACAACATCGAGCTGGAGCAGGCGCTGCTGGGCGCCATCCTGGTGAACAACGAGGCATTCTACCGGGTCTCCGACTTTCTCGAGCCGCGGCATTTCTTCGAGCCCATTCATCAGAAGCTCTACGAGATCGCCGCAAGCCTCGTGCGTGTCGGCAAGACCGCAACCCCGATCACGCTCAAGACGTTTCTGCCGTCTGACCTCGACGTCGCCGGACTGACCGCGAGCCAGTATCTCGCCCGCCTTGCCGCCGAAGCCACGACGGTCATCAACGCGTCGGACTATGGCCGCACCATCTACGACCTTGCGATTCGCCGGGCCCTGATCCTGATTGGCGAGGAGGTGGTGAACGCCGCTTACGACGCCCCCGCCGACGAGCGGCCGCGGGATCAGATCGAGCAAGCGGAACGCAGCCTCTATGAGCTTGCCGAGACCGGACGCTACGGCGGCGGGTTCCAGCGCTTCGCCCAGGCCCTCACCACCGCGGTCGAGATGGCGGCGCGTGCGTATCAGCGCCCCGGAAAATTGTCGGGGCTCGCCACCGGCCTCAAGAGCCTTGACCGGATGATGGGAGGCCTGCAGAAATCTGATCTTCTCATCCTGGCGGGACGCCCCGGTATGGGCAAGACAGCGCTCGCCACGAACCTTGCATACAATGTGGCGAAGGCTTGGGAGGGTGGAGTACGTGCCGACGGGCAAATCGAGTCGACCAGTGGCGGCATTGTCGGATTCTTTTCGCTTGAAATGTCTGCGGAACAGCTCGCAACCCGCATCATTTCGGAGCAGACTGGAATTGCATCTTATCGGATGCGGCGTGGCGAAATCCAACCATCCGACTTCGACGTCATCGCCGACAAGGCCCGCGAGATGGAGAAAATCCCGTTCTATATCGATGAGACCGGTGGTCTTTCGATTGCCCAACTAGCCGCGCGGGCGCGGCGCCTCAAGCGCCAACGCGGCCTCGACCTCCTGGTGATCGACTATATTCAGTTGCTATCGGGGTCCTCTCGCCGCGCCCAGGAAGGCCGGGTGCAGGAGGTGACCGAGATTACCACCGGCCTCAAGGCGCTCGCAAAGGAGCTCGATATCCCGATCTTGGCACTGTCGCAGCTCTCCCGTCAGGTCGAGCACCGCGAAGACAAGCGCCCACAACTTTCGGATTTGCGCGAATCGGGCTCGATTGAGCAAGACGCTGACGTTGTGATGTTCGTATTCCGTGAAGAGTATTATCTGCAAAATCAGAAGCCGCGCGAAGAAGCGGAAGAATTTCCAAGTTGGCAGAAGAAGATAACGGAAGCTCACGGTAAGGCGGAGGTCATTGTTGGAAAACAACGTCACGGGCCGACGGGCACAATCCCACTACAATTTGCTGCAGATGTGACGCGGTTTGCTGATCTCGCGGAAGACGATCACATGCCGGCACGGATGTCGTAGCGGCTAAAGTTGCAAGGTCAGTGTATTTCGCGCATATGTCAGTGATGTAATACAGTGGCGCCATGAAAACACTGACAGTTCGCTTGCCCGAAGATCTGGTCGCCCAAATCGAAGCCGAGTCGCGGCGGCGGAAGCTTTCGAAATCCGATGTGGTGCGCGAGCGACTGACTGCGGCAGGAAGGTCACGCGAGCGACAGCCGGCAATACTCGATGTCATCGCGGACGTTGTTGGCTCGGTCGATTGGCTGCCGCGCGACTGGAGCGCGCGGACGAAGAAGTACCTAAAATCGACCGGCTACGGCTGCAAGCGCACTCATTGATGCCGATTTTCTTGTGGCGCTCCCCGTCAATGCTCGTCACTGCCGCTTTGCGATTTCGCCGGTCACATATCGAAGGATGTCCGCCGTGAGATGAGCGGCCCCGGTGTTGACCAGCCACGACTCGAACTGCCGTCCGCTGTCAAGAAAGTGGACTCGTTGACCTGCCCGGTCCAGCGTGACGACGCCTCGCGACGCCTTGACAACGACAGTGCCCTTCGTCTCGTCTTGAAATTCCGCGCTCACGGCACGATAGCCGAGATCTTCGAATTCCCGGGGGGCGGCTTTGGCGCCGTCCAAAGCGTGAAGACGTCGCAAAAACTCGACTGTCATCCCCTCGGCCAGAGACCAAGTCGGATTTGGCCTGCCACTGAAGACATCAAGAGTGACGACAACGTTTGAAGCAGTGGTGACGGGTTTGTCATCAGGCGCGGCCATGGCGTGCATTCCCCAGGTTAAGAACAAAATGGCAAGAGAAACCCGCCAGGACGCTCTGGTAGAGGACACTTTCATGAAATTCGCACCCGGCAACGTTCTGGATAAAATGCTCATGCGGCTACCTTCTGACTTTTCGGCATCAGCATGTATCCGTGGAACTCAGTATAGGGCCCGCGGTCGCAGGTCTCCGGGTTCGTGATCATCACGCCCGCAGAATCCACGTTACGAGCGGCCGTGCTGCCTGGTTTGTGACCCCAGCAATCCGGGTGCTTCCGGTACCAGTGATAGTCCTCTCCCGGCCAGATGACGAGGGCAACAAGCAATCGGGGGGCTTCGCTGTCGGGAAAGCAATCGCCGACATCGTGGGCGCCGTCACGCTTAGCAGCGGCCCTGACATCCGGACCGGTCGGGGGGAAGGCACACGTTGTACCTGTGGCCGTGCCGGGTTGAGGTTTCGAGGGATAGGAGGCCCGCTTGTTAGCTGCATAGGCGTAGCAGTTGTTGGTGGGCTTGAAGGCGGGATCGTTCCAGGGTGCTGGATCGAACGGCAACATTTCGAAGGCGCAGGGTCCGGCTTGGGGGCCAGGCGGCGCGGAGGCCGACGGCGGTGCGGACGATGAGGCGCGCTTCTGCAACAGTTCGATGATCAGCCGCACCAATCTCTGGAATTCATCGAGTCCGAAGAAGCCTACGAATCTGGCAATCGCAGCAAGCTCCCTGAACAGGACGAGATGGTCGAAGGCATCTACCGGCAGGTCAAGCGACGGTGTCACGCGGTATTTCACGACGATTTCAGGAGGCCAGACGATCTGCAGCCCGCGATATCCAAGGCGCACCGGAAACAACGCCGGGGAGAGCCGTTGGATCAGGCCGTTATCGTTAACAAGATCAAAGAGTTGCCGGGAGATTATCGGAGGCAGCTGCCACGACGGATTGGTTCTGCCGGAAAACACATCGAACGTCAGCTGCATTGGCGCCTCGTGGGTTCGACTTTCGACCATGCCAGACACTTAAGCGACGCGGCGTCTCGCCCAGCGGCGCGTGACTGATGCCGCGACGAGTGGCCGGACGCCTATTCGATAATTTTGTAGTCGCATGCGGTCCCGATCTGGTTCAACCCGGGAGAGCATTGGCAAGGAGTTCGACGTTTTAGACTAATACGCGATCGCGTAGCAATCCCGCCGCCGGTCGGCGCCGGCGATGCGGTTGCCGGTCGCCGGATCGATCAGCACCGCGGTGGCGCATCCGTTCATGCCGAAGGCTTTGATCCGGGCGACATCGTGCCCGCGCGCCTGCAGATCATTGTAGATGGCGTCCGGAATATTGGCCTCAAGATTGAGCCGGTTGAAGCCCGTATTGTGCGGCCAGAATGAGCCGAAGAAATGCAGCGTCTGGACGCGCGGCCATTCGAACGCCTCGTGGAGGTTCGGATACCAGTCGGGCCAGAACTCCACGACGTCGAGAAACGCCTGCAGGATCGTCTGGTCCTGGTTGTCGCCTCCGGGCGAGCCGATCGCCATGAAGGGCGCGCCGTCGCGCAGCACGATGCTTGGCGTCAGCGTGTAGCGCGGCCGCGACCGCGGGCGCAGCTGGGCGGCGCGGGTTTTGTCGAGCCAGAACTGCTCGCCGCGCACGCTCATGCCGACCCCGGTCTTGCCGAGGATGACGGCCCCGCTGATCCAGCCGCCGCTGGGTGTCGAGTCGAAGATGTTGCCGTCGCGGTCGATGACGGCGATGTGGGTGGTGTCCTTGGACTCGCCGGAAACCGGCTCCGGATCGGGCAACGGCCCGGTGGATGTGCCGGCGTCCGTGATGTTTGCCACCCAGTAGGGCCATTCCTTCACCTGACCGTCGAACGGCAACGGATTGCCGGCCACGAACGCGCGCGATGCGTGCCTCGGATCGATCAGCCTGGCGCGCTCTTTCGCGTAGGCCTTCGACAGCAGGCCCTCGCCGGGAACGCGCACGAACGTCGGGTCGGCGTAGTAGGTGTCGCGATCCGCGTAGGCGAGCTTGAGCGCCTCGACCACGGTGTGGAGATATTCGGGACTGTTCTGCTTCATCGACCGCAGATCGAAATTCTCCAGGATGTTGAGCGCCTCAAGCAGCACCGGCCCCTGGCCGTTGAACGCATGCTTGTAGACTTCGTAACCCCGATAGGTCGTCATGCTTGGCGGTTCGATGCGGGCGAAGAACTCGGCAAAATCGGCGAGCTCGAACGGCGCCTCGTGGTCCTTGAGAAAGCCGACCATCTCCGCGGCGATGTCGCCCTTGTAGAAGCGGTCACGCGCGGCCACGATGCCGACGCTGCGGCCCTCGCTCTTGTGGGCGCGTTCCGCCTCGACCATGCGCGCGAGCGTACGCGCCAGGGTCGGAAACTTTATCGTCTCGCCGGGGCGGTAAGCGGCGCCGTCGGGCTTGAACCAATAGCCGCGGTTTTCCGGCCAATCCTGCATGAATTTGGCATTCCGCCCGATCGCCGCCACCGTGCGGGGCCGCAGCGGAAAGCCCTGCTCCGCATATTCGATCGCGCGCGCCGCCACCGCCTCGAAGCTCATCGTGCCCCACTGGTCGAGCACAGTCAGGGCGGCGTGAAGCGCGCCCGGCACCACCGCGGGATCGAGCCCCTTGCCGTCGAGATTCTTGTTCCGCGCGGCGTACCAGTCGATGGTGGCGCCCTGGGGCGCCCACCCCTGCCCCACCACCGCCGTCACCTTGCCGGTGCTGCGCGGATAGACGAGGACGAGCGCTTCGCCGCCGAGGCTGTAGAGATCCTGCTCCACCACGCCGCCGACGAGCAGCGCCGCGACGCCGGCATCGAAGGCGTTGCCGCCCCGCGCCAAAATCTCGAACGCCGCCGCCGTGGTCAGCGGATGGCCGGCAGATACCGGGCGGCCGCTCGGCGGCGCGGGCGGCGACCCCTGTTAGGGGCTGGAGCGCTGCCAGCACAAGAAGCGCGACAACCCCAAGAACCGTGCGGCCAAGTGGACGCTGAAGTGAAATCTTAAGGAGAACGTTACGAATTGAGTGGAAGATCTTCCGAATTGAGTGTCCCGACCGAAGGTGCGGAGCGCGCGTTCGCGGCAGACGGTACATACGTTTCCCTCCCGATTTGTCGTTTGCCCGATCATACGCACGGCCGCGCCCTCGCGGAAGGCACCTCCTGCACCGCTAGTGTCGCGACCCTGACGTTTATTCCTATGGTGTCATGCCCCGCGAAAGCGGCATCCGGTAACCGCTGCGCGATCGAGGGAATTATGCTGGGCCCAAAACGAAGGCTTGTGGTTACGGGATCGCCGGCTTTCGAGCGTGTGAAGAATTGAAAGTCCTCATCCTGAGGAGGCCGCCCTCTTGGGCGGCCGTCTCGAAGGATGGCAACAGGCACCGCTGAGCCAGTGGCCATCCTTCGAGACGCGCCGCTAAGAAGCGGCGCTCCTCAGGGTGAGGTGAGATTATTTCACACGCTCTTTCGCGGGCGATGACAACAATGAGAATCAAGCGTTAGAAACGGAACAGTGGTTCCCGGCAGCCGAACCGGCGCGCAAGAAATCCACTCCCGTTGCACCCGCCGTCTGACCCTCCATATGATGGGCCGGCAGGGGCAGTCCGGTGACGACGTTGAAAATTCGGAGAGGTTCCTTTGACGTTCGGCAGATGGAAAGCGAGATTCAGCCCGGCTTCGCCCGTGTCCGCGAAGACGTCCGCCCCCGGACCGTCCTCCTTGCCCGCTCCAGATCAGCCCGCCGTCGTCGCTAGCGTAGCCCCGCGGCCCGCGTACGATTCACCAGCTGCGGCCACGCCCCCGGCTTCCGCGCCGGAGTTACCCGAACCGGCGCCGATCGAAACCTCAGGACCGGCCGCGCTCGAAACCGGCGGCATCCTCACCATCGATCTCGCCGCCATCGTCAAGAATTGGAAGGCGATAGCGAACCGGGTGGTTCCGGCGGATTGCACCGCGGTCGTCAAGGCAGACGCCTATGGCTGCGGCATCGACAGGGTGGCGGCCGCGCTGGCTGAGGCCGGATGCGCCACGTTCTTTGTCGCCCATCTCAACGAAGCGCGCCAAGTGCGCGCCGCCTTGCGCGCCGCCGTGCGCGCCGTGGCGCCTGACGCCGCGATCTACGTGCTCAACGGCTTCCCGCCCGGAACCGCGGCGACATTCGCGGAGATCAATGCCCGGCCGGTGATCGGCAGCCTCGCGGAATTCGTCGAATGGGACGCCTATCGCACGGCGACCCGCTGGGGAGGCGGCGCGGCGCTTCATTTCGACACCGGCATGAACCGGCTCGGCTTCGCGCTCGCGGAGGCGCCGCTGTTCACCACACGGGTGAAAATGCCGGACCATGGCATTTCGCTTGTCATGAGCCATCTCGCCTGCGCCGACACGCCGAGCCACCCGCTCAATGCCAAGCAGATCGAGGCATTCCGCGATTTGCGCTTCATGTTCCGCGGCACCCCGACGTCGCTCGCCAATTCGTCCGGCATTTTCCTTGGGCCCGCGACCCATTGCGACATGGTGCGCCCGGGCGCCGCACTGTTCGGCGTGAACCCGACGCCGGCTTCCCTCAACCTGATGGAGCCCGTCATCACCCTCAAGGCGCGCATCGTGCAGGTGCGCGCCGTGCCGCGCGGCGACACAGTCGGTTACGGGGCAACCTGGACGGCGTCGCGGGCATCGCGGGTCGCCATTGTGTCGGTCGGCTACGGCGACGGCTATCCGCGCGCCGCGGGCGGC
>WNFO01019163.1_pt1 | contig 10246 bp, 8 predicted proteins | sample 5400251 | NCBI WGS metagenome assembly WNFO01 (sample SAMN13153354, study PRJNA577476) | soil metagenome | isolation source: 100 cm saprolite under Madrone tree | place: USA:California | collected 2016-06-14
CCAGCCGGTCCTCGAACTGCTCATCCTTATTGGTCATCGCAAAAGTAGTCGGACAATCGCCGCTCGATCAATTCGGGGCGCTTAGCTGCGTAGAGCCTTGTTTCTTGGCGTCTTCCGCGCTGCTCTTGCACGTCGCTTGCAACGAGCTTTGCACCGTAGCGCATTTGGAGAATGCCGCCGCTGCGGCGTCAAAGTGCGACGTCTGCTTGTCCGCGACTCCAAGCAGGTAGTAATTCACCGGGTCGGGCTCGGGATGGAGGTCCGCCTTTACCGACTGTTCCAGTTCCGGTATGGCTTCCGTAAATTTGCCCCTCCGTATGTAGACCAACCCAAGCCCGCTGTGCGCCATCACGAGAGTGTCGTTCTTGGCATTGTTGAAGGCTTCGTCGGTCAGATTTTCCGGCTTCGGCAGCGTCGGGGTAACCTCGATCGCGCGCCTTGAATAGAGCTCCGCCTTGTCCAACTGCTTCGCCGCGTCCGGTGCCTTGGAGTTATATGTGCGAGCCAGCGTTTGCGCCATCACCGCCAGCACCGGAGCATCGTTGGGATTCATTTCGATCTCTTTCTCCCCGGCGTCCAGCATTTTCGGCACCTGCTGCGTCGTGAAGTATCCGGACACCAACGCTTGGTACATCATCGGCCGATAACGGCTTTGCGGATATTTCTGCAAGAATTCTTCAGCCAGTTGAGTCTTCTTGTTGGGGTCGGTGGCTTGTTGAACGGCTTTGGAAGCGGCCTCCTCCTCAGGGCTGGCAGGCACATTGTCCATCGAAAGAGGAGGCGGATTGGGCTGCTTATCCTTGTCCGCCTGTGCCGGAGGTTGTTGCTGTTGTTGGGCCGGTTGGCTCTGCCCGCCTTGCTGTCCGCTTTGCGTCCCGGCCGATGCCGCGCCACACAATAAAAATGCCGTGAGCGCTCCCACGCCCACCCAGGTATTCCGTTTCCCTCTCATCGATTTTACCTCACAGGTTTAAGATTTGGTTCTGGAGTCCGTGGGCTTGCGTCGCTCTCCTGCAGATACTTGGATGCTCCGCGCGAGCCCGCTTCTCTACGGTCTTTCCAGCGGCTTGCCTCCGCTAAAGGCCGCAAGACCCTTTTGCGCTGCTTGCCTGGCTTGGTCCGGACTCCCCGTGACGGCCAGCGCTTCGTGATACTGCGCTTTAGCTTGATCGGCCTGCCCTTCATCATCGTAGATCCGAGCTAGATAAATGTGCGACCAGGCCAACACCATGGGGTCATCGGCTGCGGCGTGCTCACCAGAAGTCAACCGGCCGAAGACTTCCTTAGCTCTCACGCCGTCGTGATCCATCAGCGCCACGAGCCCGATACCGTACCACGCGCGCGTTTGCTCTGGATACTTCGCCAATACTTTTTGAAAAGACGACTCCGCCGCACGCGGATTCTTCTCCGCGATCCTTCTTTCTCCTTCCGTCAGCGCTGCAATTGCGTCAGGATCGTTCGGAATTGTGGATGGGGTCAGCCTCCTTCTGCGCGCGACTTCTTCGCTCGCCGTCTCATCCGGCTTCGCCACAGCGTTCACCGGCGCGAATTTTATGCCTTGCAACCGTTTGGCCTCGACGTTGACGTTGATGGACCTTACCATCTCTGGGAAAAACAACCTCATCGAAGGCTCGGATCTCTCGAAGTTCCCCAGCGCCGTAAACAGCGGCCTCACCAGGACATAGCCATCCGCATCGTCAATGTCCAAAGACGCCTCGCGCTCGCTCGGCGACATCCGTTTCAGCTTCAACTCCACCGCTCGCACCGTGCACTCCGCGAAATAGGAGTCAAAATCGTCTTTCAAATCCGGAACCAATCGTGGCGCGCGGGCTGCCACTTCAAACAACGGCTTCTTCACCGCGACGACATGCGGATATTGCAGCGGCAGCGGATCGAGTAGAAAATGCAGGTACGCGTGGCGAACCGTGTCGGCCGGCAGATCGTCCCCTCCGCTCAACACAATGGCATAGTGATCGCCAAAGTTGCGCACATTCGTGATGCGCCCGACCAGCGGCTCGACAATCACCAGGAACGTGCGCGGATTCGAATTATTCATCATCTCGCGCAGATAGTTCGTGGCCACGAAGACGATCTGCGAGACCGAGTCGTGCAGATGCTCGATTTCGCGGTTGTACAAAGGCTGCAGTTCACGCCACAACCCGCCGAGTTTCTGCTCTTGATAGTAGGCTGATAGGATTTCGCTGAATCCTTCGAGCGCGATGACCTCCGGAGGCAACTCGTCGCGCCGCAGGGTCAACTCAAACTTCGGCGCCGGGCCGGAAACCAGGCCAAACCAGACGTACTGCGAAAGCATCGCGCCTGCGTCAGCCAGTTGGTGCTTCTTATAAAACTCGCGCACCGCGTCGACCGCCGGACCTTGCTGGTGCTGCATTCGCTCGCGAAGTTGCGCGCGCAGCGGATGCCAGTTGGCCGCGCTCATATCGGACTCGAATCCCGCCGCAAGCAGCGCGCACATGGTGGTGAACATCGCTTCGCTGCCGTCCACGGTCACATTCGTGACTGGACTCGGCCGCAACCGCGGACCCGGCGAAGGCGCAGTTTGCGGCGGCCGCGCTTGCGCATTCGCTGCGGCCGGCCACGCCACGACGCCGCAACACAGCACTACTAAAAGATGTAAAGCGAATTTGGTCATGAAGTCCGTATCGGTCCTAATTCCTCGCGATCCTTGCGCCTACACAATGATTTGCCAGCTCTTGTTTTTTCGACAAGCCGCCAGCATCCTGTCAACATACAAGGCGTCCCAGTGAAGAGTCAAGGAACCGGCTCATCTTTCTCCCATTTTTGTGGCCAACGTTTGGGCCCTGCAAAAGCATCTGTTTAGGTAAGATGCACCATCGCGCCTCCTATGATTTCCGTGAGCATGAAGAAATCTCTTAGCTCTTTATCGCTCTCCTTTGCCGCTGTGGCACTATCGGCCTCCTTAGCGGTGCCCCTTTTCGCGCAACTCGTTCGTCAAGGCACTTCCCCGACGGCGCAGTCGCCCGAAGCACAAAAGCAAACTCCCTCCGGCAAACGGCGCATCTCCCAAGAAGTTCAAATTACAGGCGACCAGTCCTGGTCCGACACTGGAATCGACGTGCAGCCCGGCGAGCACATCGTCGCCATCGCGACAGGCAAGCTTCGCTACGCCGACGCCAGGGAAGACAACGGCCCCGACGGCATCACGCGCGGCTTCAAGGACCTCCTCCGGATTCTGCCCTTCAACGGCGCTGGCCGCGGCGCGCTGATTGGCCGCGTGGGCGATGCGGAAATTGCGCAGCCGTTTCTCCTGGGTGCTAACCGCAACTTTGTCACCCCCGTTGCCGGGCGGCTTGCCATCGGCATCAATCAAGTCAGCGACGACACCGGCGAAGGTACCTTCACCGTGCACATCGATATCCACGCGGCCGATCCAAACGCGGCGTATCACGCAGTTCGCCAGGTCAAAACCATTTCGGGTGTAGACGCCAGCGTCTTCACTAAGCTTCCGCGCCGCATCGCCGACAAAGATGGCAACCTCGGCGACATGGTCAATTTCCTCATCCTCGGCTCAGAAGACGCGATGCAAAAAGTTTTCACGGCCGCAGGATGGGTCAAGGTGGATGCCGACGTGCGCGGCTCCGTGCTTCACGGCATCCTCGAAAGCATTTCCAAGGAATCGTATCTCACCATGCCGATGAGCCCGTTGTACCTCTTCGGCCGTCCCCAGGATTACGGCTGGGCGCATGCCGAACCTATTAAGGTCGTGGCCTCCCGCAATCACTTGCGCATCTGGAAAGCGCCGTTCCAAGTTGACGCACAAACACTCTGGGTCGGCGCCGCTACCCACGACATTGGCTTCGAGCGCGACGAACGCAACAACGGAGTAACCCACAAGATCGATCCCGATATCGACCTCGAGCGCGACTACGTCGAGAAAACCCTCACCTCCACGGGTCTCGTCGCCGAGGTCACCCACATTCTGCCCGCCGACGCCCTCAAAGAAGCAAGAACCGCCACCGGCGGCTCGTTTCATTCCAACGGCCTCGTTCTTGTCCTCAAGCTCAACGCATCCGCAGGAAATGTCTCCGCCAAGTCGTCGAGCCTACGCTAAGTGCGTTCCGTGCAGCCTGTCGCACGACAAAAATCCGTGACCCATCCGCTCGTTGACACTCCGCGGCTGAAAACGTATCGTTGCCGCGGTCAGAAAGAATTTCTGGAGCCTTCCGTGAACCCTCGCATAACCCGTTTTCGACTTGTCCTGCCTTGTGGGCTTCTGCTGCTTGCCGTCCTAGCGGCCGCGCCCGCGCGACGGTCCATCGCGCAATCCCGCACGGAGCCTCCCGGCGAAACCGAAATCCGGGCGCACTACACAAAATACGAATATCGCATCCCGATGCGTGATGGCATCAAACTCTTCACCGCCGTCTACGTGCCAAAAGACTCCACCCAGACATACCCCTTCCTCATGGTTCGCACCCCGTACAGCGTTAGCCCCTACGGCGCCGATCAGTATCCGAAACGTCTCGGCCCCGCGCCCGTCTTCCTGCGCGACGGTTTCATCTTCGTCAACCAGGATGTTCGCGGCCGCTTCATGTCCGAAGGCACCTTCGAGGAAATGACGCCGCACAAAGACCTCAAGAAATCGCCGAAAGACGTCGACGAGAGCACCGACACCTACGACACCATCGAATGGCTGCTCCACCACATCCCAGGCAACAACGGGAAGGCCGGCATCTGGGGCATTTCCTATCCGGGATTTTTCGCCGCTGCCGGCATCATCGACTCACACCCCGCGCTCAAAGCCGCTTCACCTCAAGCACCAGTCACCGATCTTTATATGGGCGACGACGCCTATCACAACGGCGCCTTCATGCTCGCCGCCAATTTCGGCTTCTACACCTTTTTCAAGCCGCGCGCGGAAATCGCCCCTCCCGCGCACGAGCCGCGCTTCGATTACGGCACCACCGACGGCTACGATTTCTACCTGCACATGGGCGCGCTCTCCAACGCCAAGAAAATCTACTTCAAAGATACCAACCGCTATTGGGACGAACAGGTCATTCACCCCAATTACGATCAATACTGGAAATCGCGCAACATTTCCGCGCACATGAAAAACGTGCGCTGCGCCGTGCTGACCGTAGGCGGATGGTTTGACGCGGAAGATCTGGTGGGCCCGCGCAAAATCTTTCACTCCATCGCGCAGTTCAGTCCCTCAACATCCAACAAGCTCGTCCTCGGCCCCTGGGTCCACGGCGGCTGGGCCTCCACGGACGGCGATCACCTTGGGGACGTGAATTTTGCCTCCAAGAATTCCGACTTCTACAACGAGAACATCCTCCTGCCGTTTTTTCGCGAGCACCTGAAAGATGCCGGCGATGCCAAGCTGCCGACCGCGTACGTCTTTGAAACCGGCTCCAACGTCTGGCGCCGGTACGATTCTTGGCCGCCAAAAAATACGCAGCCCCGCACGCTCTATCTCCGCTCCGACGGCCGCCTGCTGCCCGAAGCCCCCACCGAAGCAGCAAACGCCTTCGATGAGTACGTCAGCGACCCGCAGCATCCCGTGCCTTTCGTGAATTTCCCCTCTACCGACGTGCCGCAAACCTACATGAACGCCGACCAGCGTTTCGCCGCCAAGCGTCCCGACGTTCTCGTCTACCAAACCGATCCGTTGGAAGAAGACATCACCGTCAGCGGCCCGGTTTCCCCGCGTCTCTGGGTCTCGACTTCCGGAACAGACTCCGACTTCGTCGTAAAACTCATCGACGTCTACCCCATGGATTTCCGCAATCCCGACCCCAATCCCAAGGAAGTGGAGATGGGCGGCTACCAGCAACTTGTTCGCGGCGAGCCCTTCCGGGGAAAATTTCGCAACAGCTTCGAAAAGCCTGAGCCATTCACCCCCAACCGACCCACCGCAATCAATTTTTCGTTGCCCGATATCAATCACTCTTTCCGCCGCGGCCACCGCATCATGATCCAAATCCAGAGTACCTGGTTTCCTCTCGCGGATCGCAACCCGCAAAAATTTCTAAATATTCCGGACGCCACGGAATCGGATTTCGTGAAAGCCACTGAGCGCATCTATCGCTCGAAGGAAAACCCGACCACCCTCGTGCTACCTGTTTTGCAATAACTGGCGTGATGGTGCTCAGCGTTTTAAGGCTGGCAGACAGCTAATGACGCTGCGCCGATCGCAGCGAATTCATTTGCATCAACTGGCGAAAGTCACGCTTTTCATCTACGTCGGTGGACTATCGTGCGCTTCAAAAGAAACCGCTTCCTCCACCACAAAGTCCGGCTGGCTCCGCAACAATCTCACGCAGCGATTCCAGCGCAGGATCGCGTCGTCATTCCCCGGCGGGCGAATCTTTTCTGCGTCTGCAAAGCATTCCGCGCAATTGCGCTTTTACCCGTCGCTCGTACAGCAAGCCCGCGTAATAGAGCCGCTCGTACGGATCCGCCAAACTCTGAAAAATTGCCTCCACTTCGCCGTAACGGTCCGCAGGCCCGCCCGTAAATTGATCCGTGATCGCCAGCCCCAAAGTGCGTAAACCCAGCATATGTTTCGCGTCCGCCGCCAGAACATCCTGGCAAATCGACTCCGCTTCCTCCGGCTCATTCAAATATCGATACAACTCCGCCTTCGCGATAGCCTCCGCAATCCCCGATCTCGAAATCGTCTTCAGTTTCAGATCCATACCGCCCTCACATCCAACCCCAACTTGAACCTGGTTTTAATCTGTAAAACACTAGCTCGCCGCACCTCGGATTTTCCTTACAATCCACACCAGGGGATCGTAAAACTGGTCCACCACGCGTTCCTTGAGAGGAATGATCGCGTTGTCCGTAATGTGAATGTCTTCCGGGCAAACTTCCGTGCAACATTTCGTGATATTACAAAGCCCGATGCCCAGCTCGTCCTTCAGCAGCTTGGTCCGCGAAGCGCCATCCATCGGATGCATTTCCAACCCTGCCACGCGTACGAAGAACCTCGGCCCGCCGAACTGCTCGTACTTGTCATGATCTCGCAAGACGTGACAGACGTTCTGGCACAAAAAGCACTCGATGCACTTGCGAAACTCCTGCACGCGATCCACGTCATCCTGATAAAACTTCCAATTCGCTCCGGCCTTTGGCGTGAACGGCGTAATTTTCTTGTTCACTTTGTAATTCCAGGAAACGTCTGTCACTAAATCCTTGATTACCGGAAACGTCTTGAGCGGCATCACCGTAATCGGCTCACCTTGCGGCAGCGCATCCATGCGTGCCTTGCACGTCAGCCGCGGCCGTCCATTTACCTCCGCCGAGCATGAGCCGCACTTCCCTGCCTTGCAGTTCCAGCGCACCGCCAAATCCTGTGCCAAATGCCCTTGAATATAGTGTAGCGCGTCCAGCACCACCATTCCCGGCGCTACCGGCACTTTGAATTCGACGCTCTGCCCGCCGTCCTTATTTCCGCGAAACACTCTTAGAGTCGCGTCCGCCATTCTTCCGCTCTCCTTTGACTCGCACCGAATAGCATCCCCACGTAGGGGCGCAGCATGCTGCGCCCCAGTTAGCTACATCACCCGGCTGACCCCTACTTGTCCTCAGCCAAAATCTGTTTCAACTCAGCCTGCATCTCCGGCCGCGTTTCCTGCCGTAGTCCCATCGCACTTTCGTCGCACCAGATAATGTTGTTCTTCTTGCCCCACTCCGTGCTCAGTTCTGGAAAATCAATCCGGCTATGCGCACCGCGGCTCTCTTCCCGCACCAGCGCGCTGCGCGTCACCGCCTCCGAAACTGTCAGCATCGATTTCAGCTCGATGGCCATGTGCCATCCGGGATTGAACATCCGCGAACCCTCCACGCTCGTATGCGCCGCTCGCTCCTTCAACTTCGCCAGCTCGCTCAGCGCCTTTTGCATGTCCTCGCGTACACGGAAAATTCCCACCAGGCTCTGCATCACTTTCTGCAAATCGCGATGCACCGCATAAGGATTTTCCCCGCCCTGCTGCTGAAACGCACGCAGCGCCTCGCTCTCGCCAGAACCAATCTGCCCTTCATCCAACTTGGGAGCAGAAACTTCCTTCGCGTGCTCCGCCGCAGCAAGCCCCGCCCTCCGCCCAAACACAAGCAGGTCCGAAAGCGAATTGCCGCCCAAGCGGTTCGCCCCGTGCAACCCCGCCGCCGCTTCCCCCGCCGCAAACAGTCCCGGCAGCGAGCTCTGTGCCGTCTCCGCTTCCACGCGAATGCCTCCCATCATGTAGTGGCAAGTCGGCCCCACTTCCATCGGCCCTTTTGTGATGTCCACGTCGGCCAGTTCCTTGAACTGGTGGTACATGCTCGGCAATTTCTTCTTCACGTATTCCGCCGGCTTGTGGGAAATGTCCAGGTACGCTCCGCCGTGTTCTGTCCCGCGCCCCTCTTTCACCTCCGTATAAATCGAGCGCGCCACCACGTCCCGCGTCGAAAGCTCCATCCTCTTGGGATCGTAGCGCTCCATGAACCGCTCGCCGCTCTTGTTGCGCAGAATTCCGCCCTCGCCGCGCACCGCCTCCGTCACCAGAATGCCCTGTACTCCCGGCGGCCACACCATCCCCGTCGGATGAAATTGCACAAACTCCATGTCCATCAACTCAGCACCCGCCTCGTAAGCCAGCGCCATCCCATCGCCCGTGTACTCCCAGGAATTTGACGTGATCGGCCAGGCCTTCCCAATACCTCCCGTTGCCATCACCACCGATCTCGCTTTGAACACCACGAAGCGCCCCGTTTCGCGCCAATACGCCAGCGCCCCCGCGCATCGTCCTCGATCTGTAAGCAGCCGCACGATCGTGCATTCCATGTACACGTCGAAGCCCATGTGCACGCCGCGATCCTGGAGCGTTCGAATCATCTCCAACCCGGTGCGATCCCCCACGTGACACAACCGCCGAAATGTATGCCCGCCGAACGCGCGCTGCAAAATCCATCCATCCTCCGTGCGGTCAAACAGCGCGCCCCACTGCTCCAGCTCCTTGACCCGCTCTGGAGCTTCCTGCGCGTGCAATTGCGCCATGCGCCAGTTGTTCAGCATTTTTCCGCCGCGCATCGTGTCGCGAAAATGGGGTTTCCAACCGTCCGCGGAATCCACATTGCCCATCGCCGCCGCGATTCCCCCCTCGGCCATCACCGTGTGCGCTTTGCCCAGCAGCGATTTGCTCACCACTCCCACCGAAGCGCCTTGCCCCAGCGCTTCAATCGCCGCGCGCAGCCCCGCTCCCCCGGCGCCAATCACCAGCACATCGTGCTCGTGCGTTTCGAATCTCTCGCTCAAAAGATCCTCACATCTTGAATCGCGCCGGAAGCCACCAGCCGCACGTAAAAATCCGCCAATCCAACCGAAATCAAGCTCATCCACGCAAACCACATGTGCCGCTCATTCAAAATGGTCAGCCCGCGCCATGCCTTGTACCTACGCTTCCCGAAAGTCGCGCACGAAAAACAATCCAGCTTTCCACCCGCCAAGTGCCGCAGCGAATGGCAAGACAACGTGTACATCGTCAGCAGAATAATGTTGACCAGCAACAACAGCGTGCCCACACCCACCCCGAACTTTCCGTCGAAAAAGAACGCTTGAATGGCGTCCTTCCAAAGAAAAAATAGAAAAAGTACCGCCAAGTACAAAAAGTACCGGTGCGCATTTTGCAGAATAAAAGGAAACTTCGTCTCACCCTTATAGTTCCGCTTCCCTTCACTCACTGCGCAACCGGGAGGATCGAGGAAAAACGCGCGATAGTACGCTTTGCGGTAGTAATAACAGGTAGCTCGAAAGCCCAGCGGCCCGCCCAGAATCAGCAGCGCGGGCGAAAGTTTCCACCAGCGATGATGCTCGTCAATCAGCGGCGAATAAAACGGCGAGAGATACGGCCCCCACTCATAAAATCGCCCCTCAAACGCGCGCAACGTCGCATAAATCCCGAATCCTCCCAGCAGCAGCACCACCGGGATGTTCTCCGCCCACCACGAATCCCGCCGCAATGTCTCCCCAAAATGCGCCTCGGCCGTCCGCGCGCCGCTCTCTGCCATGGATTCCCCCTTCGCGAACGCTTAGACTAGCCACAAATCGCCACTTTGAAAACTAAATTCGTCCCATAGAATTTTTTAACATTCCAAATCCTTCCCCGCTCCCAAACTTGTGCGAAACTATACGGCTAACTTATTTGGAGTGCGGCGGTCTTGCCGCCGCCTTCACGGTCCAGCCGTTGAGGAGACGTAGCCAAGCTAGCTGTAGCTC
>WNFO01009806.1_pt1 | contig 10245 bp, 11 predicted proteins | sample 5400251 | NCBI WGS metagenome assembly WNFO01 (sample SAMN13153354, study PRJNA577476) | soil metagenome | isolation source: 100 cm saprolite under Madrone tree | place: USA:California | collected 2016-06-14
TGACTAAGATTTCCGATCACACCTTCAACGACGAGAACCCGCGCTGGTCGCCGGACGGAAAGCAGATTCTGTTCGCCGGCCAGACCGCGCGTCACCAGTTTCCCAAACTCTATGTGGCGAACTCCTCCGGTGGCTCTGCCTCACAGCTTGCCGTCACGGATCTTGATTTGATTCCGGCAGAGCTCCATTGGCTGGCGCCCAGCTCGCTGTTTTTCGCCGCCGCCGTGAAAGGAGAAAACCAAATCTTTCGCGCCGATGCCGTCGCGCACACTTTTTCTGCAATAGCCTCCGGCCCGCGTGGTGTTCACGCTCTGGACGTGAATGAGAGCGCCGGGAAGATGGTCTATCTCGCCACTGATTTTCAGCACCCGGATGATCTGTACGTCGCGAACCTGGATGGCACGGGCGAGCACCAGTTGACTCACGTGAACAACACCCTGTGGGCGCAACTCGACCTACAGCCCGTCGAGCGCTTGCCGTACAAAAGCTCCGACGGCTGGGCAGTCGAAGGCTTCTTCGTCAAGCCGCTCGGCTGGCAGCCCGGCAAAAAATATCCGATGGTCCTCGTCATTCATGGCGGACCGGAAGGAATGTTCGGCGTGGATTGGTACCACGAATTCCAGGTCTATGCTGCGAAAGGCTGGGCGGTATTTTTCTGCAATCCGCGCGGCTCAACCGGGTACGGCGAAAAAGTCGAGCGCGGGGAGATCAACAACTGGGGCGGGATGGACTATCAGGACATTATGGCCGGAGTGGACACCGCGCTGAAACAATATCCCTGGGTCGATTCGAACAATATCGGAGTGACGGGCGGAAGCTACGGCGGCTATATGACCAATTGGATCGTTTCGCACACCAACCGCTTCAAGGCCGCGGTCACCTTGCGCTCCGTCTCCAACTTCATCAGCGACGAGGGCACGCGCGACGGCGCCTACGGTCACGAAGAATACTTCAAGGGCATCCTCTTCGATGATTTCGACCAATATTGGGAAGCGTCGCCGCTCAAGTATGCGCGCAACGTGAAGACCCCGACGCTCGTGCTCCATTCCGACAATGACTTCCGCGTGCCCATCGAGCAGGGCGAGCAATGGTTCCGCGCGCTCCAGCACTACGGTGTTCCCTCTGAATTAGTGCTTTTCCCGCGCGAAAATCACAACCTCACCCGCACCGGCGAGCCCAAACATCTGGTGGAGAGCCTCAACTGGCAGCTCTACTGGTTCGACCGCTACCTGAACGGCAACGCAAGCGCGAAACCCCCTGATGCGCAATAATTGAATGGCGCTGGAAAAAGAATTATTTCTATTCCGGGCCAGGGGTCCATGCATGTTTTCGGATTCGCATCAGGAATCGCATTCCATCCTCAAGAGCCCGCTTTTCTACACTTCCACCGTGCTTGGCATCGCCCTTCTCGCTGTCGCTTGGATTATGTTCTCCCGGTGGCACGACAATCGCGAGATCGAGCGTCATGCGGCGCAACAGCGCGCCGAGAAACAACGAGAGTCAGACCTCCGCGCCATTCAGCAGCTGGGGGGCAAGGATCTTGAAATCCTGAATTTTTACGCCAGCCCCGGCGTTATCCGTCGCGGTGAATCCACCCAACTCTGTTATGGCGTCGCCAACGCCAAATCCATACGCATTGAACCGCTGACCAACCCCGTCTGGCCATCTTTCGCCCGCTGCATCGATATCTTTCCCAAGAAAGACACTGCCTATACGCTTTCCATCCAGGACGCCTCCGGGAACACCAAAACCGCCGCCGTGGAGGTAAAGGTCCACTAGGCCCCGCCATAAAACTTTGCAGGTCAATGCGATGCGGTTCGATTCTGCGCCTCGGCTTCTCCGACAACCCTATCCAGAACGCCCTATCGGGAAGGAATGATCCGTGTCCCTCCATCACCTGCCATTCCCCTTGTGACGGCAATTCCCCCGCATCTATAATGTTTGTTTCCGCAGGGGCCCGGTGAATCCTCCAGCGAGTCCGGCCTTCGCGAGCATTCCGTTTGCCGACTTTTGGTGCATCACGAACATGTCTGACCCGATCGGTAAAATTAAGCGCCGGCTGCAGGGAGAGATCGACCGCCTCGAGCACGAGCTGAACGTCGATCTTCCCAAGGAAATCGCCAAGGCCCGCGCCCACGGCGACCTCTCTGAGAACGCCGAGTACAAGTACGCCAAGGAGCGCCAGGGCTACGTCAACGCCCGCATCGGCCAGCTCAAAAAGCGCATGGGTGATCTCGGCATGCTCAATCTGACCAATATCCCAAAGGACCGCTCCGGCTACGGCTCCCGCGTCGTGGTCCTGGATGTCGGCCGCGATGTCGAAGTCGAGTACAAACTGGTCACCACTGAAGAAGCCGACGCCGAGAAGGGGCTTATCTCCACGACCTCGCCGATCGGCAAAGCCCTGCTCAACCGCAAGGTTGGCGACGAGGTCCAGGTTGCAACCCCGGCTGGCCAGAAAGATTTCGAGGTCGTCCGTCTCATCACCATCCACGAGGACGAGTAACCTTTTCACTTTCCCCGGCGTCTTACTCGTTGTGGATTGGCCGCCTGCGAGGGACCATGTACTGGGGAGCAGGCCCGGCACTCGGGCTCCTAACTTTTCTCGGCTATGTTGTTTTCGTGATCGGCGCGACCCTGGCCTGGCGCAATCGTGAAGCAGTCTTCGTCTGGATGCACGAGGAAGCCGGTGCCTTCCGCCGCAGTCTTTCCCGCTACACTGTCGTCGGCCCGTTCTATGGCCTCCGCGAAGAGTCCCGCCTCAAGTCCATCCCGTCCCAGTTTATCCGCTCGCTCAGCCGTCTTCCCCGCCATCGCATTAATCTTGGCGCAGTGCTTCTGATTCTCGGCGCGCTTCTCTTCTTGCTCGATTTTTTTATCTGACGCATCATTGTTGATTCGCGCCGCGGTCCGCGCGTTCTTTGGATGAATCCTTCTCTCATCGTTCACGGCGGAGCCTGGGATATCCCCGACGAAGCCGTCGACGCTTGCAAGTCCGGCTGCCATCGCGCCCTTTCCGCTGGCTGGTCCGTGCTTCGCGCGGGCGGCTCCGCGCTCGATGCCGTCGAAGCCGCCGTCATCGTCCTCGAAGACGAGCCTGTTTTCGATGCCGGCTTCGGCTCGCACCTGAATCTCGACGGCCGCGTCGAATGCGACGCCATCGTCATGAACGGCGCCACACTCCGTGCCGGCTCCGTCGCCGCGTTGCAGCGCGTGCGCAACCCCATCCGTCTCGCCCGCGCCGTCCTGGAAAACTGCCCGCACATGATGCTCGTCGCCCAGGGTGCCGAACGCTTCGCGATAGAGCAGGGCATCTCGCTCTGCGACCCCCAAGATCTCATCTCCGCCGCCGAGCGCGAAGCTTGGCAGCGTTGCAGCCGGGACAAACACGCCGCCGCTCACCATCGCGGCCACGAACAAGGCACCGTCGGCGCCGTCGCCCTCGATCGCCATGGAAAACTCTTCGCCGCCACCTCCACCGGCGGCACTTGCTGCAAACTTCCCGGCCGCGTCGGCGATTCCCCGCTCATCGGCTGTGGCTGTTACGCCGATTCTGCCGCTGGCGGCGTCTCCTGCACCGGTTACGGCGAAGCCATCATGAAAATCGTCATGGCCAAAACCGCCGTTGAACTTCTGCGTTCTTCCCCTGTGTCGCAGCACGATTGCCCTGTGCCTGAGCGATCTTCCCGCGCGGTCATCGACGTTGCCGCCGGGGAATGCGCTCCGCATTCTTCTGCTGCCGAGCCCTGCGGCGAAAATTTCCATGCCATGCTCGCCGCTCGCGAAGCCGTGCACCTCCTTGCTCATCGCACTCACGCCACCGGCGGCCTCACCCTCCTCGACCGCGACGGCAATCCCGGCTTCGCCTTCAACACTCCCCGCATGGCCTACGGCTACGTCGCCCCCGACGGCTCGTTCGTCACCGCCGTCTGACACCCTGTAGGGCCTGCACCACCCGCCAACAATGGTATTCCGTGTCGGGCTTATTGAAACTCGCTTAGGACCGAGGGCTCGATGCCGCTCATCCGCTTGTGGGTGACGTCGAGCACCTTCAAGTGTCCGTCAACGCGCTTGCGCGAGGTAGCAAGCTCCTTGATCTTCCGCCCGCGCGCTTCATCTAGTTCGCGGAGTTGCTGCTCCATCTTCTGAACCTGTTCCTCCTCCTGCATCACCTGTTGGGGAGTTTGGGTCGCACGCGTGTTCCCGATGCGGTTTTGGTCATTCTTGCGGAGGGTTTCCACCTGCCGCTGAATGTCGTCCATCTGCCCATCAATTTGCCGGATTGCGTGAGCGAGTTCGCGCTGGTTGTCGTCCTCAGCTACGTAGGACAGATAGGAAACCAAGTAGATGGCAGCGTCCCTCGCTTCGTCGCTGTTCTTGGGAAATTGCTTGTCCACAACGGCCATCGTTTCCCTGGGATCAATCCGCCGCTTCGGCATTTCCTTGCGTGCAAACTCTTCGCACCATGCCTTCAGTTTTGGGGGTGCATGATCGTTGAGCGCCGCGCCGTAGGCCAGCGCGTCGGCGGGAAGGCTGGCCGGCTTCCATTCCGTCGCCCCCTTCTTATCCTTTTGGGCGAGCGCCGGCTGAGACCCCATAATCATGCCGCACACGCAAAGAAGGATAAACCTGGGTAGAACTCGGCAGGGGTTTCGCATGAAGGCAACGCCCTCCACTGCGGTAGTGATTCCCAGAAGCATACGCCCTTCCCGCTTGCGAAGATACCCGGCGCGTGGCCCAGGCTTGACGGGCGAGAAAGTCCGGCAGTGGCTCAGCTTAAAATCAATAGCCTCTAGCTATGGTTAGCGACCTGTGGCAAGCTATCTTCCATGGGAAACAAAGACGCACGAAGACGCGAACTCAAGAAGCCCAAGAAGAAACCTGCGCCGAAGCATCACGTGACTCAGATTCCGGCGCATATCGTGAACAAACCCCCTACCATTAAGCCTTAACGGCCAGCGATTAACCTTGCAAGTATTACCCCCCCATTGGAAAATTGACCGCCGCAGTGTCTCACGCACTCGATGAATACCCTTGACGCAGCGCATCGCTTCCGACGGATTTGACGGCGAGTAAACATCTGTCTACCCAGAATGTCGAAAAGGGCAAGGGACGCAATCTTCTCAGGAGATCCTTCGCCGTCTTGGGCCCCGGACTGATCACCGGCGCGGCCGACGATGATCCGTCGGGAATCTCAACCTATTCCGTCGCCGGGGCGGCCTACGGATACGCCACGCTGTGGATCGCCCTGCTCACGTTTCCGCTGATGGCCGCCATCCAGCTGATGTGCGCGCGGCTGGGCATGGTAACGGGGCGCGGGCTGGCAGCCGCCGTGCGGATTTATTATCCGCGCTGGGTGCTCTGGGGAGCCTGCTCCATTCTCGTCGTCGCTAACGTCATCAACATCTGCGCCGACCTCGGTGGTATGGCGGAGGCCACGCAACTCATCACCGGGATTCCATCGCTTATCTGGATTCCAGTCTATGCGTTCTTCATCATTGGGCTGTTGTTTTGGACTTCCTACCAGCTGATCGCGCGAATTTTCAAGTGGTTGACGCTCGTCTTGTTCGCCTACGTGTTGGCATCGTTTTACGCCCACGTCGATTGGAGGCAAGCGCTGGCGGTGACCTTCGTGCCCCATCTGGAGTGGTCACGCGGATTCCTGGCCGTGCTGGTGGCCATTCTGGGCACCACGATTTCTCCTTATCTCTTCTTTTGGCAGGCCGCCGAGGAGGTTGAAGAGGAACGGGCCAAGGGCCGAACCCTCGCCCAGACCAAGGGCGCGACCAAGGGGGAGTTAAGAACTGCGCGCGCTGACACCATCGCCGGCATGTTTTTCTCGAATTTCATAATGTATTTCATCATTCTGACCACTGCCGCCACTTTACACGCCCATGGGCAGACCTACATCACCACGGCCCAGCAGGCCGCGGAGGCCCTGCGTCCACTTGCCGGCAATGGAGCCTACCTGCTCTTCACCCTGGGCCTGATCGGCACCGGAATGTTGGGCGTCCCTGTCCTCGTGGGATCGTGCGCTTATGCCGTAGCGGAAGGAGCAGCGTGGCGTGGCTCCATGGCCGACAAGCCCAGAAGCGCGCGCAAGTTCTACGCAGTAATGGCCGTTGCCATGGCCTTGGGCCTCGCGCTGAACTACGCCGGTTTTAACGCCGTAAAAATGCTGTTCTGGTCGGCCGTCATCAATGGTCTCCTGGCGCCGCCTCTAATCCTGCTGGTCATCCTTCTGACCAGCAGCCACAAAGTAATGGGCAAGCGCGTGAATCCGCCGTTACTCAGGTATTTAGGGTGGGCTACCTTCGCTGTCATGACCGCGGCAGCAGCGGCAATGCTCTTCACTTCTTGAACGTTAGTGCGGTATGTAGGGCGCGCTTTAGCGCGTCCCAGGGGCACGACATGTCGTGCCCCAGCGGTGTATGATGCGTCCGCCAAGTCGGCCCCTCGATTACCCCCCAAATCACCCAAGGAGAGCACCATGAGAAATTGGATTTTGTTGACTATCGGCAGCGTGTTGGTCACCGGCCTCTATGCAGCGGCGCCCCAAACCAGCGGCGGGAACAAGGACGAGCAGGAAATTCGAGCACTGGAAGAGCGCTTCGCTGCGGCTTTCCGCGCTAAAGACGTACCCGCCATCATGAAGGGCTACGCGCCCGGCAGCGAATTATTTGTTTTCGACGTGTCCCCGCCGCGTCAGTACGTTGGCTTCGACGCCTACAAGAAGGATTTCGAGGACTTCTTCGCAGCTTTTCCAGGCCCCGTCGACAAGTTTGAAGTGCAAGATCTCAGCATCGTTACGGACAGCAAGCTGGCATTTTCCCATAGCATCCAGCCCGGTATCATGACCGCCAAAGACGGCTCGAAGTTCAACCTCGTAGTGCGCGTCACCGACGCCTATCGCAAGATCAACGGGAAATGGCTGATCACCCACGAACACATTTCCATTCCCGTCGATTTAATAACCGGCAAGGCCGACCCCACGTCCAAACCCTAACTAAGCGCCATCCAGAACTCCCTCGTAGAGGCAGCACTGAAGGGGCACACCCCCGTGGCGACGGGAAGTATGCGCAATCGAGTGAGGGCACAGGGATAGGGGCGCCACGTGGCGCATGTGACGGGCGTTGCGGATTTGGAGACCAGCGGTTTGTATGGCTACCCCCCTCCCCCTGTTTCTTGTAAGTGTTCATTCTAAAGATGGTTAAAGTCGTTTGTTTTGATACACTTTTGCAAGTGTTGATTCCAAAAGCGTATTGGGATTGAAAACACGTAAGTTGTTGATTCCACATCCTTAAAAACCGATGAATCCTGTAGAAACGGCGATTTTTGCACCAGTTGTACACCAAAAGCCTGTTTTAGTCCGCTTGGCATCTGCGGGCAAATTCGATGATCTCTCGATGTCTACTTGGCAGACGCGGAGAACCGTGTTTCCCGATTCTTCTGGCTGAATTCCTTGGCTTCCTCGTAGCTGAAAGACCTACCTTGAAAGTATGAGGTCTCAGTTCAGGTCGAACCGTACACCGATGAGCAAATGCTGATCGCGCTGGCAGAAGACTAAATCGCTTGCCAAGTTAAAGGTGGAAACTCTTTCTTGAGGCGGGCATGCTTGCGCATAGCACGAGCGATTTTCTCAGCCTTTGCCTTGGCATCGTCAAGACTTCCGGCGTATTCCCGTTCTTGCCATCTTCCTCTCTTGGCATCGTAGATGTTCATGGCAGGGCCGACGGCGGTGTTCATGGCTCTGAGAACCAAATGGAAATCCTCGCCGAGGTTGACTTCGGCTTCAAACCCCGATACATCTTTCGGAAGTTGGACAGTAATTGCCATGGGTCGGAACCTCCGGCGCGGATTCTACCACTGCACTTCGCTCCCCGGACAGCCTTCTGAATCAGAGTCGGCGGATTTCTTGCTGTAGTGCGCGAAGCAAAACTGATTTCTTCACGGACGGCTCCATGCGGTTGAGCGCAGAGGAACGGGAGCACTAGTCTACAATGTGGCGGAATCCATTTCATCAAGCGAGCAGCGGATGGAAACCTTAAAAAGGCTTGAAGATATACAGAAACCTGATGAGAGGAATCTGTATTGGGTCTTTATGTCCACAGACAAACAAGTCGGACTTGAAGATCGCTATGCTGCCATCGCATCAATCAGTGTGAATTCGTCTGCGCCTGAGGATGTACGCAGCTACTTTGTAACCCTTCAAAATCTGTGCGTGTACGCATGGTTTTCTTATGATCTGTACGCACTCGTTGTGTTCTTGAGCTACACACTGATTGAAATGGCCCTGAAGCCTCGGCTCCCCCTGCGGCGTAAAGGGCCCGACAAACGAACACTGAAGCCCCTTCTTCAAGAGGCAATCAAACTAAAGCTGATAAGTGCGAAGGCGTTTACGCATATTAAAAGAATGCGTCAAGAGCAGGCTCACAATCTCAGGATGTTTCGCGTGACCTGACCCCCTCCAGATGTACCAGCTGATGTGAGAGTCTAACGGCCCGAGAGGGCGGGAGGACTCGATGAAAAGGAAGCGACACACGCCGCAGGAGATCATTGCGAAGCTGCGCGAGGCGGAGGTGGACCTCAACCAGGGCGCGACGATCGAAGCGGTTTGCCGGAAGTGCGGGATGAAGGGGCCGGAGATGGCGCGGATGAAAGAGATGGAAAAAGAAAATGCGCGGTTAAGGAAAATCGTGGCGCAGCAGGCCATGGATATCGACGCGCTGAAGGACATCAGCCGAAAAAACTGGTAAGCCCGGCGGGCAAGCGACGGGCGGTGGAGCATTTGCGCGGCGAATGGTGCTACACGGAACGAAACGCTTGCCGGTTGGTGAAGCAGCCACGCGCGACGCAGCGGTATGAAGCACGCATCGACTACGAAGAGCGGCGGATTCGCAGGCGGTTGCAGGAATTGGCCAAGAAGCATCCGGGCTCAGGCTACCGGCGGATGACCCGGCTGTTGCGGAGAGCAGGGATGAAGATCAACAAGAAGCGGGTGCAGCGACTGTGGCGAGAGGAAGGGTTGCGGAACCCGCTTAGGAAGCGGCGAAAACGAGCCCGCGGCCACCGCGAGAATAGTTGCGCGATGAAAAAGGCGGAGCACAAGAATCACGTGTGGTGTTGGGATTTCACGATGGACGAGACTTCGGAGGGAAGAAGGCTGAAGTGGTTTTCGGTGATGGACGAGTTCACGCGGGAGTGTCTGGCGCTGGAAGTGGAACGGAGGATGACGGCGCGCGACGTGGTGGTGATTCTGACGTGGCTGGAAGCGAAGCGTGGAGCACCTGGAGCGATTCGCTCGGATAACGGGCCGGAGTTCATCGCGCGAGCGGTCGGACGATGGTTGGCGGCGCGGAAGGTGAATACCAGCGGTACTGGAATCAGGAGAGGTTGCACAGCGGGATCGGGTACAAAACGCCGGCCTGATGCTGGGGACCGATAAATCCCGCGGATATTGCCTGGAGATGATCTGCGCCGATTTTCTCGCAGGCGCCAACCTGGAAGAACCTCATCCATAGAATTCATTGTGGACTGTTCGATGCGCCTACGCCAGAAGCAACCGAGAATAAAACTGGACCCAGACGAATACAAATCACTTCACCGCGAGGTGCTGGAGCGCGACGGATGGCGGTGCCAAAATTGCGGCACTTCAAGGGACCTTCACGTCCACCATTTGAAACGACGAAGCAAGCTCGGTGACGACGCATCTTTTAATTTGATTACGCTTTGTGTCAGCTGCCACGGAAGATTGCATAGTTGCCGCCATTGAAGTTGTTTGAGATTGTCCCAGTCCCAGTGAAGCAAGGACCTGCGGCCTCCCATAGCATTGCTCGCTGCTGCGGTCTGTGCCGTCTTTCTTTCAGCATCATGGCTGAAGTTCTTGTGGCTCGTACTGTTCTTGCCAGCGTATCTACCCGCTATCGAGCAGCGTATCATCCGAAGGGTATCTGCCGCACCGCTCGATTTGAATCTGCGGCCAGCAGAGATTTCCGAGACGAAACGGCAAAGGTAGTTACCGAGCGGAGACTTTCTGTTGGAGCGGCGCGGTAACTTTCGTGCTCCATGTACTGCAGGTCATGAACGGGATCATTGCCGTTGCGGGCGAGAATGATCCCAAGGAGCCAAAATGATTAATGGCAAACGCATCGCGGTTGTGATGCCCGCTTACAATGCAGCGAAGACACTCGAGAAAACTGTTCGCGAATTGCCGGAAACAGTCGACCTCAAGATCTTGGTCGATGA
>WNFO01006607.1_pt1 | contig 10243 bp, 8 predicted proteins | sample 5400251 | NCBI WGS metagenome assembly WNFO01 (sample SAMN13153354, study PRJNA577476) | soil metagenome | isolation source: 100 cm saprolite under Madrone tree | place: USA:California | collected 2016-06-14
GCCGCAAATGAGACCGGCCTGTCCGGGAGAAAGCCGAACTTTCTCGATGGGCAGCAGGCTTTCGTTGTGAAAAACGTTCGAGTGAATCAACAGTTCCTCGCGGTTCGAGCTTCGGATCAAACTATATTGTATCCGAAAATTAGACGGGAGCCGTGCGCGACATCTTTCACCCAACTGAAAAGCAAAGAGGGCGGACCGAAACCCGCCCTCTTGGGAAATAAGATTTAGCTCGCGCTCAGAAGAGCAGCTTCAACGCAAACTGAATCTGCCGCGCCGAACCGAAATCGCCAGTCGGGAAACGCGTGCCCTGAATCTGACCAAATGCAGAGTTTGTTACAGTCAAAACGGGGTTACCGAAGTTCGCGTGGTTGAAAACGTCGAACATTTCGGTCCGGAATTGCAGGTTAAACTTCTCGGTGATTTTCGTATCCTTGGTGACCGAGAAATCCGTGTTCAGGAAATTCGGTCCCGTAATCGCATTTCGGCCGAGGCTCCCAGGATGGCAGGAGCCCGGAACGATTGGGTAATTGTTGCCGCCAGCTGTGCCGGGGGTGCTGCTAAACGTGCAAGGCACGGCAAAGGCTGCACCGGGGGTAGTAGCGCAGGCAGGAATCACAGGGGCCTTTCCTGATGGAGTCCCGTTGAACGGCTCGCAAAGAACCGCATTCGAGAAGTATGCGTTCGGACTGCCTGCGCCGTGCACGGGGCTCAAAAGATCCGGACGGACGGTGAGAGAAATCCCAGGGCCTGGCGCAATCGTAAGAGTCGGGTTCAGGGGATTGCCAGTTTGGGCCTGCGAGACGATGCCAACCTGCCATCCGGACACCAGGCGATTCGCCTTGAATGGCAGTTGGTAGAAGCCGCTCAAAACGAAGCGGTGCCGCGCATCAAATTCGGACGGGCCGTAGTCGCCGCGGAGGTTGTAAGCATTTTGAATGATGTAAGTCTCCCCAGTAGAAAGGGAGTTATAGTCCAGCGACTTGGAATAAGTGTACGACGCCAGGAACTGCAGGTTATAAGAAAGGTGCTTGTTTGCTGTAAACCACAGGGCGTTGTAGTTGGAGTTCCCGTTGCTGTTCACCTGGTTGATGTTGTTCAGAGCGCACAGGGGATTGGGTGCCTGGCACTGCACAGGAAGCACGGGGCTCGTCACGGGAAGGGTCGGAAAAGGCTTAGTGGTCCCATAGAAGCCGCCGGTGACGAAGGGCTGATTAACGTTTTGTATGATCTGGAGGTGCGTGGCCTTCAGGCCAACATAGGCAGCTTCCAGTCCAAAGGTTGACGTGATTTGCCGTTGTATCGTCAAATTCCAATCCTGGGCATACATGTTATTGAAATTCGGATTGATCGACGATGGGCCCAGACTGGTGGCGAAAGTGCCGCCGGAGGGCGCCGGATTCTCAATGTTTGTCGCGCTTACGGAAATGGGGAGCGCAAACAACGGGTTGGAGCTTAATCCAGTCACAGTATTCGTTGTCGGCGCTTGGGTGAGAATCGCGTAGGCCGCGCGAACTGAGGTCTTGCCATCCTTGAAAGGATCCCACGCGATGCCGATGCGCGGCTGGAAATTCTTGTTGCTTTGCTTGTACGGCTGCGTCGCAGAGACAAGCGTTCCTGTCGCGGGATCAAAGTTTGTGAAGCGGCCGCGTGCCTCCGAGGGCGTGGCATTCCATGCATAGCGCAAGCCAATGTTGATGGTGAAGTTGGGTCTCCACTTGAAGCTATCCTGAGCGAAGACGTCGTAGGAGGGTTGAAGGATCCGGTCGTTCCCTGAACCGAGTTGCGTCGTGAATGAACTCGCTTGATCTGCAAGGAAAAAGGACACGGAACTGAATGTAAACGTTCCGATGTTGAAGGCAATATTGTTGTTATAGGAGCGCCGAACCTCACCGCCGAAAACGAAGGTGTGCCTGCCCTTCAGCCAGCTCAAACCGTCGTTGAGGACAACAGTAGTGTCACCGCGGCCCTGCGGTTCGCCAGTTGGTCCGCCAAAGCCCAAGCCGCCGCCAACGTTGAAAAAGGGAAGCCCGGTTGCTGTTGGAGAGCCGGCCGGCATGGAGATTTTGAAGGCCGCTGGGTCCAGCAGTGCGTTTGGAAGGAACGTCAGATGGATGCGGTTGAAGCCGAGACGGACAGTGTTGGCCAGGGAAGCGCCAAATGTGTGGTCCTCGCTGAACGTCATCAAGTGCCGGAAACCACTGCGGGTGTCGCCATACCCCGGAAGGTTTGCGCCGATCGCTCCGCCGGCTGTTGGCTCTTGTCGCAGGTCCTTTTGGACCACATAGTATCCGTGCATCCGATCCTTCTCGGTCAACTCCACGTCAATGTCCGCAGAGCCTTGGTTCAGCGATACGTTAGCCAACGTGCCGCCCGTAAACCCGGTCCAGGTTGCTGGATTGCTTGGGTTGTCGGTGACACCCGGGCCTGAACGAGCAAAGTTCGCCGCCGGGATCAGTGCAAGCAGGCTGTGAACCGCCGGTACCGCAGGGGCCGCCGGAACCGCGGCGATCTGGTTCTGGCTGGGTACGACGCTAGTTACGGTCAAACTCTGATGCTGGCGGAGGCCTTCATATGCGAGGAAGAAGAACACCTTATTCCTGACAATGGGACCGCCGAAATCCGCTCCGAAATCGTTGCGTTTGAATGGAGCCTGGGGCAGCGCGGTACCGCTCGTGTTCTTGGCCAAGTTAAAGAAGTTCCTCGCGTCCAGATCGTTGTTGCGAAAAAACTCGAAAACTTCGCCGTGATATTCGCTCGTGCCAGAGCGCGTAGCGAGGTTCACAATGGCGCCAGAATTCCGGCCATACTCTGCCGGAAAGGACGAATTGTCGATTTTGTATTCCGCGAGCGTGTCAATCGGCGGCTGAAACGTGATCTGGTTCTGGACGTTGTCATTGAGGTTGATGCCATTGACCAGCCAGTTTGTCGTGTCTTCTCGCTGGCCGGCCGTGTTGATTCCGAAAGAGCCTTGGCCGCGCAGCGGTGCCGAGAGAAACCCATTGGCGGGCGGTGTCATCGTTCCGGGTGTCAGCAGGCTGAGGTCCGTGAAGTGCCGGCCGTTCAGTGGAATTTCCTGCACCGTCTTGTCGTTGATCACTTGGCTCATGCCTGTCGCGGCGGTTTCAACGACCGCGGCATCGGCCATAATCTCGATTCTTTCCGTGGTTTGCCCGACGCTTAGTTGAATGTTTTGCGTGACAGCAGTTGCCACGTCAAGCTTGAGGTTTGCAACGATCGCGGATTGAAAACCGGGAGCGATCACCTGGATGCGATAAATTCCAATCGGCAACGAGGGGAAGAGATACGCCCCGGCAGTGTCCGTCTGGGTGGCGGATTCGACTCCGGTGGCCTGGTTCGTAGCGACGACCTTGGCGCCCGCAACGACGGCGCCAGTCGCGTCGCTCACCGTGCCGCTCAAAGCGGCGGTGGACTGCGCGAGCGCGTTGGCTCCCAAGAAGGCCGAAAGAACGACCAAAACGAAGGCGCGTAGGGAAAAATTGCGATTGCTCATCAAATTTTTTGATGCAACTTCCATATTTCGACTCCTCCTGTTTAGAACCCCCTTGGACTGCTCGATCCCCGCAGTCAATCGTTTCGCAATCGCGGTGCCAGAATGGGATCACCTCAAAACCACATGAAAACAAGCCATATCAATGGCTTATAGGTTTATCTCGGTTTATAAGCAGCGAAAATGGGCAGCTCGCTCCCAAAAACAGAAGGCACTTCCCAAATACCGAAGGGTTTATACGAAATTTAGCGGACTGCAGATGCGGGGCGAGCCAGGAAATCTATGGCTTGCAGCTGGCGGGAAGGAGGAGCACTTGGCCCTCGAAGATCACGTTCGCGTCGCGGATGGTTGGGTTTGCCTGAGCGACGCAGGACCAGTAGGAGGCGTGGCCAAGTTGGACTTGAGCGATTGCCGTCAGCGTGTCGCCTTTCTTCACGGTGAACTTCGTTGCGGCGCGCGCCGAAGAAACCGCCGTCGGCAGATAAATCTGCGAGCCTACTACGATGCGGTTGGCGTCACGAATCGTGGGATTGACAGAGAGCAGTTCGTGCCAACGGAGCCCTTTTCCCAAAGCTTGTTCCGCAATTTTCCAGAGCGAATCGCCGGGCTTCACGACCACTGTGCTGAGTTTTCCTGCGCCGCTCGGCGTCACTGAAACGACAGGTGCCACCGGCGCGACCGGAGAGGGAGCGGCCGGCTTCGAAGGCGTCACGAGCGCTGGAGCCGAGAAGAAAACCTTTGGGCGCTCGAAAGGCGAGCGCTTCACCGGTGGTTGGTAAGGAGCAAAGCGTGGCGGAGCCGGCTTGGAAACCGGTGGACGCAGCGGCATCACCGGAGGTTTTGGTGAAGCGAGCGCCGGCGCATTTGCGAACGGAAGGTGGAACTCCGCGGACTGCTGAAGTTTCTGCGAGTGCTTCTGTTTGCGGAAACGGCGCGCGACGTCACCGAGGGGAGCATCAGGGGGAAGTGATTGCGCGTCGACAGCTTCCTGGGGTTTTTCAGCCGCAGGAGCAGCCAACTGATTTTTCTTCGCCTCTACCTGAGCGCGATCTTCCGGCGTGAGGATCTGATCGCGCTTTAGATCCTGCTCGGTATAAACGTGCTTGGATTTTTTCTGCTTACTTTCCTTCTGGGCGCGTTCCTGACGAGCGGTTTCGGCGACATCCTGAGCCGAGCATTGCGTGGCGCCAAAAACGGCGCAGGATACAAATACAATTCCAGGGAAGCACAAACTAAGGCACCGGCGCGAGAGCCTTGCGGCTGTCGAGGGGCCAGTCACGAGAGAGGTGTCGAGATCAGTTCGTAGCATGTCAAACCGACCACGGGGGAACAACCGCTTAAGAAGAATTATACAGAAAGAGGCCGCATTTGAGCACCGTATTTTTTGGGAGTTGCCCTAAGGGTCGCCTGAGAACAAACCCTCCGATTTTCCCTGCACCGCCAGACAGTTCCCTGTCTCTTTGAAAAACTTGTTCAGCAGACCTCGCGAATCATTCTCCAGAAAGTCTGCATTCGTTCTTTATTTCAATTGAGGACTGACGGACATCTGTTGCGTTATGATTTGCACCCGGGTGATTCCGCGCGGCGGCCAGCTGCGTTTCCGCAGTGCCCGGCGCTCTGTTTACTTACAGCTGGGGCGCGGCAAGGTGTAGGAGAACAATGAGTAGCACTCAGGGCTTTTCACGCCGACAGTTCGTTTCTTCGGCGATCTCTGCCGCCGCGGTTTCTTGCTTGCCGAACGGACGGGACCTCTTTACAGATCTTGCGACTCCCAACAGGGGAACACGTGGAATCGCTCAAGAGTCCTCTGCTGTTCTGACGACTACTCCATCTTGGCGGGACCAGGGCATTCTAAACCTCGCAAAGTCGCCGTATGCCAAACTGAGGAACGTACCGGTGCATGCCGTAACGATCGAAGATGGTTTTTGGGCGCAGCGCCGCGAAGTCAACGTCAACAAGAGCATTCCTTCCATGGGCAAGTTGCTGGAAGCCAACGGCCGGATGGACAATTTCCGCCGCCTCATCGGCAAGAGCACTGCGGCGCAGCGCGGGCCGGTGTACTCCGATTCCGATGTTTACAAGTGGATGGAGGCCGCCGGCTTTGTTTTGCAATCCGGCGAGCGTCCCGAGCTCCGCGGCGCGGTGGACAAAATCGCGAAGGACGTCGTAGCCGCGCAGCAGCCGAACGGATACTTGAACACCTATTTCGTCCGCGAACACGCCGCTGAACGAATGGAGCCGAAGACTCAGGAGTGGGGCCACGAGCTTTACAACATGGGCCATTTCCTGCAGGGCGCCACGGCCTACTACCGGGCTACAGGCGACCGGACTTTACTCAACGCCGGAATCCGCTTCGTAAATGACTTCCTGCTACCCGATTTCGGTCCCGGCCCGGATAAGAAACCCCTGTACTCAGGCCATCCAGAAATGGAGTTGGCCTTGGTCGAGCTATATCGAATGACCGGCGACAGACAGCATCTCGGCCTCGCGGGCTATCTTCTCGCCGGCGACTCGCGGATTCATGGGAAGCCGCCTTGGGATGATGTCTATCATTTTTGCGGGACTCCTTTCACTTCGCGAACGCGCCTCGAGGGTCACGCCGTGCGCGCCATGTACGCTTGCTGCGGCGCGGCCGACTATTACCTGGAAACCGGAGATCCCGCGTATTGGAACACACTCAATGTTTTGTGGAAGGATCTCGTCACATCGCAAATGTACGTCACCGGTGGTGTAGGCGCGCGCAGCGATGGCGAAGCTTTCGGTGATCCTTATGAGTTGCCCAATGCCCGGGCCTACGGAGAAAGTTGCGCGGCCATTGGAAACATGATGTGGAACTGGCGCATGCTCGCCGCGACCGGCGAAGCCAAATTCGCAGATGTGATCGAACGCGCGCTCTACAACGGCATCAATTCCGGCATGTCGTTGGACGGCACGCTCTATTGCTATCGCAATCCGCTGGCGTTTGATCCTTCCCACGGCGACAAAATTCGCAACGATTGGTACGACACGACCTGTTGCCCGCCGAACCTGGAACGCACCTTGGCCTCGCTGCCCGGATATTTTTACAGCACCAGCGGCGACGGCATTCATCTCCACCTCTATGACAATTCTGAACTCAACTGGCATCTCGAGAGCGGCATCGGCTTGAAAGTCCGCCAGAAAACAAATTATCCCTGGGATGGCAGCGTGGAGATTCTCCTCACCCCCGCTGAACCAACCGAGTTCACATTTTTCCTGCGTATCCCCGGATGGACTGACAGCGCACAAGTCGGCGTCAACGGAAAGGCGGTCTCAGGCGTCACTCCCGGCCAGTATCTTCCAATTCGCCGCCGCTGGTCCGCGGGCGACGTCATCCGCGTGCAATTTAATATAAGACCCCAGCTTCTCGAGGCCAACGCGCAAATCGCCGAGAACAACGGGTGCGTGGCGGTCCAGCGCGGACCGCTCGTGTACTGTTTGGAGCAAATCGATCAGCCGGAAGGTGTGGCTCTGAAGGACGTGGCGTTGAACCTGGGCCCGAAATCGCACGCGCAGTTCCAGGAAGAATTTCAGAAGGACCTGCTTGGTGGAATCATCGTGCTGCGCCATGCAGGCGCGGATTATGGAGAGTCCGCGGAGCGCAGCCTCCTGTACTTCCGCCATTCGAACGAGGCTCGAAAATCCAAGCCTCTCTCTCTAACTTTCATTCCCTATTACGCCTGGGCCAACCGCACCGCGACCCCCATGCAGGTTTGGACGCCCATATCGAAAACGTGAACCTTGAGCTGCAGCATATTTCCTGAGCCGGTAAAAGGTTGGCATAAAGCGGCGCCGAGGGCCCTTCGCTTCCCAAAAACCCGTTCACAAGGCGGACGGTTGGCGAGGCCAGTTCAGCAAAGTTACACGAATCCGATAAACCGTCCTGCCGCAACAATCCCAATCCATAACAGGATCGAAACGAAACCCGCAACCTTCGCCCCCGCAGGCAAGATGCCGCTGTCATCCCAGGACGCCACATCCCGATAGACGCTCCAATGGAAAATCAGCGCATGCACGCCAGTCAAAAATATCAATAACATCTTCACTCGAAACGCGGGATTGGTATATACCTTAACCGCTTCCGACGTAAACAGCAGTGCTCCCGTGACCACCTGCACCGCAAATCCCGCCCAAGACCAGGGAAGCAGCCGCCCCGCCAGCTCCGAAACCCGCTCCCGCCGCAACATCCACCCCAGAAGACGCAAATCAAAAACTGCGGTAGTCCCCACCAGTGCCGCCATCCCAAGCAAATGCAGGGTCTCAATCGCCGGAAACAGCCACAGCGATTCCCGCACACCGGCGCCTACCGAAGTCTGTTCCAGCCACCTACAGAATGACAGCATGTCGGGCGTTTCTATGGAGACCCCCGCATTGACTGACCATTGGGAAGATCGATGCTTACCAAACACATATAAGCCGAGCCGTCTTTAGCCCGAAAGCCCTCAGCAGTCACCTGGTCCCCGCGCTTCACCGTATTCCGGCTCCATCCAAACCGACTTAGCATCCCCAGACTTCCTAACTCCAGCTTCCAGTTCGCGACCTTACCCTTCTCGTCTTTCAGGTCGGCATGAATTAAGGCATGTGGGTTGATCCACTGGAAATCCGTAACCGTCCCTTGCATCCTCACGGTATGCGTCATATCAAAAGGTGCGTTTCCATGGTGCGCCCAAAGGGAAGCCGCGCCCAACAAAAATCCTACCACCACCAGAACGGCCCCCACCTTACGATTCATCCCCCTCCCCGACGACGGTCGATGAAGGCATCGCATCAGTTGCATATCTGCTTGCTCCTCTGGGCCGGAATCCTTGATTTCAAAATGACATTTTACCACTGGCAGGAACAGGCAGCACTGGTTTAAGTTCGTGTGCTTGCTTGTAGAAGAGCGTTTTCGCATAGTGAGCGATGGGCAATTGGTCTCCAGTTCGTGCTATAACTTCACAACATGACGGACAAATGGGGAAGGCGGCTGTTCAAAGCGGGCGCGGTGGCGCTTCTGATCATTGGATTGGTGCATTCGATCTCTTTCTTCCAAAAACTCGTTCCTGCAAATGATACCGAGAAGCAGTTGTTGGACTTAATGTCCAACTACAAGTTCGATCTCGCCGGATCTCTTCGCAGCATGGGCGATCTCATGACCGGGTTTAGTGTGTGTTTCATGCTGGCGGCGCTGGCCTTCGGAGCCTTTGACCTCTTGCTTTCGGGTGAACGGACAGGCCTGCTGAAGCGCGTGGCGTTCATGAATATTCTCTGGCTGGCTGCCATGACCGCCGTTTCTCTTCATTATTTTTTTGTTGTCCCCACTTCGTTTCTGGTTGCCACGCTGCTCATTTTTGTGCTGGTATGGTGGAAACTTCCCGCCGAAGGGGCTACTTAGGCAGGTTTGCACGGCGCAGTTCGTAAGAACTCTTCGTTGACAAAGGTGAGGGCAAACCCTAAGATTAGAGTTTGTCTCTACGGGGAAAGGTGTGACTGAGCGCCATGAGGACGTACGTAGCCAAGGGTGAGGAAGCCGAAGCGCTGAAGGTGGGCGCGAACTGGTTTGTGGTGGACGCGACAAATGTGGTGCTGGGGCGCCTGGCAACCAAGGTCGCGCGCATGCTGATCGGCAAAGACAAGCCGAGCTTTACGCCTTACCTGGATTCGGGCGACCACGTGGTGGTGATCAACGCGGACAAGGTGCGCATGACCGGAAACAAGGTCGAGCAGAAAATCTATTATTCGCACAGCGGATATCCGGGCGGGCTGAAGGAAGTGCCGGCGAAGAGAGTACGCGAAACGAAGCCGGAATGGATGGTGCGCGAGGCGGTTCTCGGCATGCTGCCGAAGAACAAGCTGCGCGCGCGGCGCGCGAAGAAGTTGCGCGTGTACCGGGATGCAGCGGGTTTGGCGCGGCACGTGGGGCAGAAGCCGCAGGCAGTTTCTCTGTAAGCGAGTTCCAGATTTTTTCCGCACGTTGCGGTTCTCCGTTGTGTCTGACCGTTCAGCGGTCACCCATCGCCGGGAGCAAGCCGAGTGTGGAGTCTTTGAGGAGGAACGTTGAGTTCTACGGGTACGCCCATTGCGGGCACACAAACTTGGTTTCTAGGAACGGGACGGCGCAAGGAGTCGGTGGCGCGCGTGTTCCTGCGTCCGGGCTCCGGCAAGTTCACAGTGAACCGCCGCACGGTCGAGCAGTATTTTCCGAATCACGCTTGGAAGCATGACGCCATCGAGCCGCTGAAGTTCACGAATATCGCCGACCAGGTGGACGTGGTGGTGACGGCGCATGGCGGCGGCGTGGGCGGGCAAGCGGGAGCGGTGCGCATGGGATTGTCGCGGGCGATTTCGCGATTCAATCCGGAGCTGCGGCCGGCGCTGCGGAAGAACGGATTTTTGACGCGCGATTCGCGAATGAAGGAACGCAAGAAGTACGGACAGAAAGGCGCGCGCAAGCGCTTCCAGTTCACGAAGCGTTAATTTTTGGGGCGGGGCAGGCCCCGCCCGTGCGAACTCCGGCAGGTGGGCGCAAGCCGATCTACCGAGATCACGGCCGGCAAGGAGCCGGCAAGAGGCTGTTCCGTGGCGACGCGAGCCGCCACCGCAAACAGCTATCCTATTAGGAGGAAACTTGGCAGTAGAAATTACGATGAAAGAGTTGCTGGAGGCCGGAGTTCACTTCGGTCACCAGACGCGGCGCTGGAACCCGAAAATGAAGGAGTACATTTTCGGCGAACGCAA
>WNFO01006608.1_pt1 | contig 10243 bp, 7 predicted proteins | sample 5400251 | NCBI WGS metagenome assembly WNFO01 (sample SAMN13153354, study PRJNA577476) | soil metagenome | isolation source: 100 cm saprolite under Madrone tree | place: USA:California | collected 2016-06-14
TATTTGCGGGCCTGGGGTCTGACCCCGCAGAAGCCGGTGCGCCGAGCGTACGAACAAAATCCGACGGCGGTGCGGAAATGGCTGGAGGAAGAATATCCATCGATTCGAGCCCAGGCGCGACAGTTTAAGGCGCAAATTCATTGGTTAGACGAGATGGGGCTGCGTTCAGACCACCAAGCGGGACGATCCTACGGACGGCGCGGGCAGACGCCAGTGGTATTTGGTACGGGTCAGCGGTTTCGCTGCAACATGATCTCTGCCATCACCAATCGAGGACGGTTGGCCTTCATGATTTTCCGACAGCGTTTTACGGCGCGGGTGTTTCTGAATTTTCTTGGCCGTCTGCTGCGCTTGACGCGGAAGACCAGGAAAAAGGTGTTTCTGATTGTGGATGGTCACCCGGTCCACAAGGCGCGATCCGTGACACGTTGGCTGGACCAGCACCGTGAACAAATCCGGGTTTTCTTCCTTCCGTCGTACAGTCCGGAGTTGAATCCGGATGAATTGCTGAACCAGGATGTGAAGAGCAACGCACTCGGCCGTGTCCGTCCCGTGAACGTACAGGAAATGATGGACAACGTTCGCTCTTACCTTCGGATCACGCAGGCGAGGCCCACAGTGGTGAAGAACTATTTTTGCGAACGCCACGTCCGATATGCCGCCAGTTGAAAAGTGTCACCAATTTAGTGCTCGGAGTAATAAGAACCTTGTTAGTGATCGGGCGGCCAAAAGGAGCTTACGAGAGCGGTTTGAGGGCGCGAAAGTTGAGCGAAGCGGTGCGGCGCGCTTCCTGGGACGCAGTTGACGGCGGCTGAGCTCCGTCGAGGGAGGGAGGGGTGGAAGAAGGCCGAGGGGGATGAGGAACGTGCGCGTGCGGAATGGTTAGGCGAAGGATGGTGCCGATGCTGGAGGATTCCAGTTCCAATTTTCCGTCAATATCGGCGACACGGCCGCGCATACCGGCAAGACCAACCCCCGCCGGAGACTTGCTGGTTTTGAAATTTGCCAGGACCGAAGCGGGAATTCCTTTGCCGTGATCGGTGACGGTCATAATGATGGTTCTAGGAGTGGCGGCGACCACCACTTCGGCTTTGTCGCTGCCGGAATGGCGGTGAATGTTGGTGAGCCCTTCCTGCAAAACACGGAACAGAGTGAGTTCCAGCTCCTTCGGCAGCTTGAGGCCGTCGGGAGCGTCGAGAGTGACGGCGATTTTGCTGCGTTGCGAGAAGCCGTCTACCAGCCATCGGGCGGCGGCGCAGAAACCTATTTCGTCGAGCATCGGAGGGTATAGGAGATAAGAGATGGTGCGGGACTGGTTGATCCCTTCATCCACGAGTTCGATTGCGCTGGCGAGGATTTTGGAGTGGGAATCCGACCGCGTCAGCTGAACGAGTTCCATTTTCAGGGCTGCGAATATCTGGCCGATGCCGTCGTGCAAGTCACGAGCAAGTTTGCGGCGCTCTTCGTCCTGGACCTGAAGAATTTTGCCGCTTAGGCGACGAACGACTTGTTCGGCGTTGCGGCGTTCGCGCAGCTGCACCATCAATTCGATGAAATTCAGAATGGTGAACAGAAGTACGACCACAAAAGAAATGGAAAGAACCAGTTTTTGCGTAGCGTAGGTTTTATCGGAAACAAACGTTCTCATGCCGAGCAGGCGCTGCTCCTCGGCACGCATGGATTCCAATCTTGCGAAAGCCGGTTGCGACAGAGTTTGTATTTGCGCGGCAAATTCCTGCAAAAGTTCGGGACTGCCGCCCTTGTCCTTCATGGCTGCGGAAGTCCGGAGGAAAGCGATTTGTTGATGAATCAGTGGTTCCAAGGCGGACAGCAAGGATTGTTGTGAAGGATTGTCTGACGCGAGAGAGCGAAGCTGCGAGATCTGGTCGGGAAGAGCGTCCGCTGCACTTTGCAGTTGTTGCAAACCCTCGGGCCGACCTGCAAAAACGTAATCAAAACATCCGTTTTGGGCCGCGTACAGATCGGCGCGTATGGACTCCACAGCAGTCTCTATCTGGCGGGTATGAGAAACCCGATGCACGCTGTCAGCGTAGCGGGACATGGAGCGAGTGGTGGCCACGCCGACGATCAAGAGAGCAAGCAACGTAAGACTGATGAGATACCAAAGGGATCGCTCAGACGGACGCCGCATCACAGCCTCCAACGCTGGAGCTTGATAGAAACGCAGCACCGATAACTGGCCGGGAGAGCTCATCGGACCTCAAGGCCCTTGTGTATTCTAGCAGTGTTCGTGGATTAGATTACTGATAATGCAGAAGGGGCCATTTCGAGCTACCGGTAAGGGGCGGGACAAAATTCGGTTGCATGAATTGAGTTTGTCAGGGGATTGGGGAGACTGGCCAGAGGGCGAAGGACCTGAGGATGACGAAGCCCATGCGTTTGTAAATGGCGATGGCGCGGAAGTTGTGTTCGCTGACGTGTAGAAAAGACTGCAGTCCCGCGGCGGCGTGATCTTGCAGCAGGCGATTCATTAACACTCTGGCGTAGCCTTTGCCGGTGTGTGCGGGGTGGGTGACGACTGCGCTGATCTCGCGGAAGCCGGGGACGGCGATACGTTCGCCAGCCATGGCGACGAGTTCATCGTTGATGCGGATGCCGTAGTAAGTTCCCATTTCCTGAGTGCGCGCGCGAAAAAATCCAGGAAATGCGAGGTCGGTAAGAGCGACCATTGCGGGCGCGTCTGCGGACGTCATGCGGAGGATGGGCGTGTCGGTTGGCGCGGCATTTGCGGTGGCGTTTGCGTGCGGTGCTGCGGGGAAGAGCATTTGAAAACAATCGAGAGCCGGGCCGACTTGGAGATTTTTTGTGGGTTTCGGCTGAGAGCCTATTAGATAGACGCGCTCGGCGGGCGCAAGCAACTGTGCGAGCGGCGAGAGGTCAGAATGATCGGCCTTCGCCATAGCGGCGAAGGGAACCACGTCAGCCGGGTAGCGAACAGCCGGGCCATTTCGTAAGGCGAAATGCGCGTGGACGGTGTGTAGAGCGTTCCAGACGGAATCAAGGAGAGGATCTTCAGGCATGGTTATTTGTTTGGAGCCGAACTGTGAGTGTCGTTATTTTGTGAAGCGGTTAGTATGAAACGCATCCATGAGCATCCGCAAAATGTATCCATGAAAGGATACCAGACGCGAAAGCGCGAAGCGTATTCGAGGAATCGCCGTAACGGGAAGGAAAGAGTAGACAGAAAGGAAGATTCGAACGCAATTCGGCACAGAAAAGCAGGCAGGTGCCGCGAAGGTTCGGCTCACTAGGGAGAGGGAAGCGCGGATTGTCCGGGTGCTTCAGCCTGCTGATTTGGCAGCAGTGGCTTCGCGGAGAGATCGCAGGGCACTATATTCGTCGGGCTCGATTTCGAAGACTTGATCGAGTTTCGTAATCTTCAACAAGTGGTGGACGTTGGCGCTTGGATTAACGAGCTTGAGCTGGCCGCCGCGGTTGCGAATGGAAGCATGGCTGCGCACAAGTTCGCCGAGCCCAGCGCTATCTATGAATTCGACGCGTTCCAGATTCAACAGGATGCGATTGTGTCCGCGCTCAAGAAAATTGTTAATCGTTGCGCGAAGCAAGCCAGTTCCTTCGGCGAGGGCGATCTTGCCGACGATATCGGCAACTACGGCGCCATGCGCTTGGCGCAAACTGACAGTGCTTTGCGGGGTCGCGGGTCTTTTCATGCTTAAGCTGAGTTGGTCCAGGATTTTGCAAGCAGTCGAGGCGATTTGGGACGACTCCGTGCGGACAACGACGACAGAGTAGCCTTCATTCAGGGCACGGCGGAAAAAGTCTGATTCTTGTGAGAGGCGCTCGTCGAACGGCGCGGGGCCGTGGGAGTCGTTGGCGGCTCCGATTGGGGCACTTGTCCCCGTACCGGCTCCTTCCATCAATGACGCGGCGCCCGAACCCAGGGCAAAAACGGGACCGACTCCTGGAATCGTGAAGACCGTTGCGGCGGCAACGTCTGCGGGCGTGCCTGCGGCGCCTTCGACAAGGCCGTCCGGGCGGGCTCCAAGCCGTTTTCCCACGCTTTTTGCTTCGCTCTCCGACCGTGTGAGATAGATGATTCGATATTCCGGGACCTCATGCTCCAGCAGAGTCTTTACGGCGTCTTCGGCTTTTTCACGACTAGAAAATACTCCAATGGCAGTTTCCACAAAAACCTCCCCTTCAAATGACGACTTGCCGGCGATTGCGGGAACAACAGGTCGGCCAAAGTCACCCGATCGCGATTCAAAATAAAAGAGCCAGATTCGGCCAGGATTATCGAGCGAACCGAGGCGGACGTCGAAGAGGAGAATTTCTACAAAGAGTGCCAGAAACCCGAGCCTGCCGCGCCGTCGATTGGCCCAAGCCCGAATTAAGCTTGCCGGAGTTTAAGCCTGCGTGGTGGCGGCTTTCAAGCGTAATGTTGTGCCCGGCAGCGGACAGAGGCATCCGGCGCGGGAGTTGGCGGCGCGTTAATGAGAGAAAGGGAAAAGTTGGTGGGCGGAGATTTGGACATTGGGGGAAAAAGAAAGAGCCCGCCGCGGACGGCGGCCGCTACAAAAGGAGCAAGTCGCGTCAGACAGGTCACCCCCGGGTCAATAGGCAAGGTGCCGCGAGCCAAACCGGTGTTCATGAGGCGATTCAGGAAGGTGTGGAGATGGAGTTGACTCTAGCGAGGAAGGACTGGCGGGAGGAGTCGGAGAGGAACGCATGCTCGAAGGCATTGCGATTAATGGCGACGAGATCGTTGAGGGAAAGGCCGGTTTGCAGGGCGTACGCGAATTCTTCAAGGAGAGTTGTGCGGAACATGGCCGGATCGTCGGTGGAGAGAGTGACGGGGATACCGTGGCGGAAGAATTTGGCAAGCGGGTGAAGCGAGATTCTGCAATGAGCGGAGTTCAGCTGGATATTGAGAGCGTTGGTGCGGAGGTTGCTGGTAAGACAAATTTCGAGCGGGAGGTTGCGAGTGACGAGCGTGTTCATTAACGCGGGACTGCGAATGGCGGCGATGCCGTGACCGATGCGCTCGACATTGAGAAGGTCGATGGCGTCCTGGATTTGCTCGGGGCCGCCGGTTTCTCCGGAATGGGCGACGAGGTGAAGGCCATGCTGGGCTGCGTATTCGTAGGCTTTGCGAAAATCGGAAAGAGAGAGCGACAATTCGTCGCCGCCCAGACCGAAGGCGACTACACCTTCGCTGTGAAGTTGCGCGGCCAGGCGCGCCACTTCCATGGCGGGGGTGGGGCCGAACTGGCGGACGGCGTCGAAAATAAATTGCACTTGCGGACCGGTTCCTGCTGCGCGGTTGCGGGCGAAGACTTCGCGCAAGGCGGCAAAATTTGCGGCTACGTTTTGTTTGCGCAGAAGCATTACGCCGACAGAGAGAGTGATTTCGGCATAAACGATGCCTTGTTCGTGTAGAGCGGTCGCCGCGTCTTGCGCGAGTTGCGCGTAGTCGTCCGGTTCGCGGAGGAACGATGTGGCCCATTTGAATAGTTCCAGGAACTGAGAAAAGCCGCGCAAGTTATAGCGGGAGTCGAGTTCGTCCGGTTCTAGCGGCACCGCATACTTTCTTGCCAGGGACATAACGCGGCGAGGCTGGAGCATGCCTTCGAGGTGGAGGTGGAGTTCGGCCTTGGGCAGTTGGCGGAGGAACAGACTGGTTTCTGAATCGGAAGGCACCGGGATAGTTTAGCAGGTGAGGAACGAAGAGAAAGGATGTCACAGAGTTGCAGAGACACAAGAGCTACAGAAGTAGGAGCGGCCTTGGAACGATAAGTCCAAGGTTATGTTGACCACTATCGTGAATGTCTCTACAATCCGCGCAACGATTGGAGTATCCATGGAACTCAGCCGAAGAGATCTTCTCTACAAATGCATGGCCATTGGGGTGATAAAGCTTGGCGCGGGCTTGAGTCCGGCGTCGGCAGTGGAAGCGTGGATGCGCCGGGAGAATATAGCGCGGCCGGCCACGCCAATCGATCAGCTTGGGCCATTCTATAAAAAGGGTGCTCCGAATACGAAGATGATGCGGGGTGCGAGGGATCCCGGGTTGGCTTTGGGCGTGGCGGGAGCCGTGTTCAACACGCGAGGCGAGGCGCTGAGCGGCGCGAAAATCGAAATCTGGCAGACCGATCATTCCGGACACTACGACCTGAGCGGTTACAGCTATCGGGCGAATCTGATCGCCGGGTCGAAGGGCGAATACGATTTTCAGTCGGTGATTCCCGGGCATTATCCGGCACGAACTTGCCAGCACATCCATTTTTTGGTGAGTGCGCCGGAACACAGGCCGCTGGTGACGCAGATGTATTTCGGATCGGATCCGGTTTTCAAAGGGGATCCGGCCAAGAACATGAATGACGACTGTCCTTCAGTTGAACTGGTCCGGCCGATCCTGCTGACAGAGCGGCCTAATGCGATGACGGCGAGCGCCACCTTTGAATTAGTCATGGAGAGGCTGTGAAAAAAATCTTCGCGGTGGCCGTTGGGCTTAGTTTGGCGAGCGCGATTTGCGGACAGACCGTGAAGCAGCTGGCGACGCTGGAGGCGCCGGCGAAAATCGACTTTGCCGTGGTCTGCGAAGGCGGCGAAAGCGTGGTGGGAGTTGCGGGCGTGCATGAGGTTTCCGTGTGGTCTCTGCCATCGGGAACGCGACGAACGATCAGCGGAATGAACGGGCGCATCAGCCCCTTTGGCGTGGCATGCAACCGGAAAGCGCTGGCGCTGGGGTCAAACGGCGGTACGGTGATCGTATTCGATGCTGCGGGAGCGGAACGGCGTCGAATCGAACTGAAAGGCGAGGTGGCAGCGCTGGCTTTTTCCGCGGACGGAGAGATTCTTGCCGCGGCAACAATTCACTCGCCGGTGCAGTTTTGGGACGTGGCGAGCGGCAAGTTGCAGTGGACCGGCTCGACTGAGTTTGGCAATACCAGCGGCATCAAGATTGCTCCCGGCGGCGATCTGATCGTTGCTGCGGACGGCGACACTCACGTTCGCGCGTATGACCGGAAAGGGAAGCTGCTGTACACGGCGGAAGCTGGTTTGCTTGAGCCATTCGACTTGAGTTTGTCGGCAGACGGCAAGACATTTGTGGTGGCTGGGGCCGAGGGCACGATCGAGTTGCATGACAGCGCCACCGGCAAAATGCTGAAGAAATCGGGAAACAGCGGGAATCCGATTTTTGTATTGGCGATGGCTCCAGAAGGAATGAAAGTGATAGGGCTGGAGCTGGATGATTTTCGCATGCAGCCGGCGGGCATCGCATACTGGAATGCCGACGGTGGAGAGTTGAAGAATTTGGCGGTTGATGCAAAGACGCTGCTCGGGTTCGGAAAGGGTGAGAAGAGTTTGTTGTTGGTGCGCCAGGATGGGCCGGGGAAGATTAGCGTGGAGAGCGTGGAGTAGACGCGGTTTTTGAGAGACAGGAAAATCATCGCCATTTAGGCGGTAAAACCAATCGTACGAATAGAGTGATTCAAGCCGGAAAAGCGGCAGCGGGGCTGCCGCAGTACAAAGGCGCTCCCAATTCGGTTGGGCCGCTACAAAAAAGAGCCGGGCTGAAGGTCGGCACTCCACCAGAGAAAAACTCCACGTGCGAAAGCGGCATGCGGGGCACCCGCGGATAAAAGGGCAAGAGCAAACCAAGAGAGATTCCTCGCTTTGCTCAGAATGATGGAGTGGAGCTGGGTGTTGTAGGTTCCAAAGGTGGCAGCGCATATCGAGGCTGATGTTAGTGAGGGAGCGAGGGCTGGCCGGCGTTTTTCCAGGAGGTTAGCCAGTAGGAGCCTACGTCGGTGGCGGCGTCGGAAATTTGGCGGATCAGGACTGCGCCAGCTTGGTTGTAGAAGTGGTCGTAGTATTCGTCTGTGTAGGCGTTGACGTTGCGGCGGGCTTCGCGATCGGCGTAGAGAATTGTTTCGAGCCAACTGTGCGAACTGAGGCAGGCTTCGAACGCGTGGTCGGTGGGATCGGCGATATAGGTGGCGTCATTGGGGCGCATGAAGAAAAAGGATGAATAGCGGTCGACGAGCGAGGTGCCGAAACGTTCATTGATGCCATTTTGCGCGCTCAGGTGGCCATCCATGTTGTCAGTGGTGTTGAAGGGGTCGTGTGCGGCGGCGACGTAACTGGCCAGGACGGCGGCGTAGAGTTTGGCGTCGGCCCATTTCCCGGTTTGCATGGCCTCAGTGAGTTTTGCGCTGTAGACGCCGATCTGCCATGGGAGCAGGCCATTGGATTCGAGTTTGGACCTGCCGAATTTGGTGACGGCGGCTTTGTAGTTACGCGGAATCAGTTCGAACGGAAAGCGGCCGTACTTTTCCAGAAACAGAAATTGGTTCTTACGCTCGGCGGGAGTTTTTGCGACGGTGACAAAAGGATCGTTTACGTGATTGAGAAGTTCGGCGCGGCTGGCGTCAAAGAACGGACGCAAGTCGGCGGGAAGCGTATCGATTGCGCGATTGACGATGAGTTTGTTGGCGTTGTTGCCCCAGGCTCGGGCGCCCGGCGCGCAAGTTGAAAGCGCCAAAGCAAACACGAACAGGATGTGAAGTTGAAGTTGCCACCGTCGGGACATGCTGCGCGCGCCTCGCGAGTTAATTTGACGCCATGCGTAACGTACTGCGTTTGCGGCTGTAGGAAAAGTAAATCACAAGTCCGATGGCCAGCCATACAAAGAAACGAATCCAGTTCATGATCGGCAAGCCAGCCATAAGTAGCAAGCAAGTGAGGATGGTGACTACGGGAGCGATAGGACCGCCGGGTGCGCGGAAGTGGCGGGGGCGATCCGGTTCGCGATAGCGGAGAATGAGCACGCCCGCAGCGACGAGAGCGAAGGCGAAGAGCGTGCCGATGTTCGCGAGGTCGCCCAGCGTGCCGATATCGAGCAAACCTGCGGGAATTCCCACGACCAATCCCGCGACCCAGGTGGAGAAATCCGGCGTGAGATAGCGGTGATGCACATGGCTAAAGATTTTTGGGAACAGACCGTCGCGGGACATGGCGAACCAGACACGGGCCTGGCCGATCTGGAAAACGAGCAGGGAAGAGATCATGCCCATGAGCGCGCCGATCAATACGACAAGGCGCAGTCCGGAGATGTGGAGTTTCTTGAGGGTGTTTACGACGGGAGCGGCGTCGTCGACCAGGGTGTCCCAGCGGACGAGTCCGGTGAGCACAATTACCACGCCGATATAGAGAAGCGTACAAATGACGAGAGTGGCGATAATGCCGCGCGGCAAGTCGCGCTGCGGATTGGTACATTCTTCAGCGGCTGTGGAGACGGAGTCGAAGCCGATATAGGTGAAAAAGACGATGGAGCCGCCAGTGAGAATGCCGGGCCAGCCGTTGGGCGCGAAAGGATGCCAATTGGAAGTGTGAATGAAGCGCGATGCGAAAGTGATGAAAGCAATAATGGCGATGATCTTGATCAACACCATGATGTTGTTGGTTTCCGCGGACTCGCGGATACCGCGAACGAGAATTACCGTGAGCAGCATAACGATGATGAAGGCGGGCCAGTTGAAGCCGAAGTGCCAACCGGGGCCGTAAAGCATGTTGCCGGCAAGGTCCGAAAGGCCACTGGGAAGATATGCCGGAGAAATCCATTTGGGGTCGGGATGTACGCCGAACCAATCGAGAAGGTCAACCATGTGGGCGGAAAAACCCACGCTGACGGCCATGTTGCTGACGGCGTATTCGAGGATGAGGTCCCAGCCGATGATCCAGGCGATGAGTTCGCCCATGGTGGCGTAGGTGTAGGTGTAAGCGCTGCCGGCGATGGGAATCATGGCGGCGAGTTCGGCGTAGCAGACCGAAGCGAAGCCGCAGGCGATGGCGACCAACACGAACGAGAGCGCGATGGCCGGGCCCGCGCCGGGACGGCCGAAGGATGCGGAATGGTGAACGAGGTATTCCAGCAGCGGGGCGTTGAGGATGGAGGAGGTCTGGAATTTCTGGCCAGCGATGGCGGTGCCTACGATGGTGAAGATGCCGGAACCGATGACGGCGCCAATGCCGAGAGAGGTGAGACTGAGCCAGCCCAGAGATTTTTTCAGGCGGAATTCGGCGCCTTCGCAATCAGAAATGAGTTGATCAATGTTCTTGCGGCGGAAGAGGGGTGATGCCACCCGGGCGCTCCGATCGAATCCGGCGGCGAAGAGATGGGGCCGGAAACGCGTGTGGGGATTGAGGTGCGAGAGAGAATGTACCGCGAGGCGGGCGGGGGACGCAACTGAGTGGG
>WNFO01026774.1_pt1 | contig 10243 bp, 9 predicted proteins | sample 5400251 | NCBI WGS metagenome assembly WNFO01 (sample SAMN13153354, study PRJNA577476) | soil metagenome | isolation source: 100 cm saprolite under Madrone tree | place: USA:California | collected 2016-06-14
TCTCAAGCATCAGGAATTCAAGTTGGAGGAGTTGGGGCCGCAAATTGACGCCGCCCGGCAGAAGCTCGATTTCTTTGTAAAGGATCATGCCGGGAGGCTTGGTGAATATCTGAACGAGCCGGAAAACGCCAAGCGGCTGTTTGACGTCAGCTCTGCTTCGGAGGCGGAGGCTCCGACGCGCGCGCGTTTGCTGTCCCAGCTACTCGACCGCCTCGAGCAATACGAAATTCTCTATCACGTTCTTGCGAGCTATGAAATCCGGCCCATCGTTTCTGATTACTGCCCGCCCGTGCACTTGCAACAGCTTCGCAAGGCCCTTGTTTCTAAAGAAGAGCTTAAGCAAATCGAGCAGGTCATCAAGCATGTGCCCGCAAAGAAATTGTCGCTCAAGGTCATCGAGGAACTTTCCAGAAAGATTCGTCGCTATACCCGCGAGGAAATGCAGGCTCTCGTTCTGAAATTTGCCGGCGACTTCCTTCGCCTGCGAAGGGATTTGCGTGATGCGGACCATCTGACCACCTGTATGGAGCGCGTCAACCTGGTAACCACGGAAAAGGCGCGCGAGCTCTCGCGCTTGAACAACCGACTTTACGAGTGCGTGCTCCCCGACGAAGCGCGGCCGGACCAGGACAACGTGATTTCGCACGTGATCATCAAGTCCGACGTGCGCGGCTCAACGCGCATGACTCAAGATTTGCTCGCGCGCGGGCTCAGCCCGGCTTCGCACTTCAGTTTGAATTTGCACGAGCCGGTCAAGAAACTCCTGGACCGCTATGGTGCGAAGAAAGTCTTCATCGAAGGCGACGCCATCATCTTGGCGATTTTCGAAACGGAATCGACGGTAGCGTATGCACGGCCGGTAGCCAAGGCCTGCATTCTTTCGCGCCAGATTCTCACGGTTTGCAATTCTTACAACGAGCATGCGTCCTCCAGCGATTTGCCCGCTCTCGAACTCGGCCTCGGAGTCGCTTTTCAGGGCTCCGCGCCTACCTATTGGACCGATGGCGATTCGCGCATCATGATTTCAAAAGCGCTCAATCTCTCTGACCGTCTTTCAGGCTGCGCCAAGCTGGCCAAGCGCATGTTGGCCAAGCAGAAAACTCTTTTTTCGGTGTATCAATTTTTGAATACCATGGAAGGTGCTTCGGCGGAAGAGTTGGACGAATTTCTTGTGCGCTACAACCATAACGGTATTGAACTCAACGACGAGGGTTTCCAAAAGCTCTCCGAAGAAATATCGCTCGAATCCATTGAAACCAAGCTCGATATGCCTTGGGGAAGGCAAAACGTAACGCTATATTACGGGGAAGTGCCTCGGGGGGAGTCCGTCGAACTGCTCGTTCTGCGCAAAGGTTTCGCCCGGCAACTGCTCCCCGACGGAAAAATCGGCGGACCTACCACGCATCCCTATTACGAAGTCTGCACCAGCCCCGCGCTCTACGACCTCGTCGCCGCCTTGATCCGCACCCAGCAAGCCGCCGTCATGTCTTCCCAACGTTCCTGATCCCTTCTGCCTTTGACTCGCAATTTTCTTTTTCGTTAAGCGTCTGTCCTCGCTTCGATTTGTAGAGGCCGCCTGGAGCTTGCCCCGACCTGGTCGGGGAGCCGGGCCGCTCTTCCCGTCCCATTCATCGCATCAGCTATACTGTTCGCGGAGGCGAAAGGGGTCCGGTGATCCTCGTGGTCTTCAAAACCATGGCCCGTGTCCTTCGCGGATTCGGGGGTGGGTTCGACTCCCACACGCTTCCGCCATATCTAATTGAGATGACGGCAGTTGCAAAAAAATGAGGCGGCAAAAGGCAGCATTAGCGGCAAAGTGACCGGTTTTGTGATTTGATTTTGAGCGGCGCGAGTGACAACCGGTTCCTCGAACTGAGCCGAGAAAAAGCAGGTAGCGCTAGTTGCGACATCTTCACCGTGCCTCAAGGAGGCAGCTTGCGGATGTCCCAGATCGTCGTTTGAAGCGCCGACATTTGTGAGTTTTGGAGTCCGCTTGTCGCCTGGGGCGGCTAAAAGGGACTTGTCCGGTTTGCGCGTTAACCAGGCAGGTAGCAAGCAGTGGCCATATCGCGCTTTGGCGGTGTCTAATTACCATATGCTAGACGATGTGGTGCGGAGCGTCTTACATACCCTGATTCTGATTGTATTCGCTGCGGCGATTTCTCCGACGGCACCTCCGAATCCGTACCCGCATGAGTTACCGCATTTCAAGTTCTACACCGAATATTTAAGTCCACTCAGACCCTACATTTCTGAACTCGATTCTGTAACCCGCGTGCTGGGTTCAGACCAAGGGCGTGAGTTGCCAGACTGGCGGATTCAGCCGCTGTTCGTTGGCAAGGGGAACACTTTGAATGGTCGGCCTTGGGCCAAAGATATCACTGGCCGATTAGCGAGTATTTCGATTCGACCGAAGCAACGAGTCTCCACGTTGAATGTGAAATTTCCGAAGCAGTTCACGCACACTTTCGGCAGTGTTTCGGAGGTCAATGTTTCATGCGACGTTTACAGTGATGACTCTGGTTTGACGTATTGGATATACGCAGAGGATTCTGCAGTCGGGAAAAAGGGCGACCTGATGAACATTGAATACGGACCGAGCGCACACTTAAAGCAAGAAATCGAAGGTTCCCCCGAATCCGACAAACGGCGGTAACTTAAATCGAATCGTGGAACTTGCCTGGTTAGTCGCCTTACCGGATATGTTGCCCTGCAACTACATCTCCTGGATGAGGTCGGCAATGGCCTCGGTATCTCTGTCGTTCCACCCTCTTCGCTGGCAAGCCAAAAGTAGGTCTTGCCCGACCGAGGCCGCATGCGCTCTCAGTTGCTGGACGTCGGCCATCGTGGCTAACTTTGACTCCTCGTTGTGCAGAAAAGCGAGGCTCACCTGCCCTTTCAGCGCCACGGAGAAGTCCACGGCAAACGGTCCGTCGAAAAAGTGCACTCGCTTGTTCACTTCCGTGCCGTTCGTGACTCGAACTAACGCCTCAAGCCATGCCGCTACGAACGCGGCGACCATATCTGTCCAGCCCTTGCCCGGGAAAAACTGGCTGTCGCCAATCTGGAAGTAAATCGTTCCCCAGATCGTCCCGCTCTTGGAGCGAGCAAAAAACTGGTCTTCCTTAACCACAAGAAAAACGTCCAGCCAACTGTGGGAATTCATCGGCCACAGTCTACAACCGTTTTGAACCGCCAAGTCCTTCTGGTTAGTCGCCAAACCGTACAAGTGGCCAGTCAACTTTCGTGCCGGATTCCATGTAGACGATTACCGCGTTTACCAGGAGTTACGAAGAAAATCTGGGGAAGTAGAGAGTTTGGATCACATGCGCTCGTCAGCTACCATTGCAGGACTATGAAGCGGGAAAAGTTTTTCGGAACTCGCCCAAAGAGGCTGCCTGTGTGGGCGGCGTTGTGCACCGGACGTGCCGACGGATCAAATCCAAAATATCTTGCCCACGTAAGGCACGCAATCCTTGCCATGGTGCGTGCGCCAGAGCCTGAAGCGCAGAGTGCCATCTATGCTCTGCTGCAATCGAATGGCTGGTGTGAACCAGAGATCAAGAACCTGAAACTGCTGGACCAGCCGTTCCACAGTGACGATCCGACTATGCATGCCTGTCACCAGAGCGCGATTAAGAAAGATGGTGGAATCGTGGTGTATTCAGATCCGATCGATGAAGCCTAACGCCCTTGGTCAAATCAAACTGACCCGTTACCGAGTCGCGTTGCCGGAGATCGAATCTCCCCCAATAAATTCCACTGAACGGTTAGTCGCGTTACGGGACACTGAGAACCAGATGTCCGATTTCGGCTGCGTTTACCATGCATCATGTGGATTGTGAGCGCCACCCACCTGCGAAAACCAGTGCACATCACCTGGAACCAGAAGCTTCAAAAACTCTAGGCATACTCCGCCTGCGCCGCTAACCTATTCCTCAGGAGTTAGGCCGCCATGAATGTCTACGTATTCCTCGGACTCCTCCTCCTGGCCTACGCGTTTTGTGCTCTTGTCTTATTTGTTTCCGGCCTCATCGTTAAATCTCGCGCGCTCAAAATAGTGGGCGGAATCGCGCTGGCGCCAGTCGTGGCAGCCGTTCTTTTGCTTGTGATTGCTGTCGGGATGGGGGAGCGCCGTTCGAAGGACCCTGCCTGGGTCTTCGAACAAGAATTCCTCACTCCTCCGCCGCGCGAAGTCACCGGCCTGCGGGGTCATGCCACCGAAATGAATAACGGCGGATTCGCTTACCTCAGCTTCAGTGCTCCGTCCGAAGTTATCGATTCCCTTATCTCCGACTGGATGGTCGCCGCTTCGCCAAGCGACCTGCGGCGCAGGGATCACCCCCCGATCTGGTGGCATCCTCCGGAGGTTCCGCCAGCCAAGTTCTTCCGTGCAAAGTATCTCAGGAAGATGTGCGACGGATGCGGTAGCGATGAAGTCCTCTACTATGATCCCGTTACCCACGTAGCCTATTTCGGACGTTTCTAAATCTCAAAACCCTGTGTGCTCTCGACTTCGGTCGGGGCACAGGCCAAGTCCAAAAGGGGCGCCCTTTTTATATAGCGTCGGATAACTGGACCGGTGGAATCGTTGATCGGTACTTGATGTCCGGTTTCGGCGTTTATCACTGGTCTTATTTAGCTGGCGGGATAGCGGGTTGTTCATAGTTACGTGCAGCATAGCTATCCGCATGCGTCTTTGTTTCCAAAGTTGCCGCGTTCCACGGTCCAACCTATAGCACCGGAGTGTGTTTTACACTTCACCCACCATGTGATTTTCTGCTTCCCGGCTTCGTCAAAATCCTCAACGTCCACGACATTTCCATCGTGCCACACCTTACAATAGCCCTCCCCTTCGTAATGGAGAATGTAGATCGTATCTCCGGCCTTCACCCCGGCATCACGGTAGTCGTGCTGGGCGATAACTCGTAGAGGAACGCTGTGAACTTCCCCCGTTAACGCCAGCACTCTCTCACCTTTCTTGATCCGGCCAACAACGCTCTTCCCATTGGGGCTGTCGAGGAGTGTCACGTCCGTACGGGCCACCCATTCGCGGTACGTGCAGCACTCGAATGGGCACGCTCCCTTGTCGACGTAAACGTTCGGGGGCTTCTGTTCTCCAGTAGTCTGCGCGGCGAAGACAGAAGCAACCAGCACGCAGAGCAACAAGAACCTCGATACGAAAATTGTCCTTAGAATCATTAGTCCGGAGTTCTAACCCTGATAGAGGTTAAGTGGAGCAGAAATAAGTGGCTTAGCTTGTTTCGGGCTTCGTTATGTAGCCACTAAATATATATTTGTCTCTTGACACCACTCCATTATCGTGCTACGAATAAGCATGTCTTCTCGTTCTGGCGCTGTTCATGTAGCCACAACTACCCGCAAGTACAAAGGCCGGATCTATCAATCCCACCTCCTCCGCCGCACCTTCCGCGTCGGCCAAAACGTTTCACGTGCTGCGTTCCTTGCCCCACGGTCATGTCGAGGCCGTGCTGGGCACCGTGCGCAGCCTCGAACTCGAGCCACTCTTCAGTTCCAAGCCCTGCCGCGAACGCGATCTGGTGCTGGCCATGCTGGTCGAACGTCTCCTGGACCCGGCTTCCAAACTGGCCACCACACGGCTCTGGCACAACAGCACACTCGCCGAAGAACTTTCCGTACAAGATGCCAACGAAGACGAACTCTACCAAGCACTGGATTGGCTGCTCGCCCGACAGGCACAGATCGAGAAAAAACTCGCGGCACGACATTTGCACGAAGGCAGCGAAGTGCTCTATGACATCAGCAGCAGCTACTACGAAGGCCGTTGCTGCTCCCTGGTGCGCTATGGACACAACCGCGATGGCAAACGCGACCGCCCCATCATCGTCTACGGAGTCTTAACCGATACGGAGGGCCATCCCTTTTCCGTGGAGGTCTACCCGGGCAACACCGGCGATGCCACCACCGTTCCGGGACAAGTCAAAAAACTACGCGAGCGTTTTGGTCTGTCACGCGTGGTGTTGGTGGGAGATCGCGGGATGTTGACGGAGAAGCAGATCGCGCAGCTCAAACAACATCCGGAACTTGGCTGGATCTCGGCACTGAAAGCAGGAGCGATTCGGCAGTTGGTCGAAGCCGGGGCGCTGCAGCTTTCTCTGTTTGATCAGCAAAACCTGGTGGAGATTCACACCGCGCTGTATCCCGACGAACGGCTGGTGGCTTGTTTTAACCCCTTGTTGGCGGAGGAGCGCAAACGGAAACGCGAGGAATTATTGCAAGCTACGGAAAAAGAGCTGGAGGCCATCCGGCAGCAAGTGGCGCGGCGCAAGAAGAAGATCCTGCGCAAGGAAGAGATCGCGCTCAAGGTCGGCCGAGTGGTGAACCGCTTCAAGATGGCCAAACACTTCGAACTCACCATCGAAGACGGAAGATTTCATGCGCAGCGCCGGGAGGAGCAGATTCGGGAAGAAGGGCTACTGGACGGTGTGTATGTGATCCGCACCAGCGAAAGCAAGGGAAATCTCTCCTCTCCGGATGTCGTGCGGCATTACAAGAATTTGGCGAACGTGGAACGGGCCTTTCGCTGTTGGAAGGGAATGGATATTCGGGTACGGCCGATCTATCTGCGTACCGAGGAGCATGTGCGGGCGCATATTTTCCTTTGTCTGCTGGCCTACTACGTGGAATGGCATATGCGAGCGGCACTGGCGCCATTGCTGTTTGCGGAAGAAGATCTGGCGCAGTATCGCCAGCAGCGGGATCCGGTAACGACCGCCGAACCTTCCGCTACGGTACAGACCAAAAAACAGCAGAAGCAAACCGAAGAGGGATTCCCGGTGCAGAGCTTCCCCACGTTGCTGCAAGCGTTGGCCACACGCTGCCGCAATACCTGCCAGGTGCAGGCGACGAAAGAAACGCCCACCTTTGAGCAAGTCACCCAGGCTACGCCTCTGCAAGCAAAAGCGTTCGAGTTGCTGGGTCTGTAGAGTCACGCTGTAGCCAGAAATTCGAACGGCTCTTTCGTTCTTCTCCTTCAAAACAGACTGCTTGTCTTTAGAAGAAGCGGAAACTTCGGACTAAAGGTTTACTGCCACCTGCAGACTGCCCCTTTCTAATGATGCGCAACCCAAGATCTTCGCTGCCTGGCTGCGGCCACTCTACCGACAAGACTGGGTGGTGTACTTGAAACGTCCCTTTGGTGGTCCCGAATATGTGCTGCAATATCTGGGCCGCTACACCCATCGTGTGGCCATCTCCAACCATCGCCTGGTCTCGCTCACCGATGGCCAAGTCACTTTTCGCTGGCGTGATTCTGCTCACCACAACGAACAGAAGTTGCTGCCCCTATCGCTCAATGAATTCTTGTGCCGCTTCTTACTGCACATCCTTCCACAAGGCTTCGTGCGCATCCGTAACTTCGGCTTTTTGGCCAACCGCAAACGCGCCACACTCCTGCCTCTTTGCTTTCAGTTGTTGGGTTCGGCACAACAGCCGCAAGCCGAACAACACGCCTCTTCTACCGAAGATTGTCCCGATCTTTGGCGCTGCCCTAAATGTGGTGGACCGATGAAGGTCATCGAAAGGTTCACCGCTGCCGAAATTCAACTTCGTTCTCCACCACGGATCAGCTCCGCGGCATGAGACTACTCTCTCCAACTCGAAAACTCTGCGTCCTTCCAGACGCTCCGCATCTCTATGCCCCGCCGTCAAACCAATCCCTTCTTCTAGCTTCTTCGACCACAGTCTTTGCGATACTTTTTCGCCGTAGCCAATTTCCGCGCGCACGGTGTCCTGTGTCGTGCCCTGCAGAACAGTCTCGCCACGGCTTAACGCCGCTCCTCCCCACCATTGAATTTGCATAGGGCCCGCGTCCACCGCAACCACGGGCGGCCACCTCCAAACGGCTTTACCGGACGCGCGCAGAACTCCGCGCTTCCGTTCACTCCTCGCCGAGAACGCGCATCCGGTAAAGCACTAGCGTTTATCAGGACTTGGCCTAGTCGCTTCCCTGAGGAACCGCCTATAATTCTGTGGTGTCCAAATGTTGATGATAAATCGTGCAATCGCGTGCGGCTTTCTTCTCTTCGCGCCCTGCATATACGGACAAGACAAACCGCTTGAGCGGCCCGCTTCCGACTTCGATTCAAAAGGCGTTGGCTTGACAGAAACACTCCTCACGTTCTCGCATCAGCAGCACCTTCCAATCGCCATCGAATACATTGACCGAGCATCGATGGACCAGCCCGTCGACATCAGCCTGAGAAACATAACGGTCGGACGAGCGCTTGATTCCATTCTGAGCCAGGGCAACGGATACAGTTGGAGGTTGCGAAGTGGAATGGTCGAAATCACGAACCGGCACGCGTCAAGACGTGCCGAAGACCATTTAAACAGAGTGATTCCGGCTTTCAAGATTTCAGAAGGAGCAACAGGCAAATTAACTTCTGCCATGCTGTGGTGGAATCTGCAAATCGAGCTCGACCCGAACCTGAAGGGAAAGGGATTCGCAGGTCACATTATGGGTGCGTCATCCGCAGTAAAACCAACGACATTGCACAACCGAACGGTGCGAGAGATTCTTTCCTACATTGTCCTCAATAGCCAAGCCGAGGGTTGGACCGTGGCAGGTCCCCCGGAATGTCTCGGCCTCACTCCGTATTGTGGGTTGTGGTACATGATTGAAGGGGAGCCCGCTGACCCCTCATACAAGCTTGTGTTGCAGAATATTCGCAAGAATCTGTGAGTTTATTGAAATGTATCAGTCCTACTCAGGCTGAGGAATTCACTTCTACCGCACCTGCTCGGCTAAGTCCCAGTAATTCGGAAAACCGGACATTTGGATTTGAGAACAGTCCACTTCTCCGGTAAGCGTTTATCGGGACTTGAGAATCGCCGACTGGAAGCGTGATCGCATCTGAAATGCTGGTCCAGCACACCATGGTACGGGTGGTCATCAAATAATAACTTTACTTCGGCTCAACTACAGCGTATGGTGCATTTTGCAAACTGGCAGAGCGACTAGGTGTGGAGCTGTGGGTCTTCCTACTGGGTGCTTTCCTCCATTCAGACAGTGCCCTCCTTCACTTTGCCCCAATGGGTGTCCCCCCATTGCCCTCGGAGAGGAGACAAGACATGCGACTACTGAGAAGATTTTGTGTGCTCACACTTTGTTTAGCGATGGCCCTCGCGATGTCGTCAGTCGTACGAGCCGACGCCGTAACGGATTGGAATGCGATCGCCATACAAGCGATCGTCAACGTCACCGTCGTTCCCCCGCATGGCAGCGCGATCGGCTTCCTCGACAGCGCGACGGTCCAGACTGCTGTGTACGACGCCGTCGAGTCGATTACCGGCCGGTTTCGACCCTACGCCGTACAGGTCCCAGGAGCGTCGGGCTCGCCGGCGGCCGCAGTCGCCAAGGCCGCGCACGATGTGCTCGTCAACCGCTTCCCCTCTCAAACCATGTTTCTCGACACGACCTATCACGCCTATCTGACTGCGCACGGTCTAGCGGAGACCGACGCGGGCGTCGCTGTGGGCGCGGCGGCCGCGGCCGGTATCATCGCGCTGCGCGCGAATGATGGGAGCTTCCCACTCAACCCACCGCCCTTCACGGGTGGCACCGCTATCGGCGAGTGGCGCCCAACTCCCCCGGCGTTTGCGCCAATGTTGGCACCGTGGCTGGCCAGCGTCACTCCCTTCACCTTAACCAGTCCCTCACAGTTTCGCGCTCCCACGCCACCGTCTCTCACGAGCAATCGGTACGCGACCGCATACAACGAGGTCAAGGCTCTGGGCGCTCGCGATAATAGCGCCCGCACGCCCGAGCAGACCGATCTCGCTTTGTTCTGGAGCTCCAACTACCTTGTGCTGTGGAACCATGCCCTGAGGGACATAGCTGCGGCGCATGTGCCCGACATCAGTGACAGCGCGCGGCTCTTCGCGCTGGCCAACCTGGCCATGGCCGATGCCGGGATCACTGCCTGGGACACCAAGGTCCACTATGTCTTCTGGCGGCCGCTCACGGCCATTCAAAATGGCGACAACGACGGCAACCCAGAAACGGCTGGCGACCCGAACTGGCAGCCACTGATCAACAACCCGAACTATCCCGACTACACGTCCGGGGCCAACAATGTCACCGGTGCCGTAACCCGTGCCCTCGCCCTCTTCTTCGGGACCGACGAAATGGACTTCTCCGTGGACACTACCAACCACCCGCCGGCGATCCAGCAGACGCGCACATATACCCGGTTCTCAG
>WNFO01006610.1_pt1 | contig 10242 bp, 12 predicted proteins | sample 5400251 | NCBI WGS metagenome assembly WNFO01 (sample SAMN13153354, study PRJNA577476) | soil metagenome | isolation source: 100 cm saprolite under Madrone tree | place: USA:California | collected 2016-06-14
CCGCCGCCGCGAGAAGCAGGTCGAATACAACGAGGCCAACGGCATCACGCCGGAAAGCATCAAGCGCTCGATCCACGACATCATGAACAGCGTCTACGAGCGCGACCATGTGCTGGTGGAGATCGGCGACGGTGGGATGGCCGACGACGTCATCTCGATCGGGCATAATTTCGAGGCGGTGCTGAACGATCTGGAGACGCGGATGCGCGAAGCCGCCGCCGATCTGAATTTCGAGGAAGCAGCTAGACTGCGCGACGAAGTCAAGCGCCTGCGCGCCACCGAGCTTGCGGTGGTCGACGATCCCACCGCCAAACAGCGCGTCGTGCAAGGCAAGGCCGGCGCCTACGCCGGGACGAAAAAATACGGCGACGCCGCGAATCTGCCGGCGGGCGCGATGAAGAAGCGCTTTTCTTCACCCTCCCCTGGAGGGGGAGGGTCGCGCGCCGCAGGCGCGCGGGGTGGGGTGAAAGGCAGCGCCGGTGCCTCTTCCCCCTCTCCCCGCCCTTCGCGGGATCGAGACGAGCAAAGCTCGCTCTTGGAGGGTCGGGGTGAGGGGCAGCCCACGGGAGGTGCTTCCGTTCCCTCCCCCCTTGCGGGGGAGAGCCTGCCCCCGACTGGATCGGGGGGTCAGGGAGGGGGGCCCACGAGTCGCGCTGGATCAAAAGTCCACAAACCCCACCTCGACGAAATGCACGGCCCGGAATCCCTGCCCTACCGCCCGGGCCGCACAAGCCCACGCAAACCTTCGCGGGATGACGCGGGCCCCAGCACCGGAAGCAAAATCTTCCAGCCCACCGACTCCCGCCAGTCCGGCCCCGAGTTCGGCCCCTCCCCCCGCTCCACCGGTGGCAAGCCGGGGCATCGGGGCGGGTGGAAGAAGAGATAAGTATAACTAGACTTCCTCCCAAAGAATATACAATCTGCAATCTGTGATTGCGTTAGACGGCAGGGGGAATCGATGAAGCTTGCCAAAATGTGGCGGGGTCTAGGTTTAGCAATATCATATGTTCGAAGTACGAGGGTTCCGATAATACCAGAATTGCTTACTGCCTCTTGGGCCAACTGGCGTGAGAGCTTTAAGGAGGCGTTCGTAACTCTATTTTTTAGCTTGATGCCGCTTTGGCTCGGCTTACTCATCGTAAATCTGCTTACAATCGCTGAAGGAACGTCCGGTTTTATCGCAAAGTTCGCCTCGAGCTCGGACCTGGGAATCTTATCGGCCTCTCTTCTCGGCCCTATGCTTTACATGATGTTTCGCGAAGACACCGGCGCAATCGAACAAAGAATCTTTCCTAGATTTCCGAGTGGGCTGTGGTTCATCATGTTTATCCATGCGGACTTATAGGTGTCTGGCAAGGTCATCTCGCCTGGCGTGATGCCGAACTCGTCCTCGGGCTTCAATAGATCAAAACGAATCCTTTTCTTGAAGTTTAGGATAATCGCGTTAGGGAAGAAGCCGCCGCTCGCGAGGTACCCGGCTATATCCTTCAAGCGTGGACGATGAATGAGCCGCTGATAAGAAGGGGCCGCATTGGGATCACGAAGATCGCGATGATTTACAAATGCGATAGGCAAGATCGTCTCAGCCGATGCAAAAAAGGTATACGCCTTGTAGGCCCCTAATTTGGTTCGCATGGCAAATACCTTACGCTCTAAAGCGTGAACTTTGGTATTCGCGAGGAACTCGGCGTGAAACTGATAACGCGCCGCTTTGCCAATGCGCTTTGCGATTTCTTTGTAATAGAAGAGGTCTTTTTCGGTAACAACCTTGATGTTGGCTTCTTCGGCGCGGGCAAGATCGGGCTGAGACCATTCGACGTTCTTGGTGACGAAAAACCAGATGATTTTCTGCTTGAAGTCTGAACCGAGGAAGCGGCGGAGCGTATTAGCAATGGGCTTTTGATTGGCTACAAAATCCCCAAGGTCCTTTTGAAGCTGGCGTTTTGTCCGCTTCTCGCAGGATTTGCATTCGGCGACAATGATCGTTTCATGGTCATAGGCGAAGACGTCGATCTGCTTGGAAACTGTAACTCGCTTGTTGCTTGTGATTTCGATCTGAAAATTTCTGCCGACATTTAGGTTGGGATAGCCAAAGTTATACAAAAGGCACCAAAACTCATTCTCAATTTGCTCGTCATGCGGCTTGAGCTTTTGATAGCGGTCGGAGTTTTGGTTTTCTCGAACGAGTTCCCAGCCATCTGAGGTGGCATATTCGGATTCGTCCCTCCTGAACGTGCGCTGTTCGTAACGTGTCTTTCGCGCCTTGTACTCGGTCACCCGAGCCGCGTTTATGGTAGCAAGTTCGCCAAGCATAGCATCCCCAGATCAGATATCCCCAGACTGAGCATAGGTGACATCTTGCGTTATGTCTTGCAGGTTGTACGGCGATTCGCAAGAAAGCTGCTGCTTTCAAGTACCTAGGGGTACCCCCGGCCACCCGTATATGACTGGATCAGCACCCTGGGTTGCATTCACCGATTATGGGAAATTCCACCGCTAGGTCATGCCGCGCAGGGCAAAATTCACATGGACGAGGACGGGCCTCGTGCGCGCGAAGGAGTTGGTCCTTGCGGAATGGCAGAAGACACCTTTCCTCAGAAACGAATCGGCGGAGACGCAAGGCTGGCTGCTCGATGTCATGAAAATGCGTGGAGTCGCTCGGTGAGCGCGACTTCACGCTCGACGTGGTCTACGCCTTCGAGCGGCATCTGGGCGATCTCTATCCCGGCAACCAGAATGTCAAACCCAAGATACGTCAGCAGCTTCAGTATTTGCGCGACCGCGGATTTATTGATTTCGTGTCTCGTGGTAATTATCGCTTGCGATCCTAGGAGACCCGCATGGCCTGGTTTCTCAACCATTACACCTGCTATCGCTGTGGTAGGGACTGGTCCGATGATTGGTCGTGCATGTGTGACGACGATTGTCCGTATTGCGGAGCTCGGCACTCCACGCCGGTTGACAGTGACGATCTGACGGTACTTGTCGAGCCAGATGGGAGCGAATTTGTCGTGCTTCGTTCGCCTGATACAGCTGAGCACCATCCCGACTATCGCGAGGTTGGCCGTTTTCCTACGCGCGAAAAGGCCAAGGAGTTTCTGGCTTCGATTGAAGCAACATAGCGCGACATTCTTGGATGCGCCTCTCGGCCCAAGCCGGAATCCGAACGCCCTGGCGGGTTATGGTGCCGAACTCGCTTTGCGCGCACAGGGAAAATTCTCCTGCGGGATCAACGTGATTTGCCCTGTCCAGTCCCGTTTGCAAAAATAATTCCCTTCGCGGCTGACCCAAATCAGCTGCATATCCCCAGCCGTCCCGTCCCACACAAGGGGCGTATCGCGATCGTCACGGACGCGGGGCGGGATGCGGTGGACGCGAGGGCGTCAGGCGCGCAATGGCAATCGCAGGGCGAGATGAACCTCGTGAGCGGTTTGCGGCGTGCAAGATGATCGGCGCTTGAGCGGACGGTGAAGCCGTGTGGTTCTGGCACCTGTTGCTGGTGTTAAGTTCGCGGAGGCGAAATCAAGTCCGACCGGGTTTGATGAACCTTTAATCCGCGGATGACGGTGACAAGACGAATTCGTCGCCGGGGAGAGCACGAAATAAGCCGTAAAACCATTGCGTGCGGGAATGCCGGGTGAATCCGGTGGACCTGTGGTGACTACGCTCGTGTGCTTCACTTACCATCTGCACGCGAGGCTGCGGGTGCGTTGGGCACCCGGCATTCCCCACGCCCTCTATTGGGCGGAAGCTTCATGCACCACTCGGGCGCACCGCGCCGCGAGATCGCGAAGTCGTATTTTGCAATTAGACGCCGGCATTGCGAAGAGCGAAGCGACGAAGCAATCCAGCTTGGACTTGTGGCGCCGTGGATTGCTTCGCGGAGCCTGTCATCGGGCGCGCGTTCGCGCGACCCGTTGGCTCGCAATGACGATTAATATCCTGGCTGTTTGAAAAGTGAAGTCGATATATGCGAAGCCCCTCGTGGAGACCCTGCGTGGATGGATTCCACCCTGCTCATTCATCCTAACGTGGCTTCATCCTTCGAGACGGCCGCGTTGCGGCCTCCTCAGGATGAGGTCTTGGACCCTCATGGTGAGGAGCGCGGCAACGCCGCGCGTCTCGAACCACGAGGCCAAGGGATACGCGGTCATGATTCAACCCAGGCGGAATGCATTCTAGCGCCGACGCGGAGGCGCAGGGTGGCGCACGTCTCACCCCGACCGCCGGTTGCTGGTGTTCTGCGTCACGTTGCCGTGCCCGGCCTGCTCGCGGATGTTTTGTTTTTCGTCGTCGCGATGGCCCTTGGTTGTGTCGACGGGAACCTCGGGCGTGCTGCCGGGCCCCTTGTGACTGCGGTTATCCTCCGGAACCGGCATGATGGTTTTCTTCTGCGGCTTGGTCATCATCAGTCTCCGTTACTGATGAGAAAACGCTAACAGCGAGGGTGTTGTTCCTGCAGGTCCGGACCGCACTATTTTAGCTCGTCATGCCCGGCCTTGTGCCGGGCATCCACGTCTTTGCAACGTTGAGAAAGAAAGACGTGGATGGCCGGGACGAGCCCGGCCATGACGGAAACACCGGCGTTCCCGAAGGACCGCTCACAGCTTCTCTTGCCCGGCGCGCGCCTGGCCCTGCTGCTGGCGCTCCTGCACTTTCGCGCGGTGGCGGCCGTAGGCGCATCCGGCGAGAGCGCCGATCGCGCCGTGATGTCCGGCATAGTGGCCGGCGACGCCGCCGACCACGGCGCCTTTCAGGCAGCCTTTTGCGTCAGCCGGAGAGGTTAAAGCCACGGCGAGCGCGGCAATGGCGAAAAATGCGACCAGGGTTTTCATGAAGCGATATCTCCGAAGGGGTTCGCGGGTTTAACCGCCATCGTGCGCCGCTGGTTCCATGCCTCGCGCAGGATCAACGTTGATCCTCCCGTTGACCTTACGAGCCACCGGACTCGGCGAAAGAGCCCCTCACCCGAAGCCTTCGCTGCGCTCCGGCTTCGACCTCTCCCCGCAAGAGCGGGGCGAGGTTAAGAGCCGGGTGCGCCATCCCCGCATACAAACCTCCACACATTTGCTATTCTCGGCCCGCGCCACGTCTTTCAACCGGGCGCCAGGGAGCAACGTCATGGCAAAGGGTCAGATGCGCAGCAACAAGGAAAAGAAGAAACCGAAGGCCGACAAGAACATCAAGAAGGGCGGCGCGACGCCGTCGCCGTTCTCGTCCGGCAAGATGCAGATGCAGGCCGGCCAAAACCCGATGGGCCAGATCGGCAAGAAGAGCTGAAGTCAGGAGTCTGATCCAGCTCCGCTGAATCAGATTCGTCGCTATCTCAAATCCGTCATCCCCGCGCAACGGCTTCGCCGTTGTCGCCGGAGGTGCGAGCCAACGGGTCCAGTACGACCGAAAAAGCAGCCAGCATTTTCAGGCCCTTCCTAACAGCTTGAAAATGATTCATTTTCCGTCATGGCCGGGCTTCGTCCCGGCCATCCACGTCTTTCTTGCCTAAACGCCGCCAAGACGTGGATGCCCGGCACAATGGCATGTGCTCGGGCCGGCGAAGCCGGACCCGAGTGCCGGGCATGACGAGGTTCGCCATAAAGCGGCATTGCCGGCGTCCCCGCCAGCCGCGCGGTGAATTGCCGCAAGGATGCATCTCCGGGTTGTAGGCGGTTTTTGATCGGCTTATGGTCGAACCATTCGATTCGTCTTGCCGATTGATCCCTGCGCAATTCCGTTCACGATGGAAGCGGCAATGCCAGTTGGGCGCAGGACCGGCGGAGCAGAAAATGATCGATCAGCTTCACCGGCAGCGCGTGTTGAATTTTCTCGACACGTTCTCCTCCGGCAATATTGAAGGCGCCCTCGCCTGCTGCAGCGACGACGTCGATTTCGTCGCCAACGCGCCGATCGATATCCTGCCGCATCTGGGCCACCGCCACGGCAAGGCCGAGGTGAGGGAGATGTGGCAAACCGTCCACGCCCGCTATTCCAGCATGCGCTACGAGATACCGATCATGGTCGCCGAAGGCGACACGGTGGCGGCCAATCTTCGCGCGTTTTTCCGCAAGCGCAGCAACGACCGGATCGTGCAATTCGATATCGCGGTGTTTTACACGCTTCGCGACGGCCGCATCGCGCAGATCCGCGAGGTGATGGATTCGTTCGATCTGGTTCAGCAGCTGCTCGAACGCGACGTCGCTGCGGACCTGACCGACACCAAGCCCGGCAAGATCTAGTCGTGATGGCTTTGAGTTGAATCGGCGCGCTTATCTCAAATCCGTCATCCCCGCGCAACGGCTTCGCCGTTGTCGCTGGAGGTGCGAGCGCAGCGAGCCTCGAAGGATGAGCGGCCAAGAATCTTAGATTTGCGCGCGTTCCGATCGCAAAACCGGCATCCACTTTTGCGGAACACGCGCTCCGTCGTCCTTCGAGACGGCCGCGTTGCGGCCTCCTCAGGATGACGGGGATGGTTTGAGAGTGCCGCTTCGATCCGTCATACTCTAGTCCGCGCAGCTAACGACGGTTCCGCCGCGGAATCACGTTCCCTTTACTTTCCGCGCCGCGTTGAACCACGCCGCGCCAGGCCCCCACCAACAATAGGGCGTCATGCGGACCGGCGAAAACACATCATGAAAATAGCGTTGCTTGTCCTGTTGGGTCTGGTAGTGGGCGCGCTGGGCGGCGCGGCGCTCGGCATCGGCGCCGGACTCGCCTGGGTACAGCTCTTCAGAACCACCGGCTTTGAAGACTATAGCGGCATGTTGGTGTTCTTTACCTTCCTGCCGCTCGGCGCCGCGATCGGCGGGCTGGGCGGCGCGTTGCTGTTCGCCGTGATCGCAATCCGCGACGCGGAAATCGCGCTCGAACAGGAGCCGGCGCGCCGCCGCGGCAGGTAATCTCAGGCGACCAATCCGCATTTGTGCAATGCAAAAATGCCGATTGCGTTCCGGGCAAATGCCAGTATTTGAGCCTTCAAATAATTAGTGCAGCATCCAGGCCACGGCGTCGACAATGACGCCCACGATAGCCGTTCGCTGATCGCAATCCAGTTTTGGGAAATCAGACATCATGACAGAGCACAGTCTCTGGCGTTTTTCGCGCGCGTTGCATCGCGCGATCAACGAACGCCAGCTTGAAGACCTCGAAGCCTTGATCGACGAGGAGGTCGATTGGGCGATCCATGGCCCGGTCGACATGTTTCCGTTTCTCGGCGCGCGGCGCGGCAAGGCGGCCGTGCTCGAGGTCATCAGGCAGATCGCGGAAAACTTGCGGGTGCACCGCTTCGACCGCGAATCGATCATGCTCGGCGTCGACCATGCGGCGTCGATGATGCGCTATTCGCTCTCGGTGCTGGACGCGAACCGGGCGATCAACCTGCGGATCGCCCATTTCGCGCAATTCAAGGACGGCCGGCTGCGCCGTCTCCGCGTGCTTATCGATAGCTTCGACCTGATGGAACAGGCGTTCGGCCGTCCCATCCATCTGCCGAGGATCGCGTCGTAGTCCTGAGTTCGCGCAAACCACCGATTTCGTCATGGCCGGGCTTGTCCCGGCCATCCACGTCTTGGGGCTTGGTCAAAGAGAAGGACGTGGATGCCCGCGACAAGCGCGGGCATCACGAGCATGGTAGCCCGGATAAGCGAAGCGATATCCGGGATCCACGTGACATTGGCCCCGGATTGCGCTGCGCTTATCCGGGCTACGCAAAAGTGCCCCGCCACAATTTCGCGCCGATGTGAACGCATCGTCGCCACCAGGAATGCGGGCGGGGTTATGACTTCCACAACAGGATACGGACGGGCTGTGCTGCTGATGCTGGCGGCCGGCGTCAGCTTCGCGTCGGCGCTGCCGGCCGGCGCGCAGAACGCGCCATCAGGCGAAAATCCGGAAGCCTTAGCGGCCGAAACCGCCCCCACCCCCGATGCCGACGACGCCGACGTCAAGGATTTGGAGCTGGACTGGAGCCAGCTCAATGTCGATGCATCGACGCTGACCACCGCTCCGGCGTCGAGGCTGCGGCTTCCGCCGCAAGCGGGCGGCGAGATATCGTGGTCATCCAGGGACAGGCCGAACGGCTCCGCCGCGGTGACGGTGAAGCAGCCGCTATCGCCGTTCTGGGACGCCCGGCTCGGCGCCGACATCGTTACCCGCCAGACGCCGACGACGATGTCAGAACTGTTGTCGGAAAAACTCGCGAACGGCGGAAACGCGCCGCAATCCTCGGGGGCGGCATGGGCGGCGGTCACCGCCCCCGGCGCCGGCTCGATCTGGGACAAGACGGCGATCGAGGCCCGCGTCGATCCCTCGCAGGATCAGAGCAAGCTCGGCACCTCCATAAGCAAGTCGCTGCCGCTGAGCGAGCAGTATTCGCTCACCCTGCAGGACGGCTACAACGTCATCCAGCAGGGCATCGCGCCGGTGCCGGGCATCGCCGGGCGCCCGGTCTATCAAACCGAGCAATCGGCGAAGCTGAGCATCGCCGACACCGGCACCAGTCTGATTGCCGGCCAGACCCTCTCCTCCGCCGACGACAAATGGCTTCGCAAGGTCGGCGCCGAGCAGAAATTGTTCGACGGCGTCAGCATCTCGGCCTCGGTCGGCGAAACCCCGCTCGGGACCACGAACAAGAGCCTCGCCGCCGGATTCAAGCGCAGCTGGTGACCGCTGACCTCGCCGCCGCTCCTGCCCCTTCCCGGGAAAGACCGGGCATTGCCGCATATTGGCCGCGATGCGGTCAAAATCCGCAGCCCTGATGTCGTTGTGCTTTCGTCGTGCGGGGAATCCGCGCTCACTACACACGCGAAACAGGGGAAGAGCCGATGAGTGCCATTCGTTCTGAGAGAGTTGAATCGACCGAAGTCGAAGACCCGAATGTCGCCGCGGTCTCGGAAGTCGAGGCCGGCATCCGGGACTTCGTCCGCAACGACGTCGCCTATCTGCGCCGCCCGGCGCATGGCGCCGGTGCCGACACGGCGCTGGAGCCGAACACCGAGGCCACCGTCAACAATGTCAACTCGCTGATCCAGCGCGTCGCCGGCACGTCGCTTTCGGAAATCGAAAATCTGATTTCCGAGCTCGAAAGCCTGCGCGACCTGTTGCACGCCGAAGGTCAACGCGTTCAGCGCGAGATCTCCGGCTATGCCCAGCTCAGCCAGGCCGCGATGAAATCCACGCGCATGATCGCCGACAATGTGGCGCAGTGGAAGCGCACCGCCGATGGGCTTCGCAACAGCTGATCGGGTCGCAACTGGCTCATCAAAAAACCGCCGCCTCTCCTAACCGGAGGGTGGCGGTTCTGATTCGATCACGGTCGGCGTGGCGGCGCTACGATTTTGAACGGGATGCCATCACCCGCGAAAGCGCGTGATCCAGCACGCACCAGCATCTCGATCCTGACGAGCGGCACTGGATGCCCGGCATTCGCGGGGCATGACATCAGTGGCCGCAGCACTGCTGTTTTTGATGGTGGTGGCGCTGGCCTGGAGCCGTTAATTCTTGGTGATTCGACGGTTATGGTTAGCGAAGCCTGACCTATCGGCTGGCGATCGATGTTGCCTCGAGCGAATAGGCCCCGTCGGCATAGCCTTTCACCACCATTCCGGTGGCCAGCATCACCGCGACCGTCACGGTTGCGAAGATAAAGCCGACAAATCTCAGGCCGTTGCGGTCCGCCATGGTCATTCCCTCGCCTCTGTCCCTGTGTCGATCATGACAGGCACTAGGTTCAAAATGCGTTAGCGAGAAGAATGTTCCGGGGCGGGCGTAGGTAGCCCGGATGGAGCGAAGCGAAATCCGGGGGCCGGCGCCTGATGTTTGGTCTGTTCCCGGATTTCGCTTCGCTCCATCCGGGCTACGGATTGCCCCTCCGCCGCGGCACGAAGGCCGTCGCCAGCAGCGAGAACACTAGTTCGCCGCGCTGGTTGGTGCCGGTGTTGCGGGCCTGGAGGATGCCCCATTCGGGGCGCTTCTCCGATGCGCGCTTTGATTCGACCTCGCTGGCAAAACTAATGGTATCGCCGGCCAATACCGGCTTGATCCACCGCAGTTCACGAAAGCCCGGCGACGGTCCCCAGATCGCGATCTTCTCGCCGCGCGCGAGAGCCTCCTGCGCCTGACGCTGGCCGTCAGCCACCAACAGCTTCATGCAGACCGATCCGACATGCCAGCCCGACGCCGCCAGCCCGCCGAACAGCGACTTGCGCCCTTCCTCCTCGTCGAGATGAAAGCGCTGCGGATCGAATTGCG
>WNFO01015079.1_pt1 | contig 10242 bp, 9 predicted proteins | sample 5400251 | NCBI WGS metagenome assembly WNFO01 (sample SAMN13153354, study PRJNA577476) | soil metagenome | isolation source: 100 cm saprolite under Madrone tree | place: USA:California | collected 2016-06-14
TTTCGGCCGAGACCGGAGCGACACGCATTCCGGATACGCACCATATGACGCTGGATTATGTGCGTGAGTTTGGGCTGACGCTGGAGCCATTTAAAGGCGGCGACCTGGCCGATGTGCTGCATCTGCGCGGACAGAACTATGTGTCCGGGTATGGCCCGGAACCGGATTGGTCGCTGCAGTTGACTCCGGAGGAGCGGCACCTGGGCCGCGGAGGCATGGCGAAGCGCTACATGGCTGGGCCGTTGGAACTGGCGAAGGGTAGCGAGGATTGGCTGAGCGTACCCGGCCCGATCCTAGAGCAAGATCATTACACGCTGCGGCAGTTCATGGAGAAGCAGGGGCTTTCCCGGGACGCGATGGAGCTCATGACGCTGGGGGCGGATACGTCGGTGAGCGCTGCCCTGCTGCTGCTGGTGGAGTTCAATGAGCAGGTAACCCGCGAGTACTTTCATATCCGAGGGGGCAACGACCAGCTTCCGGGGGCGTTGGCGAAGCAGTTGGAGTTGGGCGGCGCGATTCGATATGGATGCCGGGTGACGAGCGTTGGCCAGGATGACAGCGGCGCGTGGGCTGTCATGGAACATGCCGGTGGTCATGAGACGGTTCGGGGTGATTATGTTGTGTCGGCGCTGCCGTTTTCGGTGGCCAGGAATCTGTTTGCGGACGCAAGGTTGTCGGCTGAGAAGCAACGCGTGATCCGGGAGCTGCAGTACTTTCCAGTGGACAAGATATTTCTGCAGATGCAGAAGCAGTTCTGGAAGGCGAAGGGGCTGAGCGGGTTTGCGAATACAGATCTGGTGTCGGAGAGATTCTGGGCGCTTGGGCCGGAGTCGCCGGAGGAGCGCGGCCTCCTGCTGTCGTATGTCATTGGAGAGAACGCTGTGTTTCCGGGGGCGCGGGAACAGTTCGAAGCGGTTCGAGCAAAGAGCTGGAGCGAGGATCCGTGGCAGCGCGGAGGTCTTACGTCGTTTGGTCCCGGTGAGCTTAGCTGGATTCCTGTGAATGCATGCAGGGAAGGGCGGATTTTCTTTGCGGGTGAGCATACGTCCCGGTGGAATGGGTGGATGCAGGGCGCTATTGAGTCGGCGCATCGGATAGCGAAGGAGATCAGCGCGTGAAGTTGAGATACAAGCCACCCTTGTCCGCCTGTTTGTTTCACTATTTCAGCCGGGACAACGTTCATAGTGATTACTAGAGTAATCATGGTCTTTCCTGCGCTCTTGTGTCCTCTCTGTCGGCTTCGGCGCGAGACTCCTGTCTGGTATGTCATCAGAGCATGGAGGACCGCGATGGCTTTCGGCCGCGGTAATAAGAATGCTTTGCGGGACCAGGAACTTCCCGAAGGCAACGGCTTCCCAGGGCGTCGCCAAACGCAAAGATACAAGGTAGGGACCAGTTAGTTCTGTTCCCCAGCTCCGTGCTTATGTCGGCAGAGTCTGCAATAGGTTGGCGGCAAGCTGTTGTCCACGCGGTGCCGAACCGGCTTCAGTGTTTGCAGATAAGCGAACATTGCCTTCAGATCGTCATCGCCCAGGTTTCGATACACCACAAACGGCATGATTGAGCTTAGCTCGCGCGCCCCAACCGTACCTGTGCGCAATGTTCTGATGAAAAGCGCTTCGTCGTAGTATGGAATGCCCGAAGCATCGGGGGTCAGATTTGCACTCGTGCTCGTTACCCCGTCCTTAGCAATCGCCTCTCCGCCGGCAAAATCCATGCCAGGGATAGGCTCCCCGTGTGCACCGCGGGCGGTGTGACAGTCAGCGCAATTTGCGAGCTGCACGAGGTATTTGCCCCACTGAACACGATCGCTGGCGAGGGGAGCACTTACGGGAGAGGTGACGGGCTGAGGCAGTCCCTTGATTAGGTACTTGACCGGAAATGCGACCGTGGTTTTCGGCAGCTCGTGACGGATGGGCGACAGCGAACGCAAGAAAACGACGACTGACGCCAGATCCTCATCGGACATGCTGCGAAAATTTTGGTAAGGCATCATGGGGAACAAAGTCCGGCCGTCGTGACCAATGCCTTCGCGGATGGCGCGAGCAAGCTGATCGTCTGTCCATGTGCCCGATCCGGTCTGGATGTCTGGTGTCAGGTTCGGCGCCACGATTCGGCCTAAGGAAGCTTCCTCAACGAGCACCTGGCCGGACCCCATCAAGCTCATCACAGGAGGGAAACCGCGTTGGGACCCCTCTAACGGAGAGTGGCAATGCACGCAGCCAGACAATCCCATGAAAATGTAGCCGCCACGCTCGAGCCGCTGCGGACTCCGTTCGAAGTTACGGCTCGTCAAGGGCCGTGCCTTCGCCCCGATAATGGGTCTCCATCCGATGGTCATGGAGATGCCAGCCACGAGAAAGACTGTCACCAGCATTACCCCGATCAATAAGCCTTTCCGAAGTTTCTTCCCGGCTTGAGAAGGCGAATCGGTTGCTGCAATGAGACTGGTTGTCTTGGATGTCATAGGTGACAGGACACACGGGCCGACGATTTATTCCTGAAGAGTAGAAAGTTGGCAGCGAGAAAGTCTGTGTGTGGTCTTCCGCTTTGCAGTCTCGGAATAAGAGACCGCGAACCGTGTCTTTACAATGAGCGTGGAAATAGCGGCTGCAGATTTCGACAACACTAGAGATTGCGTGGATGGAAGCAAGGGCAGACTATCCTCCCGCACTGTTATGCGAGAGAGCAAGGGACGTTCGGGTCCACACGCGTTGCTCGCTGACATCGTCTAGCCCTATTGTCAACGAGCACGTTTGAAGCCGTTCTAACAAACCACTTCCCATGGAGTAAGAGGAGCGGCCATCAGAAGCTGGTTGGCCTCAACGTCACCAATGCGCATCAACGTAAACCTTCGAAGAGAGGATCGGTCAATGTCACTACACTTCACTGTGAAATTGCGCGTGAACGAGAATATCCCCGTCAGGAATTGCCTGCAAGAACATCCCATCCTATTTGAGGAGCGGTTTTCACGATGCGGTTCAACTCTCCATTTCCTTGCAGGCCGCATACTCGGCAGTCATGAAGAAATTGAGGAGTAAGTGGAAAGCTGCAGGGCTACGGCGTCTCGGAATCCGCCGAGATTCGAGTATGAAGTCGCGTTCCGCAGTTGGCTGGCAAGGGTTCTGATCGACGAGGCTCTGGCGATCCGTCAGAGAAACAGCAACGTAACCAATTTCAAAACAAGTCTAGATGGGTGCGACAGGTGATGGTAGCGAAATTGACCGCGTGTCAACAACTTAACTAGGAGAACTGGTTCTATGTCGTTTGACCACCGTCGTGTTCACAGTATTCTTTTCTACAAACCCCCGTACCGTGGGAGGTGAGCAGAAACTCCTCACCCCCGAGCAAACTCAGATCGTAAACACAGTAAGCACAGTATTCACCGCGGCGCGCACGGACGATCTTGCAAAGTTCGATTCTGTCATTGCGCCCGACTTTTACATATTCGACGGTGGTGCCCGATTCGACGGAGACGCCATCATGGCCCTTATTAAGGCACAACATGCCGCTGGCAAGCGCTACGAATGGAACGTGAGCGAGCCGGATGTCCATACCACCGGCAATACTGCTTGGATCGCCTACGTCAATAAAGGCAGCATCAGCGATGCCTCTGGAACCATGCCCCAGCAATGGTTGGAATCGGCCTTCCTGCAGAAAGAGGAAGGCACCTGGAAGATGGTGTTCATGCACAGCACCCGCGTTCCTTCGCCGCCTCAAGAGACCCAGAGCAAATCACCACACGGGCTTCCCTCCCACTAGTTCAGCGGCTGACACTTCCATGCTAGCTGAGCAGAGCATACCCGGCGCAGCGACCGATTGCTCTATGTCGGCAGGCGCATTTTCTTCAAGAGCTCTGTGTATCTCGGGTCGTGGCGCAAATTTTTGAACAGCGGATCGGTGTTCAGTGAGGGGAGTCCGGTGTCTCGCTGTTTGTAGGCACGCTCCAGCCATTCAAACGATTTGTCAGACTCCCCGCGATACGCATGCACCTGAGCGATCTGATAGGCCGCATAAGTACGATACTTTGCGATAAGGCGGGCTAATGCAGCATTCGAATCCTGTTCACGCCCGAGTGCGTGATAAGCCAGTGCTTGCCCCGTGAATTGCCCCCACTCGCTGGGTTCCTTCTCAATTTCTGCGAGCGCCTGCTGGGCCTTTCCCTGTGCGATGAGAATTTGGCCCAGAACGACATGGACATAGGCAGCTTGCGGGTTCAGGTCCAGAGCTTGTTGCAGCGCGGCCTGGGCTTCATCGTATCGGCCCGCCTTGTACATCAGTTCTCCCAAGGCCAAATGAGAATTGGCACGAAGGGGGTCGAGCGCGACCGCCTGTTTGTAAAGCGCGACCGCCTGGTCGAGATTGCCCAGTACCATGGATAGATCCGAACGGATACGGAGGACATCGACGCTACCCGGTTCTAAGGCCGCTGCTTTGGTAACCGAAGTGTCGGCGGCACCCCAATCCCAGTCGCAACTGATCTGCGTTTTCGCTAGCGCCATATAGGCTGAGGCCAAGGTGGGATCGAGCGCAATCGCCCGCTCCGCGTCGGCGCGGGCCTTTCGAAATCCTTCTGTAGGATCGGTTAGCCCGACTTCCGTCATCAAGTTCTGCACCGAGGCTCGCAAAGCCCAGGCTGGTGCATATTTCTCATCTAGCTTGATCGCCCTGTCGGTATAGGCGAGCGCCTTGTCGAGTTCTTCCTTGCTCCGTCCCCGCCCACTGAAGTATTCCGCTTGCAGGTAAGCCTGATATGCCTCCGGATTTGCGCTGTGCAAGGTTGCCGCAACCGGCTGGCCGTTGCCTCCCAGCAACTTCAATTTCAGCGCCTCGGTCGCAGCCCGGGCGATTTCATCCTGCACGGCAAAGATGTCTTTGATCTCCCGGTCGTACGTCTGCGACCAAAGCTGAAAACCATCGTCCGCCTTGGTCAGCTCCGCCGTGATGCGCACATGATTGCCCTCTCGGCGCACGTTTCCCTCGAGCACATTAGCCACGCCAAGCTTCCGTCCCACCTGACGTACGTCCTCATTCTTGCCCTTGAACTGGAAGGCCGAGGACCGTCCTACGACCTTCAGTCCTGACACTTTGACGAGATCGTTAATCAGTTGCTCTGAAAGTCCATCTGAAAAATATTCCTGGTCTTTGGCGGGACTCATATCGGTAAAAGGCAGCACGGCGATGGACGTATTCAACGAGGAAGCAGTCGCTCCCCTTCGTGCGGGCCGGAAGTACGCGCCGATCGCCGCCGCAACCACCATCAGAACCAATACGATCGCAAGCTTCCACAGCGTGCGTTTACCAGAATAACTTTCTTGTTCTAAGGGACTCGTTTTGGCTTCAGGTGACGCTTCTGTTGCCTGTGTCTCCATTGCAAGTTCCTCTGTCGGGAGTGACGTGGGTAGGTCTGGCTCAGCCGCGCTCTCATCAATGACAGGAGGAACGAATCGGTATCCCCGTTTGGGGAACGTTTCAATGAATTCCGGGTTGTCGGGCCGGTCCCCCAACGCTTTGCGGATTTCCTGAATGTACTTTCGTAGAACCTCCGGATTCACATAAGTCTCGGGCCACAACGCCTCCAGAATTTCATCCTGCGTTACCACCCGCCCCGCATGTTCGACGAGGTATTCCAGCACGTCAAAGCCCTTGGGAGTTACCGGAACACGATCTGCGTTGCACCACAGGAGGTGGTTCGCCGTATCCAGACGGAAGGCCTTGAATGACTTCATGACGCCCACCTGCTCCACCCCCTGATCACCAGTAAACTCGCCGTTATCTGTCGGTTGTGGCGTCTTCACACCTGTGATCCCGCTCGTCACAGAAAAATTTCGCAGGAAAAAGCGAATCCCGGCAATTGACCAAGCAGCAAATGAATTCCATTAGATTGGCAGGTGCATTTGTTTCAGCAATTCAGCATAACGCGGGTCCTGATGGAGGCTTCTCATCAGCGGATCGGTTTTCAATTCGGGTGCGCCGGGGTCTCGCTGTCGATAGGCACGACCGAGCCATTCGAATGCTTTGTCAGTCTCTCCGCGATATGCGTAGACCTCCCCAATTTGAAATGCGCAGTCGTTTTGATAGGTGGCGATGAGTTTTTTTAAAGCGCCGTCGGACTCCTCAAGACGACCAAGCGTATAGTTAGCCAACGGTTCACCCGTCCATTTCCCCCACTCGCCCGTCTCGTTCTCCATCTCCGCCCGAGCCTCCTGGGGGCGCCCTTCCGCAAGAAGAATCAGGCCGCGAATAAGGTGGAGAGATGAAAGTTGCGGGTTCAAGTCCTGAGCCCTTTGTAGCGCGTCCCGGGCTTCTTCATACCTGCCCCCAATGTACAACTCGTATCCCAACGCCAAATGAAAATTGGCCTTCAGCGGGTCGAGTGCGATGGCCTGTTTGTATAGCTCAATTGCCTCGTCCACGCGGCCCAGTACCCTGGCTAGGATGGCTCGATCGCGTAAGACCTCGGAGCTTCCGGGCTCTAACATTCCTGCTTTCCTGAGAGAGACATCTGCCCCTTCCCAATCCCAGTCGTGGTTAATCTGGACCATTGCCATCGCCAGGTAACCAGCGGCCAGATTGGGATCGAGCGCGATCGCCTTCTGAGCGCTTTCGCGTGCGCGTTGAAATGCCTCCGTGTTGTCGATGAGAGTGAGGTTCGCCATCGTTCGCAGCACCTGCGACCGTTGTGCCCATGGGGGCGCGTAGTTCGCATCGAGCTTGATGGCTTGATCGGAATAGGACAGCGCCTTATCGAGATCTTTCTTGTCTTGCCCACGAGCAATGAAGTACTGACCATGCAGGTAGGCCTGATAGGCTTCAGGATCCGTGCGTGAGCCTGGCGAATGTTCGAGGCTGTTAGGACTCACGAGCTTTCCTTGCAGAGCTCCGGTCACGGCTCGGGCGATTTCATCCTGTGCAGCGAAGATGTGATTAATCTCGCGATCGTAAGTCTCTGTCCAGAGTTGGAACCCATCGTCAACTTTGGTGAGCGCTACAGTGATCCGAACGCGACCGCCGTCCTTCCTCACGCTTCCTTCCAAAATGTTGGCCACTCCGAGCTGTCGTCCCACACTGCGAAGGTCTTCATTCTTGCCCTTGAACTGAAATGCGGAGGACCGTCCGACGACCTTTAGGCCTGATATCGTAGCGAGGTCATTAATCAGTTGTTCGGCGAGTCCGTCTGAAAAATATTCCTGGTCTTTGGCCGGGCTCATGTCCGCGAAGGGCAGCACGGCGATGGAATTGTTGTTGAGCGAGGAGGAATTCGTTACACTCCGTGCGGGCCGGAAGTACGCGCCGGTCGCTGCCAACGCCAGAACCAGTGCGATCGCAACCTTCCACCGCGTACGCTTGGGAAGGAAACCTTCCTGTTCTAAAGCTAGCGTTTCGGCTCTAACCGCTTGTTCTTTTGCATGTTCTTCGGTTGGGAGTGACGTGGGCTCAGCCGCGCTCTCATCAGTAACGGGCGCGATGAAGCGGTATCCCCGCTTAGGCAACGTTTCAATGAATTCCGGCTTGTCAGGCCGGTCCACCAACGCTTTCCGGATCTCCTGAATGTACTTTCTGAGGACCTCTGGATTCACATAAGTCTCTGGCCACAACGCCTCCAGAATTTCGTCCTGCGTTACCACCTGCCCCGCGTGTTCGACGAGGTAAGCCAGCACGCCAAAACCTTTGGGAGCTACCGGCACACGCTCTCCGTTGCACCACAGGAGATGGTTCGCTGTATCCAAACGGAAGGTCTTAAATGACTTCATGAGACGGCCCTGCTCCACCACTCACAAACCAGCAAGCTTGCTGTTATCTGTCGGTTGCGCGGCCTCACACAGGAACCGCGTATAGAATGCGGTGCCTGCCGTGCATAGCAGCATCATCACGGTCTTGAGGAACATATCGGGCCTCCCGACCTAGGATCGCAATGCAAGAGGTTGGCCTAGAAACACCAACCCATATCATTGAGCGCGAAAATTCGTAAATGTCGAATAAAAAAGTCACAATTGTTTTGTAAAGTTGCCGGGTCCATCCTTAGGACGTGTCGGCGTAGTTCAGCGCCGTATCCAAACGGAAGGCCTTAAATGACTTCATGAGACGGCCCTGCTCCACCACTCACAAACCAGCAAGCTTGCTGTTATCTGTCGATTGCACGGCTTCACACGTATAACCCCGAGTCTTCACAAAAATTCCACGGGAATCCCACCGACACTTCACACCTGAAATCATCCCCGTGCATATTCTGGCCACACGATGAGCGAGGCTTTCTCATTTCGGCTCACAGTTGAGACAGCTTGGGGGCGGGAACATGAAGAGGACGGTCAATTCTCAGTCTGATATTGGCAACGGCGCCACGGACTCGGTTGGCGTACTGGGCACCAAACGAGGCCAAGACTCACCGGCCAGGATTTATGAAGTTAACTGCTGGCGGACCTTCCGACAGCCTAATGCTGAATAGAGCCCAAACCCACGATAAAGCTTTTGATGTTCGCTCCGGTTCTAGCGCTTCACAATTTGTTGCGGGTTCTGGCACGTTCAGCGTCACCGCGGGATTTCTGAAATCGGTTTTCTAATCACCAACTCAATTAACACAAACCAAGAGGAGGATCACAATGAAGTTAAGTCGACACGTCACGCTGCTGGTGGTGGTCATGGCGTTCGCCGCGATCGTTATTGCTACAACGTTGATTAGGGTCCCAAGTATTCACGCTCAGGGTAGTAGCGATGATCACAGCGACTCGAGAATCGAGCGCGGTTTCGACATCGCACCGGTCCCGCTGAATCTTGAGGGCAAAAATCGAGCTCTGGTCGGATTGGGAAGTTATCTGGTCAATGCAGTTGCGGCCTGCAACGATTGTCACGATGCGGGCCCCCAGACCCAATATGAACCCGGTGGGAATCCATTCTTCGGGCAACGAAAGAAAATCAATCCGGCGACGTATCTCGGCGGGGGCCAAGATTTCGGACCGTTACTTCCTACGCCCGGCTCTCCACATATCGTTTCCCGCAACTTAACGCCGGACAAGACCGGTCTTCCCGAAGGGGGACGACCCTTCTCCGAGTTTCGCCAAATCATGAGAACAGGGGTGGATTTGGATCACGTACATCCGCCGTGCTCCTCGACCGTGACGACCAACTGCCTTCCGCCCCCATTCGACGGCAATCTTCTGCAGATCATGCCTTGGCCCACGTTCCAGAACCTGAATGAGCTTGATATCCGAGCTATCTACGAATATCTGAGTGCAGTCCCCTGCATCGAGGGACCACCGCCCCCGAGCCTACTCCATAACGATTGTCAATGAACTGCAGCGAAATCGATCGAAAGGCCTCCCCAGAGGCTTACCAGTCCTGGGGAGATCCCTTCTCTACGGGGGAAATAACCGCGACCTAGATGATTTTCGAGAAGCTCGCAAGATAACACTTGAGGTTTTTGGAAAAATGCAGGAGACGACCCTATCCGGCTACATCGACGGGCTGTTTGGCTACGCTATGGTTCTCACCCGGAATCCGGCGGACGCAGCCGATCTCGTTCAAGAAACATACGTTCGTGCTCTCAAGGCAAAAGAGAGCCTGGGGCCCGGCAGCAATGTGAAAAGCTGGCTGTTTACCATCCTGCGAAATATCTGGCTGAATCAATTGCGCCATGAGCGGACCGCACCTCAACTTGTAGAGCTTGAGGCGCACGAAGGCATTGCCGACGTGGCGATTGAAACATCCAAAGATCCTCATGCACAGTACGTAAGCAAGATCGAACAGGAAACGGTGCGCAACGCCATTCAGCAGCTTCCGGCGGAATTCCGCGAAATCATCGTCTTGCGCGAGTATGAAGAGCTTTCCTATCAGGAGATCGCCGCCATGTTGGAGTGCCCGGCAGGTACCGTGATGTCCCGCCTGGCCAGAGCCCGCTCCAAGCTTCGAGTGCTGCTCTCGGGGACGAGCAGTTTTTTCAGGGACGTTCCTGGGAATAACTGAACAACTGGCGTGTCTTAATCAAAGGCGGATAGGCAATCTATACGCAGGTCGAGGCCAATAAACTCGTTCAATATGTGCTATTGACAGACTGGCGTCGCGCGGGCACCATGCCAGCCCATAGGCCGATCAATCTAGCTAAAGGCTGTTGGTGCGCCGTGTAAGGCGCTGGTCCACTGCGGGTGAAATTCCCGCCCGGGAACTGGTTCGCTCCACCCGGTAGCAATCGGAGCGGTGGCGGAGGTGACGAAGCTGCCGGAGCCTCTGATGAAGAGGGTCGCTTCA
>WNFO01007223.1_pt1 | contig 10241 bp, 9 predicted proteins | sample 5400251 | NCBI WGS metagenome assembly WNFO01 (sample SAMN13153354, study PRJNA577476) | soil metagenome | isolation source: 100 cm saprolite under Madrone tree | place: USA:California | collected 2016-06-14
GTTGGTTCACGACTGTCGTCATCTCCGTGCGCGCACCGAGTTCGCCCGGCTCAGTTTGGGCAGCAAAGATTGAGACCTGCGAGCGCGCCAGATCATCGAGAATGATCTCCGGCATGTACTTGAGCGGCCGACGTGCATGGTGCTCGAGGACGAACAAGCTGTACTCCGAGCCAACGCGCTCGACTTCTCTCTGCAGTGCCGCGGCAATCTCGCGCGTCGCAGTGTCGGTGACGATGGTGATCCGCTCCTGCGGTTTCAATCGAAGGCAAACATCGATCGCATTGCGCGCGCCGGGGACCAATTCCGGATCAATAGAATGGAGATAAGCGCGATCGGGCATACTGAAAGTTGTGAGAATTACGCTGAAATTCAGCGCAGGCAAATCTCCCAATCCGCGTCTGGAGACTTCCAGTATGGAAGCCCCGAAAGCTTGCAGGTTACGTCGCTATACACACAGTTGATGATGCTTCGACGAAACGAGTATACCGGTTGGGGACGAGTTTTACACTAGTATGGGCGCAATGATCTCTTCGGCACGCGGTACTGCTTGGCAAATTCGAGCCGGAACGCCTTTTGCTTGCGCGCTCGCGATCCTTGCGGCTTGCACAACATCGGCTATGGCCGAGCTACAACCGTCGTTTTCATTCCAACTGCCAAAGAATGATTCTGCCAAAGCGGAAGCCCTGGCTGCCAAAATCGCGGCTCTTTCACCCAGAGTGGATCGGAAGGAAGCGAAGCTCCTGGCAGAATGCGCCTACGCGACTGTGAGCCAGCTCAGGCGCCAGTACCACATGTTTGCCACGCCGATCTTTAACAATTTCCTCGTGTATCACGGTCTCAGGAAACGCGGTTACTGTTACCACTGGGCGGAGGACCTGCTGGGTGCGCTGGATGCGCTAAAACTTAACACGCTTGAGCTTCACTGGGGAGAATCGTACGCCGGCACGTGGCGCGAGAATAATTGTGTCGTGGTCACCGCGAAAGGACAGCCGTTTGATCACGGGATGATCATCGAGGCTTGGCGTCATTTTGGACATCTCCGTTGGAACCTGGTCCTCTCCGATGAGGACCGGTACTTTGAAAACGTGAAGTACGCGGAGCGCGTCCGTGCGCGAGCAGCGTCGAAAAGCGCGCGAGCCAATCGCCATGTAGCGTTCCAAGCGAGAGTAGCCCCCAATGGCAAAGCTCGTGATCAATAGCGCCACTTTTGCCTCGCAACGGTGTTATGCCGGCGCGGCCGACAGATAACGACAGGAGAAATTTCTTGCCCAATACGTCACCCGGAGACAAGCTCGCGGTGCAATGAGCACATCAGCGCGTTCAATTAATTGCGCGCGCGCTCCTGTCGCGGCACTCGTCTCGGTAGCATTTCTCTGGGCGCTCGCGCTGAGTGCTTCACCGCAATTGCACCAACGCGTCCACAAGGATGCGAATCGTGTTGAGCACAATTGCGCGGCGACAATGATCGTCTCCGGCAGTTACGATCATGCCGCCCATCCGCCGCTGATCAGCGCACCTTTTCCAGCTCCTCAATTTTCAAGAATTCCGGCGTTGATCCCGTGCTGGGTTCAATCGCCTTTTCTTGGCGCATGCATTTTCGAGCATGCGCCGCCTGCGCACGGTTAAAATTGTAGGGCGTCTATACCAGACGCCGCCTAACCAAAATTGGCGTTTCACAGAAACGCCCTACAAGCCTGCGCCGCTTTCACGTGTCTTCGCGTCAATCGCGAAGCCAATAACCAATCACAATTTGAAAGATCCATTTCTCAAAATTACCAATGAAAAAAGTTTTAACCGCAGCGACCATGCTGCTTTTCTTGGCGGGCATCGCGTTGGCGCAAAACGCTGGGCCAGCCGCGCCAAGCCCCGCGCCATCCGCGACAGCAGCGCCGGGCACGGCGACGACTGAACAGGTTGTCGTCACATCGCAGGAACTCGACATTTCACGTGAGGCAATTGTGCCGAGTCTCGGTGCCACCCGTTACACCGTCGGACCTGACCGTCTCGACTCGCAAGCGCAAGGCGAAAACGCGCCATTTAACCAAACGCTATTGCGTTTCCCAGGTGTCACACAGGATTCGTTCGGGCAGCTTCATGTCCGCGGCGAACATGCAAATTTACAATACCGCATCGACGACGTGCTTCTCCCGGAAAGTATTCCGGGTTTTGGCCAGGTACTCGAGACCCGCTTCGCGGACAACATTTCGCTCATTACTGGTGCGCTGCCGGCACAGTTTGGATTTCGCAATACGGGCGTAATCGATATCCACACGAAGAGTGGCGCCGTCTTCCAACAGGGCGAAGCATCGGTCTACGGAGGAAGCTTCGACACAATTATGCCGAGTCTTGAGTACGGCGGTGTGGCGGGGAAGATGAATTACTACGTCACCGCGAGTTACCTGCACGACGGCATTGGGATCGAAAATCCGACGCGCACCGCCAACCCGATCCACGACAACACCGATCAATATAGAATGTTTGGGTACTCTTCGTACATTCTCGACGACACCAGCCGATTCGTATTGCTCACCAGCGGCTACCACGGTGATTTCGACATTCCGAATAATCCCGGGCAAACGCCACAGTTTACCGACATGGGAAGATCCACATTCAATTCAGCCAAACTCGACGAGACCCAGGTCGAGCAAGATGCGTATGCCATTCTTGCCTATCAAAAAAAGATCGACGATTTCAATCTGCAGGCGTCGGTTTTCACCCTTTATAGTTCGGTCTTGTTTCGTCCCGATAATGTGGGCGATCTAATTTTCAACGGCGTTGCCTCACGCGTTGATCGCGACATTTTCTCGAATGGTGTCGAGTTCGACGCCAGCTACAAGCTCACCGATCAACACACGCTTCGCGGCGGATTCCTTATAAACGCGCAGCATGCCACCGTCGGAACGTCCACACTGGTTTTCCCGGTCGATGCCAATGGCAACCAGACCAGCGACATCCCACTGCGCATTGTCGATAACTCCGGCAAATACGGCTATTTCTACGGAGTGTATTTGCAGGATGAATATAAGCCGTTCGAACAACTCACGATCAATTTCGGTGGTCGGTTCGACATCGTGGACGCGTTCGCTCACGAGAACCAGCTCAGTCCACGCATCAATATTGTCTATGAGCCATTCAAAGGGACCGTGCTGCACGCCGGTTATGCCCGGTATTTCACACCACCGCCGCTGGAAAATGTCGAACAAGGGACGATCTCAAAGTTCAACGGCACAACCAACGAATCCGCCATTCAAAAGGATTCCGTCACGAAATCGGAGCGCGCTCATTATTTCGATGCGGGCATGACGCAGCAAATTGCCAAAGGTTTCAGTGTAGGCATCGATGGTTTCTACAAGAGCTCGCACTCGGTCCTGGACGAAGGGCAATTCGGCGAGGCGCTTATCCTTTCGTCGTTCAATTACAAGCGCGGCGAGATTTACGGAGGCGAATTCACGGCAAACTATAACCAGGGTGGCTTCTCCGCGTATCTGAATGCGGCCTACGAATGGGCGCGCGGCACGAATGTCAGCTCAGCGCAGTTTCTGTTCGACCCTGACGAGTTCGCTTACATCAAAAAGAACTGGGTTTTTCTCGATCACGACCAGCGCTTCACCGGTTCCGCCGGGATCTCTTACACGTGGAACGATTGGCAAGCGGGAATCGACGGACTTTATGGTAATGGGTTACGCCGGGGTTTCGCAAACACCCAGAAGAATCACCCTTACGAGACATTCAACGTCAGCTTGTCACGCCGGATCAAGATCACAGAGAAGACCGCTGTCAAAATCCGTTTCGATGTCGTCAACATTCTCGACACAATCTACGAACTCCGCGACGGTAGCGGCATCGGTGTCGGCGCACCGCAATTCGGCCACCGTCGCGGTTTTTATGGCACGGTGGCGTACGATTTTTGAGGATAACATTTCCTTGTCGCGGTAGTTTTCCTTGATGCATCGAACTGATCATTCGCGTTTTCGCAAGACGCACGATTTCGTTCCGGATTTCTCCCACGCGGAACGGCGGACCCGCATTGTGATCGGTATTACCGCCGTGATGATGGTCGTCGAGATCGCGGTCGGGTTGATGTCGCACTCGATGGCGTTGCTGGCCGATGGCTGGCACATGAGCACGCATGTGCTCGCATTTCTGATCACGGCCGTGGCGTACTATTTCGCACGAACGCAAGCCGGCAACGCGCGGTTCAGTTTCGGCACCGGAAAGGTAGGCGTGCTCGGCGGGTTCACGAGCGCAATCGTGCTCTCGATCGTGGCCTTTCTAATGGCCGGCGAATCCGTGCACCGGTTGTTTGCTCCACTCGAAATTCATTTCAACGAGGCGATCGGGATTGCCTGCCTCGGATTGCTGGTGAATCTTGGCTGCGCAGTCCTTCTTGCAGATCGCCATCACCAAGGCAGTAGTGGCAGCGCTCATCATGAAGATCTAAATCTGCGCGCGGCGTATCTCCATGTGCTGGCTGATGCTTTCACCTCTGTGTTGGCGATTACCGCATTGACCGGCGGCAAATTCTTCGGGTGGGCATGGCTCGATCCGGTCGTGGGAATTGTCGGCAGCGGCGTCGTTTTCTCCTGGGCTTACACATTGATGCGTGATACGAGCGGCATCCTGCTCGATCGCACTCCATCGTCCTCAGATTTGCCTGATCAAATTCGCAAAGCAGTGGAGAGCGATGGCGATTCGCTTGTGACCGATCTGCACGTCTGGCAAGTCGGCATCGAAAAATACGCGGCAATGATCTCTGTCGTGGCGCACGAACCGAAAACCTGCGATGCGTATCGGGCATTGCTGCGGGGACACCACGAACTGGTTCACGTCACCATTGAGACGCACCTTTGCCGCGAAGACCATCCCGCGCCTGCGGGAAGCGCGAGCCCCTGAATGGTCAACGCATTTTGGCAGGTCATCGCGGCTTATGCCTTCGCGGTCGCCGGTGGCTGGATCAGTACGTCACTGCAGCTGGCGCATAAGCCGCTTTGCGCGCTGATCAGTTTCGCCGCTGGAACGCTGCTGGGTGTAACAATCTTTGCGATCTTGCCGGAAAGTTTTGGCGCGTGTTCTTGGTGGACGGTGTTGCTCGCTCTAGCTACTGGATATGCGCTTTTCTCTTTCATCAGTAAACATGTGCATCACGTTTGCCCTGCTTGCGCGGCCAGCCATTTCGACGCAGATGCGACGCGCCATTTCAGTGAAATTGCGAGTGCGCTGATCGTCGCATTGTCAATTCATAGTGCGACCGATGGTTTAGCTTTGGGAATTCAAGGCGAAATTCCTGCGATAAACGCCACAAAATGGTCGCTGTTCTCCGCTCTCTGCATTCATAAAGTTCCCGAAGGGCTCGCGCTCGGCAGCCTTCTGATCGGCGCCGGATTACATCGCGGTGCCGCGCTCGGCTGGGTAGCTGCGGTTGAAGCGACCACCCTGGTCGGCGGCGTGATCGGGTATTTTTTCCTGTCTAATATTTCGACGTTTTGGCTCGGCTTGATCATGGCCGAGGTTGGCGGCGGATTCGTCTATCTGGCTGCGCACGCCCTCCTCGGAGAAATGTTGAGGCACGGAAAGAAACTTGTCCTGATAAGCTTTTCTGCGGGAGTCGCATTGATCGCTGTCCTCAACATTGGATTGAGGATGCTTCGGTAGCGCACGTTGCGCTTCGCACAGCGAAGCGGCTACAGTGATTCGTGCATTTTTTTCATTATCGCGCCGGCAAGCTTCACTGCGAAGATGTTGATCTTGCAGGCGTCGCCGAAAAATTTGGCACACCACTCTACGTTTACAGCGTTGGGACAATCCTCGATCACTACACGCGGCTCGATGCGGCGCTCGCGCCGCTGGACCACCTGATTTGTTATGCGGTTAAAGCGAACTCGAATCGCGCAATTCTGAAGTTGCTCGCAGACGCGGGCACGGGGTTCGACATCGTCTCCGGGGGCGAGCTCTTTCGTGTTCTGGCAGCAGGTGGTGATCCGGCAAAATGCACTTTTGCCGGCGTCGGCAAATCCCGTGAAGAAATCGAGTACGCGCTCGAACACCGCGTTTACAGCTTCAATGTCGAGAGTGAATCAGAGCTGGAATACGTCGATCGCGTCGCCGGTGCAAAAAACCTACGCGCGCCGATCGCGTTGCGAGTGAATCCCGATATCCATCCGCACACTCACGAATACATCTCCACTGGTTCGCGCGAAAATAAGTTCGGCATTGCGCTTGACCAACTCGCCACGGTTTACGAACGCGCCGCGAAAATGCGTAACATCGACATCGTTGGCGTACAGATGCACATCGGCTCACAGATTACGGAGGCAGAGCCCTTTGCGAGCGCCATTAGAAAAGTGGCGCCAATCGTGCGCGAACTGAAGTCGAAATACGGAATCAAGTTTTTCAGCATCGGCGGCGGCATGGGAATTATTTACCAGCGCGCACTGGAAAGCGGAGTCGGCAAATGGTGGTACGACCACGGTGGCGAAACGTCCGCATTCAGCGTCCGCGATTATGCCGACGCTATCGTGCCACCCTTGCGCGAGCTGGGCATTCGGATCCTGGTCGAGCCCGGCCGTTTTCTTGTCGGTAACGCAGGTGTGCTTCTGACACGCGTGCGTTACATCAAAAAAACGAGCGCGAAGAAATTTGCGATTGTGGACGCGGGAATGAACGACCTGATTCGGCCTGCCCTTTATCACAGCTATCACGAAATCGTGCCGGTGAAAGAGCCGAGCACGAACATGAGTAAGAGTACGAGTAAGACAGAGAAGGTCGACATCGTCGGGCCGGTGTGCGAGTCGGGTGATTTCTTTGCGCTGGATCGGGAAATGCCGGAACTCGACGAGGGCGATCTGCTCGCGATCATGAGCGCGGGCGCCTACGGATTTGTGATGGCTTCCAATTACAATTCGCGTCCGCTGCCGGCGGAAGTGCTCGTACGCGGCGACAAGATAGCCCTCATTCGAAGACGCCAAACGAATAAGGATTTAACTCGCGGTGAAATCGACCCCAAATTGTAGTGCGTTTGACTCGTTCGCTCCCGCTGTCTCGCCCTGGCGGGCTGCCCGTCTATGTCGCTCGCGTCCCCGTGGCTCCGTTCTGTGAAACGCCAAACATGACGTCTGATGCGGACGCCCTACAATCGCGTTCCTAAAACGCGCTCTATCACTTGCGCAGTTTCGCGGCCCGCATAAATAGTGCTTCTCGCCGGCCATGATGAAACGCCTCCTGCTCGTTTGTTTTTTCTCGATGTTCGCGCTTGCCTCGCAAGCGGCGTCGCCGGCATCGGGTGAATACATAATCCTTGTGGGCGGGCCATCGATGTATCAGTGGGAAAAATACAAGACTTACCCGCACGATCATTGGTGGGCCAACTTTATTCGCGCGGCGCGCTTGCGCACCGAGCAGTTGCGTTCCGAGCTGGGACCGGATGCAAAGATCACGTGGCTCGTTTACAGGCAGGGGTACGAGGACCGAGCCAAACAGGAACATCAGGATCTGATCAGCCTGATCGATACGGTGCGCGACAAATTTAATCTCAATCTGATTTGGTTTGGCCCAGGCTCCGAGGTGATCAACTACCTAAATAACGGCCACCCGCGCGACCAGGTAAAGATTACTGGTTTTGAGTATTTCGGTCACTCCAATCGGGCGTGTTTCATGTTCGATTACAGCAATAACATCGATAGCGCTTGTAAATCCTGGCTGCACGATAGCGAGCTGACGAAAATCAATCGCCGTGCTTTTGCCCGTCGGGCCTACGTCAAGAGCTGGGGCTGCCATACCGGCGAGGAAATGTCGAAGAAATGGTACGCTGCGACCGGCACGCACATGATTGGCGCGATTGGCAAAACACAATTCATGATGGAAGAACTGCCGATCCTTATTTCCGAAGGCGGCAAGTGGGTGAACTAGTTTTCGATTGCCGATTTTCGATTGGCGATTGAACATCGCGCGTTGCGATGAAATTTGCGGAACTCACCGTCCTCTATCATCAGCCGCGTTCTTGTCATTCCGAGCGAAGTCGAGGAATCTCTGGAAATCAGTTTCAGGCACACACCAGTCCGAGTGAGTCATGAAGTTCCCGGAATTATCGGCGCTCTACCGCCAACCCCTGTTTGATCTCATTTCGCAAAGCCGCGCTGTTCATCTCCGGCATTGGCGCGGCGAGGAGGTCCAGCGGTGTAGCTTGCTCAGCATCAAGACCGGCGGATGCAGCGAGGATTGCGCTTACTGCACACAGTCCTCTCATTATTCGACGGGTGTCCAGCGCGAGGAGCTCTTGTCGGTGGAAACTGTTCTAAAGGCGGCGAGGCGTGCACGTGCACAAGGCGCGACGCGGTTTTGCATGGGCGCGGCTTGGCGCGGTGTGAGCGACGGTTCGGAAAAATTTGAGCGCGTGCTGGGAATCATTCGCGAAGTGAGCCAACTCGGTATGGAAGTCTGCGTTACACTCGGCGAGATCGGACCTGCAGAAGCGAGAAAACTCAGGGCCGCCGGAGTTACTGCTTACAATCACAACATCGATACTTCCCCGGAATTTTATCCCGAAATTGTGAGCACACATACATTTCAGAATCGGCTCGACACGATTGCCGCCGTGCAGCAGAGCGGAATGTCGGTTTGTTGCGGCGGCATCATCGGCATGGGCGAATCGGAGACGGACCGTCTGCGAATGCTGGAAGTGCTCAGCAATTTTGATCCGCCTCCTGAAAGTGTGCCGATCAATTGCTTGATGCCGATGCCGGGAACACCACTGGCCGACCAGCCGCCGGTGGATATTTTTGAGCTCGTTCGGCTGATCGCCGTGACGCGTATCGCGCTGCCGAAGGCGCGCGTTCGCCTCGCGGCTGGGCGCACTCGGCTGTCGCGCGAGGGCCAGGCGCTTTGCTTCTTCGCGGGCGCCAATTCAATTTTCTACGGCGACAAACTTCTCACCGCAAAAAATCCCGCGGCTGACGTCGATGTTGGGCTTTTGCGCGAGCTGGGGTTGCAGATTGAAAGCTAAATAATTGTGCCAGGTCCTGTAGCCACGGCTCTGTGAGCCGTCATCAAGAACCTTGTCTGACCGGCCACGCGCCGGTGGCTACACGTTCTTGCAGCAAAATTTTTAGATCGACAGCAGAATCTGTTTTTGCAATGAAGGTCCAGGGCTTGATGGGACTCGCCAAGAACCTCAACAAAAAGAAATTATGAACTGGAAAAAATTCTTCATCGCATTCATCGCAGCCTTCGGTTTTATCTTCCTGTTTGGCTTCCTTTGGTACGGAAAATTGATGCATGGTGCGCATCAGGAAGTGCCAGTACTTTGGCGGACGGAAGCCGATTTTGGTAATCACTTCTCAGCGCTCGTTTTTGGGCACATTGTGATGGCATTCTTCCTCACGCTGGCTTGCGCACGATTTGTCCCCGCGGGTGGCGCAGGCGGGTGCGCGACGCTGGGAATCCTGGTAGCGCTGATATATGCCGGCGCTGACCTCATCACCTTTGCGGTACAGCCACTGACGACCAAAATCCTCTGCGGCTGGATTGCCGGCGACTTGATCCAATTCGCGATTGCGGGCGCAATCATCGGCGGGCTCTATAAGTCCGATTCGCGCTCGACGGCGTAGGTCTAATCACATCCAAATCATGAAACGATTCATCCTTGCATTCATCGCCGCGTACATTTTTCTATTCTTGTGGGGCTGGCTGCTTAACGGCGTGTTGCTCAAAGATGTCTACGCGCAAACGCCAAATCTCTGGCGGACGCAAACTGAAATGCTGGGCTTCTTCCATTGGATCCTGATCGGCCAGGCACTTATCGTTCTTGCGTTTGTGATGATCTACGCGAGCGGTTTCGCTGGCGGCGGCGCAATCGCAGGAATGATCGAGATGGTCATCACCGGCGCAATCGTTGGCGCGATTTACAAGCCTGCGCCTGCGCGGATGCCTTAGCGACAATTAAGCCCTCTGCCAATTGGGTGTTGGACGTTGAGTGTTGGGCGTTGGACGTTTGCCGATGACTGCGCAGACTCCCGCCGCGCTTGGCTACCGCATGCCTGCGGAATGGGAACCGCACGCCGCGACATGGCTCTCGTGGCCGCGGCGCGAAGGGATCAGTTTTCCCGACTCATTCGATCGCGTTTTACCCGCATTGCGAGCAATGGTCGAGGCGCTGATCGAATCGGAGCAGGTTTGCATCAACGTTTGCAATGGCGCGCATGAAGCAGAAGCGCGGTCGGTTTTGCGCGGATTGCCTATGGAACGCA
>WNFO01008160.1_pt1 | contig 10240 bp, 11 predicted proteins | sample 5400251 | NCBI WGS metagenome assembly WNFO01 (sample SAMN13153354, study PRJNA577476) | soil metagenome | isolation source: 100 cm saprolite under Madrone tree | place: USA:California | collected 2016-06-14
TGTCCCCTGTCCCCTAACAGATTTTCCCGCTTACGACATTTATCGAATTATCTCCCTGCCTTTGTGTTATACGGTTCAATTTTGGGGTGCTGCCAATCACAACCGCCGACTTGGATACCCCTATGTTACTCCGGTAGCCCAATGCCCAACAGGGAACCGACCACAATTAGTATCATTCTAAGTGGCACTCGGGACTGATTGAGTTTTCCCGTTGTCTGTCGAGTTTCCATTTGGCGTGAGTGGGTTGCCAATCCCACGAACTGCCAGGGTGTGGTCACACCGCTTGTTAGGAGGTCATTGTTAAGGTCAATGTAACCCCTGCGATTAGAGTGTATCGTGTGAGAGACAGCGTAGGGACGTGAGCGCTTAGCATCATTTCTCAAAGGCCGGGCCGGACGGGATCGGCGAGGTGAATCACTGTCTCGTGCCTACGGACACGCTAGCGTCCGTTCTGCCTTCCACCCTCATCATCGTCTTGTACTCAAAATATTACGACTTAGCCGATAGCCAATAAAAACGCCTGCCTTCACTTTTGCAGGGAGGTCCGAGTCACACTAACGTTCTATGGAACTAGAACAACAAGCTGATCAGGTTGTGCGGGCCATCCTCATTGCATCTGACCTGTCCCAAGTTAGTCTACATCAGCAAGCATTAGATTACCTGTCCAATGTCCAGCAAAACGCGGGAGAAACGTGGGGCCTCGCACTCAACCTGTTTGTGGATGTCACTCCTACCGGTGAGCGAAAGCATCCGACTCAGGTCAGATTTTTCGCATTGCGCGTTTTGGACGACTTCCTCGAATCCAAGTGAGTCTTCTGTACGTTATCTGCTTCTATGTGCGACACTCTTTGGGAACCCTACTTGTTGGTGGTGACATCAGTTGGATCTATTCTGACTTCGAACGGGGCACAAAAGGCTCCCGGGTTCATTTTATTCCTTTGTTTCTGGTTTGTATGCGTCTGACTTGGAACATCGCTAGGTCCGAGCCTTTGGACGAAAAATCTTTTGATACCCTACGGCAGACGTTGTTAGCATATATTCAGTCCGAATACATCTACGGGTTAGCAGAATCCAATGCACCATGTGCGTCCAGCATATACCCTCTCTCCTGGCTGACCTCGGCTGACCACTTGATCTAGTTTTACGCAACAAATTCTCCCATACATTGACTCTTCTATTTCTTGCCACCTACCTTGACCGATGGCCTACATTCTTAGCCGATCTTTTTGCGCTCATTCGCCCCGCCGAATCGACCTCCCAAACCTCGTTCAATCCTCATGTCTCTCTTCTCTTCTTTCACTTTGTTATAGAAATCTCTGAAGAGGTCGCGGATCAAGTTATTAAAGGCGCACGTCAATTCAGCAGTGAGCGACATGTGCGCGACGCTCGTGTCAGAGATGCAGTACGAGAAAGGGACGCAACACGGATCAACGAGGCAGTTCTGACGATCGTCGCAGATTATGCGGAGAGGTTATTGGCACTGAGAAAAGAAGCGATAGCCACGAGTCGAGAAACGTCCGAGGTTCTGGAGGTGGTAGATTGGGGCATCAGGACTTTTGGCTCATATGCAGGTCTGTCCCGTAGTTGGAACATCTACTTGTCTCGAACTCACTTACGGACAGGCTGGGTCGATATTAATCTAACTGTAACGCCAACGACGATCCCGCTTCTTTTTACCTTGTTGTCCGATCCATCATTGTCCGTTCGTATGGCCGCTGCCGGAGCCTTGCGGCGTATCGTTTCGAAGGGACTCAAAGAACCCGCCGATAAACTTCGATTAATAAGAGTGCTCTCACTTGGCCAAGTCCTTGATTCGCTTGAAGAACGGACTCGCGCAGAGCAGATTGCTAGGGGAGATGACACAGATGAGGGCGAGGAGTCTTATAGAGAGGCGCTGGGGCGCCTGCTCAACGTCCTTGGCCTAGAACTTATCAAACTTGCTGATGTGAGTTACTCAATATTCGAGATACTCAATAGCCTCACCCTCTTCAAAGGATGCTCCCGCAGATGAGGTGCGGGCGGAAGGTTTCGCACTATTACAACAAGTCCTCCCAGTCATGCTTAGATTTATGGAGGACGAATACGACGACACGTGCTCCACTGTATTCCCAATGTTACAAACGGTCCTTGCCAGTGTATGTTCTAATCCCTATTCTCGTCTATCGCCCACTGACATGCAAGTAGTACAAGAAGAGTCGAAAACTTTCAACAGAGCCCCTTGACGAGCAAAAACGAGGATTTCTCGCTTCACTACAGGCGGTTATCCTTAAGAAGATGAAATGGGAGGAGGGTGCGGATCTTGACGATGTTGACGAAGATGACAGAGCAGCATTTGATATCCTTCGCAAGGCATGTCAATCTCTTATACGTCATATTCATTACTTTCCTGTTGAATCGCTACCTGAAGGAACTTCGTTCGTTCATGGACTCCGTTATATCCATTGACCAAGACTTGGTTGTCGAGGCCATCCGAACTCATGCCCTTCGGACACTCCAAATCTATGCTTCAGGGACCGCCATCAAATGGAACGATGCAGAGCTGGCTATCTATCTAATTTTCATATTCGGTGAAATTAGTAAGAGTATGTTCAGTCTCATCCTTAATGACCCTGATGTATGTGCTGACGTGATCCAAGGTTCAACAAAAGGTCGATCCGCGTTCAGCCAAGCACCCCAAGTTCCTAAAGAACGACGCAAAGAGATCGACTACGCTGAGTTTCCCCTAACTCCTCATGGAGAGTTACTCATGGCATTGTTCGAAACTGGCATCTCGGCATATCCAAACCAAGCGGTAGTGATGCAATTTTTTGAAACAGTGGCACGCTACGGCGATTTTTTCAAGGTTCGCAAGCAGTGCATCGTTCCTGCCTTGGAGGCCATGGTGGATGCACGGTAAGGATCCGAGTAACACTCTGCTTTATCGGTGGTTGCATCTGGTCTTACCAGGGGCCTACATAATCCGAAATCTGCCGTCCGCGCTCGGGTGTTTTATTTGTTCCATCGATTTATCAAGGACAACCAGAGGGAAATATCACCTGAACTCGCAGGGACCCTCCTAGAGGGTATTCGAGACACACTTACCATTCGCGTTGAGCTCCCAGAAGTCGATCCTAATGAACCAAATGACCCTCTCACGGAAGCGACGTCTACACCAGATCCCCAGCTTTACCTATTCGAGACAGTCGGCACACTGGTACATGTCCTTTTCAGGACGCCAGAACAGTCCGCTGTGCTGTTACTCTCCGTGGTCACGCCTTTGCTAGAAGAGTTGTCAACGAATCTCAGAGCTTTTGAGGAGAAGCAAGATGTGTTGCCCATCGTCAAAATTCATCATGTCATTATGGCTCTGGGGAATATAGCTAAGGGCTTCCCCGACTACCCAACCCCCATCCCGGATGACTATATACTCCCGCCACTTCATGTCTTCAGAAATATGGCTCAGGCAATCCTAATGTCTCTTGGGGCGATGAAGGAATTCAAGGTCGTACGTGACGCTGTACGTTGCTATTTCATCGATTCGAGTTTAGTGACTGAGCATCAATGGCTTGTAGACTCGGTTTGCTTTTGCACGCATCTTTGCTACTACAGGTCCTGAGGTTACTGAGGTTATCCCGACGCTCATGGTCAACCTGCTCGCGCATTTCGAGGGTAGCGAGCTGGTAGACTTCATCAACTTCGTCAACCTCCTTGTTCACAAGCTTCAGGTTTGTTTCTTCCGGTACATCATTCATTGCCTCTCACATTCTTATATAATGAACAGCAAGACCTTTTCAACGTATTGGACGAGCTTATTGGCCCCTTAAATGCCCACGTTACGAACCTCATGTTCCAGCCTGTTACAGGAACGGACGATATACTCACGCATAGCGAAAGCAAGAGAGCCTATCTTACACTTCTTAATAACATCGTGTCTTCAAAATTGGCCGGCATTTTTCTATCTGATCGTGAGGATCGTTTTCTATTTCCCCCTATGATCTTGGTAACCCCGGATGGCTCCCAGGCAACAAAGACAACTTCGAGTCTTTATTGCAGAGTATGCTCCAGCTTTCTGGCGATGGCTCAGATACGCAGAGCCAAAGGGCCGCCTTTGCTTTCTTAAGCAAGAGCGTGACCGTCTGGGGACAACCGTCTGATGCGGCCAATGGAGAGGTCGTACCAGGCTCACAAGGTGTACCTGGGTTCGAGTGTTTTGTCTACGAAAATGTTGTACCAACTTCTTTCGCGGTGCTCTCGCTACCCGATCTAAACATCAAGGACGGGCAAGTCATTGTGGTAAGGGTGACCGCTCTGCTCCTGCTGCTCCGTTCTCTAACTTCCGTATTTCAGGTCCTCCAAGAAATTGCCGGCCTTTTACAAACGATTGGGAAAGTCCGGGGAGAGGAAGCTTACAAGTTCTTTGTCTCCGTCTATCTACCCGCGCAAAACTGGCCTGCAGAGACTGCATTAGAATTTACGACGAGGATGCGCGATCTGGATTCGAGGCAGTTCCGCAAATATTTCGCCGATTTCGTCAGGGCTTCACGATCTGGCTCATAGTAACATGACCCTAAACTTCATTAGAAATTAGTCTTATAAAGGTCCACATAGTTGTAGCATTTTTGACAGCATGACAAGCATATTGCCATTGTATTGCGGGAAGTTGCTTCGGCGACTCGAAACACTCTTCCCTTTTGCCATTCTCCTCTTCCGAGTACCTATCTCCCCGTTAGAATCCCGGATGGAAAGTCGACCTACAATAGTCAACTTTTTCATGATTCGACATATAATAACTCAGAAATTAAGGAGTGATGGCAGTGAGTGATAATCGATCTTGGCTCATGAAAAGGAGGAGGAAAAGAGGAATATTGGAAATGGACTCGGAGGTGCCCCATCAGCGCATCAGCACTAGAAGTAAAACTTATCCCGTATCATGATTCTGGTCTTCATCTCCTGTTTCCAATATGGTACAGTATTGTACAGGTAGTAACCGGGATATCGCCACGTTCATCGTTGGCAAATCTCAGTCCGAATCTATTCTCTTCAATTTTCAGCATATGGCTAAAGTCGTATTATCATAATGTATGACAGATACTGTCAAGTAATTGAAACAAATCGTATGACCGCGTACGAGGCAATCTTTTCAAGAAGTAAATGGGCATGCGATGCGCCTCATTGCAAGGGCTGGCCGTGTAGTTCAACCCATCGCTGCGCAACATGAACCCAGTAAAGAGATGGGCGTGCCCCATCTGCTGACATCTTGCTGATAATTAATCCCCTCCTTGCCCACGCATCCACGATCCAGCTGCCCCAGAAGAACATCCACACCATAGACCACAACCAACCGCACGGGCCTTGCACCTTCCAGCCCGTCTTCTCCCGCCAAATCACCTCAAGGACACAGCCGACACCCATCATGAGGAAGAAGAACGTCACGGAGGACAACTCCGTCCCGATTCCCGCGCCCCACACGCCAAAGTCATGCATGATCCCCGAAATGAAGAACGCCCCGAGCACGCCTCCCGCTCGTCCGAAAAATCGCGCAGCGGGTTTCGCTCCGCAGATGACGAAAGATCGCTTGAACACCTGGTGCCAACGCAATCCCCAAAAATCGCCCAGACTTGTCGCCTTCCACGGTGCCTGGAAGAGCGGTGGCCATTGTTCAGCGACTTGACCAAAGACCGTCATCGCAATGAATCCTATCAAGTAGTACGTGGCTTGGAAGGATGTGCAGAGCCCGAGTGGGCAGATGAACGTCATGGCGACCACTTTTCCGTAGCGATGGAGGGGAGGTAGGTCAGGATTGAAGATTGATCCGCCGTGGCGATGAGTGGGATATTTGGACGGTGAGAGGTGCCAGGATTGTTGGGCGAAGAGAACGAAATCGAAGAATGTCTGCGTTATCACGTGTCCTACAAAGAAGTCGATCGGGCCTTTCCGAGCGGCATCTGTGCTTGACGGGGGAACATGTATGCCTTTGCCCCAGTTCCACCCAATGCCGCGCGGATTGAATGTCAAGTCAAAGGCGTTTAACATGGCGCCTTGGAATTGGGCGGAGAATTCCTTAGGTGCGTTAGGTGGAAGCCAGGAGAATCGCTCGCGGATGAAAAGTTTCGTCGAGGTGGCAAAGTCAGTCCCGCGAAGCATCAAGAAAGACATAAACCACTGCTACGCAGTAAGCATCATGTTGGGGCAATGGTGTCGCTAAAAATAAGAAACTGAACGTACGCAAACGGACATACTGTTCAAGTTGTAGCCGGGCTCATCAGATCCATCGAAATTGTACCTCGTGGAAACCCTCCATGCCAGCGTTCCCATCGCGACTAATACGCTCAGACGCAAAACACGCGTATTTGGAAGCTGCACGAGAACAGCAAGGGTGTAGAAGAGCGCGAGCACAGGGACAAACTCCGTGAGCATGATTTGCCGGGTGGCAGGAATGCGATCGGCGAGGGAAGGAATGAGTCCATTAGGAATCAATCTCTCGGGGAATGTATCGTTGAGACTAGACGGATTAAGCTATAGTGCGTGTGTTGCGACAACAGTGTGTGAAAACCTACTTGGCCACATAACCACTGGAAGAGTAAGGATTGAAGGCATCAAGTATGCCCATTGATTGATCAGTTCTAGGGAGAAAACGACACATTCAACAATAAGATGGCGGTGAAAAACCGGGGCGTACCAAGGGGTCGCGCGCTTTATAGTATGCTTTGGTTAATGGGCCTGGTAAAGTGCAGAGATAATGCCGAGGGAGGTTTGACCATCAGTGCTCTGCTCTAAAGATTTTTTAATAGGTTTCTCTATCCACCGTGACCAGAGACATGGAAAACGAGTCCGCCTGGGCAACCGAAGAGGGAGGAACATTCGACAGGCCATTCCGGTATGATCAATGCGGACCCGGAGACCCAGTCGCGGACCTGTCACTAGTCACTAACACCACTGCGAGTAGGATTCTGTCATGGAAGCGTATCTCGCAAGCATACCCAGTACCGAATATCGTTATCCTGATGGGAGAACATGCGTTCGACACGGCCTCAGAATGAACCTGGAAATGGGATGATAAATGCCTGGAACTCTCAAGTCAAGCTTGAGCGCAAAAGGCTGTGCATAGGTTGCGCCCCGATACTTCTCCTGACGTCGAGGATCTGATGCGAAGGACAGACTCCAGTCCATTAACAACGACAATGAGTAAAGCTAGTAAAGTGTCGGTTATGGATTCGGTTATTGACACGTGAGCTAAGTCATATTACGTTTCACGTTCCAGCGGAAACGCGCGGCGGCGGCGCCGTAGCCTTCTTACGGGCGACTTGCTTGTTCATGTCAAGGTTTATAAGTTCATATATCCACTCGCCAAACTTGTATCATGAACTTAAAGAAGTTGATCATCATACAACTACATGTGAATCATCTCCCAGGATCCACTGGCAGTATGCACCGATAAGAGTCCAGACGGCCCCAAATCAATAACTGATAACTACTCATTGCCCTTGTTGCATGTACCCATGTTGGGTTGGAGACAGCTCATGAACCGACCTATGACAATCCTGGTAACTTCGGATGGAGCAGACCTCCTATAGAATGCGGCTGTTGACAGCCAAAATTTAAGAAGTGTGAACGACTCAGAAGTCACATTGTTCGCAACCGAGAGAAACGCACATGGGTGGCTTCGAACCCGTTCGACAGAACGTTGGGATGGAATGGGTTTCCGCTCTCTAAAGCGTTGGCAACTTTCGCAGCATTTTCGGTTGCTGCAGTCTTCGCAGTCCGAACAATAGCAAAAGGATTTGCTGCCGAATGCGACCCAGTATCAGCAACGGCATGTCCAGTGCCAGCTACTGCCTGAATAACGCTAGGGACCAGAGGTTCGCTTGCAGAAATCGCCTGTTACCCAGGCAAATGTAGTTTCAGCTAAGGCTCGGAATTCGAGACGTCCAAGGCATCATGGTATGCACAATCAGATTACACATACTTGAGCGTCCTGGGACTCCGTGGACATAATGTGGAGGTGCAATGGATTTACACTGTCCAATCCATGGGCAAGTTTCGTCGTATTTTCGGTCACTACAGCCTTCGTAGCCCCGATGGTAGTGTCGGCACTGGTGTTGTCTACTAACGTATGAACGGCATTTATCGCAATGTGCCCGGGTGAAATCGCATGTTCACCCGAAATGAGATGCGAAATATTCTCTTTGACGGCCGTCTCGCTATTATTTACGAGGGAAAGGCTCCCTGAGATAGCACGAGACGTTCCCTCCGCAAGAACAGCGGCCCCATGCGACCCTGCGGAGGTGATAGAAGTCGCCTGATCAGAAGCGAGCTTTGCCCCCCCAGACAAGACGTGGGTAATTTCCGTTGCGACAACACCTGGCTTCAAGTGGCCGATGCCCTCAGCTACGGTTTTTGAAGTGTTGCCCACAAGGCCGGTCGCAGTTCCTACAAGAGTATTACCCACGGTAGCAGCCCCACCCACCATGGTTGCTGTCGTTTGCAGGGCAACGCCCCCAAGAGCCCCAAGCCCACCGATAAAATTTGCGGGCAAGCTGGAAGCGAGCCAGATGACAGTGTCGACTGTCAGAATTCCTCGTTGATGAAGTTTAAATGCCATCGCAAACAGAGACGGCAGCCGTGGATAATAGATTCGAAGTGCAAGTTCATAGAAGGCAAGGACAGGTGGTATAAAAAATATCTAATACCACAAGTCAGAACGCATGAGGAATATGTGAAGGACCGGCACATACGAAGAAGTTCAAGATAAAGGATGGGAGAAATCTTCGCAGTATCGAGAAACATAAATAGAGGCCGGAGAGAATTAGCTTGACAAGTTTATTTATGGCAAACCGGCGGCCTTCTGATAGTAAATCAGTGGCCTCTTGACTCTTTTCAGGCATTTTATTGGGGAAGGTGGGTGTAATTTTTCGAATTCCAGAAGCTGGTTGAAATAACTTGGAGAAAGAACATCAAATTGGCGATTTAGATGAGAGGCAAGAGACGTACACCATTGACTTCAGGGAATGAGTTGAACGTGAAGGTAGACATGGTGAGGGTGCCCGAACCCGGATTGTCACGTAAAGCCCAGTGATCTTATACTCCTAGTACATCTGGATACGAGGGTCAGCAAAACTCCACCTAAATGAGTAACGAAAGTACATTAATCGACGTACATGCTACACCCAGGGGTGCCATTAGGGATGAAGAATCACATCATATCGCACGTTCGGATTAAAAGATACCCGGCCATGCAGTGCAGAAAATAATACGTTGCCCAAAAAGTGATACGGAGAATGATCCTGGCCACAATCTCATGCAATCAGACAACAATATAAATGTCACCACAAAGCGGAAATTGGAGGTGGAAGAATGCCGCGCAGCTCCAACGATTGTAAATGTCACCACAAAGCGGAAATTGGAGGTGGAAGAATGCCGCGCAGCTCCAACGATTGCGTAAACCGAGAGTCACATGTACTAGTAGAAGAATTTTATGGTAACTTCACAGACTTGACACTCGACTGCTTTTTCGAGTAAGTTTCTGGGCGGCCCGAGGTTACTGGAATTTACATACATTGGCACTGAGGTTGCAACGCGCAGGGAAATACTTAATCCGTGTACATGTGCATTTTGTTATGTAGGCTCTTGAAGAGTCGTTGACGCTGTGGGCCGCCTTGGGTGCCCGCAAGGTTTCGAAAAGAAATATTAACGTAGCCACTCTAAGAGAGGTTAACTAGCATATTCAAATCGGCTTCAGCGGATACGAGAACCGAACAGCGCTTTACGTCTATCCACTTGCCGACCGGAATTGTCGATCGGGGCCGAGTAGCTCCAGAAATCGCGGTGTGAGCCGATTGAAAATGAACCCATGGGGCCCCAAACTACGAAAGGGGTGCCAGTGAGTGCGAGAATGGCCAATATTAGCGTTCTTGACACCACCATAATATTTGCAGTTCAATAGAGGTATACCTACGTGGCAGCGACTCGCTCTTGCCCGCTGTTTGGTGACAGTGACCAACAAGGTCTTCCATGAGAGCTAGCAAGCGCGGCCCGCCTAGCCGAAAATTCCGAACGTCCTGATCGTGATGTGTTGTGTTGTGTTGTGCCGCTTCTTGGACTCTTGTCCGTCTGCACAGATGTAAGCTCCTCGTTTCTCTGGCTACGGAAACATTAATGGGCATGAACCGATTTACGCTAATGATATTTACAGGCCAGGCTGCAGAAACGGCGATCTCACCGTGCGTGATCATGTACGGTATTGCCAGTGGCTGCATGAACA
>WNFO01017549.1_pt1 | contig 10240 bp, 6 predicted proteins | sample 5400251 | NCBI WGS metagenome assembly WNFO01 (sample SAMN13153354, study PRJNA577476) | soil metagenome | isolation source: 100 cm saprolite under Madrone tree | place: USA:California | collected 2016-06-14
TGCAGCGCATCGGACAATTTATTTTCGACGTCGCGCGCGATTCCCTGCCAATGTTCGGGATCCGCCAGCCAGTCCGGGCGGTTAGCAACAAAGGTCCAGGTCCGGATTTGCGCAATCCGGCTCGATAGTGTGTCGATATCGCCGTCGACGCGATCGGCCTGCTCGACCTGAGCAGCGAACCAGGCGTCCGGAATCCTGCCCTTTTGCATCAAAAAGCCGAACAAAGTCGTCACCAGTTCGGCATGCGCGGCCGGCGCGATCTTGCGGTAATCCGGAATCTGGCAGGCATCCCACAGCCGTTCCACCGCGGCGGCGCCATGCGCCATCTCGCGCACGTCGCCATCGCGCGCGGCGTGATCGAGTACCCGCAGATCCTCCGCGATCGGCGCGCGGGTCAGCGCTTCGTGGGAGGGCGTCAGCGCCAGCGACACCTGCAGGGCGCCGAGCGAAGAGAAATCCAGCTTCGAATTGCGCCATTGCAGTACTTTCACGCTCTCGAAGGTGTGATTCTGCAGCGCATTGACCAGTTCCGGCTCGAACGGCGCGCAGCGGCCGGTGGTGCCGAAGGTGCCGTCGCGGGTGGCGCGGCCGGCCCGCCCGGCGATCTGCGCGAATTCGGATGGATTGAGGCGGCGGAACTGATAACCGTCATATTTGCGGTCGGAGGCGAAGGCGACGTGGTCGACGTCGAGGTTGAGCCCCATCCCCACCGCATCGGTCGCGACCAGGTAGTCGACGTCGCCGGACTGGAACATCGCTACCTGGGCGTTGCGGGTGCGCGGCGACAACGAGCCCAGCACCACCGCCGCACCGCCATGCTGGCGCTTGATCAGTTCGGCAATGGCGTAAACTTCATCAGCCGAAAACGCCACGATCGCGGTGCGCCGCGGCTGCCGCGTGATCTTGCGGTCGCCGGCGAATTCAAGCTGCGACAGCCGCGGCCGTGTCACGATGCTGGCGCCGGGCAATAGCCGCTCGATGATCGGGCGCATGGTGGCGGCGCCAAGCAGCAGCGTTTCGTCGCGGCCGCGCCGATGCAGGATGCGATCGGTGAAGACGTGCCCGCGTTCCAGGTCAGCCGCGATCTGGATTTCATCGACCGCCAGGAACGACACGTCGAGATCCCTGGGCATCGCTTCCACGGTGGAAACCCAGAACCGCGCTTTCGGCGGCTTTATCTTCTCTTCGCCGGTAATGAGCGCAACCGAGTCCACACCGGCGCGATCGACGATCTTGTTATAGACCTCGCGTGCCAGCAGACGCAGCGGCAAACCGATCACGCCGGAGGAATGGGCGAGCATCCGCTCGATCGCCAGATGGGTCTTGCCGGTGTTGGTGGGCCCGAGCACCGCGGTAACGCCGGCGCCGGGAGCCCGTTCGTTCGCGAAAATGGGCGGTGATGACGAAAAGGCCATGTTTTCCGGGGGTTTCTGCGTCGCTGGCGTTTGAGGAGTGTTTCACAATGCGACGCATCGAGGTCGCGGCTTAAGCTCTGGAACGAGTCCGGAACGAATCACGCCCGAATCGCTGACTCGGACCAACTCCGGTTTCGTTCACCGCAACATCTCGCACTGACACCTCATCGCGGCACTAGATCAAGTTTAGCGCGGCTCGACAAGCTGCGGTTTGGCGGCGAAGTACTTAACGCTTGCGAGAACGCGGAGTCGAATCAGAAGTCGGTTCGAGTCAACAGGATTCCGAGCTCTCGAAGCCAGCAATTACTCGTCATGGTTGGGCATAGGCGAGCGGAAGCGACGCCGTCCTTCGGACGGCTATGCCCGGCCACGACGGAAATTCGCGATCATTGCGTTTTGGCGACCCGCGGCGGCGACGCCTGGGTGATGAATTGGGTGGCCTCCAGCATGGCGGTGCCGAGCGGCGTCGGGATCACCATCCGGAACGGCACCAGGATGCGGGTGCCGGCGATCGGCGCGAATGCGATTTCGATGTTGCGCTGGGCGGCGAGGTATTTGATCACGGGGCGGTCGGGGATATAGCCGGCGACCGGGGTGAAATAGATCGCACAGACCACCACCGGGCCATGATAGCCCTTTTCGGCCTTCACCGTTTCCATGCGTTTGAAGTCGAGCTTGAGGTCATAGCGCATGCGGCCGTCGAAAATTGCAGCCCCGGTGCGGCAGGCGTCCGGGCTGAGCGGATCGCCGGACCCCGGCACCCGCAGCATCGATCCCGTCATCGGGTCGTAGACCCCGCGGCGCTGCGCATCGGTCACGGGAAGCCGCTCCGGTTCGACCGGGGGCTCCGGCTCGATCACATATTCCTTGACGTTGCCGCCGGACAAAACCATGCGGATGGCTTCGGATTTTTTGGATGTCGTGGTGGTGGCGGAATAGCTGGTCGCCACCAGCGCACCGTTGACGACGCGGCCCTGGGCTCCGCCGGTGCCGGAACCACCGGCGAACGCCTTCAATAGTCCCGAGGTGCCGCCAGAGGCGGCTGCGGAAAACGTATCGTCCGAAATATCGATGGTCCAGGCGCCCTTGCCGACGGGAATGCCTGCCAGCGTCGCCTCATAGCGCGCATCGAGCTTGCCTTGGGCGAAGGCCGACGGCGCCGCCAGCAACACGAATATGCCGGCGCACAGGCTGGTCAACACCCGCAGCGCCGGTTCTGCCAACCGGGGCGAAATCATGCTGCGCGTGGTCACTAAGGGGCGATCCTGATGTCGGCGCGATCGGTTGTTCATTTAGGCAAAAATGTCCGGCAAACAACGGATCGGCGCGCTTTTTAAACAAATCCGCAGCTTCCTCGCGGGAGCATGCGCGGAAGTATGATTTCGGCGGCGATTGCGCCGCTTATATGACGGCTTAAGCCGATGGAACTCCTTGCTAAACCGGTTTTCCCCGGGGGTGGGGCCGGCGCAAAATCTTGATGGCTTCCTTGACGGCTTGCCGCTCTCCCCCTATACGTCCGCGGTTCCTGAAATGGACGTGAATTTGAACCCCCGAGGGATTCGAGCCCGGGGACGAAAGAGGATTTCGCGATGTCGCGGCGCTGCGAACTGACGGCCAAGGGCCCGCTGGTGGGCCACAAGGTAAGCCACTCCAATATCAAGACCAAGCGCCGGTTCCTGCCGAACCTGTGCAACGTCACCTTCATTTCCGATACGCTGGGGCGGAACGTGCGGTTGCGGGTTTCGACCAATGCGATCAAGACAGTCGATCATCGCGGCGGCTTCGATGCGTTCCTGATCAAGGCCAAGGCGGCGGAACTTTCGCCCCGGGCGCTCGAGCTCAAGCGCCAGATCGAGAAGAAGACGGCGGCGGCAGCACCGGCAGCGAAGGCGAGCTGAAGTCTTCGTCAGTCTTGATGCTGAAAAGTTTTGATGGCCAGGTCGAAAGACCCGGCTGTTTTGTTTTGAAGTTAGTTAGCCGCTATTTCGGCGTCGGCGCCAACTGCGGAATCACGGTTGTCTTGCGCGGGACACTGGATAGCCGCTTCAGCAAATCTGCCGGAACTCTGTTCCGGACGGTCCGTAAGCCGCGGCGCCGGTGGACACCGTCGAATCGCCGGTGGCGGAAAGACCGGCCGCGGGCGCCGATCGCGCAGCGGTTGGCACGGTTACACGGGCGATCGGCATGTCGGTGCTGCCGGCATCAGTCGACGACATATCGGCAACCGGCCTGTCAGCCGGGCTTTCCGGAGTGTACGAAATCACGCGCGTTACCACGCGCTCCCTGACGAGTTCGTCCCTGTCGGGATACCACATGCCGCTCGGCGAGGCGCTGGTTGCCCGCGCTGCGAATGCGCTGCTCAATCCGAATCCCTGCAGCCGCAGCTGTTCGGTCGCGATCGCGGCGCTGCGGTCGGCGGCGGTCATGCCGCGAAAGGCCGGCTGGTGGAAACCAAGCCGCGCGCTCGGAAGCATGACGCGCTCCTTGCCGCCGAGGAACACGATGGCGCGCGCCCGGAAGCATCAGGCGCTCCTTGCCGCCGAGGAACACGATGGTACAGGCCGACAGGCAATCCACCGCGACGACGGTCGCCAGATCCCGGCTCCTGATCATATCCGACATCTTCTGGGCTTCGAGGATACGGCCGCCGGTGGAATTGAGCCGCACCGAGCGGACGCCCGCCATCGCATTCAGAAATCGTTCAAGCTCCTGGGTCACACCGAAGGTGATGCCGCCGGAAAATTCCAGGGTTTCGCCATTGGCAAGGATGTGAAATTCATGCGGGCCGACGCGGGCGTCGCCGCTGACGATTTCATAAATGCCGGCCATTTGCGCGGTGCCGACCATCACAAAATTCGCCGCGAGCTGGGCGACGCCGAGCAACACCAGCGCCTTCGCGGCGGCGCCCCAAAACCGCTTGCCGCGTTGCCGGTATCGGGTGGCCGAGCGCCACACCCCGACCGCCTGCCAGATCGTCAGCAGCGCGGCCGAGGTCCAGGTGGCGATCAGGGAGAACAGCCACAGCACCGGCTGCGCATCGCTCTGCTGGTTGATGCCGTAGGCCAGCAAGCCGACCGTGGCGCCGACCGCCACCGCGCCGAGGATGCCGTTCAGCCAATACGACACCGGCAGCGAAAGTTCGCCGCGCCAGTGCCGCGCGATATAGTTGCGCGATCGGGATGCCTGCTGCGGCAATAGCGGGGGCGGCACGTAGGACGGTTCCGGCATGAGGTGCGGACGGGACGAATCGCTTTGACCGAGACTGGGCGGTGCTGCAACACCTGCCATCGCAATGACGGCTTTTTTTTCGTCGAGGCGCAGCACGGAAGTGCCCGCGATGCGGTCATAAAAGGTGTCCCTGCGCCGGATGATGGAATCGGCGGCCTCAAGCGCTGCAATCAGCAAGGGAATGCCGGTCCCGACCCAGCACAGCCAGTACAACCGGGGGTCACCCAGTTCCGGACCCGGAAACAACGCGGCACAGGACGACCAGATCCAGACCGGCGCCAACGGCAGCGCCAGCGCCGCGTAGCGCCGGTTCATCGATGCAGCCGCTGGCGGGTATTGCCCGTTCAATCCGTTCGACAGCCGGATGCAGCAAATCCTGCGACCAATACTTCCCCCGATGCGGTCGAGCGCGAAGCGCAAGGCGATCAGCAACGGCAGGATCAAGATGTCGAGCGGCAAACCGCTTGCCGGCTTGCCCTCCGCGTCAAGCATGTGGCGGATTTGCGCCACCTTGGTCACGGCGCTGTCGCGCGTAATCCTGCTTACGCTCAAGGCGCGGGATGTCGGCAAGCCCAGCAGGCTTTGCTGGCAATCGGCAATTGAATTGGCGTCGAACTCGATCGATATCGACAGTCCCTTCGGCACCGACTCCAGGTATTCACAGTTGAGGTCATACAACAGGCCCGCGGAAAACTGGACGTGCCCGTTCGACAGCGGAAACAACGCCAGCGCGGTGACCTGCAGAACAGCGACGACCGCGACCAGATCAATAAAAAGTGCGACCGCCCGCCGCCAGAATCCGCCGCGCAGGAATTCGACGCTGTCTGTCAGGTCCGGCAAATTCAAGCCCTGAATATGTGATTTTGAGATCGAGGGAACCGGCATCTGCATCGGCGGCCCAGTCGCGATGCTGCCCGGGTTCGTTCGACCTGACAAGCCGCCGCAGCGAACGTCAACAGAAGACACTTCGCCTTCATTTCGCCACTCGATTGCGCCGCGCGGCATCCGCGTTACGCTGCGCGCGCCGTGCCGTTGCTCGTCACCCGCGAAACATTTCGACAGCTCACGCGAGGCGAACGACACGCCATGAAAAGATTGATGATTTTAGCTGCGTGCACCACGCGGCGGGCCTCGACCTGACCTTGCGTCAGTCGAATCACGACCGGCGTTATCTGCGGATTGGGACCTTACGGCTACATCGCAGCGATGCACGCCCAGATGGCGAAAAAATCCTGACAGGAGCCGACGCGAACTACGCCTAACGAATGGGCATCCGTCTTGTCATTGCTGTTGCTTGTCCATTTCAAGGTACCAGGGTGCCGGACACACGCGCTTTGTCATGCGCGGCCGGCGATCACCAAGCTGATCGTAAAGGGAATCGTAAAAACAAGTCTCTACAATCAGAACCGATTTCCTGGAGAACTCGGCATGGCGTTTGGATTTGGAAGAAAGAGCTTTGCTCTTTTGCGACTTAACCTCGGGCCGAAGGCGGTCCTGAGCGCAGCTCTCCTGATCGCGGTGAACACCGCGCTGGTGGTGGGGGCGGGCTACTGGTCGTTGTCGCGCGACTTCGACACGCGCGCCCTGCGCGATATCGACGCCAACTTGCGCACGCTCAGTCTCGCCTTCGGCGAAACCTTCCCGAACGCGAAGATCGCCATTCGCGACGGCGTGGTCGAGCGTATTGAAATTCCGCAGATGCCGGAATTCAGCGATCACAAGATCGTCGATCGGGCAACCTCCTATGTCGGCGGCAACGCCACGCTGTTCGTGTACGACGACACGTCGCGGCAGTTTGTCCGCCGAACCACCAATGTGAAAAAAGAAAATGGCGACCGGGCGGTCGGCACGCAGCTTGCTGCGGATCATCCCGGGCAAGCCGTCGTCCGCCGCGGCGAGGCCTACAAAGGCCCGGCGATGCTGTTCGGAAATCGTTTCTACACGGCGTATCAGCCAGTGTTCGGCGCCAACGGCAAGGTGATCGGCATCGTCTATGTCGGCATTGCGACGACTCAGCTCGACAGCATGCTGTGGCAGGCGCTTTCGGCCATGGCGATTGCAGCGGCCATTGCCGCTCTGCTCGTGCTCGGGGTGACAATGCTGATTGTCCGCCGCGTCACCAAGCCTCTGAAGGCCGTGACGGCAACACTGACGATTCTCGCCGAAGGCAGGACGGACATCGAAGTTCGGCACGCCGATCGCCACGACGAAATCGGCGCGATCGCCCGCACCGTCAGCGTTTTCCTGAACAACCGCATCGAGCGCCGCCAACTCGAGGCCGAACGCATTAATGCCGAGAAGCTGGCGATGGAGAAGCGCAAGGCGGAACGTAATCAATTTGTCGAGGACTTCCGCGCCAAGATCGGCGGAATCATCGAGCAGGTGCTGAATTCCTCGGGAAAATTCGAACAGGATGCGCAGCAGCTTTCCGTTACGGCGCACTCGACGGCGGAGATGTCGGGCCAGTCGGCCAATGTCTCCAGGCAAGCCTCCGAACATGTCCGCACCGCGGCGGCCGCTTCGAACGAATTGTCGCAGTCGATCGTTGAAATCAGCCGCCGGGTTCAGGAGTCGAACGGTGTCGCGGCCGAGGCGGTCAAGCAAGCCAACGCCACCGACCAGCGGATGGCGGAATTGTCGGCGGCGGGCGACCGGATCGGCGACGTGGTGAAGCTGATCACGTCGATTGCGGAACAGACCAATCTGCTTGCCCTCAACGCGACCATCGAGGCCGCACGGGCCGGCGATGCCGGCCGTGGATTTGCTGTCGTGGCGCAGGAGGTCAAGACCCTGGCTGGCCAGACCGCGAAAGCCACCGACGAGATCAGCTCGCACATTGTCAACATGCAGCGCGCCACCGGAGAATCCGTCAGCGCGAACAAGGCGATCGGGCTGACGATCGAGCGCATCAGCGAGATCACCACGTCGATTTCCTCCGCGGTCGAGCAGCAGGGCGCGGCGACCCAAAGCATCGCCAAAGGCGTCGAGGCCGCCGCCAGCGGCACCCTCGATGTTGCCGACAACATCGAGCGCGTCGCCAAGGGAGCCGGCGAAACCGGCACGACGTCAGGTCATATGCTGAAGTCCGCGCAGGCGCTGTCCGAGGTGAGCATTCACCTCAAGGACGAAGTCGAGAAGTTCCTGGATAGCGTTCGCGCGGCGTGATGTGAGGCGCGCCTCATGTCCGGTTGGCTCAACTGAAGTAGACAGGTCAGCGCGTTGTTCCGGCGTAGCTTGCGTCCCTCGCATTATTTCTCCGCGCGGGTCGCGGCGAGAATCGGCGCCCAGCGCGCCATTTCGGACCGGACAAAACGGTCGAATGCCGCCGGGTTGCGCTCGGACTTGGCGGGGATCGAGCCGCCGAGCTTGGCCAGGGTCTCGCGAACGGCCGGTTCATCAAGTGCTCTGTCGAGGGCATCGGCGAGCTTGGTGATCACCTCGGGCGGAACGCCCTTGGGCGCAAACAGCCCGGCCCAGACGCTCATTTCATAGTTGATGCCTGCCTCCTTCGCGGTCGGCACATTCGGCAATGTCGCCAGCCGCTCGCCGGCGGAAACGGCGTAGGCCTTGACCGAGCCTGCCAGAACCTGGTCCGCCACGCTGACCGACTGCTCGCACATGAAGTCGACATGGCCTCCCACCAGATCGTTCAACGCCGGACCGGAGCCACGATAGGCCACCAGCGTGGGCTTGGCGCTGATCTCCGCGGTAAACAAAAGGCACGCCATGTGCGAGGAAGCGCCGATGCCGCCATGGGCCTCTTTCAATTCATCGCCGCGTTGCCGGAGCACGGCAATGAATTCCTTCAGGTCCTGTGCCGGGAAATCCTTGCGCGCGATCACGACCGCCGGCGAATGGGCGGTGATGCCGATCGGCGCGAAGTCCACGACGGGATCGTATTTGACGTTCGGCGTCAGCACCGGCGCCGCCACATGCGAACCCATCGCCGCCGCAAGCAGGGTGTAGCCGTCGGGTGTGGCGGCGGCGGCGCGCGCGCTGCCAATGGTGCCGCCGGCGCCGCCGACATTCTCGATAATGAAGGATTGCCCAAGCGTCCTGGACATCTCGTTGGTGACGATGCGCGCCACCACATCGCTGGCGCCTCCCGGCGGGAACGGCACGATCACGGTGATCGGCCTCGACGGGTAGTCCTGCGCGCGCCCCGGCACGGCGTCGGCAACCAATGCCAGCGCGATGACGATCGCCGGCCAGACGCTAACTTTCGGCCTCATGACGCACTCCTGTCCGTGCCGCCGCGCGGTCATAAGTTTCCGTCGCTGTCCAATATCTCGGCAACCTCGACCCGGCGTCCCTCCCGCGCCGACAGAATGCCGGCGCGCACCACTGCGAGCGATTTCGTCGCGTACTCACCGCCGACTTCGTGCTGGCCCTGCCCGCGCGCCGCGGCGGCAAACTCCTCCAGCTCCTCGACCAGGGTGTCGTTCCTGGCGCATCGCACCGCCGTAGGCTCTTTGTGGCCGCGCTTGAGCAGGCGGAGCCCATTGTGCAAATCGTAGTAGGCGGTGGCGTCCCTGCCGTAGATGTTCATCAGATAGTATTCGGACGCCGAGGCGTAGCTCGCGTTCAGGGTGGAGAGCGCGCCGTTGTCGTGCTCCACGATAAGGCTCGCGACATCCGGATTGTCGCCGGGCAGCACCAGCTGCGCCAATTGTCCGCGCACCGCGCGGATCGGCCCGATCAGATATTCCAGAACGTCGATGTAGTGGATGCCGATCTGCAGCATCACGCCGCCGGGCATGGCGGCGGCCTGGTAGCGCCACGAGGTGAGATCGATCTTGCCGAGGCGGTCGCGGCTGATATTGGCCTCGGCGTTGACGAGCTTGCCGAACACGCCGTCATCGATCTGCTGCCTGATCCAGCGGAACTGGCTCTCGCGCCGTCGCTGATAGCCAAGCGCCAGCACCACGCCGGCCTTGCGGCAGGCCTCGGTGATGGCGCGGCCGTCCGAGACGGTGTTGGCGATCGGCTTATCGAGGAAGATGTGTTTGCCCGCGGCAGCGGCGGCGCTGGTGGTCGCCAGATGCACATCGTTCGGCGTGGTGTTGATGATCGCCTCGATCTCCGGATCGGCCAGCATCGCCTCGTAGCTCGCGGCCGGCCGGCAGCGATATTTTGTCGCGAAGTTTTTGCGTTTTTCCTCGGAGCGGGTGTAGCAGCTCAAAATCTCGAGCTTGCCCGAGCGCTGGATCGCATCGGCCAGAACATCGGACCACCATCCCATCCCGATGCAGGCCACGCGCAGCGGACCAGTACTCACGACGTTCGCCCTCCCACTTTCGCTCTCCCTTGGGCCGAGATCGCAGTTGGTGGTCTCGTCCCGGAGAATTATGACTTGCGGAACGCTCCGGGGAAACAATGAAAAACTTATTGCCGCTTTCCGTCACAACGAAGGCGGGAATTCTGATTGCGTCTGGCGCAAACGCGGCCTGTCCGAGGAATTGCACCGAGGTAGCGAAAAAGTGCGTGAGAGCCGCGTGCTTTGCGGACAAGGGCAACTGGTTGAAGAGCTGACGCCTTCACATCCCGAGCGGCCGTACTTTTACCAACCTCTGCAGAAGGTAACCATCAGCAGGTTG
>WNFO01023599.1_pt1 | contig 10238 bp, 9 predicted proteins | sample 5400251 | NCBI WGS metagenome assembly WNFO01 (sample SAMN13153354, study PRJNA577476) | soil metagenome | isolation source: 100 cm saprolite under Madrone tree | place: USA:California | collected 2016-06-14
GTGAACTTCTCGAACCGGCGCGGTGGCGGCATGTTGCGCGCGCTCCCGGGGATCATATCGAGGCTACGCAGCACGTTCTCCACGCCGCCCAGCATGCGTGTGGCAATCTCGGCGTCATACTGTCCGGCGCCGCCATCCTCGGCCAGCATGGCGGGAATTCCCATGGCCGCGGCGCTGGCATAAGCCAGGCCTTCGATCGGCGCATCGGCGGCGCGATGAAGCAGGAGGGCGGGGGAGCCAAAGGCCTCTGCCATTGCCCGGCTCTTGGCGTCCAGTTTCGGATCGCCCGTTTCGTAGTAGATGTTGAAGGGAACCAGGGCCTCCGGCACATCGCCGCCATGCAGGTCGATGTAGGCATCGGCATGGCGCATGGCTTTCTCGGTCAGGTGATAGGCCAGGCGTTCGGTGAAACTGCCTTTGGCCTTGCCGGGAAAGACGCGGTTCAGGTTTAGATTGTCGACGGGGGAGACATAGGCCGTGCGCTCCCAGAACGCCGCCGGGCTCATGACCGGCAGGCAGAGGACCTGCCCGCGCAGGGTTTTGGGATCGAGAGAGGCGCCCAGCCGTATGACCGCATCGATGGAGGGATATTCCGAGCCATGGATGCCCGAGGTGACAAGCAGGGAAGGGCCGGGCGCTCCGCCATTCACCGCCACATAGGGCCATTGCCAGCCGGCCAGCACCGGGTCGCCCCAGGCCACATACCCCTGCCCTTTGCTGCCCGACGCCGGTGCGGCGACCAGATCGAACTTCCATTTGTTCATCGACATCCCCGGGATTTCCGCAAATTGCTCCGAGAATGTCCAGCGCATTTGCGCGGCAATCATAGAGAATTGCGGTCGCCGCCGCCATCGTCTTACGGAGGCTAAGAAACCCGACGGCGTGGTGCCGCCGGGCCTTGCAGCGATTAGCAGCGGCGCTTCACGTCGGACAAAGTCCGATCGAGGGCCTTCCTGGTCAGAACCATGAACTCGTCGATGTCGGCCATCAGCCAGGATAGCGGGGGCGAGATCAACATGGTGTCGCGGGTCGCCCGCATGACCAGGCCGATATCGAAGCAATGGTCGCGGCAGATCGTTCCAACATCGCCCAGGGGCTCGAAGGTCTTGCGGGTCTGCTTGTCCTTGACCAGTTCGATGGCCCCCATGAAGCCACACAACCGCGTCTCCCCCACCAGGGGATGATCGTTCAACTCGGCGAGCCGCTTCGCCAGATAAGGGCCCGTATCGTTGTGCACGCGCTCGACGATCTTCTCTTCCTTCAGAATGCGGATATTCTCCAGCGCCACGGCGCAGGAGACCGGATGGCCGGAATACGTGTAGCCATGGCTGAAATCGCCGCTGTCGATCAGGACTTCAGCGACACGGTCGCCGATCATGACGGCGGAAAGCGGCACGTAGCCGGAGGTGATTCCCTTGGCCAAGGTCATGAAATCGGCCTTGATGCCGTACATCTCACTAGCGAACCAATGGCCGGTGCGCCCGAAGCCGCAAATCACCTCATCGGCGATCAGGAGCAGGTCGTATTTCCGGCAAATGCGCTGGATCTCGGGCCAATAACCATCCGGCGGAATGATAACGCCGCCCGCGCCCTGGATCGGCTCGCCGATGAAGGCGGCACAATGCTCGGGGCCCAGCTCTTCGATCTTTTCCTCCAGCGCGCGGGCTGCCTTCAGGCCGAACTCCGTCGGCGTCATGTCGCCGCCCTGAGCGTACCAATAAGGCTGCGCGATATGGGCGAATCCCGGCAAGGGCAGGTCCGCATTGGCATGCATGTAGCTCATGCCGCCCAGGCTGGCCGCTACCATGGTGCTGCCGTGATAGCCGTTGAGGCGGCTGATGATGGTCTTCTTCGCCGGCTTGCCCACCAGATTCCAGTATTGGCGAACCATGCGCGCGATGGTGTCGTTGGCATCGGAGCCGGAGACGCCATAGAACACATGGGACATCTTGTTGGGCGCGATGTCCGACAGCACGCGCGACAGTTCCGCCGCCGGCGGCGTCGAGGTCTTGAAGAAGGTGTTGTAGTAGGGAAGCTGGAGCATCTGGTCGTAGGCGGCCTTGGCCAGTTCCTTGCGGCCATAGCCGACGTTCACGCACCAGAGGCCGGCGAAGGCGTCGAGAAGCTTGCGGCCCTCGGAATCGAAGAGATGCGAGCCCTCCGCCCGGGTGATGATGCGGGGGCCGATCCTGTGCAGGTCGGCGTGGTCGGTGAACGGATGCAAATGATGGGCGGAATCGGCGGCTTGCCAATCGGCCGTGGTGTTGCGAAGCGGAAGAACGGTCATGTCGATCAATCCCTGTTGGAAAATGCCGGAAGATCAGCGAGCTAGATCGTTTCGCGGACAGGGCAGATCAGGGATTGAAGCCGATCCGGGCGCAGAGGATCAGCAATTCGCGTTGCCGCGAAATGGCCGTGACCTCTCGGCCTAGAAGGATTGAGATGGCTGGGTGCCGGATCATGCCAAAACTATAGCACGAGGCGGGCGTGCAAGGGAAAACCGCCGGCCGCCCCTCTTCGATCATGCTAGCCTTGTCCGGCCCACGCAGCCGATGGTTCTTCATGGTCTGTTGGAAGCGATCCGCCCCCGCCACCTGCTGGAGGTTGACCCGATGCTGTCGTTGACCGTTGCGCCCCGCGCCGTCTTCACGACGTTCATGAACGTGCCGCTTACCACTGACCTCGATGTGCTCGATGCGCATTTTGCCGTGATCGGCATGCCATATGGCGATCCGTATTCCATCGACGAAGTGACCAACGACCAGACCAATGCGCCGACGGCCGTTCGGCGCGCCACGCAGCGCCTTAGTTCGTTCGATCACTGGGATTTCGATGTCGGCGGTACGATCTTCGACGGCAAGGCGGTCAAGGTCGTCGACGTCGGCGACGTGCCGGGAGAGGCGGGCGATCTCAAGGGCCATTATCGCCGAGCCGAAGCCGCGATCCGCAAGATCCTCGCCGCCGGCGCCATACCCATCACCATCGGCGGCGACCATGGCGTGCCCATTCCGATCTTCCGGGCATTCTCCGACCATGGTCCAACCACTCTGATTCACTATGACGCTCATCTCGACTGGCGCGACCATGTGAACGGCGCGCGCGAGGGTTATTCGAGTCCGATCCGCCGCGCCGGCGAAATGCCGCATATCAAGGATATCTTCCAGATTGGATTGCGCGGGCAAGGCAGCGCTCGGCCGGAGGAGGTCGCCGCGGCGCTACGCCGTGGCGCCCATCTCATCACGGCCAGCGATTTGCATCGTGCCGGTGTCGAGGGGATCCTACAGCGTATTCCGGCTGGAGGACGCTATTACCTCAGCATCGATGCCGACGGGCTGGACCCGTCTGTCGTTCCGGCCGTGGGCGCGCCACAGCCAGGCGGCATCACCTACCTCCAGGCCATTGACCTGATCAAAGGCCTCGCTGGCAAGGGTCGTCTCATGGGAATGGATTTTGTCGAACTGATGCCGATGCGTGACGTCAACGAGATCAGCAGCCTGACCTGCGCCCACATCATCTTGAACTTCATCGCCGCGGCGGTGCGGGCCGGTCATGCCGGCTGAGGAACCGGAGCGTCCTCAGACGTTGAGCAGCAGGTGTTCGCGCTCCCAGGAGCTGATGACGCCCTGATAGGCGTCGAGTTCGGACTGTTTCACCAGCACCATGGCCCGGATGAACTGCTCGCCCAGGATCGGGCGCATCTTCTTGCAACTCGAAAATCGGTGCAGCCCGTCATAGAGCGTGCGAGGTAATGTGTGGGCCAGGCGATAGGCGCTTCCCTGGATCTGCTTGGTCGGCTTTATGCGTTCCAGCATCCCGAGATAGCCGCAGGCGAGCGAGGCGGCAATCGCGAGATACGGGTTGGCGTCGGCGCCGGCCAGGCGGTTCTCGATGCGCCGCGCCGGCCCTTCGGAAACCGGCACGCGCAGGCCCACGGAACGATTGTCGACGCCCCATTGCACGTTGATCGGCGCGTCGGAATAGGGGCGCAGCCGCCGGAAGGAATTCACATTGGGCGCCAGCATGGGCATGACTTGCGGCAGGAAGCGCTGGAGCCCCGCCACATGGGAGCGGAAGAGGGCGGTGTCGCGCCCCAGCGTGTCGGCGAACAGATTTCGCTTGGTCTCGATGTCGATGACCGATTGATGGATATGCATGGAGCTGCCCGGCTGATTGGCCAGCGGCTTGGCCATGAATGTGGCGTAGATATTGTGGCGCATGGCGGCTTGGCGGACCGTGCGCTTGAACAGGAAGGACTGGTCGGCCAGTCGCATGGCCTCGCCATGATTGAAGTTGATTTCCATCTGCGCCGCGCCGGCCTCGTGCGTCAGGGTATCGATGTCGATGTCCTGGGCCTCGCAGTAATCGTAGACATCCTCGAAGATCGGATCGAATTCGTTGGTGGCGTCGATGCCATAGGATTGCCGGCCAGTTTCGGTGCGGCCTGAGCGGCCGACCGGGGGCAGCAGCGGCAAATCGGGATCGGTATTCACCTGGACCAGGAAGAATTCCAACTCCGGGGCGACGATGGGCATCCAGCCACGCTCTTCATAGAGCGACAACACGCGGCGCAGCACCTGGCGGGCGGACATCTCCACCGGCGTACCGTCGGCGTTATAGGCATCGCAGATGACTTGCGCCGTCGGCTCCTGATACCAGGGCACGATGCGGATCGTCTCGGCGTCCGGCTTCAGATAGATATCCGGATCCTGGTCGCTGGCGATGTCGTCGTAATTTTCGTTCTCGGAGTATTCGCCCGTCACCGTCTGGATGAAAATGCTCTCGGGCAGGCGCAAACTCTCGTCGCGCGCGCTCTTGATGAATTTGGCCGCAGGCAGGATTTTACCCCGGGCGATGCCGTTGATATCGGGCACGAGGCATTCGACTTCGTCGATCTTGCGCTCGGTCAGCCATTCTGCGAGGTCGGTCATGACACCATTGTCCGGGGAATGGCTAGGGCTACCATGCCGCTTCAAAGCTTGGCAAGCTGCGCCCACCGCAGAAGTTCAGGAAAGACGAAAAATCAGATAGTTACGGCGCGATCCTAAAATTTAATCGCGGCAGCTCGTCGCTAGAGGCGGACACGGGCAATGGCCTTCGCCATCGCCCGTCGCGCCGTCGCGGCCGTGATGGCGCGGGACGTCAGCTAATGATCTCTTCCACGTGTGTGTATTTCAGCTTCAGCGCGTCGGCGACTGCCTTGTAGACGACCTTGCCGTCGTGGATGTTAAGGCCGTTGCGCAGATGTACATCGTCGCTGCAAGCCTTGCGCCAACCCTTATCGGCGAGAGCAATGGCGAAGGGCAACGTGGCGTTGTTGAGGGCGAAGGTGGATGTGCGCGCCACCCCTCCCGGCATATTTGCCACGCAATAGTGAATGACGCCGTCGACCACATATGTCGGATCGTCGTGGGTAGTGGCATGGCTGGTCTCGAAGCACCCACCCTGGTCGATGGCAATATCCACCAGCACCGAACCGGGCCGCATGCGTTTGACCATCGCGCGGGTGACAAGCTTGGGCGCCGCGGCGCCGGGAACCAACACCGCGCCGATGACGAGATCGGCGTTGAGGACATGCTGCTCGATGGCGTCGACGGTGGAAAAGACGGTGGTCAGCTGGGCGCCGAAGACTTCATCCAGCTCGCGCAGCCGGTCGATGGAACGGTCGATGACCGTGACTTTCGCCTCCATGCCGATGGCCATGCGCGCGGCGTGAGTCCCCGATACGCCGCCACCGATGACGACGACGCGCGCCGGGGCCACGCCGGGCACGCCGCCCAGCAACATGCTCATAGGCAATCGCCGTACAGCCCGACTTGATCAGGCCCTGGGTCTGCTCGGGGTCCGGCGCCAGATGGAGATAGGTGAACAGCAGCTGGCCCTTGCGCAGCATCTTGCACTCGCGGGCTTGCGGCTCCTTCACCTTCACGATCATGTCCGCCTTGGCGAAGACCTCGGCTGCGTCCTTGGCGATGCCGGCCCCGGCTGCCTTATAGGCCTTGTCGTCGAAGCCGATGCCGCCGCCCGCGTTGGTCTCGACCAACACCTTATGGCCGTGAAGGATCAGCTCGCGTACGCTGGCCGGCACCAGGCCGACACGATACTCTTGGGTCTTTGTTTCCTTAGGCACGCCGATCAGCATGATGGTCTCCCAGAGTGGATAATCACCGGCCCGCCAGCTGGGCGGGTCGGGCTTGGCAATTCAGCGGTGTGGCCGTTCAGTCGACCGTTGCGAGCACGTCGCGAAGCGTGCCGACCATTTCGTCGATATGCTTTTTCTCGGCGATCAAGGGCGGCGATAGGGCGATGATGTCGCCGGTCGTGCGGATCAGCAGGTTCTTGTCATAGCTCTTGAGGAAGGCTTCGAAGGCACGGGCCGTCGGCTTGCCTGGCCGCGTTTCCAGCTCGATACCCGCCAGCAGACCCAGATTGCGCAGATCGATGACATTGCGCACGCCCTTCAGCGAATGAATGGCATCCTCCCAATAGGCCGATAGGCCCGCGGCGCGCTCGAACAGGCCTTCTTCCTTATAGATGTCCAAGGTGGCGAGCCCGGCGGCGCAGGCGACCGGGTGGCCGGAATAGGTATAGCCGTGGAACAGTTCGATGGTGTCCGCCGGCGCGTTCATGAAGGCGTCATAGATGCCCTTACGGGCAAAGACTGCGCCCATGGGAATGGTCCCGTTGGTGATGCCTTTGGCGGTGGTGATCAGATCGGGCACCACGCCGAAATATTCAGTGGCGAAGCTGGCGCCCAGCCGGCCGAAGCCGGTGATGACCTCGTCGAAGATCAGCAGGATACCGTGCTTGGTGCAAATCTCGCGCAAGCGCTGCAGGTAACCCTTGGGCGGCAGCAGCACGCCCGTCGAACACGCCACCGGCTCGACGATCACGGCGGCGATGTTGGAGGCATCGTGCAGTGTGACCAGCCGCTCGAGTTCGCTGGCCAGCTCCACCCCATGGGTCGGCTGACCGCGGCTGAAAGCGTTCTTGGAAAGATCGTGGGTATGGGGCAAGTGATCGACGCCGTTCAGCAAGCTGCCGAAGACCTTGCGGTTGGACACGATGCCGCCTACCGAGATTCCGCCGAAGCCCACGCCGTGATAGCCGCGCTCCCGCCCGATCAGGCGCTGGCGCGTGCCCTCGCCCCGGGCCCGATGATAGGCGATGGCCATCTTGAGCGCCGTATCGACCGCCTCGGAGCCGGAATTGGTGAAGAACACATGGTCGAAATCGGCGCCCAGAAGGTTGGTCAGCCGGGCGGCGAATTCGAAGACGGCCGGATGACCCATCTGGAAGGCAGGCGCGTAATCGAGCCGCCCCACTTGGTCGCGCACCGCTTCGATAATCTTCTCGCGGCCGTGGCCGGCGTTGACGCACCAGAGGCCGGCCGTTCCGTCCAGAACCTTGCGTCCGTCGACGCTGGTGTAGTGCATGTCCTTGGCGCCGACGAAAAGACGCGGTTTGGATTTGAACTGGCGGTTGGCGGTGAAGGGCATCCAGAAGGCTTCGAGATTGTTGGGGGTGCTCTCGAAAGCGGTCGTTTTGGTCATGTCGGCAGGCTCCCATGAAGATTTGGCCGGACGCTAGCATGGTTGAGAAAGTAAGCAAAGCTGAGGGCCCGGCGGCGGCGGCGAGGCCGAAATATTCATGTCCACTGGCACCGTTGCGTCCTTCGAAGCCCGCTTGCGGCGCATAGCAGATGCAACGCCGTTGCTCTTGCCGGGCGCGGGCGGCAATGGCCCACTGCCGCTCGGTCAATATGGGAGGGACCATGCTGACGCTCTACGGCAATCTCGAATCCGGAAACGTCTATAAGGTACGCCTGATCATGGCGCTGACCGGCGTCGCCCATCGCCGGGTCGAGGTCAATCAGGTCCAGGGCGACCCAAAGACGCCCGCCTATCGCGCGATGGCGCCCATCGGCAAAGTGCCGGCGGTGAAATTCGAGGACGGCCGCGTCATGGCCGAGTCCGGCGCGCTGCTTTACTGGTTCGCGCGCGGCACAAGTTATTTCCCGGAGGATCCTTGGGCCCAGGCCCAGGCCCTCCAATGGATGTTCTTCGAACAATATTCCCATGAACCGGCCATCGCGGTGAATCGATACCTGATGCACTACGCCCCGCCGGGCGATCCGCGCCGCGCGCAACTCGCCGCCAATGCCGAGAGGGGAGACTTCGCCCTCTCGGTGATGGAGCGGCATCTGACGGTCAACGATTGGTTCGCCCCCTCGGGCTATTCCATCGCCGACATGGCCCTTTACGCCTATACCCATGTGGCCGGCGAGGGGGGCTTCGACCTCGCCACTTACCCGAAGATTCGGGCTTGGATTTCTCGGGTCGCGTCCCGACCGGGTCATATCGAGATGATGCAGGAGACCAGCGCCGAATCGGTGCAGCGATTCAGCGCGTAAGGATCCGACCAGCCTATTCGCCCTCGGTTGCGCCCAGCCATTCCTGAAGGCTGACATAGCCGTCGCCGTTGGTATCCGAGGTCTTCAGAAGGAAGCGATAAAAGATGGTCAGTTCCTCAGGCGTGACGAAACCGTCGTGGTCGGTGTCCATCGCGATGAAGCGCCGGCGATAACGGTCGATTTGATCGGGCTGGTTCTGCGGGATGCCGGTGATGAATTCGCCCAAGGAAAGCTTACCGTCGCCGCTCTTGTCGGCTTGCCTCATCAGTGTCAATTCGTAGCTGACCACTTCCTCGAACGTCAGATAGCCGTCCCCATTCCGGTCGTGGATTTCGAACCAATGGGTGGCGCTTTTTGTCGCCGGCGCCTGTGCCAGTGCCGCTGGCATGGAGCCGAGGGCTAGTCCGAGCGCGATCAGGAGCGGCAGGGTCGTTCGCATGGAAATCTCCGCCGTTGGGGGGCGGACGTCAGCGCGCGGCCTTCCCGCGCACCAACTCGTAGAGGGCGACGGCGGCGGCATTGGAGACATTGAGCTGGCCGATGGGCCCGGCCGTAGGCAGCCGCAGCAGTTGGTCGCAATGTTCGCGGGTGAGACGGCGCAGGCCCGTTCCCTCGGCACCTAGGATCAAGGCGATTCTCCCCGAAGGCTTGGCTTCGGCCAGGGTCATCTCGCCCTCGGCGGCGAGGCCCAGGCACCAGAACCCGGCCCGCTTCAATCCCTCGATGGCGCGGGCAAGATTGACTACCCGGACCATGGCCAAATGGTCGAGAGCGCCCGAGGCGGCCTTGGCCAGGACACCCGATTCGGGGGCGGCGTGACGTTCGGTCAGCACCAGCCCTACCGCCCCGAAGGCCGAAGCGGAGCGAAGAATGGCGCCCACGTTCTGGGGATCGGTCACCTGATCCAACACGATGAGATGGGCCGGGGCATCCGCCGATATGTCGTCGAGCAATTCGCCCAGATCCACCATGGGCAAAGGATCGACCAGGGCGGCCAAGCCCTGATGTACCGCCCCCGGCGGCAATAGGGCGCTTAAATCCACCCCTTCGATCCGCTCAAAAGGTGGGGTCGCGGGCAGGGTGGAGGGTGAAAGTTCGGCGGCGACGTGACTCGTTGCCAGAAGGCGGCGAACCCGCCGCTTGGGGTTGCCAAGGGCTGCGGTTACTGGATGGTGACCGTAAATCCAAAAGGAACCGCCAACAGCGCCTGCCGAGGCGGTATGGCCGGACCTGTTGGGGTGCTTTTTATGGAAAGGCTTGCGCCGTGACATGATCGTCCTTAATATGCTCACGACATTGGTGTTTAAGGCAAGCACCCTCCGGCGTTGACTCTCTACCTGGGGTCAGCGCGAGAAGGAGTGTTCGCTTGTGTTTGGGCGTTGACAGGCAACGAAAAATCCAGATAGTTCGCGCGATTCGCCGGGCCTCGTTGGTTGCGGTTCCGGAGGGGTGCCCGAGTGGTTAAAGGGGACGGGCTGTAAACCCGTTGGCTTCGGCCTACGTAGGTTCGAACCCTACCCCCTCCACCAGCAGCGGCAGGTGGCTGGCGTCGGCGGATGAGAGGCATGCGGGTGTAGCTCAGTGGTAGAGCTCCAGCCTTCCAAGCTGGCTATGCGGGTTCGATTCCCGTCACCCGCTCCAGGCTGAGCGGCGACGGGTGCGGCATTCGAGAGTTTAGGAAACGGGATCATGGCGAAGGCGAAATTTGAGCGTAACAAGCCGCATTGCAACGTTGGGACGATCGGGCATGTTGATCATGGCAAGACGTCGCTGACGGCGGCGATCACGAAGGTATTGGCCGAGACGGGCGGTGCCACGTTCATGGCCT
>WNFO01013726.1_pt1 | contig 10236 bp, 9 predicted proteins | sample 5400251 | NCBI WGS metagenome assembly WNFO01 (sample SAMN13153354, study PRJNA577476) | soil metagenome | isolation source: 100 cm saprolite under Madrone tree | place: USA:California | collected 2016-06-14
CCGAGCGGGTGCCGGCCGACGGTTCAGTGGCGCCCGGCGGCTATTTTTCGTACACTTTGACGCCCTTTTTTGCACAGGTGCCTTCCCTTGCCCGTATCCCTCTCAAAGCGCGTACAAAAGGTCAAACCATCGCCGACCCTGGCGGTCACCGCCCGAGCAGCCAAGCTCAAAGCGGAAGGCAAGGACATCATCGGCCTGGGAGCCGGCGAGCCGGATTTCGATACGCCCCTTCATATCGCAGATGCGGGCGTCGACGCAATTCGCAAGGGGCTGACGCGCTATACGGCGGTCGACGGGACCGCAGAGCTCAAGGATGCCATCATCGCCAAGTTCAAGCGGGACAACGAACTGACGTATGAACGCAGCCAGATCCTCGTCTCGTCAGGGGCCAAGCAGACCTGTTTCAACCTCTGCGCCGCCCTGCTCGATCCGGGCGACGAGTGCGTGATTCCCGCGCCCTACTGGGTGTCGTATCCGGACATGGTGATACTCGCGGACGGCGTCCCCGTGTGCGTCTACGGAGGCGCCGACCAGGGCTACAAAATCACGCCGGCCCAATTGGCCGCGGCCATCACGCCGCGCACCAAGATGCTGTTTCTCAACAGCCCGAGCAATCCGACGGGGGCCGCATATACTCGCGCGGAGCTCAAGGCCTTGGGCGCGGTACTCGACCGTCATCCGCAGATCATCATCGCGTCGGATGAGATGTACGAGCACATCTATTGGGCGCCCGAACCCTTCAGCAGCTTCGCGCAGGCGAATCCGCAGCTCTACGATCGCACCGTCACCATCAACGGAGTCTCGAAAGCTTATGCGATGACCGGCTGGCGCATCGGCTATTGCGGCGGCCCCAAAGAGCTCGTCGCTGCGATGAGCACGATCCAAGGCCAATCGACCTCGAATGCCTCGAGCATCTCACAGCGGGCAGCCACGGTTGGTCTCAACAGCGACCAGGCCTGCGTGTCGGATATGAACAAGGCGTTCAAGGAGCGGCACGATTTCGTCGTGGCCGGCCTCAACGCCATTCCCGGAATTTCCTGTCGCGCGGGTGCCGGCACTTTCTATGCGTTTGCCGACGTGACGGGCGCCATGCATGCGCTCGGCATCAAGGACGACAACGCCTTCGCCGAATATCTGCTGATCGAAGCCGGTGTTGCCGTCGTCCCCGGTTCCGGATTCGGGGCGCCCGGACACATGCGGATTTCCTTCGCCTGCAGCATGCAGATGCTCGAAGATGCACTGCGGCGCATCGCGCGCGCCCTGTCGCAGCCACTGGCAAAGCGCGCCTGAAATCGCGCTTCGCCGACGTTTCCGCGGAAACATACCTTACGGTCGTTTATGAAGTTCATTCCGTAAGCATATGAAATACGTCAACTTAGGATCAACGGGTCTACGGGTATCCAAGATCTGCCTGGGTTGCATGACCTTCGGAATACCCGACCGGGGTGACCACCCGTGGACCCTGCCCGAGGATGAAAGTCGTTCCATCATCAAGCAGGCTGTCGAGGCCGGCATTAATTTCTTCGACACGGCGAACGCCTATTCTGATGGCACCTCGGAGGAAATCGTAGGCCGTGCCTTGACCGACTTCGCGCGCCGCGAGGAGGTCGTAATTGCGACTAAAGTGTTCTTCCCGATGACCAAGGCCCCTAACAGCGGCGGGTTGTCGCGCAAGGCAATTTTCTCGGCGATCGACGCCAGCCTGCGCCGGCTCGGCACGGACTATGTCGACCTGTATCAGATTCATCGCTGGGACTACAGGACGCCGATCGAGGAGACGCTCGAGGCGCTGCACGATGTGGTAAAGGCCGGCAAGGCTCGTTATCTAGGCGCTTCGTCCATGCATGCATGGCAATTCAGCAAGGCCCTGCACCTCGCCCGCCAGAACGGCTGGATGCGCTTTGTCTCCATGCAGGACCACTACAATTTGCTCTATCGCGAGGAAGAACGCGAAATGATGCCGCTCTGCGCCGACGCGGGAATCGGCGTTCTTCCCTGGAGCCCCCTTGCACGGGGGCGCCTGACCCGTGAATGGGACGCTAAGACGCCCCGCATCGAATCGGACGAGTATGGAGGCAGGTTGTACACCTCGGCCATCGACTCCGATCGACGCATCGTCGGCGAAGTCGCCGCCATTGCGGCAGCGCGAGGCGTGCCGAAAGCCCAAGTCGCCCTCGCCTGGGTGGCGCAACATGCGGTCGTTACCGCTCCCATCGTCGGCGCCTCGAAGCCACATCACCTCGAAGATGCCGTCGCAGCGCTGTCCCTCAATTTGACGGCGAGCGAGATGAAACAACTGGAAACCCCCTATGTTCCCCGCGCCGTCGCCGGTCACTCCTGAGATAGCGACGCGTTTTCTTGACTTAGGGGCCCGGCTTCCCGACAATCCGCGCCTCTTCTGAATTCCCCGGTAGCTCAGTGGTAGAGCGACGGACTGTTAATCCGTTGGTCGGCGGTTCGAATCCGTCCCGGGGAGCCAAATATACCGCAAATACAATAACTTGGGCCGCAGCGCCTTTTCACCTGTTTCCATTCCGTGCAGACTCAGTGCAGTGACTTACTCGCAGCAACGCACGCCGCCGGAGTCTTCAATGGCATCCATACAGCGCGTTGTCTCCCCGTTCACGAAGTCCGTTTCGTACCGCGCGCAGGTGCGAGTTAAAGGGCGGCCCACCCAAAGCCAGACATTCCCGAATCTCAAAGAGGCGAAGGCATGGGGCGCCTCCGTCGAGTCCGCGATCCGCGAGAATCGAAACCACCCACATCTAGCCGGCGGCAAGATCTCGTTTGGGGAGTTGGTTTGCCGGTACCGCGAGACGGTCATGAAAGATGCTGCAGCGTCCCGTAAGGCCGTCCGCGGATACCACCTCACGTGGTGGGACAGCTACTTCGCCGGCTGCACGCTTGCAGAAATCACGCCGGAGCGTGTAGCCGAAGCCCGCGATGCTTTGGCCGCCGAGAAATTCACCCGAGGTAAGCCGCAGAAGAAAGATGGCGTTGAGATCGCGCCGACCGAGTACGCGCGTGCTGGTGCGACCGTCAACCGCTACCTGGCCACCTTGAGCCACATGTTCACGCTGGCACTCAAAGAATGGCGGCTAGTGGCAGCCAACCCGGTCCGCGACATTACGAAGAAAAAGGAACGTCGCGGCCGTGTTCGGTTCCTGTCGGATTCGGAGCGCAACGCCCTCCTCGCCGCCTGTGCCCGGTCCGATTGGCCGGCGCTGCTCACGTTGGTGCTGCTGGCGATATCCACCGGCGCCCGGCGCGGCGAACTCATCAATTTGCAATGGGACGACGTGGACCTGCGCGTCCGGGATGCTTCCGTCGATCCCAAGACCGGCGAAAAGCGCTCCGCCATGGGTCACGCCATTGTTCGCGAGACCAAGAACGGCGAGACCCGAGTGCTGCCGCTGGTCGGCAAAGGTCTGGAGGCGCTGCGGGCACTCGAGCCGCGGGGCAGCGCAAAAAGTCCGTGGGTGTTCGCTCAGCCCTCCGGATTCCCCGGCCCCTACGAGAACTTCGACGGTGTGTGGTACGCCGCGCTCAAGGACGCCGGCATCGAGGACTTTCGGTTTCACGATCTGCGCCATACCACTGCGTCGTACCTCGCGGCCCAGGGCGCCAGCCTCCTCGAGATCGCCGATACGCTGGGCCACAAGACGTTGTCCATGGTGAAACGCTATTCGCACCTGGCGCAAAGTCACAAAGTTAGCGCGATCGAGAAGATGGCGACGGAACGCGGATTGTAATTCGGTTTGTTCAGACTGACCGCGTGCCGGGGAGATGGACGGGTGTGACGAGGCTCCGGCGCGCGGTGCTTTCGTGCTGGATCTGAAAGGTAGGTGACTGAGTGCAAAAAGACAGGCCGTGATGCCCGCCGCGTCGGCGCTCACCTGGCCGGCCTACAGGGCAATTCAAAACCTGCCCGGCAGCAGACTTTCGCCTGGCTGGAACAGGAAGCGTGAGACACAGTGTTGCCGGGAGATAATATCGCGATGCGCGCGCAATTCACTTGTCCTTATCCTCGTGCTTGTTGCCATGGCCCTTGTCGTGACCTCGACCATGCCCATGACCACCGCCGTGATCGCCGCCCCCGCGCTGGTAACGCGGCACGTATTCGTTGTTGTACCAGTCGTCTCGCACAAAGTAGACCGGCCGGCCGCAGGCGTTGTACCTCGCGCAATGCTTACTCCAGTGTTTCTCGTGCCCCGGCGGCACGTGCAGGTAGATCGGCGGGGCGGAAACAAACTCCGGCGACCGCTGGATCACAACGGGTTGCGGGTAAACCAACTGTGGCTGCGGGACGTTGCCAATATCGATCTGCCCGTAGAAGCCGGGTTGGCCGATGCTGATCGACACACCCACATCGGCGGCAAGCGCCGGGGTCACACAGGCGCCGAGCACAGCCGCACACAGGATTTTTCTCATACTTTGATACTCTCCTCGCCAGAGTCCGCCAGGCAATCTTCGGCGGGATCCGCTACAGGCGTTCGAATTCAGGGGGAAATTCACGGGATGTCCACTGTCACTGTCTGCTTAGCCGCGACGGTGATTGCGGATTTGACCGGGTTGAACGTAACGGCACTGTCGGCCTGATCGGGATTGTCTAGGTCGGCCTGGCATGTGAAGGCCACGGTATAGGTTCCGGGCGGTAGGAACGTGAACTGGTAGTAGTACGGCGGCTGGGAATTCGCGACGGGCACCTTGGAAGCTTGCGGCTGGTTGGTATCACTCGACGCAGCCGTGCTATCCATGTCTTCGGGCGCAGTCACTGTGCCGCTGTACAGATAAACGCCGGGTATGCATCCGTTGGGCACCAGTGTGTTATCCACTACACCCTGGATATTGCCCACCGTGGTGTTATCGACCAGTTTCTCCGTGGGCTTGAGAGTGCATACCGGGGCCTGTCCCGTCGGGCAGGTGATGGCCTTACGCAGGTCGAAGTCGATGGTGTAGTCCACCACGCCGCTGGTCGGGACGGTGAAGCCGGAGACGAGCTTAAAGCCGTTGGTGTCCGGCACCTGCAAGCCGTGCATCGTTCCGTCGGAGAGCGTCATGTAGGAATTGCTCGGATCGCCATCCGCTACGACTATCAGGCGAATCTGGCCGTACTTGCCGGCAGGAATCGGCTGGTCGAATAGCACAGCAGATGCCGTCCCGCTTTGGGTGAGCAGGTCGATGGTCTTAGGTTGAGAGAAAGTAATCGTGTACGGGTTGCCGCCATTGCCGGTAAGTTCGACACCGGTAAATTTCACCACTACCGCTTGGGCGCCATCGACAGGGGCGTCGGCCACCGCCAATTTCATCTGACCCATGTCAGCGGTGCTGCCGCCGCCGCAGGCGGCAAGGCCGAGTGCGGTTGCCGCGAGCAATCCATAAAACCCGAGTTGGCGAGTGTGCGAAGCCATGCTTGTCTCCTCATGCTTATAGTGTCTCGAAGGGAGTTATCCACCTTCGTTGATATGGAACCCGAAACCAACTCCAGTGGGGCTCCGAGGGGCAGGCCGGTCGGTGGCGACCGGCACTTCCGGGATCGAAAGCGGCGCCAAGGCCGAACGCGATCACTGCCGTATGTGAGAGTAATTGTCTCACGCAAGTCAGGATTCCACAGGCTCGAATCATGCGATGTGACGCATGGCTCAAACTGAGCTGTCGGGGATGAGAGACACCCCCGACCGCCACTGCTCGTGTTTCCACTCGGTACATTTACTCCCACAGCGATTATGACGAATCTCAGGAACTATTAGCTCGCGTGGGTCCTGCGCACCGCGGCCCGCCATTCGCTCGCTCTCGGTCACCTGTACGCACCCCTCGCCCGTCAGAATGAACGGATGCGTCTCACGGACGAACTCGCCGGACCAGTCCTCGCCGTAGTCCCACCCGGCGAACAGTAAACACAGCTTGCCCTCCCGCAATATGAAGTTCACTTCGGGGTCGATCGGAACGTCTCACTTCATGGCCGATTATTTGAAGAAGGCAAGATTCTATCGCTCGCGAACGCCATCGAAAGGCGACTCAAGGTGTGGGACCAGCGTCCGCCGATCGGGTGACCCGACGCCAGCAATCAACTCAATCGAATTTCAGCCGATCTTTACGTCGGCGGACGGGTCCGAGCGCATTGCCAGATCACGCTTGAGGATTTTACCGTTGGCGTTGCGGGGAAGCGGGATCAGACCAATCGTCAAGCGTTCCGGCACTTTGTAGTCGGCGAGATGACGCGCACTGTGTTCGAGCAGCGAGGCCGCATCAATGCGCTCATCGGCGACGGTGACAAAGGCATGAACTCGCTCCCCTAAGACGGGACACGGATATGCGACCACCGCCGCCTCGACGACACCCGGTATGGCAAGGAGAACGCTTTCGACCTCGGATGAATAGATTTTGTAGCCGCCGCGATTAATAACATCCTTCTTGCGATCCAGTAATTGCAAAAAACCCTCTTCATCGAATCGCCCAACGTCACCTGACTTCCAGAAGCCCGCCACGAATTCGGCGGCGGTCGCGCCAGGGTCATTCCAATAGCCGCGGCAGACGCCGCCGCTGCGGATCCAGATTTCCCCTGTCTCGCCCGCAGGCGCTGCGTGCCCCTTATCGTCCATAATAATGATCTCCGCCCCGGGTACGGGTACGCCGACGCAGTCGCGCTTGCGAAGCGCATCGACGGGCACCCCAATCGCTTGCGGCCCCGTGGTTTCCGTGCTGCCATACGTGTTAATGAGCTGCAGGCCGGGAAGCCTTTCTGCGAGTTTGACGATCAGCGGACCCGCCATAGGTGCACCTCCGTAACCACCGACCCGCCAGGCTGTTAAATCAAGCTGGTCGAGCTCGGGTTGGAGGAGACAGAGCGCGTACATCGCCGGGACCATCACCATGAACGTTACCCGCTCCGCAGCGATGCGTCGAAGGTAGGCCGCTGCCTTGAACTCACGGAACGAAACAATTCGGCCACCTACGACGAGCATGGGCAGCAGCCCGCTCGTGATGCCGGTGACATGGCTCATTGGCGCAGATACCGCCGCACTGTCACCCTCTCGAAGACCCGCGACGGTGACGTAGGTCAGCGCAGCACCGACAAGTCCAAGATGCGTGAGCATCGCCCCTTTGGGTTGCCCCGTGGTACCGGAGGTGTAGAGGATGATCGCCGTGTCTTCCTCATGAACTGAAGCCCGCGTAGTACGCCGCTGCGAAGATAAGAGCTGTGAATAGGAGGCGCTGCCCGGTAGGTCGCCTCGAACGGCGATCCGCGCCAACCCACTGGACAGTGCCCTATCCGGCAGTTTGTGCGAGAGATCTGCCTCGTAGAAAATGGCGCCCGCCCCGGAGTGTTGCAATATGCGGCGCAATTCTGGAGCCTGCTCGCGCACGTTAATCGGTACCGCAATGGCCCCAAGCCGCGCAACGGCGCATATCACGACAAGAAACTCCACGGAGTTGACCACGTCACTTATCGCCGGCGCGTGTGGCCAGCGCTCAGCCGCCGCCGTGAGCAGCTGATCGATACTCTCGGGTCGTTCGACGTAGCATCCGACCACACGATCGCCATAATGGGCCTCCAGCCGCGTTTTAGTGGAAGGCTCATGCCACGCCGGCATGCTGGCTTTGGTGGCGCCCGCCGTCCTCTCACGTTCACCGGTGAGTAGTCCTTTGCGACTCATCGACGCGGCCTATGCTTGGCCAGTTCAGGGGCGAAAAAGCGTACACCTAAGATCATGGAACTTCAGGATTCGGATCGCTTATGAAGGGCAAACGGGGTTGACTCATTGCCGTGCTCGAGGCCCTCACGGAGCCATAAGGATGGGACATGATAGTCGCCACCGTTCTGCAAACGGTACGGAATCGGCTTATCGCTGAACAAGTGAATAAGTCGCTGACGGAGAACGATCAACTCCTTTTCATATCGCTCTTCTGACAGTTTGTCGGCATCGTAGAGAAGGAACGAGGGTAGGACTTCGAAGCCAATATAAAAGAGAAGGCCGTGATTGACCGGATACAGGAGATCTTCAATGGGACCGTTAATTGCACGATGTGCATAATGGTCCTCGCGGCCCCCCATCGTCACCGAGAGCATGGCGCGTTTACCTTTCAAACGGCCTTCGCCATATCGATCCCCCCAGCGGGTGGTCGAATACTCACCCAAGCCGTAGCCAAACGCATGGGAATACACGCGCTCAAACCAACCCCTAAGGATCGCGGGCATTCCGAACCACCACATCGGATATTGGAAAATAACGGCATCGGCGCGCAGCAGCTTTTCCTGCTCCGCAAGGATGTCGGGAGGCACGGTTCCTTCTTGATGGCGCTCACGGGATGCGGGCAGGACGCGCAAGCGCCGATCCACCGCGTACTGATAATCCTCTCGATCGAGGACTGCTTTCCAGTTCTGCCCATACAGATCGGATACTTCGACCGCATGACCAGCCTTTTCCAATATGTCGACTGACGCACGAAGAAGAGTGCCATTCAGTGAGCGCCGTTCCGGATGCGCGAAGACAATTAATACGTTCATTTGTCAGTGTGACTCTCAGTTGCGACAGACATCCTGCACGCCATTTATCGGCACCGGCCAATCAAGTCAATCCCCAGCCCCATCGATGCTCAATTGCGTTATATAGACTAACGTGTTATGAATGCTTTCGCAAAGATCGTTGTTAAAGAGATCCCTGCTGCAGTTCCCAGAGGGAAGCTGCGCCGCAGGGCCAAACCACCATGATCGAGCGGGTGCGCACCCGCGCCCGCTTGCCTGAGCGAATCGCTGCGATGGGGGTAAATCCATGTCCTTGGTCATGCCGGAACTGAATCAAAAGGTGCTCTCCCGGCGGGATGACATCATCAGGGGGCTGCGCCGTATCGTTCCCGGCGAGGGTGTGATTTCCGCTGCGACCGAGTTGCGGCCATATGAATCTTGAAATCTGTGCCTTGGCGGGCATTGCCGCGGCTCGCCTAACCGCGCAAGGTCATTAGAAACCATGGCGAACTCGATCAATAAAGCCGGATTGGAGGTTGCCGACGTCCTGGTACGTTTCATCGAGGACCAGGCGCTCCCCGGAACCGGCATCGAACCCCGTGTTTTCTGGGCTGGAGTGGCGGACATCTACGCACGGTTCGAAGGCGAGAATCGCGCATTGCTGGCCGCGCGCGATAAAATCCAGGCACAGATTGATGCCTGGCATGAAGCGCGTTCGGGCAAACCGATCGATACACTGGAATACGAAGCCTTTCTAAGGTCAATCGGGTATCTGGTCGATGAACCTGCGCCTTTTACCACAACGTCCGACAGAGTCGATGACGAAGTGGCCCGGATCGCCGGGCCACAACTGGTCGTACCGGTAACCAACGCCCGCTTTCTACTTAATGCCGCCAATGCCCGATGGGGCAGTCTCTACGACGCGCTTTACGGCACAGACGCCATCCCCGGACACCCCACAGGCAGCGGCTATGACGCTAGCCGCGGTGCGCAGGTGATCACTTGGGTTAGGGAGTTTTTGGACAACATTGTGCCGCTTGAGGGTGCTGTCCCATGGCGCGAGATCACAGGCCTACAGATTATCGATAACAAACTCGTGCTCCGAGTCGAAGGGGACCACGATCGGTTGACGAGTTTATCGGTGCCTGATGCCAATAGGGACACGAACCTTGCCTTCCAGGCAGCCCGCGCATTGGTATTTGAGGGAGCAGCCCAACCTAACGGCTATACCGAACCCCTCCTCCACCGATTCAGACTTCAGGCGAAAACCGGGAGAAGTTCAGATGCCGCTCTATGAGATTGACGGCAGTCGCCCAACATTGCCGGAGGACGGCTCGGTGTGGGTTGCGCCATCCGCCGATATCATTGGCGATGCGCGACTGGGCGCTCGAGTGAGTGTCTGGTTCGGCGCCGTCATACGCGCCGACAACACGCCAATCGTGGTGGGAACGTGCACCAACGTCCAGGAGGGCGCAGTGTTGCACTCCGATCCTGGTGCGCCCCTCACAATCGGGGATGGCTGCACGATTGGCCACCATGCGGTGCTTCATGGCTGCACGATCGGCAACAACGTGCTGGTGGGCATCGGTGCGACGGTGCTCAACAATGCCGTCATCGGCGATGACTGCCTGATCGGTGCCGGCGCGTTGGTAACGGAAGGCAAGCGATTCCCACGCGGCAGTCTGATCACCGGCGCTCCTGCCAAAGTAGCCCGCGAGTTAACTGAGGCGGTGATTGCAGACCTTCGAGTCTCGGCGCAAGGATACGAC
>WNFO01006619.1_pt1 | contig 10235 bp, 10 predicted proteins | sample 5400251 | NCBI WGS metagenome assembly WNFO01 (sample SAMN13153354, study PRJNA577476) | soil metagenome | isolation source: 100 cm saprolite under Madrone tree | place: USA:California | collected 2016-06-14
ATCGGACTACGGCTTCGTCGCAGGGCGGTCTCATGGCAGCTATCGACCCATCGGCTGCAGCTACCTTTCAAGTGCACCGCGGTCCCAGTTGCCAAGCGTTGCCGCGGCTTCGTATGTGGTCTGGCAAAACTCGAGTAATGAGGCTGTAGGTGACTCTGCTTTGCGTACATCGTCGTACATGAGGAGGAATTCGCCGAGCTCCCGGTCATAAAAGGCGGCATCCGGGCGGACAGGCTTGTCTTTGAATCCCTGCGGCTCGGGAACCGCGTACGAGTAGAACGCCGCACCTTGGACCTTGCCGCTTCCGGGCCAAAAACCAACACTGCTCACTTCGTGCGAATAGGCTTCACGAGTCATGGCGTCTACGCCGGGTCGCTCCGGGGCCCGGCGACCGGAAAACCGAGTGACGGCCAGATCGAAACTTCCCCAGAAGAAGTGTACAGGGCTGGATTTGCCGATGAATCTGGCCCTGAACTGGTTGAAAACGGTGTCCACAGACAACAGGATGCGCCAGAATTTCCCGACTGATGCACGCTCGTACGAGGCGTGCACACGATCCTGATCAAAGGCAATCGGATCGGGAATTTCGACCGGCATTTTCCAGATTTTGATTTGAATTTCCGCCGATCGAAGTAATTCCATGAATTCCTGATAGAACTCGGCCACCGAACGCGGCTCAAGCGGAAGTGTCTTCGCCAGTCCATCACTCGTCTCCAGCACAAGCTGATGCCGTATGAAGTCAAACCAAACTTCAAATGCTCTTTCGCCGTAAGGGATTCGAGATGTCGTCAAACCACGCGCCGTTACGTACAACGGAATATTCCACCAGTGGTTCACGACCGGCGTTAGACGCAGCCGGACTTTACCGACTATTTGCGTCCACATGTGGAGTGTTGCGTAAGTTTCTTTCCATGAGTCAAGCGCAAGAGCGGGCCAGCATTCCGGCTGATCGGCAGCAGCGTGAGCCATATTGACCTCTGGAGTTCCTACTCCCAAACATCCCTAAGCTTTCAGATTGTCACAGAAACTTCACCAGCGCGTCGGTCGTCTCCTTGGGTCGCTCTTCCAGCACCCAATGGCCGGTGTCCTTCAGCACTACCACCGTTACATCCGTGGCGACCAACTTCATCTGCTGCCCCAGTGCATCGCCCAGCGACTTCTCGCCGCCGATCACCAGAACCGGCATCGTCAGCTTCGACTGAGACAGTTGCGCGAAATCCCTCGCTGCTTGCTGGAACGAAACGAAGTAAGCCCACCCAGCTTTCATACGGCCTGGGCGCGCGTAGGCTGCGGTATACGCTTTGCGATCGGCTTCCGGAATCGAACGCGTCTTGTCAGCGGCGAGGTCATTCCAGAAATACTCAAAGTAAATGCGCTCGCGGCCTTGAACCAACGCTTCGGGTGTCGGCCCATTGAAACGGAAATGCCAGATACCTGGATTGTCGTATATGGCCTCCCACCCCGCGACACCTGGCAGGAAGGCGTCCATCACCACCAATTTTTCCACCTCAGAGGGGAATTGCGCGGCATAGGCATAGGCGACCATCAGCCCAATGTCGTGGCCGACCACCCTGGCCTTTTCGACGCCTAGCGAGCGAGCCAGCGAATGAATGCGGATCGCTGCCGTCTTCATGTCCAAACCATCGTCAGGAATGGAGGACTCGCCTATCCCCGGCAGATCTGGCGCAATCACCCTAAATTTCTCGCCCAGCACAGGCAATATCGGGGTCCACATGCGAGACGTCTCCGCATACCCATGGAGCAGGATCAGCGGTGTGCCATGGCCGCCCGCCGTGTAGTGAAGCTTTACGCCCTCAACCTCCGCTACACGCGAGACGAACTTCTCGTCCGTGGCTCCCGCGCGCGCCATTCCCGAAAGCGAAAAAGAAATCAAAAGCAAGCCAAGCAGACAACCAAGCCGAGGAAAGCCAAAGCTATCTCTCATTGTGTCCTCCTGTGCGCTACTCTCCGGCCTTAGAGGCCAATGTTTCCACGACAGCGATATTTTGCAGCAGCTCCTGCGGCAGACCATGCCGCTCTCTTAAGTAATCGAGGCTGTTGTACGTCACCTCGGTGGGTGTGAGGGCGCCGACCATCACGCACATTTTCTCCTTTGCGGCGAAGCTCACAATCTCCAGGTCGAGGCCGGGACTAGTGAGCAATCGAACCCCAGCATCCGCGCAAGAAAATTGAGAAAGACCCAGCGCATCCTCGCTCCATCCTGAGCGAACCTTGGATCGCTACCGGCATCAGTTTCCAAGCATAACCTCTGGAAAACGTCCACGACACAAATCGTGACCGTCATCGCGCCGGATGAAGACTGTCGAGATCTAGGTTCAGCTCCAACACATTCACGCGCGGTTCGCCGAGGAATCCAAGGTCGCGGCCCTTTGTATGTCTCTCGACAAGCGCGCGCACGTCTTCTTCTTTCATACGACGCGAGTGAGCAACGCGAGGAATCTGGAATTCTGCAGCGGCAGGAGAGATATGCGGGTCCAGACCAGACCCCGAGGCTGTCACTAAGTCGACCGGGATTGGAGCGTTCGGATTCTCGGCCCTAAGCTTCTGTACGTCACTCTTTACGCGATCAAGCAGATTCTTATTGGTCGGCGCCAGGTTTGAGCCGCCGCTTGATGTTGGATCATATCCAGCTCCTGCCGATGAAGGCCGTGAGCGAAAATAGCCAGGGCCGGTGAATGCCTGCCCAATGATTCTTGAGCCAACCAGCCGTCCGTCTCTCTCGATGAGTTGCCCGTTTGCGCGGTCTCGAAAAAATAACTGTGCCAGTCCCGTGACTCCGAGCGGGTAGATGAAGCCGAACATCACGGTTGTCACCACGGTGAACCACACGGCAATGAGGAGATTCTTTTTCATGAACGCCTCTCATACAAATCGCAGATACGTCAGCAACACATCGATCAGCTTAATCCCTATGAAGGGAGCGATGACTCCGCCGGCGCCATAGAGCAACAGATTGCGGCGAAGCAATACAGCCGCTCCCACCGGCCGATAACGCACGCCTCGCAGGGCTAATGGAATCAGCGCAATGATAATCAGCGCGTTGAAAATGACAGCGGATAGGATCGCCGACTCGGGAGTGCGGAGCCGCATAATGTTCAGAACTTCGAGCTGAGGAAACGCGGCGGCAAACATTGCGGGGATAATGGCGAAGTATTTGGCAACATCGTTCGCAACGGAAAAGGTAGTCAGCGCGCCACGAGTGATCAGTAGCTGCTTGCCGATTTCAACGATTTCGATGAGTTTCGTCGGATTGGAATCGAGGTCGACCATGTTTCCAGCTTCTTTCGCGGCTTGCGTTCCGGTATTCATGGCCACTCCCACGTCAGCTTGAGCAAGTGCCGGAGCGTCGTTGGTGCCGTCGCCGGTCATGGCCACCAGCTTCCCCTTCGCCTGTTCCCGCTTAATGAGGGCCATCTTGTCTTCGGGCTTGGCTTCAGCAAGGAAATCGTCGACACCGGCCTGGCGAGCGATTGCGGCGGCGGTCAGAGGATTGTCACCCGTGATCATCATGGTGCGAATCCCCATGGCACGAAGATGATCGAAACGCTCTTTCATGCCGCCTTTGACGATGTCCGTAAGCGCGATGGCCCCCAACACGCGACAGTTTTCTGCGACCAGCAGTGGTGTTCCGCCCGCATTCGAAATGTCACGAACACAAACTTGCAGCTCCGCAGGAATGCCGTTGCCGCGGCTTCCGCACAAGCGGGTAATGGCCTCCAGTGCTCCCTTTCGAACTTCGCGACCGTCAAGGTCGACTCCTGACATCCTGGTTTGTGCGGAGAATGGGATGAAAGTTGCGGCGTGGGTAGAAAGGTCGCGACCGCGAAGGTTGTACCGCTCCTTGGCGAGCACAACGATGGATCGGCCTTCCGGAGTTTCGTCCGCCAGCGAGGAAAGCTGAGCGGCATCGGCGAGATGACGCTCTTCGACGCCGGGCGCCGGAAAGAATTGCGTGGCGGCGCGGTTCCCCAGAGTAATCGTTCCCGTCTTGTCCAGCAACAACACATCCACGTCGCCCGACGCTTCGACAGCACGTCCCGACATGGCGATGACATTGCGCTGAATCATGCGGTCCATTCCGGCAATGCCGATAGCGGATAGAAGCCCACCGATGGTCGTGGGAATCAGACAGACGAGAAGTGATACCAAGACGAAGATGCTCTGGGGTGCACCAGAATAGATGGCAAAGGGCTGCAGCGTCACGACGGCCAGCAAAAAGATAATGGTCAGCCCAGCCAACAGAATGTTTAGGGCAATTTCGTTCGGAGTTTTTTGACGTGCGGCTCCCTCAACAAGCTTGATCATCCTGTCCAGGAAGGTTTCCCCCGGATTCGACGTGATGCGAACTTTGATCTCGTCGGAGAGAACACGCGTCCCCCCGGTAACTGCCGAACGATCGCCACCCGACTCCCGGATGACTGGGGCAGACTCGCCAGTAATTGCCGATTCATCGACAGAAGCCACACCTTCGATCACCTCGCCATCGCCGGGGATGAGGTCCCCTGCCGTAACGACTACGGTGTCCCCTGAGCGCAATTTCCAACTGGGTACGATCTCGATCTTGTTATCGCACGTCAGCAGGTGAGCTTGAGTCTCGGCCCGTGCTTTACGCAGGGTGTCTGCTTGTGCCTTGCCTCGTCCCTCGGCCATGGCTTCTGCAAAGTTCGCGAAAAGAACTGTGAACCACAGCCAAAGTGTGATCTGCAGGCCGAAGCTAATGTGGCCTGCGTGATGAAAGGCGTTCGATACTAGCTGCACCGTCGTCAATACCGCACCCACCTCGACCACGAACATCACGGGGGTCTTCACCATCGTACGGGGAGCCAGCTTGCGAAATGAATCGGCTACTGCACGAGTGAGAATCTTCGTGTCGGCGAGCGACTGTTTTCTAACCTGGGCGGCTGGATCCATGTAAACCTCAGAAGGCCTTCCCTGCGGACATCAGCAGGTGCTCGAGAATCGGCCCGAGACTCAGGGCCGGGAAGAATGTAAGCGCACCCACGATCAGAATCGTGGATACTAGCAAGCTTGCGAAGAGCCCACCGGCCACGGGGAACGTTCCCGCCGATTCCGGAACAGTTTTTTTCTTGGCTAGACTTCCGGCAATAGCAAGCACCGGAATAATCATGAAGAAGCGGCCGAGTAGTTGGGCGACTGCAGTGCTTGTGTTGTACCACATGGTGTTCACATTCAGGCCGCTGAACGCCGAGCCGTTGTTGCCAGTCGAAGAAACGTAGGCATAAAGAACCTGGGACAATCCGTGCGGCCCTGGGTTCGAGATGCTCGAACTACCAAATGGCTTCACGATAGCAACGGCCGAAAAGCCGAGGATGGTGAAGGTCAGAATGAGAATCGCCAGCATAGCCATCTTGACGTCATACGACTCGATTTTCTTGCCGAGATACTCGGGAGTCCGGCCCACCATCAAACCCGCGATGAACACTGCGAGAAGGACAAACACGATGATGCCGTAGAGGCCGGCGCCCACTCCGCCGAAAACAACCTCCCCTAACATGATGTTGATTAACGGGACCATACCACCAAGCGGCGTAAACGAATCGTGCTGGCTGTTCACCGCGCCACAGCTGGCGTCGGTAGTAACGGTTGCGAAAAGGGCGGAGTTTGCGATTCCGAACCGCACTTCCTTTCCTTCCATGTTGCCGCCGGAATGCAGGGCGCTCGCATCCTGATCGACGCCGCCGAGCAATGGGTTCCCGCGTGCTTCAGCCCAGTACGCCGTAGCCACCCCGACGAAAAAAAGAAACGCCATTGCCGACCATACCGCCCAGCCATGCCGCTGAGATCCACTCATACGGCCAAGGGTGTACGTGAGACCGGAGGGAATCGCGAAAATTAGCACCAACTGGAAGAAGTTCGAAAAGGGAGTGGGGTTCTCGAAAGGATGGGCGCTATTAGCACCAAAAAATCCACCGCCATTGGTGCCGAATTCCTTAATGGCTTCCTGCGATGCCACAGGACCTTGCGCAATGAACTGCTGCGTCACAGTCTGCGTAATGACCTTGGCATCTGCACCGGTTACCTGCACGGTCTGGGGTTCAATCAACTGCACCGTGGTGTAGGGTTTCAGGTTCTGCACGACACCCTGAGACACAAACACCAGAGAACCAACCACGCAAATCGGGAGCAAGACCCACAGCAGGCAGCGCGTGGTGTCCACCCAGAAGTTTCCGAGCTTGTCAGTTTCCTTCCGGGCGATGCCGCGTATAACGACAATGGCCAATACGATACCGACCGCCGCCGAAGCGAAGTTGTGATATGCCAGACCCGCCATCTGTGTGAGATAGCTCATCGTGGATTCGCCGCTATAGGCCTGCCAGTTCGTGTTGGTGGTAAACGAGGCGGCCGTGCCAAAAGCCAGACCGGGTTCCAGGTTGGGAAACTTCTGCGGGTTGAGTGGCAGCCATTTCTGCGTCCGCTCGATCACATAAAGGAGTGCCATCGAGACGCCGCTAAACAGGAGCATGGCGACGGCATATTCTGTCCAACGCATCTCATGCTTCTCGTCGACGCCGGTCAGCCGGTATACGACCCTTTCGATCGGTCGCAGAACCGGATCGAGAAACGTCTTTTCCCGGTTGAACACACGAGTCATGAAGATTCCAACTGGCTTGGTCAGTAGGAAGATCACCAAAAGATAGAAACCGATTTGAAACCAGCCATTTGCCGTCATGGTTAGAACTCTTCCGCCTTCAGGAGGGCGTAAAGCAAATACCCACACAGCAGAACGCAAATGAACAGCAATGCCGCATTCCCTAAACTCATGACCCGCTCCTATCTAAGCCGTTCGCAGCCGCGCACGTAGAGGATGGCTACTCCAACAAACAGTGCCGTCGCGGCCAAGAAGATGATGTCTAGCATGAGCACATTCCTCCCGTCCGGAATCTAGAACTTAACGAGTATCGCCATGTTCAAGCGGTTCTCGCTCTTGCGGAGATCTGGGAACCAGGTATTTGTTGGCGAACCATTGCAAGTCGTGAATCCGCTGAGGCAAACGAAGGAACCAGGTGTGCCATTGTTGCCGCCCGGCGGGGTCACGCCACCCGAGCCGGAGAAGTAGGGCACATTCGCCGCCCGATGGTTATACTCCCAGCGGAAAGTAATGTATTGGCTCGGCATCCAATCGAATGTCCCAGACACATCCCAAGCCTTATACGGATCGCCGGGATTCTCGGTGAAATAGGGTGTTCCCGAAGTAGCTGTCGCACCGTTGATCGGCGGCAGCAAAACTAAATACCGACCGGGATTGTTGATCTGTCCGCCGCCAATCGTCAGACCGTACTTGTCTCGATCGAACCAGAGCCGATTGTAGATCATGTAACCCAGGAAGCTCTGCTTGGGCCCCTTGGCGGAACCGCCAGCACAGCTGACGCCACCACCATGCTCGCATCCCATGTCGCCGGTCAGCGAGAAGGCAGCTTTGCTGAGAAAATGTGTCTGATTGTCGTAGTACTTGATCTGAATGCTATCGTCCGTGTGATACCGCACGCGGCCCGGGGTGTTCAGCGCATCCTCGCCCAAAGCGTATTGATTCCCCAGGACCGATAGCCAGCCATTCGGCCGCCACAGAACTTGCAGCCCGATTCCCGGCCGGTTGTTGAAGCGCCCGTAAGACTGCCAGCCGTTGACGAACCACGGCTCGATTTTCAAATGTTCGGTGGGGAAAATTTGAACCCGCACACCGTTGAAGAACCACGGTGTGTTCGATGAAACATAAGACGGCTGATACGTCCAGTTGTCGAATTGGTAGTAGCTGAAGAGGCCGACGTAGGACATAAAGATTCCGGCGTCCACATTGATCCCATGCAGCGCGTTGAAGTGGTAGCCGCCGTACGCTTCTGAGATGTACCGGTAAGCGTTATCCAGATTCCATTGGCCACGCGAGGGGCTGGCGTCGTTGCGCGGTGTGGTCTGAGAATACAGACCAAACTGCGTCATCAACCGCGCGCGAACATTGTCGTAGTGGAAGTCGCCGCCGACGCCCAGCTGGGTGACGTGCACTTCATTCGATCGGAACACTTCGCTCGAACCGCCTATGGTGTCGTCTTTCGGATGGTTGAAATCGTAAACGTAGTCCACATCGGCGCGAATTTCCGGCGTGAAGAATTTGGTATCCATCGGCGATTCTTTTGTGCGCGCATTGCCGGTCAACCAGGTGAAGTCCGCAAACGCAAATGGCTGCGCTTTCTGGGCCGCACTCGCACCCGACTTGCCTTTCTCCGTGGCTTGCGGCCCAAGCAAGGCGACATGATCATTGGAAATCGAGCTTGAACTGGCTGGCTTTGGTCCGGGGGTGATACTCGAATCGAGCGCTGCGACGGCTGACGTGGCCAGGTTCGCTGAAGCTGGCTGCGTGGCTGATGCATCCGCAGCCGGAGCCGCGGCAGGATTGCCCTTAGACTCAAGGTCCGCAACGCGCTTTTCGAGCTGCTCCACGCGGTCGAGGAGCCATCGTTCGCGCTCAGTTAATCCGGGAGTAGGTCCGTCAGGCTTGATTGACGCCGCTTTTGACGGGGGATTAGCCTTTCCCTCGTCGTCGGCAACTAGAAGACCGGGAGCCATGCTGTTAGACAAGGCTATGGCCAGAAAAATCCAACGAAGTTCTCGCTTACTTCCCAACATGGTCATTTTTGTATCCAGCCTCTTCTTCCCAATCGCGGTGATCTTGCATTCTCTCGTGCGCATTCCGTTCGCAGTAAACTCCAAACTATGAGAGTCATGGAGCTAAAGACACAGAGTGCCCGACCTCAGTAGCTCTTTTCCAGTGTGGGTTCGATGAACCGAACCTCTCCCCGCAGTCGAAGACAACATAGCCAGACTCTGCTCAGAAAGTCCTGAGAGGTTCATAAAGATTTCATAAGGGCCGCATAGTGAGTTTGAGAAACGCAAGCTCTTAGCATGGCGCCACGACCTATCAAGTCACCGTCGACGCCGACCGCAGTCCTATGCGAATAAACATGGATAATCGGAGTGTTCCCTTTTTGAACAATCGTGGGAAGACTTTACTTGTTAAGGTAGAAAAGGACGGGAGCAGCAATGCATATGCCTGGTATGTTCGCCTAACCGGTAAAGTTCGGCGTAGTTCCAAAACGATTGGCTTTGAAGCAGATTCGACCCTGTAAGAAAAATCTTAGTAGCCCCCCGGCCAATGCGGATACCATCGCTTGAGTGGTCCCTAGGTACGAATCACGATGGCTTACGACCCCGGAATGAAACCACCCAAGCGGAAGCAGCTCGCCGCTTCTGAGATTGAGACCGATCTATCAAGGATCCAACACCTTTCACAAGAGCACGACGACGAAAACTGGGAATTCCGGTCGTGGCTAAAACAGAACGCTCCAGATAACATCGATGGCATCGTCAAGGCGCTCAGTCAGAAGTACTTCGCCCTTATCGACTGCACCCAGTGCGCAAATTGCTGCCGATCATTGCAAACGGAATTCAAGAAAAGCGAGCTTTACACGATTGCAAAGACGCTCGGGCAATCGATAAAGGCCTTCGAGAAACAATTTATGTCAGAAGGCATGGTGAACCCGCCGTGCCCGATGCTGGACGGGAAACTTTGCTCGATTTACGAGAATAGACCGGAGGTTTGCAGGTCGTTTCCGCACCTAGAACAACCAGGATTCACAACCCGACTTATGGGTGTGATTGACAATGTTGCAATCTGTCCGATTGCGTTCAACGCCTTTGAGGAATTAAAAACAAGACTTCGATGGCTACAGGGCCGTCGCGATCAGCAGCCCTAGGCTTAGCCAGCCAGCTGAACTGGCCAGGCCCTTCGTTTCAGTGCAAAACTCACCTACCCTTCTTATCCTCGCAAGGTACTAAACTAAACTTTTCCGATAACATCCCGATTTTCGGAAAATGTCAGAAAAAATCTTGGTACCAGTACATTTTTTTTCGAAAAGGGGGACTGGACTGCAGCCTGCCCCCTGTCCAGCGAAGCCACGCGGGCGTCACATACTCCCGATGAGATTGACGAAGACGCCTTTGTGGTTGTACTTCAGGTCGGTCAGCTCGTCGGAGAAGTTGGTGAAGTTGTAGCCCACGCCAACCTTCAGGTTCTTGCCAATATGACGATAGATCGCGGCCAGCGCGCCGCTGCGGCGTTGACTTATATCCGGTAGGTAAAGCGTTCGAACCTCCGCCAGGGTGTCCCACTCCTTGAAGAACCGCCGGTCCACGCGCAAGAC
>WNFO01018041.1_pt1 | contig 10234 bp, 10 predicted proteins | sample 5400251 | NCBI WGS metagenome assembly WNFO01 (sample SAMN13153354, study PRJNA577476) | soil metagenome | isolation source: 100 cm saprolite under Madrone tree | place: USA:California | collected 2016-06-14
GTTGCGAACGCGCTCAGGCCGATCAGGCACCAGAACGCGCTCTGCGCCGCGGCACCGCCGCCGGTATCGCGCACATAGGCGATCATGAAGGTCATGTAGGCGATGTATCCGGCGCCGAACAGGAAATAGCCGGCGAGATAAATCATGACCGGCCCAATCGCGAACCTGGTCGGCGCCGCCGCATCGGCGATGCCGGCTTTGGTATCGATCGGCGCCAGCAGCAGCGGAACGCTCATCAGAACAGAAAGCAGCGTCATCGCCCACCAGACGATCCACCACGATCCCGGCCCGAACGCCTGCAGCACGAACGGCGCGATCAGGCCGGACGACAGGATGCCGAGCCCGGGTCCGGCATAGAACAGGCTCAGGAGAAAATTCGCCCGCGAGCCCTGCGATTGCGCGATCGTCGCCGCCAGCGCGGCGCCGCCGACGAATGCCGCCGCCGCGCCGACACCCGCGAGCAGCCGCGCAAAACTCAAAACAATAAAATTGCCTGACAGCGCACACAGCGCCAGCGACACCAGGCAGGCCATCGTTCCCCCGCGCACCGCGGCGGATAGTCCAAAGCGCCTGATGAGTTTCGATGCGACCAGCGCGCCGGCGAGATACCCCGCCGCGTTGATGGTGTTCATGAAACCCGCGGCGGAATAGGACCAGCCCAGCTGGTCGCGCATGTCCGGCAGCACCAGCGAATAGGCGAAGCGGCCGATGCCGAGGCAGACGGTGGGCGCCAGCGACAGAATAAGGATCAGCCGCGCGGGATGCGCATAGGACGTGGGGCAGTTGGGTGCGTGCAAGGGATACTCCGGCAGGGCGCAATGTGGCAGGGTCCAGGGCCATTGCACAGGCCGCCGGCCGCAATGGTGTCTTGCCAATTGCGCAATGCCGCTCTAGCACTCCGCGCGCGGATTTCCTTATCCGTCGTAATGCCCGGGCCTGACCCGGGCATCCATCGTCTTCAGAAAAAAGCTGGATTGCCGGATCAAGTCCGGCAATGACGGACAAACAATACTCCTGAGGTAACGAACCATGGCGACCCACAAACTGCTGCTTCTCCCCGGCGATGGCATCGGCCCCGAAGTGATGGCGGAGGTGAAGCGCCTGATCGGCTGGCTCAACGCAGAAGGCCTGGCGCATTTCGAGACCGAGCAGGGGTTGGTCGGCGGCAGCGCCTATGACGCCGACAAGGTCGCGATATCAGACGCCACCATGGCGCTGGCGCAAGCCAGCGACGCGGTGATTTTCGGGGCAGTCGGCGGTCCGAAGTGGGACAGCGTCCCCTATGAGGTGCGGCCCGAAGCCGGCCTGTTGCGGCTGCGCAAGGACATGGCGCTGTTCGCCAACCTTCGTCCCGCGATCTGCTATCCCGCGCTCGCGGAAGCCTCGAGCCTGAAGCGCGAGGTGGTCGAGGGGCTCGACATCATGATCGTGCGCGAACTCACCGGCGGAGTGTATTTCGGTGAGCCGAAAACCATCTCCGATCTCGGCAACGGCCAGAAGCGCGCCGTCGATACCCAGGTCTACGACACCTATGAGATCGAGCGCATCGCGCGGGTCGCGTTCGATCTGGCGCGCAAGCGTCGCAACAAGCTGACCTCGATGGAAAAGCGCAACGTCATGAAATCGGGCGTGCTGTGGAACGAGGTGGTCACCCAGGTGCATGCGCGCGAATACAAGGACGTGCAGCTCGAGCATCAGCTCGCCGATTCCGGCGGCATGAATCTGGTGAAATGGCCGAAGCAATTCGACGTCATCGTCACCGACAATCTGTTCGGCGACATGCTCAGCGATATCGCGGCGATGCTGACCGGCTCGCTCGGCATGCTGCCGTCGGCCTCGCTTGGCGAGATCGACGTCAAGACCAAAAAGCGTAAATCGCTGTTCGAGCCGGTGCACGGTTCGGCGCCGGACATCGCCGGCAAAGGCCTCGCCAATCCGATCGCGATGATCGCGTCGTTCGCAATGGCGCTGCGCTATTCGTTCGACATGGGGGCGCTGGCCGACAAGGTCGAGCAGGCGATCGCGGCGGTGCTCGCGAACGGCCTGCGCACCGCGGATATCAAATCCGAGGGCACCACGGCGGTCTCTACGACAGAGATGGGCGAGGCGATCTTGAAGGAGTTGCAGGCGCTCCACGGGTAGGCGGGGCAGGCCACCCCGCGTCATCCCGGCGACGCCGGGATCCATGCTCCGTGTCCGCGATTAGGCCGCTGGAGCAGATGCCTTCTTTAACCACACACGCGCTTTAACCACACACGCAAGCGATTATGGGTCCCGGCGTTCGCCGGGACGACGGATCGCGGGTGCTCGTCAAAATCAATAGAGCGGGAACTTGGTCGGCTCGCCGCCCAAATCCGACGGCGGATTGAGCGGCTGGCGGTCGATCGGGCGGTTGTTGTTCTCGCGGGCGAACGATGGGTAGCCAATCGCTGGCGGGAATGCGTAATCGGTGAATTTGCGGTCGCCGGGCAGCACTTCAACGCCGGCATCAAGCCAGGAGCGCCTGCTGACGTAGATGCGGGTGCGTCCCTGCTGGTAGGACACATTGGGACCGTTCGCCCCGTAATAGGCGCGGCCGCGCTCATCGGTTTGACGCTTGGGCTCGGCGTTGGCCGCTGACATGGCAAAGCCAACAGCGATAACGGAGATGGCGGCCAGCGACACCGCAAGCTTATTGGCAGCAGGGAATTTCCAGGTCATCAGGTCCTCACGGGCGGCCGGGCCACCATATCGATTTCAATCATTTTTACTGCCGGGGGTATGCGGCCACAAGGTCAATCGGGCCACACCGCATCACAATAATGCGTCGGAATACGAAAAACTTGCATGGAAACCAGCATCTTGGCTGGCCGCCTCGGCCAGCCCGGTCAGAAAGTGCCACGCAGCCTGGGGTTTTCCGCGCCTGTCACCCAATCCGCCGATGCGGCTGACGCGGTGCAGCTGCCCCGCTTGAGCTCGGCGTGGGCAAATAATTCAGCCAGTTTTGGATCGTTTCCGGCCGTGAGCAGAATCAGCCTGCTCAGAATACAGCCAATCGCGGTCCGGCGGGCCGGCAGGCTGACGCCCTGGCAGGTCCAGCCGGAGATCTGCAGATTGGGTTCGTCGAGACGTTTGACGAATCCGAGGCAGGATCGCGCGCCGCCCGGCTGGCCTGCGACGCGAAGCAGCGTCACCGCGCCGAATTTGCTGTCGATGACTCCAGCCGCCTCCAGCTCGCGCAGGCCGCCGGGGTCCATTCGGGCGGCGATGTCGGCCAGCGGCCCCGATTCGCTCGATTCGTCGCCGCGGCGATAGATCTCGAGCTCGGCGACCGGCTTTTGGTCTTGCTTTCCGTCCGCGGCGGCCCAGCGCAGGATGTCCTTGCGGCCGCCCCCGGGGTGCCGGAGGATCTCGTAAGTCTCTGTTTTTTCGGCCAAATCGAACTGGCTGATGGCAAACGCCGGGTGCGAGCGGGTGGCCACGCTCCAGCCCACTTTGGCGGAAGCTTCAGCGGCTTTGCGGGCCGGCAATTGGTCCCACAAATGGACGCCGACGATGGCAAGCAGGGCCAGAGTCCCCACATAGGCCACGAGACGCGCCAGCATGCCGCAGCATTCGTCGGCAAGGTCGTTCAAGACTGGATGAGTCTGGGTCGGATTGTAAAGAGTGGCACAGCGGCCCAAAAACGATTGCATCAAATGCCCGAATGCACACAAACGTTGTCTTAAGGGCGTTTCTCGCATAGAAGCGCTGCCTCTTCCCTTTCCGCAGCTTGCGGGGGTTGAGGATTTTTCTTCGGAGAGTGAACGATGGGTTACAAAGTCGCGCTGGTCGGAGCGACCGGCAATGTCGGGCGGGAAATGCTCAACATTCTGGACGAACGCAAATTCCCGGCTGACGAGGTGGTGGCGCTGGCGTCACGTGTCGGCGGGCGGTGCGGTCTCGAAGGAATGGTCGCCGAAAATCGGCGCCGCCGGTGCTGTTGTGATCGACAACTCGTCGGCGTGGCGGATGGATCCGGACGTGCCGCTGATCGTGCCCGAGGTCAACGCCGACGCGGTCGCGGGCTTCGTCAAGAAGAACATCATCGCCAATCCGAACTGCTCGACCGCGCAGCTCGTGGTGGCGCTGAAGCCGCTGCATGACCACGCCACGATCAAGCGGGTGGTGGTCTCGACCTATCAATCGGTTTCGGGCGCCGGCAAGGACGCCATGGACGAGCTGTTTTCGCAGACCAAGGCGGTCTACACCAACAGCGAGCTGATCAACAAGAAATTCCCCAAGCGTATCGCCTTCAACGTGATCCCCGAGATCGACGTGTTCATGGAGGACGGCTACACCAAGGAAGAGTGGAAGATGATGATGGAGACCAAGAAGATTCTTGATCCCAGAATCAAGCTCACCGCGACCTGCGTGCGGGTGCCGGTGTTCGTCGGCCATTCGGAAGCCGTCACCATTGAATTCGAAAATCCGATTTCGCCCGACGAGGCGCGCGACATCCTGCGCAATGCGCCGGGATGCCTCGTGATCGACAAGCACGAACCGGGCGGCTACGTCACGCCCTACGAGGCGGCGGGCGAGGACGCGACCTACATCAGCCGCATCCGCGCCGACCCCACGGTGGACAACGGCCTGGTGCTGTGGTGCGTGTCGGACAATTTGCGCAAGGGTGCTGCGCTGAACGCGGTCCAGATCGCCGAATGCCTGATCAACCGCAAGCTGATCAGCGCCAAGAAAAAGGCCGCGTGAACCGCGGATATCGGGAGCCGGAATCGCGATGACCGAGCCGCCGGCTCCTTATCAACCCAATCCGAAGCTGAAGCGTGTCGAGAACGGCTTTGAAAGCCTGATTTTCAACAGCCGCTGGCTGATGGCGCCGTTTTACCTCGGCCTTGTCATCAGCCTTGCGGTGCTGTTGCTCAAGTTCTGCATGGTGCTGTGGGAGTTCATCGTCCACGCGCCGGGCTCGAAAGAGTCCGACATCATCCTCGGCGTGCTCAGCCTGATCGACGTCTCGCTGACCGGCAACCTGATCCTGATCGTGGTGTTTTCAGGCTACGAGAATTTCGTCTCCAAGATCGATCCCGGCGGCCACCCGGACTGGCCGGATTGGATGACCAAGATCAATTTTGGCGGGCTCAAGCAGAAGCTGCTCGCCTCGATTGTCGCGATATCAGCGATTCAAGTGCTGAAGGCATTCATGAATATCGACACCGTCTTCGACGCCCAGAGGCTGGCATGGCTGGTCGGCGTGCATCTGGTGTTCGTGGTCTCGGCGTTCATGCTGGCGCTGTCCGACCGCTGGAGCAGCGATCATGGAGGCGAATAGGGAGTGGCGAGTAGCGAATAGGGAGTAGCGAATGGATTTCTTCTATTCGCTATTCGCCGCTCGCTATTCGCTCACTTGCTGCGCCTCGCCAACGCTGCGGAATTCCTTCGAGGCCTGGTCCAGCACCGAGAGCGAACCCTCGGCGACGCCGAAATAGGCCCCGTGCAGATCCAGTTCGCCGCGCTCGGCGGGGGCCTGCACGAATGGAAACGTCATCAGGTTTTCCAGGCTGCGGAACACGGCGGCCTTTTCGATCCTGGTGGTGAAATCGGCCATCGTCTCATGGTCGCGTTGCCCGACCTTCTCGCCCGGCTTGATGAACATCGACATCCACCGGCCGATGAAGTCGCCGGGCGTCAGCGGCGCGACGTTGTCGACGAAGGCACGGATGCCGCCGCATTGGGCGTGCCCAAGCACCACGATGTGTTTGACGTGCAGCGCCCGCACCGCGTATTCCAGCGCCGCCGAGACGCCATGCGCGCCGCCGTCCGGCGCATACACCGGCACCAGATTGGCGACGTTGCGCACCACGAACAGTTCGCCGGGGCCGGCATCGAAGATCACCTCCGGCGACACCCGCGAGTCGCAGCAGCCGATCACCATTACCTCGGGCGACTGGCCGAGCTCGGAGAGTTCGCGGTAGCGCGACTGTTCGGTCGGCAGCCGCTGCGAGGTGAAGGCGCGATAGCCTTCGAGCAGATGTTCTGGAAAGGATGACATGGCGGGGGCTAAACCATATGCAGTCGGCAGGAACAAGCCTTTCGGGCGAGGGTTTGAAATGTTAGAGCATGATCCGAAAAAGTGGGCACCCGGTTTTCCGATAAGATCATGCTCAAACAATAAGCTGTCGAACAATCCGATTTCGACGAAATCGAACCGGCTTTATCGCGTGGGATAGAAAAATCGAAGGGAACAAGGCCATGATCCGTCCGCGCCGCAGCCTCTTGTTCATGCCCGGATCGAATGCGCGGGCGCTGGAAAAGGCGCGCAATCTCCCCGTCGACGGCATCATCCTCGACCTCGAGGATTCCGTGGCGCCGGAGGCCAAGGCAATGGCGCGCGACCAGATCGCGCAGGCGATCGCCCAAGGCGGGTTCGGCAGGCGCGAGGTGCTGATCCGCGTCAACGCGCTCGATTCGCCCTGGTGGATCGATGACGTCGCCATGGCCGGCAAGGCCAGGCCCGACGGCATTCTGGTTCCAAAGATTTCCAGCGTGAAGGATCTCACCGCCATCGCCGATCGCCTCGGCGATATCAACGCGGACAGTTCGGTCCGGGTCTGGGCGATGATCGAGACCGCGCTCGCGGTGCTGCATGCCGAGGAATTGGCGGCATCCTCGTGCGATTCCGAACTGCGGCTCGCCGGCTTCGTGTTCGGACCGAACGATATTTCGCGGGAGACCCGGATCCGGATGCAGCCGGGCCGCGCGGCGATGATTCCGATGATCACGCACTGCATTCTGGCGACGCGCGCGCACGGCCTTGAAATTCTCGACGGACCCTACAGCGATTTTTCCAATGTCGACGGCTTCGGACAAGAATGTGCGCAGGCGCGCGATCTCGGCTTCGACGGCAAGACGCTGATCCATCCGGGCCAGATCGAGGCCTGCAACGCGATCTTCACGCCCCCGGCGGAGGAAGTCGCGCATGCCCGCAAGATCATCGCGGCATTCGAACGCCCGGAAAACGCTTCGCGCGGCGCGATCCAGCTCGACGGCCAGATGGTGGAACGGCTGCACGCCGAGATGGCCAGACGCACCATCGCCATCGCGGATGCGATCGCGGCGATGGGGCACTGATCTCTCCCACAAGGGGAGAGGGGAACAGACCTCACGCCTTAGGCCGTACCAAACCGCTCCGCGGCCCAGGCGTACAGGCTGCCGGGCACAGGCGGCTGGTTGCCGCGGCCTTTCGGGGAGATGTGCAGTCCGATAATGCCGGGATCGCCGATGACGGCTGAAAAATCCGAGGGCTCGAAGAACAGTTTCGGTTCGGCGTGAACCGCATAAAATGATTTCTTCGGCAGGGCGTTGGGCAACTCGCCGGCGCGGCGGGCGAGCGCGGTCAGCGCCGCCGGACCATAGATCGCGACACGAACATCCGAGAGCCGATGCGAACCGCGCAGCCTGCGAAGGGCGAAAGTCAGCCGGTGCCGCAGCGCCAGCCAGTCCGGCGTCAATTCGTCCTGTCGCATCAGCGCGGCGAACGCCGCCACGATGGGATCGCCGGATGGCAGATACAGCACCGAATTGCCGAGCTGACGCGGCCGCTCCCAGGCAAAATAGGGTTTTGCCAGGTCGATCTCGACCGGCCTTAGCAGCAGCACATCGGCGTCGAGCCAGAGGCCCGCGCGCTGCGCCATCAGCCGCATCCGGAAAAAATCGCTGAACTGCAACGTGGTCCAGTCGCGCCATACCCCGTCGGGGCCGGTCGGGCGCAGCCTTTCCGCAAAAGCATGCGACAGCACCGCTTCGGCCTCGGCGTTGCCGACGCCGTCGGGCAGTCCCGCGAGCGGCTCGAAACTGTAGACGGTGACGTTATGACCCGCCGCGACCTGCGATCTCAGGCAGGTCTGCCGGAGCCGGTCGAGCGGGCCATGCCAGAAGGTGACGACGTCGGGCCGCATCCACGTCGCCTCGCCTGGTGGACGTTGGGATCAGGCCCAGGCGCGCGCGGTCGTCGCCTTTGCCTCATAGGCGTCGATCGAGGCCTTCTTCTCCATGGTGAGGCCGATGTCGTCGAGCCCGTTCAACAGGCAGTGCTTGCGGAACGGATCGATCTCGAACTTCACCGTGCCGCCGTCGGGGCCGCGGATCTCCTGCTTGGCGAGATCGACGCTCAGCGTCGCATTGGCGCCGCGCTCGGCATCGTCGAACAGTTTGTCGAGGTCGTCCTGGGTGACGCGGATCGGCAGAACGCCGTTCTTGAAACAATTATTGTAGAAGATGTCGCCGAACGAGGTCGAGATCACGCAGCGGATGCCGAAATCGAGCAGCGCCCAGGGCGCGTGTTCGCGGCTCGAGCCGCAACCGAAATTGTCGCCCGCGACCAGGATTTTGGCGTTGCGATAGGCCGGCTTGTTGAGGATGAAATCCGGGTTCTCGCTGCCGTCGTCCTTGTAGCGCTGTTCCGCGAACAGCCCCTTGCCAAGGCCGGTGCGCTTGATGGTTTTCAGATATTGCTTGGGAATCACCATGTCGGTATCGACGTTGATGATCTTCAAGGGCGCCGCGACGCCTTCCAGCGTGGTGAATTTTTCCATTTGATCGCACTTCCCGGCAAAAAATTGAAGGATAGGCCGTTGGGCGGTGGTTTATCGCGAATAGGAGCTCAATCAAAGGCCCAATTGCGCAATCCTAACCTGCTGCCGCCTCGATTGCTTCCATGTCGCCGTCGGACAGGCCGAAATGGTGGCCGATCTCGTGAATCAGCACGTGGCGGACGATATGGCCTAGCGTCTCGTCATGTTCGGCCCAGTAATCCAGGATCGGCCGGCGGTAGAGCCAGATCATGTTGGGCAGGCGGGCGACGTCGTTATGGCTGCGGAACGGCAGGCCTATGCCCTGAAACAGGCCGAGCAGATCGAATTCGTTTGCCGCGTCCATTTCATCGAGGACTTCGTCGGTCGGAAAATCGTCGACGCGGATGATCAAGCCCTCGCAAAGGTCGCGAAAGCCCTTCGGCAGGCGCTCGAAGATCTCGAGCGCCATGGCTTCCACTTCGGCAAGCGAGGGCGCTTTGGCTTTGGTCCACATCATCACGGCTTCTTACCGCGTGTTACGCACAAGTGCATCCCCGACTTGGATTCTGGACTTCACGCGCTGTTGACGTTGGCGCGGCAATCGGAGACCTTGCGGCCGTTGAACAGCTTTGGGTGGGCGAGATGATGCGGATCCGGACGGCGGCAATATTGCTGGTTTTTGCAGGCAGTTTTTCGCTGCCCACGGCCGGAGTCGAGGCCCAAACGGCGCCATCGGGGATGCGGGCGACGCAGGCGTCGCGGCCGATGGTCACCGAGGCGTCGGCGCAGCGCCGGGTCCGGCGGCCACGCTTGCGCGTTTATCCGAGCTACCAAGTCGAACCCGACGACGTCTACCCCCGGTATTTTCCCGGCCGCAACGCGGTGCGAGATTGCAACGCAACTTACGTGCAAGAATACCGGCCGAGCGGCACGGTGATTGTGCCGCACGTCAACTGCTATTGGCGGCGCGGCTAGAGCCTTTATCCGTTTCGATGGAATCGAAACGGGGCTCAAGATTCTTGATTTGACGCGTTTTCTTGACGCGAACCGGTTTCCACTTCGCTCGAAAACGCTTTTGGGGCCTGATCGGTCCTGATTGCATCAGAATCGAGGCCGTGTCTTTCTTTTGACGCGTTCTCTTTCGACGAACCGGCGGCCACCCCGGGTCAAGTCGGGGACGGGCCTTCGCTTGAAAACGCTTGGCGATATTGCCCGCGCTCGACGCCGACGCGCCGCACCGATCAGTCCGGCACAGACCACCAGCGCCGACGTGCCATAGACGATAATCGCCATGGCGAGCTGCGTGAAGCTGCTCGCGGTGCCCGGACCTCCGCCGGGTCCCTGCGATGCGAGGGCTTGGCCCGCTGAAAACAAGGCGATACCAGCAGGTGCGAAAGCAAAGCGCGATATCCAGGGCATTTTTCGAGACGATGCCATGACAATCTCCTGTGACGAGAAGCGTTCAGAAGATACGGGCGACAGCCTATGCCGGTTTTAAGAATGTTGTCATGCCAATCCGCTCGGCGATAACAGCGGAACTCCGTGGCGCCGGAAAAGGGAGGGGATGGCCTCCTGTCGTCAGCTACGCGGACGCGCCTGAAGGGGTGGCTCGGCCGATGCGTAAACGCTGCGCCGTGCCGTACATCAGGCTGCGCTACAGCCACTCGATGGGGCCGAACCGATAA
>WNFO01008728.1_pt1 | contig 10233 bp, 6 predicted proteins | sample 5400251 | NCBI WGS metagenome assembly WNFO01 (sample SAMN13153354, study PRJNA577476) | soil metagenome | isolation source: 100 cm saprolite under Madrone tree | place: USA:California | collected 2016-06-14
AACGCGCCAATCATCGGGGATTTTCACTACAACGGCCACGTGCTGCTGACGAAGTATCCTGAGTGTGCCAAGGCGCTCGACAAGTACCGCATCAATCCGGGGAACGTGGGAGCGGGCCAGCGCCGCGATGAGCAGTTTTCCACTATCTGCAAGGTGGCGCGCGACAACGGCAAGCCCGTGCGCATCGGCGTGAACGGCGGCTCGCTGAATCAAGAGTTGGTCATGCGCAAGATGCAGGAGAACACGGACAAGAATCTCGGCAAGGAATCGGAAGAGATCATCAACGAGTGCATGGTGCTCTCCGCGCTGCAATCCACGGAGCTGGCGCTGGAGAGCGGGCTGCGGAACGATCAAATCATCATTTCCTGCAAGACCTCGCGCCCGCGGCACCTGATCACCGTTTATCGCGATCTTTCAGCGAAAACCGAGCAACCGCTGCACCTGGGCCTCACGGAAGCAGGAATGGGGATGAAAGGGCAGATCTGGTCGGCGGCATCGCTTGGCGTGCTGCTCTATGAAGGGATTGGCGACACCATCCGCATTTCGCTGACGCCGAAGCCGGGAGGCGACCGGCGCGAAGAAGTTTATGCTGCATGCGAACTGCTACAGGCGCTGGGGCTGCGGGCGTTTTCGCCCAGCGTGACGGCTTGCCCGGGATGCGGCCGCACAACCAGCAGCACGTTTCAAGAATTGGCGGAACGCGTTCAGGACTACATCCGCGAGATGATGCCCATCTGGAAAACGCAATACGACGGCGTTGAAGAGATGACCCTCGCCGTGATGGGCTGCATCGTGAACGGTCCCGGCGAATCGAAGGCCGCCAATATCGGCATCAGCCTCCCCGGTACGGGGGAAGCGCCGCGATGCCCTGTTTACATCGACGGCAAGAAGGACGTGACGCTCGAAGGCACCTACGATGAACTCGCCGCCGCGTTCCAGGCGCTGGTGGACAACTACGTCGCCAAGAAGTATCCCCGCAAGACTTCGGAGATTGCCGCGGCGAATTCGCATGCGGTTTCGCCGAGGTAGCTCGAATCCATGAGACTCTCGTGAAAATCAGCCGGGAAGACGTGTTGCGGGTGGCGGAGCTGGCCTATCTCGATCTGAGCGAGGCCGAGATTGAAACCTACCGCAAACAGTTGGACGACATCCTCGAATACGCCGGAAAACTGAACGAACTGGACACGCACAGCGTCGAGCCGATGGCGCAAGTGATGACGGACGGCCAGAACGCGGACGCGACGCTGCGGGAAGATCTGGTTGTGCCCTGCGGCGCGGTGGCGGAAGAGGTTCTCGCGCAGGCGCCGGACCCTGAGCCACCGTATTTCCGTGTGCCGAAAGTCATCGAGAGGTAGAGGAAGTAGAGGAAACGAAAATCGAGGCGCGAGTGGACCAGAAACTCAGGAAAGAATGTTTCGCAAGGCATGACAATCTCGTGGACGATTGAGGGAGTGCGAGAGGCGGTGGCGGCGAAGAAGGTGTCGGCGCGGGAATTGGCGGGAGAGTTTTATAAGCGCATCGAAGCTCGGAATGCGGAGTTGAATGCTTTCCTTACGCTTTCGCCGGAACGCGCTTACGCACAAGCAGAGCGCGTGGACGCGATGGTCGCCGCCGGAAAACCTTTGCCGCCGCTCGCGGGCGTGCCCGTTGCCATCAAAGACGTGATCAGCACGCGTGGCATCAGGACGACCTGCGGCTCGAAGATTCTCGAAAAGTATGTGCCGCCTTATGATGCGACGGCGGTCGAGCGGCTGGAAAAAGCCGGCGCGGTCATTCTGGGCAAGACGAATTGCGATGAATTCGCGATGGGCAGCTCCAACGAGAACTCTGCGTACGGACCGGTGCGGAATCCGGAGGCGACGGACCATGTGCCGGGTGGTTCGAGCGGCGGATCGGCGGCAGCGGTCGCCGCGGGTTTGGCCGTAGCCGCTCTCGGCACCGACACAGGCGGCTCCATCCGGCAACCCGGCGCGTTCTGCGGCGTTCCGGCCATGATGGGGAGCTACGGCCGAGTCTCGCGTTACGGCTTGATTGCCTTCGCTTCGTCACTGGACCGCATCGGGCCGTTTGCCAGAAATGTGAAGGACGTTGCCAGCGTGCTGCAAATTATTTCCGGGCGCGATCCCCAGGATTCGACTTCGACGACCGCGCCCGTGCCGGACTATCGCGCGGAAACCGAGAAGCCGGTGAAGGGTCTGCGGATTGGTATTCCGACTGAGTATTTCGGCGCGGGAATGGACGAGGGTGTCCGCAAGAAAGTGGAAGCGGGAATCGAACTGTTCAAGAAACTCGGCTGCAAACTGCTGGACATTCACATGCCGCACACGGATTATGCCATCGCGACGTATTACATCATTGCGACGGCGGAAGCGAGCTCCAACCTGGCGCGCTACGACGGTGTTCGGTACGGTCTGCGCGTGGAGGGCGACTCGCTGCTTTCGATGTACCGGAAGACGCGTGGCGCGGGGTTCGGCGCGGAAGTAAAACGCCGCATCATGCTTGGAACGTACGTCCTCTCCGCCGGGTATTATGATGACTACTATTTGAAGGGGCAGAAAGTGCGCGCGCTGATCGCGCAGGATTTTCGCGACGCGTTCACGAAGGTGGATGCGATTGTTACGCCGACCTCGCCGGTCCCGGCTTTTCGGCTGGGAGAACGCACAAACGACCCGCTGCAGATGTATCTTGCTGATATCTATACGGTTACGGGATCGCTGGCGGGCGTGCCGGGCATCTCGATACCCTGCGGAAAGGTCTGCGGCAAGCTGCCTGTGGGCCTGCAAATTTTCGGGCGCCCGTTCGGGGAAGCGCGTGTATTGCAGCTCGCGCATGCTTTTGAACGAGCGGGCGGGGCCGATCTCTAGGTTGTTTTCGCATTACAAAATTAGGGACTGGCATGCCACCTATCGAACCCATCGTGCGTAAGCTGGATCGCGCTCAAGCAGGATTGCTTCGTACTGCGGATACTATTCGTGCCGATCAATGGAAAAGTTGTCCGGGCGATGGGGCGTGGTCTGCGGGGGAAGTTGTGGCCCATTTGATCATGGTGGAGCGGACTATTCTCGGCAAGGCCGATAGGATTACGCAAAAGCCGGTAAGACTCACGCCCGTGTGGAAGCGGTTTCACTTGCCATTGGCGCTAGTGGAAGCCCGCCTGATCCGGCTCAAGACGCCGATTCCGCTGGACCCTCAGCTTATGCGCGAAAAGGAAGCGATGCTGGGGGAGTTGCGGGATGTTCGCGGACGAACGCTGGCGTTTCTGGAGGAAACAAAGAATCGCGAACTGAGCTTGTACTGCTGGCCACACCCGTTCCTCGGCACACTGAATTTATATGAATGGTTTCAGATGATCGCCTGTCATGAATTGCGGCACTCCAAACAGATGCAGGAAATTGCAGCTACCCTACCAAAAGCTGTAGAGGCTTTGCGAAAATAAGACATTTTTGTTCACAACTGGTGTCTCCTGTAAGCAAAGTACTAGGGCTCAGACTCCAGAAAAACTGCAAATAATGGGCTTATTCTTCAGTTTCTTGGCGAAACGTACTAGCCAGTTCGTTTTATCTTTGCAGAACGGAACGACTATTGCTCTTGGAATCGTGAAACGTTTACGATGCTTGAAGCATCAAAGATAGTAGGAGCTTGGATCGGCGAAGTAAACGATGAACAAGGGGAACGGACCCATGGTTACCGTAAAGTCGAGCCAAAAAATATTCACAGATGCAGAGGTCGCCAGACTGACTGGGATTTGCGTGGATCACCTCCATAACTTCGCGAAGAGACGCCATCTAGGGTTCATCGCGAGGGCAGCAGAGGCCGCTGGAATCCAGGCCGATCAGTGGCTGTTTACCCTGTCAGACCTGATGGTGCTGGTGACGCTATTCCCGCGCTGCTCGCACTGAAGCGCCGCAGCCAATTTAGAAATTGAACGGGCTCTTTCCGGCCAAGCCGGAAAGAGCCCGTAGTATTTTGGGCCGCACGAATCATCGGCTTGAGAAATCCGAGAGTTGCAGGCCCATAGAAGGCGGCAGTATGCTCGCTGAGAAGGCAAACGCGAACTCCCGCAAAGCATCGTAACCCTGAGGACGCTCATGAACTTTGTCCCCACAAGCTCATTTCTGGCCAGCCTGACTTTGGTCTTCTGGGTAGAAGCCACTGTACCCACTGTACCCGCCAGCCAGACATCAAACCCCAACTCCTCCCAAGCCCAGACGCAAGCGAGCCAACAGGACGGGGGCAAGACCGCCGAAACGGCAGCGCGCCTTCCTCGTGGCAAGAAGCTGGTCTTGAAGGATGGCAATTTTCAATTGGTGCGGAGCTATGAACGAAAGGGAGAGCGGGTACGGTACTTCAGCGCGGAACGGGGCGACTGGGAAGAGATTCCCGCGGCGATGGTGGATTGGGAGGCGACCGCAAAAGCCGAAGCAGAAGAAGGGAAAGCAGCCGCGGAATTCGCGAATAAAGTTCGCAAACAGGAAGAGGCGACCAAGGCAGAGATGGTGATGGACATCGACGCCAGCTTGCAGGTGGCGCCTGGCGTGTTCTTGCCTCCGGGCGAAGGGATGTTCGTGATCGAAGGCAAATTCGTGTCACAGCTGGAGCAAGTCGGCTCGGAAATCAAAAAGGATAAGAAGAGAACGCTGCAGCAGATTCTCTCGCCAATTCCGATTATTCCCAGCAAGCATAACGTGGAGATTCCGGGGGCAAAAGCAAAGCTAAGGATTACGAACGCGCAGCCGGAATTCTACTTGAGAGAAGCGCCCCCGGATCCGGATCGCGTCACGCCCATCCAGAAGAGCAGTCGCCCCGGTGAGTCCGGGCCGGAAGTGGAACTGGTGCGCGCGACGGTGAAGGGGAACAAACGCCAATTGGAAACAATTCGGAGCCTCTTTGGCGAGCAACTATCGCAGGAGCGGAACACGATTTCGCTACAACGCTGGGACATTGCGCCCACGGTTTTTCGGTTCACGCTGAGCGAGACGCTGCCGCCCGGGGAATACGCGTTGGCGGAGATTCTGCCGGGGGGAATGAACCTGTACGTGTGGGATTTCGGCGTGGATGGCGGGACAACCTCGAAGCCGGCGCCGCATTAGCTCAGGAAGATAATGATTCAGCCCCGAACCTTTTCCGCGGGCGAGGCGGTGAAAACATCGCGTAATACGGTGAGCACGTCCGAGACCCGGAAGGGCTTTTGGAGGCGACGGGGCTCACCGAGGCTAGGCTCGCCTTCTCCGGACTCCACGAAATCACCCGTCATGTAAATTACCGCTGGTTTGTGTTCACCGGAGGCGGCGAGAATGCGCGCGGCGGCGGATTGTCCGCTCGCGGGTGATCCCGCAACAAGATTCAGGTCACACAGGACAGCATCATAGGAGCGCTGGCCTACGAAGGTCAGGGCTTCTTCGGGAGAGGCTGCGCAGTCCACCCGCATGCCGTGGGCGGAGAGGCCTTCCTCCAGAAGCAGGCGAATGCTCTCTTCATCATCCAGGACGAGGATCGCGCGGCCCTTCAGCGCAGCCGATGTGGAAGAAATCACTTGCGTGGAGGTGGAATCGGCATCCTTCGCCACGGTGCTCGGGACAGGCTCACCGAGGACTGGGAGGTAAACCGTGAAGGCGGAGCCGCCGCCGGGGAGCGATTCCGCTTCAATAGTGCCGCCGTGTTCGCGAATGATAGCCATGCAAATGCTCAAACCAAGGCCGGTGCCGCCACCGGGCCGCTTGGTGGTATAGAAGGGATCGAAGAGCCGTGGAACCGCGTCGGGCTGAATGCCCACGCCATCATCCTGGAATGTGGCTGCAATCCGAGAAGAATCGCGGACAAGGCGAATCTGGAGACGGCCTGACTCGCGGACTTCGCGGATGGCGTGTTCGGCGTTGGTGATCAAGTTAAGAAATACCTGCATGAGCTGGTTGGCATCGCCAACGACGCCGGGGAGACCGGGCAGCGGATGAAAGTCCACCGCGATGTTGTTGCGACGGAGCGAATGCTCGTGGAGCTGAACAGTGCGCTCGATGAGACTATTCACGTCGAGGGGTTTCTTCTGCGGCGCGGCGGGGCGGGAAAACTCGAGCAGATTCTGGACGATGCGGGCAGAGCGCCGGGCCTGGCGATGAATCAGGTCTAGCTGACGCTTGGTAGCCTCTTCGGCGCCCCGACTTTCGCGTAAGAGTTCGGTGGCACCGAGGATAGCGGTGAGCGGATTGTTGAGCTCGTGGGCCACACCGGCGAGCATCTGGCCCATGGCGGCGAGCTTCTCAGCTTGGATCAACTGCTCCTCGAGGCGCTTGATCTCGGTAACGTCACGACCGGACATGACCACACCATCAATCTTGCCGGCTTCGTCGAAGAGGGGGCTGAAATTGAAACGAATGAGGCGCCACTCTCCAAGCTTGTGGCGGACACGCACTTCGAGCGAAGCGAAGGTCTGCCTGCCAGCCACGATGTCGCCGAACAGCGAGAGTAAGGCGGGCGAATCTTCGGGGTGGGTGCGGCCTCCCAGCTTCATCTCACGGGCTTCCTCGACCTCGTAGCCAAGAATTTCCTTGGAGCGCGGGCTCACGAAGGTGAAGCGGGAGTCGATGTCCAGGACGAGAATGAGATCGGGAAAGCTGTCGACCAAGCGTCGAGCGAATTCCTGCTGCTGATGGAGACGGTGCTCCATCTCGCGGCGCGCAGTGATGTCCATGACCGCGCCTTGATACCGGATTACGGCGCCGGCGCTGTCGCGGACCGCGGCGGCCGTATTCAAACAGACGATGGGATGGCCGTCTTTGCGCTGGAGAGTAATCTCGCGGCTTTGAACGGTGGATTGCCGCTCGACTTCCTCTATTAGGAGCTTTCGTTCTTCTCTGCTGGTAAAGACTTCCGGGACTTTTTTCGCGAGAAGCTCTTCTTTCGTGTCGAAGCCAAGCATACGAACCAGCGCGGGATTGGCATCCAAGATTTGGCCGTCGGGGGTAGTGATGTAGATGCCTTCCTGAAGAGTTTCGAAGAGCTCGGTGAAGCGGGCTTCGTTCTTGCGCGAGGCGGTGATATCGCGTGCAAGAACGGTGAGACCGTGCACTTTGTCGTCGCGGACCATGGCGTGCGCGACGCAATCGAAGTAATGCACCGATTGTTGGCTCTTCAGCCGGGCCTGAACAAGACCGGACCAACTGCGGCGCTCCAGGAAGTGCGGCAAGTTTCGGCGAACCTGTTCCTGTCCGTCACCGCTGCCTTCCTCAACAAATTCGGTGATGTGCTTGCCGATAATTTGCTGAAACGGGACGCCGACTAAATCGCTGAAGCTGCGATTCACGGCGCGAATTTCACCTTCAAGCGAAAGAGCGATGAGAACATCATCGAAGGAATCGATAAGGTCGCGAAAACCCTGCTGAGAACGGGTAATCGTCGCAAAGAGCTGATCAATCTGCTTTTCACTGGGTAGAGCGGCGTCGCGCTGTTCGATGCCGTGCATGAGGCCGCGGAGCTCGGAAATCTCCTGGGCCTTCTTCCACATGTAAGCGATGAAAAGCACGACGAGGACGACCAGGCCGATGGGCAAGGCTTCAAAATGTTTGGACAGAGAACGAATGGAATCCCAAGAAACGAAGGCAAAAACAACGGCGAGAACGAGAAGCAGAAAGAAGGTCAGCTTCCATAATTCCTTCTGGCGCTTTTCGAATTGTTCAAATCGGGTAGAGACGCCAGGGCGCGCGTCACCGCCCGGTGAAGAACGGTCCGCGGAGTTCGATTTTCCCTGCTCTGGATCGACCATGAAATCCCGTGGCTCCCGGCGAACCGCACGAAGGAATGAACGCTTTCTTTACAAGCCATTGTAAGAAGTGCTTTTGCGTGACAGCAAGGCAAGAGACGGCAAAACGTTCCTGAGGGATACCTGCCTGTATTGAGAACAAAAACGAAGCGGCGCCCCCGATGTGCCAGGGACGCCGCGGAATGGATCGTTCAAAGCGATTTAGCCACCGGCCGTGAGGTCCCGACTGGAGTCAGGACACGTCGCGCCGCGCGTCGAGCTATTTCTAACCTTCTGTGGCGGCGTCGGCTTCGGTGTCCTTCTGGAGGAAATCGAGGGCCGCCGCTTCTTCGGCAGTGAGCTCAGCGGCTTCCGGAATTTCCTCGACAGGAGCGGGAATAGGCATTTCCGTCAGCAATTGAATGCTGCGGTAGTGCTCAAGACCCGTGCCGGCGGGGATGAGACGTCCCATGATGACGTTTTCCTTGAGGCCGCGCAGGTAATCCACCTTGCCGGCGACGGCCGCTTCGGTGAGCACGCGGGTGGTTTCCTGGAAGCTGGCGGCAGAGATAAACGAGTCCGTCGAAAGCGACGCCTTGGTGATGCCCAAGAGAAGCGGACGACCCGTTGCAGGGCGGCCACCATCGGCGATAACGCGGTCGTTCTCCTCGCGGAAACGGAATTTGTCCACCTGCTCTTCGAGGATGAAGGTAGTGTCGCCGACGTCCTCGACCTTGACCCAACGCATCATCTGGCGGGAGATGGTCTCGATGTGCTTGTCGTTGATGTTGACGCCCTGGAGGCGGTAAACCTCCTGAATGGCGTTGACCAAGTAGGATTGCGTGAACTTCTCGCCGAGGACGGCGAGCAAGTCGTGCAAGTTGAGCGGGCCGTCAATGAGGGCCTCGCCCGCCTTGACGTGGTCGCCTTCCTGAACGTTGATGTGGACGCCGCGGGGAATGGAGTATTCCTTGGTGGTCTTGCCATCCTCGCTTTCCACGAGAATCTTGCGCATGCCCTTGGCGATATCGCCATATTTGACCACGCCATCGATTTCGCTGATGACGGCGGGGTCCTTGGGCTTGCGGGTTTCGAACAGCTCGACGACGCGCGGGAGGCCGCCGGTGATGTCCTTCGTTTTGGTGGTTTCTCGCGGGATCTTCGCGAGCACGTCGCCTGCCTGGACTTCGTCACCGTCCTGCACCATCAAGTGGGCGCGGGAAGGCATGAGGTACTTCTTGCGCACCTTTCCGGCGGAATCGCGAACGAGAATGGCCGGCTGGTGCTTTTCATCGCCCGGCGGCAACGTGACAACAAGCTGCGAGAGGCCGGTGACATCGTCCACCTGCTCGTCAATCGTCAGACCGGGGCGCAGGTCGTCAAACTTCACGGAGCCAGAAGTCTCCGTGAGGATAGAGAAAGTGAAGGGATCCCATTCGGCAAGGATCTGGCCACGTGTGACATGCTCGCCATCCGCAACGCGGAGGCGCGCGCCGTAAACGACATGGTAGCGTTCCTTCTCGCGCCCCTTCTCATCCACGATGGCAATCAGGCCGGAGCGATTCATGGCGATGAGCGCGCCGCCAGTGGAGGAGGTGTCGCCCTTGATCTTGCGGCCCTCGACGTAACGAAGGTCAATGAACTTGACGACACCGTTGTTGCGCGCTTCGAGCGTGGAACGCTCGGAAACGCGAGTAGCGGTTCCGCCGATGTGGAAGGTGCGCATGGTGAGCTGGGTGCCGGGCTCGCCGATGGATTGCGCGGCGATGACGCCGACGGCTTCGCCAAGTTCGACCATGCGTCCGGAGGCGAGATTGCGGCCATAACATAGCGCGCAGACGCCGCGGCGCGACTCGCAGGTGAGCACGGAGCGGATGCGGACGCGCTCAATGCCCGCGGCTTGAACGGCGTTGGCGAGTTCTTCGTTGATCTCCTGACTGACTTCGACGATGACGCTGCCCTCAAAGTCCTTGATCTTGTCGAGGGAAACGCGGCCGACGATGCGATCGCGCAGCGGCTCAACTTCGACGCCGGCTTCGATGATGGGCTCGACGTAGATGCCGTCAGTGGTGCCGCAATCCTGCTCGTTGATGATGACGTCCTGAGCGACGTCGACCAAGCGGCGAGTGAGGTAACCGGAGTCGGCGGTCTTGAGCGCCGTGTCCGCCAAGCCTTTGCGCGCGCCGTGGGTGGAGATGAAGTATTCCAACACGGTGAGGCCTTCACGGAAGTTGGAAGTGATGGGCGATTCGATGACCTCGCCGGAGGGCTTGGCCATCAGACCACGCATGCCGGAAAGCTGACGGATCTGCTGTTTCGAACCTCGAGCGCCGGAGTCGGCCATGACGTAGACGGGGTTAATGCTGCCCTGTTTGTCCTGGTTCTCGAGGGCCTTGAACATTTCGTCGGCGACTTTTTCGGTGACGTCGCCCCAGATGGCGATGACCTTGTTGTAGCGTTCGCCGTTGGTGATGGCGCCGTCGAGGTATTGCTGCTGAATC
>WNFO01023056.1_pt1 | contig 10233 bp, 7 predicted proteins | sample 5400251 | NCBI WGS metagenome assembly WNFO01 (sample SAMN13153354, study PRJNA577476) | soil metagenome | isolation source: 100 cm saprolite under Madrone tree | place: USA:California | collected 2016-06-14
CGGGGAAGCCAGGCGATAACTAAACAAAGTCTGATTAAACGCCATTAGATGTGCAATGTTTGTAGCTTCCGGGCGATCTTGAGTTTCAAGGGCTCTTTCCGGAGCAACGTATTCCGCTCCTAAGGAACGGTAGCAAAAGGACTGGTCGGCTGGCTATAACACCTGGCTCCTACGGAGCCACGCGATCCAGCTTGAATTATGGGGGGTTATTTCTTACTCGCAGACTTAGACGATGATGAGAGGGGTTTGGTTACTTTTTCCACTAAGCCCTTGCCGTTGATCGGGCGACTGCCACGAATTACGCGTAGAGCCTGACGCGTGAGTATCTGCGTGATGCCGCCCGGCACTAGCGCCCGCACGATCGCATGACCTACACGATGAGGCATGGTGACACCGCGCTGACTGAGAACGTACTCGCTCTCCCACCAGCTGGGCGCAAACTTTCCCTTGAACCGGCGCAGGCCTTCGAAGTTATAAAACGGTCCCAGCCTGCGGGAAGCGGCGTCCAAAGCCCGCGAGACTATTCGATGTTCGGTAGGCACATCAACCGGTCCATCATTTGTCAGTGGCGAAGTTCCCAGGGTCGCCAGCGCGGCGCCTTCGGCCTTTAAATTCGCCAACGCTTCAACCACCAGGAGAGTCGCCGTACCCTGCGGCGCATCAGGTTCGCGCAAGACGTCCTCGAGGTACCATCCTCTGCGGGCCGGCATTGGGCTCGCGGCGAGGAAGCCGACGAGTTTGCCGTTCACTCTCGCGGCGAAATACTTCTTGTATTCGGAATGCAGGAACGGGTCGAGTGCCACCAGCCAGCCAAAGGTAGTCGCCGCACGACGCGATCCAAGCCAATGCATGCAAAGCTGAGCCGTCTCTTTCTTTAGCACCTCATCGATGCCTTCAGGAACTACTTCGATTGCGACACCGGCGCGCCGCGCTTGATTCACACCGGCTCGGATTTTCTTGCCAGAGTCGCCGCGCGGATTCCAGGTCTGAAGATCGAAGTAAGGAGACGCGCCCACCTTGACGGCCATGAAATCACCTGGCACGACCACTTGGGCAAACGCCGAACTGGTCGGAACGAACGCCACGACGCGATTCTTTCTCTTGGCGAAGGCTGCGAACTGGCGCGCCAACTCAGCCATATCTTCCAGAGGCGCCAGAGGATCGCCCGCCGCCAGCCAGACGCGGCCGAACTCACCATAGATAACTGCGCCGTCGATGTCCGGCGATGACCAGAGCATGGCTCCGGGAGCGATGCTTACCAGAGAGTGTGGATTGTAACCGTAGAGAGTTTGTAGCCGCAGCAATTCGCCGGTGGGATCCGGCAGGCGACCACGCCGATGCGCGGCTACCGCGGCATCGATGCGCATTTTCATGTAACGCGCACCGTAACCTGCGCCGCCCGCGGCTAACCACCAAAGTTCGCGAACTGGAATAAACATTCGAGGCGACTGTCCTTTTACGCCTTCAGGGTCTGTCAGGTCAACCCCTCAGGTTAGATAACGGTTAATGCTGGTTGGTTTCCATGGTAATTCGGTCACAGACCCGGACGCGTTATCAAATTGTATTAATGCGGGATTAAGGAAAGCGGGCATCGATGCCGGCGGTCCGCCCGCAGGATGCGTGCGCTCCGGTCAGCCAAACAGAGAGCCCTGCGCGGTAGGTCGGCGGAAAGTATTTACCCTCGTGTGGCGCTCGCTGCCGACCCTGTGCTCGTTAAAGCCGAGTCGTTTCGAATAAACGTCGAACAACTTGTGTTGGGCTTCCCAGAACTGGCCTTTGCCGCGCATGCGCTCGCCAAAGACGCTGGAGTTAAGTCGCCCGCCACGCGCATCGCGTATCCGATTCAGCACGCGGTCGGCTTTCGTCGGCAGCTTCTCGCGCAAACGTTGTTCGAAGTAAGGAGCGACGCTGCCGGGGAGACGCAGCATATTAAGGAAAGCTTTGGTGGCCCCGCAGTCTTTCGCGCGCTGCAGCAGTCCCGGAATGTCGGTCGACAAACCAGGGATCGTCGGCGCAATGCCGATCCCTACCTGAATGCCGGCCGCGGCCAGAGTCTTCATCGCTTCGAAGCGCGCATTCGGCGAGGGCGCAAACGGCTCGACGGCCCGGGCGGTAGCATAGTCGGCAAACGGGATCGAGAAGTAGACTCCCACGCTGGCCTCTTGCGAAAGTCTTTGCAGCACATCAACGTCACGGCGAATCAAAGCCGACTTGGTGACGATACCGACCGGATTGCGAAACTCAGCGCAGACTTCCAGACAGCGACGCGTCAGCTTGTAATTCGCTTCCAGCGGGATGTATGGGTCTGAGGTAAACGAAAAGACGATCTCGTCGCCTTTCCACGAAGGCTTCATCAATTCCTTGCGCAGCAGCTCCGGCGCGTTCACTTTGGCGATGATCTTTCGTTCGAAGTCCGTGCCTGCACCATAGCCGAGATATTCATGCGTGGGCCGGCTGAAACAATAAGTACAGCCATGGGGGCAGCCGCGATAGCAATTGATCGAATGATCGAAAGCCACATCCGGACTGTCGTTACTGCTGATGATCGAGCGCGTCTCGGTCTCTTCAAATACTTCGATCTTCGCGGTGGGCGGCTCGCCAATCCACTCGACAGAGTGGGTCAGCCAGGGGTTCGGCGGATTTTCGATGTAGCGCATGCTTGCAATCCTGTCTTATAGATGAAACACAGAATAGCAGAGGCGCGGATATTTGGCGAGAAAGAAATGAATCGGGAGGTTCGCGCTCCCGGTCAGCCTTTCCCTGAAGCTCGTCAAAACAACAACGGAAAGAACTGCCCGTCGATTTTCTCTCCGGCGGGAATTGATGGCACGCCGGCCAACAAAGGATCGTTTGAAGCCGAGCAAACGCCATCTCGAAAAACGTTGATGACGGCGCCGCGCCTGGGACGGTTGCTGCGATTCTCATAAGAACCATGAATCATCAGCGGATGATGAAACGAGCATTCGCCCTGCTTCAGTTCAATCGGGACCGGCCGAAAGCGGGATTTCTGTTCCTCGCTTAAAACACTTTCGATCGCGTGCATGTCATTCGCCAGACCGGTGATCGGCAGCAAGTCCCACTTGTGACTGCCGGGAACATAATGGACGCAGCCGTTTTCGGGCGTGGAATCGTCAAGCCCAATCCAGCAAGACAGGTGTGCCATCGGTCGGGTGCGGGTCCAATACGAATAATCCTGGTGCCAGGCTACGACGCCGCCTTGATGAGCGGGCTTGCAAAAAAGCTGATCGTGCCAGAAGCGCACCGCGCTACCGAGGAGCTGCGAGGCCGGCACAACGAACGCAGAGTGCCAGAGCAAGTCATGAAAACCCGGCGCGATGCGCCACGCGCCCAATGCATGAAAAAGCACCTTTGAAGGATCCCTGGATTCATTGCTGTGGAATTCATAGAAGAGATTGTTTCCCGGATGATTCGGATCAATGAGACCGGCCAATTCGGCGCGTAGCGTTTCGATTTGTTCATCGTTCAATAGGCGGATGCCGGCGAGATAACCGTGGGTGTGAAAGAATTCGATTTGATCCTGAGTGAGGCGGAAGGTCTCCCAGTCTTCGGCCGATGCTGCTCCGGTGAAGAGATTCGTAATCCTGTAGTGATGTTTTGATAGATCGACGATCATTAAGTGATCTGAAGCGCCGTTAAGCGCGAAATATTTATGGTTCTCGTGCCGACATTAGAAAAGAGCTCCGTCGGAGCGAAACGGAAAAACACATCACGCTCCTACGGAGCTGCGTCATTATCAAGTCGCCGGGGCTATAAATATCACGCTCCTAACGGAGCTTAAACCGAATGCTTCTTATTTGGCCGTGGTCATCCCATCCAACACCACGCGCGCGACGGTCGGAATAATCTCACGTTCGTTCGCATGGTCGGTGGTGAAAGTCACGAGCACAAACTTTGCTCCGTTTGGCAGCTCGACGTAAGCCGCATCGTGCCGGGTGGTGCTGGTCCAGCCGGCCTTCGACCACAGCTTAGCGCCAGCCATTCCCTGTAATGCTATGCCGGTAAAGCCATGCGCCTGATCGTCGTTGTCTTTTGACGTTCCGGAGAAATCACGCTTCAACAATTCCATCATCTGCGAGCTGTGCGTGAGATTCACTGCGCGTCCAGTGACGATCTCTGACAACAGGCGCGCGGTCGCATCGGTGGTGAGCTTGTTTCGATTCTCGCCGTTCGGCCCGCGCGAAACCTTCTCGCGACCGTACGCGTCTTCGCAAAACGTCTTTTGATTGACATTAATATTCGTGAAGCCAAGCGCCGAGTAATATCGGTTCACCGCGTTTCGCTTGTATTGCCACCCGGCCATTTCTTTCGCCGGCAATTCGTAACCGCCGGTCGTTTGCGTCAGCACGTCGAGCACATACTGAGTCGCATCATTCGACGAATCTACGATCATGTCGTGCACGGCGCGCTTGAGCTCATCTGTCTCCTGGATTTTCTTATCCTCCAGCCAGCGATGCACAGCAACTAAATAGAAAAGCTTCACGACACTGGCCGGATACACCCGTTCATTCCCGCGCCAGCTCGCCACCGGGTGCTGCGGATTGCGCAGATCAATTAAGGTTATCGAGAGCTGATCTTCGCTGAGTCTTTTGGCCGCGAATTTGGCGAGAGCCGCTACTGCCCCGTCTTTCACACGCATCCAGATCCAATAGACCGGAAGACCAAGCGCGATCAGACCAATGCCGGCGATTGGAGGGTTACGCGCCAGCAAGCCAAACCCCGTCAGCAGATGACCGTGAACCATTAATCCAACCCCATTCGCGAAATCATCTCGCACGCCCCATAAGGTCATCCCAAGGATCAGCGCGGTCGCCAGCAGGAAAAAGATCGGCACGACCGGATATCCCCACGCACGATAAGGCCGCTCGAGGTCGGGCATCTTCCGGCGCAGGATAAAGACCGCCGCCGTTACTAACCCGTAGAAGATCCACAAACCAAAGATCGCGTAGTCAGTCAGAATGTCGAACGACGACGAAAAAGCGATCACCAGGATGCACGCCCAGATCGCCTGGACTATCAAAGCCCCGGTGGGCACGCGCGTGCGCGGCGAAACCTTAGAAAGACTGCGCGGAAACAAACCATCGCGCGCCATCGCGTAAGGAACGCGAGCCCCGGTCAGAATTGAAGTATGAAGGGTGCCGAAGGTCGATGACAACAGGGCTGCGGCGATGAAGGTTATCGCCAGCGGGCCCAGGAATCTTTGCGCGACTTCAGTTGCGACCGACGAGGTGGTGGCTACGCTCGCGATTTCAGTCGGCGACATCGCATAGAAGTAAGACAAGTTCACAAACAGATAAAGCGCCATGATCAGGAGCATGCCGCCAATCAGCGCGCGCGGCAGATTGCGATGCGGGTCTTGGACTTCTCCCGCCACGAGGGTGACGTTGTTCCAACCGTCGTAAGCCCACAACGCCCCGAGCATCGCCGCGATAAACCCGCCAAAACCCACTCGTGCCGCCGCCGACACTCCTTCACAAGCACCGCCCACGTTCGCCATCCAGAGATGCGACCAGTCGGCATCGCGGGCCAAAAGAAACGCGCCGACGCCTACCACTAACACGAGCGCTATCTTGATCCCGGACAGCACGGATGCGACCCCGCCGCTAACCTTAACTGCCAGGCAATTGATTCCGGTTACGATCAGGATTGAAGCGAGGGCGACAACCTGGATTTTGCCGAACGGGATCGGATGGCCAAAAACGTTCGCCGAGAAGAACTCGCCATCCAATCGCTTTTTCAGCATTGTGTTCAGGAACAGAGCGAATTGCACACCGAGCGCTGCCTGCGATCCGGCTTTGCCGATGAAGAACGACATCCAGCCGAAAAGAAATCCCGACGCCCGGCCATAGGCCTCGCGCATGAACACATACTCGCCACCCGCGCGCGGCATCATTGCGGCCAGCTCGGCATAGCTGAGAGCGCCGGCCAGCGAAAGTAATCCCGCGATAACATAAACCGCGAGCACTTTCCCGGGCGTGCCTACATTGCAGGTCATCACGCGGGCCTTAAGAAAAACGCCTGTGCCGATGACATTGCCGACCACCACCGACATCGCCGCGACGAGCGTCAGCCCGCGAACCAAGTCTGTCTTTGAGGTTTCAGGTTTCAAGGATTTGCAAAGTACTCCGTAGAAGAATGAGCGACGGCGAAATGGAGTCAGTACCGGGAGCGGTAGCGACCGGGTCTCAACACTCGAACGTGCGTGACGGCGACGACGAGACCCGGTCGCTACCGCTCCCGGTACTGACTCCGTTTGGTAACCTCTCGTGTTCCTGCTGTTCTGCCAAGCGTCACGTTCTTACCAAACATCATTCGCCAGAAGATCTTCGTATCTATCTCTCGTCCTGATTAAGTCCGCCGATCCACCTTCGCGAATCATCACCGCCGCAGGCAGTGGCCTGCCATTGTAGGGAAACATTTGCGCCAGTGAATATGCCCCGGAGTTCAACAGCGCCAGGACCTCGCCCGGCTTTACCTCTGACGGCAGCCGGCGATAGTCGGGCAAGCGGCCGTGGCGTTCGATATCGAAGTACACGTCGCCCGAATCGCACAACGGACCCGCGACTTTGTATTCAGTGTCGAACGATTCGCACGCTCTGGACGCGGAGATCAGATGGTAGTACCACTTGTAATTGTTCATCGACAGCAGCAGGTTATAGCCCGCATCCGTCAACAACCAGACATCGTTTGTTTCCGGCCGGCGCTTGATATTGCGCACGGTCGTGAGCAGCACGCCGGCATCAGCAATGACACTGCGACCAGGTTCGAGCAGGATGGTCACCCCTTCGAGCAGGTGCTCGGCTTCCGCATCGCGCGCGGATTCGCGGGCGACCCGCAAGGCTTCAGTCAAGACCGCCGCCGGTTCGAGATCAGCGCCCAGCATGTCGCGTTCGTGCTCGGGCAGATCGTCAGCCTGGGACCGGTCGCGCAGGTAGTTCACCGGAATCCCGCCGCCTAGATTGATGTGTTCGAGCGTCAGACCAGTCTCACGATGAATCGTCATCAAGTGGTTCCACATGCTCTTGAAAGCTTCGGCAAAAGGCTCGACGTCGGGTGTCTGCGAACCGACGTGGATGTGTATGCCGCAAACGTGGATGAGTTCGGGATGCCGCAACCCGCGCCGAAATGCTTCGAGGACTTCCGATGAAGAGATGCCGAACTTTGAAGTCAACAGGGCGGTCTGCAGACCGAGATGTGAACGCGTCCCAATCTCAGGCACGAGACGCAAAGCGATTCGCGCCGGTGGCAGCCCGGCGTTCAGCTCTGCGCGGGCGCGGCGCACCGCCGCTTCTACCAGCTCGATCTCGTAAATCGAATCGACGTTGATTGAATAAATACCAGCTCGCACCGCTTCATCAAGCTCTGCATCAGTCTTGCTGGTGCCGTTAAAGATAATCTGGTCGGGCCGAAACCCGACCCGCAGCGCCTTGTAGAGCTCGCCGCCGCTATTAACTTCGATGTCGATGCCCGCGTCGCGCACGACCTTCAGCACCGACATGTTTGAGTTCGCTTTTGACGCATAGCAAAACTTGATCGGTCGATCGACCTGCTTCGCTGCCGCTTGCAGGCGCGCGATGTTGCCTTGAATGCGTTGCTCGGAAAATACGAACAGAGGCGTGCCATACTTGTAAGACAAAGCGGTGGCATCGGCGCCGTTAATGAAGAGATGATTGTTGTCGCGGGCTTCAAGAAATCCCGGAATGGTCCAAGCGGGCGCGGCGGTTATGACTGTTGACATTAAAGAAGCCTTCGGTGATGTTTGCTAAAAGGCCGAGATTAGACTGGTAAGCAAGTAGCGTCAAGAACTAACTACCCGATGGTACGCTATGTCTGGTTTGTCTGGAGTCGGCTTGGCCAAGAAGTCAGTACCGGGAGCGGTAGCGACCGGGTCTCAACGTTCGATACCGATTGAGATGGCAGGAACAAACCCGGTCGCTACCGCTCCCGGTACTGACCTCATTTATAACTGCGCGATCATCTCGGCCGGGTTCCAATACGCCCAGAGGTTTTGTATCTTGCCGTCCTGATCTATTTCAAAGACGTCGATGCCTTCGAACCTGACCTCTTTGCCGTTGGCGCTGGTGCCCGATCCGATCCACTTCACCGCCGCGCCATTCCCGGCGACAAACACCGAGTCTTCGGTCAGGCCAACGCTCTTGAAGTTTTTGCATATCGATTGCAGGAACTCGCGAATCGCGGGACGGCCGCTAATCGGCGGCGTGCCCATTGGATCGCAGGTGGTGCCGTCCTCGGCAAAAGTGTTGGCGAAAGCATCGGCGTCCATCGCTCGAATGGCCAGGAAATACGCGCGCACTGCGCGTGAGATCTTGTCAGGTGCAACTTGTTCACTCATCTAATCAACCTCTATGGTCAGGTTTAGAAGCGGCCTACCGGCCGCTTGGTCGGGCAGTAGCCCGACTCTAAACAAATCAACTAATGCTTCTCCGACGCCGCCTGCGCACGTTCTTTCTCAACCAGCACGCGCCGCAGGATCTTACCGGAAGCAGACTTGGGAATCTGCTCAATAAACTCTACGAAACGAATTTTCTTGTGCGGCGCCAGGCGTTCGGCCACAAAGCCCATGATTTCTTCGGCCGACGCTTCGCCGTTCAACACCACGAAGGCCTTGGGTACTTCGCCGGCCTCAGCATCAGCGCAGGGAATCACGGCTGCGTCGGCAATGGCCGGATGCGAAAGCAGAACAGCCTCCAGTTCGGCCGGCGCTACCTGGAAGCCTTTGTACTTGATCAACTCTTTCATGCGATCGACGATAAAAAAGTGGCCGTCCTCATCCGCGTATCCGATGTCGCCGGTATGCAGCCACCCTTCGTCATCGATGGTGCGCGCGGTCGCTTCCAAATTATTCAAATAGCCGATCATGAGCTGCGGTCCACGCACCCATAGCTCGCCTTCCTGATTTGGGCCCAGCTCCAGACCGCTCGCCGGATCCACCAGTTTGCATTCCGTGTTCGGCGCTGCCGGGCCCACCGCGCCCAGCTTCATGTCGTCCGGATGGGGCGGACTGCTGTGCGTTACCGGACTGGTTTCGGTCATGCCATAGCCCTGTCGAATGCCACAACCCACGCGCTCCATGCACTGCCGAGACAGATCAACACTCAAAGGCGCCGCCCCTGAAAAGACCATTTTCAAACTCGATAGATCATATTTATCGATGAGTGGATTCTGTGCCAACTGGAGCACGATCGGCGGCACGATGTGCGACAACGTGACGCGATACTTTTGAATCAACCCGAGGAATTGCTCAAGGTCAAAGCGCGGCATCATTACAATCGTGGCGCCCATGTGCAGTCCCATGTTGAGCACAACGACCAGACCATAGATATGAAATAGCGGCAAGACGCAAAGCAGCGTGTCGTCGCAGGTAAAATACTCCAACCCATCCATCTGCCTCATGTTCGCCACCAGGTTGTAGTGCGTGAGCATGACGCCTTTGGGCAGTCCCGTAGTACCACTGGAATACGGCAGCGCGACCAGGTCTGCCCGCGGATTGATCTCAACACGCGGAACATTACCGTCGCTTTGCAAGAGCGAATCGAAGGGTGTGGCGTTTTCCACCTGACCAAAAACGAAAAGCTCTTCAACCTTTGACTGCTCCGCAGCCTCGCGCGCCTTGTCAACAAACTGCGGCGAGGTGACGAGAAACCTGGCCTCTGCGTTGTTCAATTGGAATGCAGCCTCTTCGGCGGTATAAAGCGGATTTACCAGCGTACTAATCCCGCCGAGCATAGCTACGGCGTGAAATGCGATGCCGTACTCGGGGCAGTTCGTGCTGAAGATTCCGAAGACATCGCCTTTGCGAAATCCTTTTTTATGCAAACTCGCCGCCGTGCGGCGGACCGCGTCTTCGAATTGGCCATAGGTCAGAGTGCATCCGCTCGGCCCATCGATTAGCGCCGGCTTGTCCTTGAATTCACCCGTCCTTTGAAAGATGAAGTCGGTGATTGAGACTTCAGGAATCGAAACGTCCGGATATGGTCCGCGAAAGATCATTCTAGATTTTGAGATCTCAGATTTCAGATTCGGGTAAAAAGCGGAACCCGGCAAGGATGCCGGGGAACCGCAGGCACAGATGCCTGCGCTCCGACAAAAGAGCGGCCAGTGTACACGATTGCTGACCAAATGGCAGTAAAGTTGTTATATTGACGCTACCTCGGTGGCACAGACTTCAGTCTGTGATGGCTTGGATACAAATGT
>WNFO01006625.1_pt1 | contig 10232 bp, 9 predicted proteins | sample 5400251 | NCBI WGS metagenome assembly WNFO01 (sample SAMN13153354, study PRJNA577476) | soil metagenome | isolation source: 100 cm saprolite under Madrone tree | place: USA:California | collected 2016-06-14
ATGGAGTCTGGAACGGTGAGCGGATTCTGCCCGACGGGTACGTCAAATTTGTCAGTACGCTGGCGCCTGCCTGGGAAGCTGACAAGCGCCCAATTTATGGCGGCTTCTTCTGGATCAATGGCGACGGCGAGTATCCCGTGCCCAAGGAGGCGTTCTATATGTCGGGTGCGGGCGGCCAGACCACTCTGATCATCCCGTCTTACGACCTCGTTGTGGTACGTCTGGGACACTACAAGGGCAGCGAAGCCGGAGACAAGAGCTTCAAGCAGGCTCTCGCGCTTCTTATGGAGTCCGTGCCACGGAGGAAGTGAGGCACATCGCTCGGGTAAGTTCCGCTCCACCGCCACAGACTTTAGAGCTGGTGTTGCTTGGGAATGTTCATTAGCTGCTTCAATGTTGACCGACTCTGATTCCACCTGCACGCGTACAGTGGGCTCTCGTAGAAATGACCTCCTTCGCAGGCGATTAAGGGCACCCTCTCGGCATTTTGCCTGGATCACGGGGAACCCTGAAGTAATCCACTTGGACGCCGATTCTTGCACGGGGCAACCTCTAGGATTCTGTTGTCCTGGGCGATTCTGTTTGACGCCGCGGCCCCTGCTTTCCGTATTCGAGCCAGGTGAGAAGAATGACGACGACATCGAATAACGGCACTCAGCAGTGTTTGCGCACTTTTGTGCAATAACAAACGCGGAAAATAAAAAATCGGATGGTTGCGGGATATCGGGCACCTATTGAAAGCACACTTGTACTTGCGGAGACCGAATTTGAACCAACGACCAAATTCAGTCTGCCAAGACGTATGCGTAAGTAAAGGCAAAGGAAAAGCAAAAAGTGCCGGGGGCCAGAATCGAACTGGCTACGCCCGCCTTTTCAGGGCGGCGCTCTACCAATGAGCTACCCCGGCACAACTGATTTAGAAATTGTAGGGGTGATACGGAATTGTGTCAATTCGGCGGAAAACGCTTCGGTGGAAAACGCCCTGTAAATCAATTCGCGGATTCGTCGAATTCCTTCATCCAATTGCGGTTCTTGAGGACTTCGCGTGGCTTGGTGCCGTCCGGTGGGCCGACGATGCCGTCTTTTTCCATCAGGTCGATTAGTCGTGCGGCACGTCCGTAGCCAATGCGCAAACGGCGTTGCAGCGTCGAAGTAGAAGCGCGTCCCGCATCGCAGACCACGCGTATCGCGTCCTGGTAGAGATCGTCATCAACATCCTCGCCGCCTTCCGCATCGCCATCGGCGCCGCCTTCAGTTTGGCCGTTTTCATCCTTCGGGGCCGCAAGAAGTTCTTCCTGATATTTCGCCTGCGCCTGCTCGCGCCAGAAATCACACACCGAGGTGATCTCGTCCTCAGTCACCAGCGGGCCGTGAATCCGATGCAGCCGCGCCGAACCCGCCGGCAAGTACAGCATGTCGCCGCGGCCCAATAGGGACTCTGAGCCGTTCGAATCGAGAATTGTGCGCGAGTCCACCTTGCTGGCAACGCGGAACGAAATGCGGGCAGGGAAGTTCGCTTTGATCAATCCGGTGATCACATCCACGGAGGGCCGCTGCGTCGCAAGAATCAAGTGGATACCCACCGCGCGCGCCATCTGCGCCAGCCGTGTGATGGACTCTTCCACGTTGTTGGTGTCCACCATCATCAGGTCGGCCAACTCGTCGATCACGATAATCAGGTAGGGAAGCGGCTTATGCTCGGTCTCTTCCAGATTGTCGAAGAGCGAAAGCGAATGCTCCTTTCTAAACGTGCGGTTGTACTGGTCGATGTTTCGCACGCCGCGCTGCGCCAGCAGCTTCAGGCGGTTTTCCATCTCGCGCGTTGCATTCCGCAGCACGTTAGACGCGATCTTGGGGTCGGTCACCACCGGCGCGATCAAATGAGGAATGTTCTCGTAAAGATTCAGCTCCAGCCGCTTCGGGTCCACCAGTACCAGCTTCACGTCGTCCGGACTCGCTTTATACAAAATCGACATCAGCAGCGAGTTGATGAACACGCTCTTTCCGGTCCCCGTCGAACCGGCGATCAGCAAGTGTGGCATGGCGGCCAGGTCGGTGATTCGTATGCGCCCATGCAAATCGCGCCCCATCGCCAGCGTTAGCTTGCTCGGCGAATTGAGGAACTCCGGCGCCTCGATGATGTCTCGTAGCGCGATCGTCTGCCGCTTGTCGTTCGGAACTTCGATGCCAATCGTTGATTTGCCCGGTATGCGCTCGATCAGGATCGATTCTGCCTGCAGCGCCAGGCAAAGATCCTCGGTCAACCCCGTAATCCGGCTGTACTTGATGCCTGCTTCCGGCTTGAATTCGAACGTGGTAACCACCGGCCCGGGATTGATTTGCGTCACGCGTCCTTGCACGTCAAATTCAAGACATTTTGCTTCAATCGCGCGCGCCCGCAGTTTCAACTCGTCTTCATCCAGCTTCTGGCTGCGTTCTCCCTCGCGCAGCAGGGAAGGGGAAGGAAGTTTGTAATTCGGGCTGCCCTTCGCAATCTTGGGCTCGCCGGCTTTTTTTGCGGCGGCTTTCTCTGCGTCACGATTGAAGACGAAGATCGGCCCCTTGCGTGACGTGTCCTTTTTCTCCTTCTCGTCCTCTTCTTCTTCGATTTCCGTCTTACCCTTGAAAACGTCGCTCTCGTCGGCCAGCCGAATGGTCTTCGCCGCATCACTCAGCAATTCGGCCTTCCCAATCAATTGCGGCGAAACGGGTTTTCTTCCCGACAGGCGGGACTCTTCCACTCGCCGGCGCATACGCTGTTGTTCACGTTCTTCGCGCCAGGCATGCCACCTTGCTTGCGCCTTCTGAAGGATTCCGAGCTTTTCAACTCTTCCAATCGGTCCATTCGGTCCGCTGGCCCAGGCATGCGCGCCGGAAAAAGAAAAACGCGTGGTCATGAACAACGCCGTCACCAGCAGCGCCACCGCTACAAGGTTTGCGCCCCACAGGTTGAATCCGCTGCGCAAGCCGCCAGAGAGGAGTTCCCCCAGCGCGCCGCCCGCGCGGATCGCTCCGCGCACGTCCCAAACATGCCATAAGGAAAGAATTGTGGGCAGCGAGAGCAGCAGCAACGCGAATCCCACCAGCGTCGCTATCTGTGACTGCACGGCCCGGCTGCGGAACCAGCGCCATCCCAGGACCAAAATCGACGCCGGCAGCAGAAACGATGCAAACCCAAAGATTTGGAATAGACCGTCCGCGCAGTAAGCGCCTACCGGTCCGATCCAATTCTGCGTAGCCGCGTTTTCCGGCGCGGAAACGTTAAAGGCCGCGTCCTTCGGAGAGTACGAGAGCAGCGCCAGCGCGATCAGCACCGCCAGCGTGATACACAAAAACCCAATCAGTTCATTGAATCGCTTATTTCCAGTCGGAGTCAGAATACGCACGAAGTCTCCTCAGCTTTTTGGGGAAGGCTGAGTGTCGCGGCGGGGGCTGGCGCTATCGCACTCCCGCCTGGAGGAACGACCAAACACACTGAATATAACAAACTACGGCCCTCGCCCGTCAAAAACTTTTCCACCCGTGTTTCCAGAAGTCCTCAGTGCAGCATCCCAGACGCCCAAGCCAATACCAGAGCCCCCACAATGATTCGGTACACCGCGAACGGAGCAAACCCGTGCTTCCTCACCCAGGCCAAAAACCACACCACCGCTCCGTACGCCACAATGAACGACACCACAAATCCTATCGCTAACACCACCCAGCCATGCGGATCAATATGCGTCACCCCAATCGCATTCTCGCCCTTGCCCCGCAAGGATTTCAGCAAGTCATACCCAGTCGCCACCACCATCGTCGGGATCGACAGGAAAAACGAAAACTCCAGTGCTGACGCTCGCGACATCCCCGCAAGCTGTCCCGCCGCAATTGTCGACATCGACCGCGACGTCCCTGGAAACACTGCCGACAAAATCTGGCACGCCCCGATCCAAATCGCCTGCCCCAGCTTCATGTTCTCCATCTGCCACGTATAAATCCGGCTGCCAATCGCCGCCGGTCCCGCCTGCTGCCACTTCGCATTCATCGCGTCCACAATCCACATCACAATCCCGCCAATCAGCAGCGAGCTTCCCATGATGTAGAGGCTTTCGAGATGCTTTCCGATCACTTTCGTCAGCAAAAACGCCGGCAGCGCCGTCACCACAAAAGCCACGCTTACCAGCCCCAGCGGGTGGGTCAATATCGTTCGGTCGCCGTGCTCGCCCTTCGGAAAAGTGGACAAGAATTTCACGATGCGCTCGCGAAAATATACCGGCAAACACAAGATCGCTCCCAGCTGAATCACGATCGTGTACATCTTCCAATAGCCGTTTGCCAGATCAATGTGGAAGAGCGCTTCGCTGATTCGCAGATGCGCCGTCGAACTCACCGGCAAGAATTCCGTCAATCCTTCCACGATTCCAAGCAGCACTGACAACAAATAGTCGCTCAAACCGTTTCTCCTGGATGCTTTGCCGTTTCCCCCGCGCCCGGCAGGATTTTCCGCATTTCGTACGCGTCGACGCGCCGCAAATAATACCGCTTCAACGTCGCTTCGATACGATAGCCATGCCGCTTCCAGAACGCAACGCCCGCTTCATTGTCGGTTGCCGTTTCCAGCAAAATCGTTCGCACGCCGCGCAGCGCCAGATTCTTCTCGCTCTCTGCCAATAGCGCCGAGCCCACTCCCTGTCTCCGGTGTGGTTCCGCCACGTCCAGGGTAATTACGTGCGCCAACGGTGGATTTTCCTCCGTCAAAATAAATCCCACAATCTTGCCGCTGTCCTCCGCTACCGTCCCATCCGCCGACGGCAGCTTCAGAAAATATCGCAGCATCATCTTGGAGTACGCGATCCCCGGAGGAAAGCACCCCTGGTCCAGCCGTAGCAGGGCAGTGAAGTCCCGCGGTTCGTGGGCGCGAAACGTGACCGGCATGGCGCGACTGATTGTAGGCCGAACCATTCCTTCTGAACAGCGCGGCCAGTGACTGCGGCACGGCCGACAGTTTCCTTCCGTTGATGTACGTTATCTGGTCGTAACTGGCTCGCACCACGAAAAACAATGCCGCCAACAGAAAACTGGCTGCCCGCAAAAAAGTCGGGGCACCCGCCGCAGCAGATGCCCCTCTTGGTGTTTCGCTTCGAATTGCTTCACAGTTTGACGGTCACGGTCTTCACTTCCGTGTAGTTCGCCAGCCCATATTCGCCGAGTTCGCGCCCGATCCCGCTCTGCTTGAACCCGCCGAACGGCGCTCCCGCGTCGAACACATCGTAGCAATTCACCCACACCGTGCCTGCGCGCACGCTGTCCGCAATCGCATGTGCCTTGCCGATGTCCCTCGTCCACACGGCCGCAGCCAAGCCATACAGAGAATTGTTGGCCCGCTCCACGACCTCACTCATATCCTTGAACTTCAGGATCGACATCACCGGCCCGAAGATTTCTTCCTGCGCGATCTTCATGTCATCTTTCACGTCGGCGAACACCGTCGGCTCGATGAAGTAGCCCTTGTCTCCGACGCGATTGCCGCCGGCCACCAGCTTGGCTTTTTCCTTTTTCCCGGCATCGATGTAACTCATCACCTTGTTGAACTGGTCCTGGTCCACCTGCGGCCCCTGCTCCGTCTTCGCGTCGAACGGATTGCCGACCGTGCGCTTCTTCGCGCGCGCCACGCTCTTGTCAACGAATTCGTCGTAGCACTTCTCCTCGACGTACAGCCGCGAGCCCGCGCAGCAGCACTGCCCCTGGTTGAAAAACAGGGCGAAGTGCGCGCCCTCGATGGCTTCATCCATGTCCGCATCCGCGAACACGATGTTCGGGCTCTTCCCGCCGAGCTCCAGCGTCACTCTCTTTAAGTTGGTATCCGCCGCCGCCCGCATGATCAAGTGACCCACTTCCGTCGACCCGGTGAACGCCACCTTGTCCACGTCCATGTGCCGCGCAATCGCTGCGCCCGCTGTCGGCCCGTAGCCCGGCAGCAAGTTCACCACGCCTTCGGGGAACCCTGCTTCGAGCATCAATTCTCCGACGCGCAGCGCCGTCAACGGTGTCTGCTCCGCCGGCTTCATCACCACCGTGCAGCCCGTCGCCAGCGCCGGCCCCAGTTTCCAAGCCTGCATCAGCAGCGGAAAATTCCACGGAATGATTTGCCCGACTACTCCCACCGGCTCGTGCTTCGTGTATGTGAAGTAGTTCCCGCTCACAGGAATCGTCTTCCCATGATTCTTGTCCGCCCACCCCGCGTAGTAGCGATAGCACGCAATCGTCAATGGCAGGTCCGCCGCCCTCGCGACGTGATACGGTTTGCCATTGTCGAGCGATTCCAGTTGCGCCAACTCATCCGCGTGCTTCTCGATGAGGTTCGCCAGCCTGTTCATCAACACGCCCCGCTCCGCCGCGCTCATCTTGCGCCACGGCCCTTTATCGAACGCGGCCCTCGCCGCCGCCACCGCCTTGTCCACATCCGCCGCGTCGGACTCGGCCACTTGCGTGATGACCTCGCCCGTCGACGGATTAATCGTCGGGAACGTTTTTCCCGATACGCTATCAACCCACTTTCCATTGATCAGTAGTTTCGTCGGTCCAATCTTGACATTCTTTTCCAACACCGCCGCTGCCGTTGCCATAATCTCCTCCTTCTTATCGCGTTTGCGCAGTTGCCAGGTAGGTGCAGGGCAAGCCCCTCAAGCCCCGCATGACGCAAACGTCCTGCGGCCATGAAGCCTATACCCGCGCGCGCCGAGAGGCAAGGACGACCACGCAGCTTCAATGCGCGGGCGCAGGCAGCACTCGAACCAGCTTGAATTGTTTGATTTTCGGAGAAGCCAGGAAGTCCGCGCCGAAGCGTGCTTTCCCATGGGGTTCCAGATTAGAGACGCTGTCTTGCGTGTGGCCCACCTGAACGCCCGCTTCATCGTAGAGGTTATAAACCAGCAAGACGGACAAGAACCGCCGGTCGCAATTATTCCGGATTATCCCGGTAACGCACGGGTAGAGTGTGCAAGCCCCAGCGCCATTTGGATTGGGCTCGTCGAACTTGGCATCAAGTACTTCAATACACGGCGCTGTGCTGTCGGCCACCTCCGCTGTCGGAGGAACCGGCTTAGCTTGCCGATGCGCCCACAAATACCCAAGTCCGAATCCGGCTCCCAGCAGCACAACCCCGGCGACAATGTAAGCGATCTGCCGCATCCCGACCTCAAAACAACCCATGCGGATTGTAACACCAGGTTTCGACGAGGAAAGTTTCGCCAAGTCGGCGTTCAGGGGGCCCTACAGGAAACACCTGATGCCAAATCAGGGTAAACACTACATTCCCATGGGTATCATTTCTGCTGCAGGATGCACCCACATTCGGGAAAGCGGGTCGCCTCCCGTGTCCAGGGCCCCTACCCCTAGAACCCCGACTCCGTTGTCCTGGCGGGGAGGCGACCCGACCTTTGTCCTGGAATCTTCACCAAACGGCTTCTAACGTTCGGCGGCATACTCATTCGATTAGGGAACGTTGACTTGAACCACCTCGCACCCTACTATGGTGTGCGTCAGACGTTCCCTCCCGGGGAGTAGTTCTGTGAACCACCTCAGGCTCATTTTCCTCCAGTTAGCGCTCGCAATGGGACTTCTGGCGCCAGGTGCATTTGCACAGAAGCCTCCGGCTCCGCCCCCTGCGCCTCCGCCTTCCCCAACGTCAAGCCGTCCTTCGACTCCTCCTCCTTCGAGTTCGCAGCCAGATCTAGGGATGGATGATCTCGTGACGTTTCTCCGGGGACGCGTTGCAACCCATGATGGCGCACCTGTTCCACACGATGTGTTGGTTGAGCGTGTTTGCAACAACAGAGTGCGTCAACAAGTGTATGCATCTCCTCAAGGCGATTTCAGCATGCAATTGGGATCGCGGGCCGATTCTTTCCTTGACGCTAGCGGCGACCCAGCTTCGCAATCTGGTGCGGCTCGCAAGAATTCGGATATGGGAATCTCACGACGCCAGTTGGCGAATTGCGAGCTACGGGCCTCCGCTTCTGGTTTTCACTCCAGTGTCATCAATCTTATCGACATCACTTCCACCCTCGACCGCAACATTGACGTGGGCGCTATTGTGGTGCACAGAGCGGGAAAGATTGCGGGCATGACGCTGGACGCCACACCCTACAAAGCGCCCAGGGATGCCAGCAGGGCATATGAAAGAGGCCTCGAGGCGGAGAGGAACGGCAGACTTGCCAATGCACGGAAATACTTTGAACGGGCAGTGAAGATCTACCCCCCGTACGCCATCGCCTGGTTTCAGTTGGGCATTGTTTTGCAGAAGGAAGAACAGAACGACGCGGCTCGCGAGGCGTATGTTCAAGCCACGACCATCGATACAAAATTCCTGCCCCCTTATCTCTCGCTCGCGTTAATGGCCTACGCGGCAGAAAATTGGACAGGGGTCCTTGAACTTACTGGGCACATCTTGGATCTCAATCCCTTGAATCAAGCGGCCGCCACTGGTTACATCCTGGATCTCGATCCGTTGAATTACACGATGGCCTATTTTTATAACGCGGTGGCAAATTACAAGCTCAACAAGCTCGAAGACGCCGAAAAGAGCGCGCTCAAGGCGGAACACTTGGACCTGCGCAATCGCTTCCCGCAACTGCATCTTTTACTGGCTGAAATCCTTGCCCGAAAAAACAACTACGCCATGGCGATCTTGGAGACAAAAACTTACTTGGATTTAGCTCCGCAGGCGAAAGACGCGGATCAGGTACGCGAGAAGTTGGCAAAATTGGAGAAGCTGAACGCCTCAGTGTCAGCCAGCGAAAAACCGTAGCGCCGGGCTTCAGCCCGGCATTTCACCTCTTTTGTGGCACAGCCACTCCTGCTCGTCCTGGGTTTGCCGAAGGGGCGGTGCTCCGCTCTTCGTCTTCTCGACTGCGCCAAGAAGCGCAAGAAACTCACTATGAAGTGGGTCGCATCCGATCGGAGATCTCCACCCAGAGCGGCGGCTTGCCGCCGCTTTTCTTATATGTTCGACGGGAGCCCAATTCACCAATCTCCAGGACTTCACTCACATCCCCTACCTCCGTTTAAAATCAACACTTACAAAAACTGTATCAAAACGACTTTATCTCCCTTTAGAATGAACACTTACAAAAAACATACGGGGGTGGTCCTGTTATGGTTAACCAGAAGGGCTTTAGCAAAGCTGCAGCTCACACTGTTATGGTATTGAAGTATTGAACCTCGAAGCTGATCCAACGGTGAAGGAGACTCCGATTGAAGTACCTATGCCTCGTGTATGGTGAAGAAAAGGAAATAGGGGCCATGACCGACGATGACTGTATAGCTTACGACCAAGCGCTCCGCAAGGCGGGCCGATGCGTAGCCTCCGAGGCCCTTCAACCCGTTCGCGCAGCTGCTACCGTACAGGTCCGTAACGGAAAGGTTTCCATCAGGGATGGCCCTTTCACCGAATCGAAGGAGTGTATAGCAGGGTTCTATTTGATTGAGGCCGCCGATCTTAACGAGGCTGTCCAACTCGCCTCGCAAATGCCGCCCGCTCATGTGGGCAGTATCGAGGTACGACCCGTCAGGGAACTGACGAGCACTAGCGGCGAACGAAGGCAGTTGTAGCTCGAAAGAATAGTTGTCCGGGTACCGCAGCGTTTATCAGAGTCGAAAAGAGAGGTCCCCGTGCTGAAAACAAAGCAGTTACAGACACTACTTTCATAAGGTTTCGCGGGCCGAAGGCCCTAAAAGGACAGATGGGATGAGAAGGCCGGTCTCCAGCGGGATGCGATACGCTCCCAATGAAAGACGTGCTCAAGGCACAAAAGGAGACCGGCTATGAAGAAGATTAACACTGTGCAGGTATTTGGTAACGAAATTTTCAAGGAGCAAAAGCTGACGATCGGACGATCGGTGTGGATCTGGGAGATCGCTGTTCGTTCTACTGTGTTTTGGATGAAGCAGGAAAAATCATTCTGGAACAGAAAGTGTCGACGACGCCGGAAGCGATAAAACAGACATTTGGAAAGATACCGCGAAGTCTCATCGCCCTGGAGACCGGAACACATTCCCCGTGGCTAAGCCGGCTGTTAAAGGAGCTGGGACACGCGGTGCTCGTGGCACACGCGCAAAAGGTGGAATTGATCAGCAAGAGCAATCGAAAAGATGATCGACACGATGCGCGGACACTGGCACGGCTAGCAAGAATCGATCCTGAGCTGTTGGGGCCGGTACGGCATCGCAGCGCGAAAGCACAAATTCATCTG
>WNFO01006626.1_pt1 | contig 10231 bp, 9 predicted proteins | sample 5400251 | NCBI WGS metagenome assembly WNFO01 (sample SAMN13153354, study PRJNA577476) | soil metagenome | isolation source: 100 cm saprolite under Madrone tree | place: USA:California | collected 2016-06-14
CTCCTCATGATGGAAGCCGACATGAAGCAGCGCGTCATCGGCCAGGACGAAGCGGTTACCGCCATCAGCAAGGCGTTGCGCCGGTCGCGCGCGGATTTGAAAGACCCCCGGCGACCGATCGGTTCGTTTGTCTTTCTCGGCCCGACCGGAGTAGGCAAAACCTTTCTGGCGCGCACCTTGGCGGAGTTCATGTTTGGCGATCCCGATGCGTTGATTCAGATCGACATGTCGGAGTACATGGAAAAATTCACCGCGTCGCGGTTGATCGGCTCGCCGCCGGGCTACGTCGGATACGAAGAGGGCGGCCAGCTTTCCGAGGCTGTGCGGCGTCGGCCGTACTCGGTTGTACTGTTTGACGAGATCGAGAAAGCGCATCCCGACGTGATGCATTTGCTCTTGCAGATTCTCGAGGACGGCAAGATCACCGACTCGTTAGGGCGCAAAATCGATTTTCGGAATACGATCATCATCATGACTTCCAACGTCGGCGCCGATTTGCTTAAGAAACAGACCGTGATGGGCTTTGGCGCGCCGATCGAGGGGCACGATTACGAATCGATGCGTGACAAAATCCTCGACGAAACCAAGCGCGTCTTTAAGCCCGAGTTCCTCAATCGGCTGGATGAGATCATCGTGTTTCATTCGCTCGGCAAGCCGCATTTACTGCGCATTGTCGATCTGGAAGCCGATAAAGTGCTCACCCGTATCAAAGCTAAAGATGTCCACATCGAGTTGCAGCAGAGCGCGAAGGAATTCCTGATCGAGAAAGGATACGATCCCCAGTACGGAGCGCGGCCAATGCGCCGCGCAGTTGAACGTTTTCTCGAAGATCCGCTGGCGGAAGAGTTGCTCCGCGGTAACGTCAAACCCGGCGACAAAGTCGAGGTTGTGGCCGTCGATGGGAAGTTATCGTTCCGGGTTCCCGAATCGCAACCACAGAGCAGCGCACCTGCGCCAGCGAGCTAAGGCGCGCCTTGCAAAATCACGCTCGTGGATGAGCATCCGCGTAGGCTTTCTTTAGACGCTCGACTGTAACGTGCGTGTAGATTTGCGTAGTCGAAAGGCTGGCGTGACCGAGCAACGCCTGGACACTGCGCAGATCGGCGCCGCGATCGAGCATGTGCGTTGCGAAACTGTGCCGCAACTTGTGCGGGCTGATCGAAATCGGAATTGATGTGTGACGCACGTAGCGTTTTAGCACCAGCCAGATCGAGCGCACCGACATTCGCTTTCGCGCCTTGTTTATGAACAGCGGGCCCGCGTGCACGTTGGCCGCGGCGCGATACCGCTGGATCGCCTCCAGCGCGGGCAAGCCCACTGGACAAACGCGTTCTTTGCGACCTTTGCCAAATACCCGCGCCGATTCTGTGTAAGGATCGAGATCGGCCACATCGAGCGCGGCCAGTTCGCTTAATCGCAAACCACTGCTGTAAAACAATTCCATGACTGCGACGTCGCGCAGTGGCATCCAACCTGGCGCTGCGCGATTCTTGTCAACCTTTAGCGGCGCTGCGATCAGCTCCTCGATTTGATGACGCGTCAGCACCAGCGGCAGTTTCTTTTCGAGTTTTGGCAATTGCACTTCGCGCACCGGATTATGTCGCAGTTTTTTTCGAGCTGCCAGAAACTGATAAAAGGTGCGCAACGCGGAGAATTGCAGCCGCACGTACGACCGCGCTTGCCCTCGCTTCATGAGCGCAAAGAGATAATCGCGAAAATCGTCGGCTGTGCATTTTTTCCACGAGGTTTTGTTCTCCGCGCGGAAACCGGTCAGCGCCTGTCGATACGCCTTGAGCGTACGCGTCGAGGCATTTCGCTCGTTCGCAAGGTAACGCAGGAATTCCTCGACGAGGGGATCTCGCCTTTCGGAAGGGGCTGCGAGCTTTGTCATGTCGAGCGGAGTCGAGACATCTCTAAATTTTTAAGTAACGCGCGACAAGCAAACAGCCAGAGATTCCTCGACTTCGCTCGGAATGACAACAGCAAATGTTATTCCGGTTTTTCGACCGTATAACGCAGTTCCGTCGGGGTCGGTCTCCCTTGGATCTGACTTCTGAAAATCGGCCCCGGATTGGTCGAGATTAATTCGTAGCCCTTCAAAACGAACTCGGGATAAAATCCATTGCTCGCTGGTTCGTAAACGGTCTGGCCGCTGAAGGAGCCGTAGAGTTTGTATTCGTAATTGTTGTCGCTGCCGAATTCGAGGCGTTCGCGATCCGGCGCCAGTTTCTCCTTTTCATTTAACATTACCAACTGCGCGGTGCTCCACGGTTGGCCTGGGCGACGGATGTAGCCCCAGAATTTGAAGTCGGCTTTGTAGTAACGCCGGCCGATGAAATAATCGCCAGCCGGTTCGGCGGCGATATGCTGCGTCATCTCGATCCTTGCCTGATGGATTCCCTGCGGCATGGTCTCGCAGGCACCGAGAAATATCGTGCCAACGAGAAGATTCCCTGCGAATAGAAAGTGAATGGCGCGCTTCATTTCTTCGACGGACATCCTTTTATGCAGCTTTGCGCCGGACGCAATTGCAACCTGTGCCGGACAAGACTCGAAACTTGAATTCCCCGCCTTCGCTGCGCTATGGCGTGGCAAGCGAAATCCAAAAACAAGAAATATGTTTTGTCATTCGGATTCCGCCATTCTTTCGTCATTCGACATTCGTGCGTTGCCGCGTATAAAAGAGACATTAAAGCGCGAAACGGAGTCCATGTTTTACGCGGCTTCGTCACTTATCGTTCACCGATCACTAGTCACTGATTATCTGGCTTGATAATGGTTCGATTCTTCAACGCCCTGGGCGCGCCGCTGCTCTCGTTCTTTCAGTACCTGGGTGAACTTGTGCTGCTGGTGGCCGACACCTTTCGTTCCATTTTCACACACAAGCTCCGCTGGAAATTATTTCTCAACCAGATTGTCGAGATTGGATTGCTTTCGCAGCTTGTTGTGGTGATCACGGGTGGGTTTACCGGCGCGGTGTTCTCGGCACAAACATTTTTTCAATTTAACAAGCTGGGAATGGGCTCGGCTGTGGGCGCTGTAGTTTCGGTCTCGCTCTGCCGCGAGCTCGCGCCGGTTCTGACGGCTCTGATGGTAGCCGGACGCGTGGGCGCAGCGATGTCAGCCGAGATCGGCACGATGAAAGTGACCGAGCAAATTGATGCGTTGCGCGCTCTCGCGGTTTACCCGGTTGATTATCTGGTGGTGCCACGCGCACTGGCCATGATGGTCTCGATGCCACTGCTGGTGGCGGAGTGCATTGCCGTCGGCATTGCTGCTGGCTATTTAGTTGCGATTTTCATGCTCGACATTAACGGCACCTATTACATGGCGAACATGGTGAGGTGGACACGTAGTCGCGATATTATCATGGGCCTGTCGAAAGCATTCTGTTTTGGAATACTGATCGTGTTCATCAGTTGCCAAAAAGGATTGACCACACGCGAAGGCGCGGTCGGCGTCGGTCGGGCCACGACTGAAGCGGTAGTGAATGCCTCGCTCGCGGTTCTGATTTGCAATTTTTTCCTCACCATGTTGTTCAACATTATTTACCCAGCCGGGTATCAATAAGCGGAGTGATGACGTGATGGAGCTTTGGAGTAATGAATTGAAAGTTGAGAATTGAGAGTTGAGGTTTGTGCGTTGCGATGATCGAAGCGCCGCCATCTCCCAAGCCCTCGATTAAGCCTCCTTTGGCTTCGAGTAGGTCTTCGCCAATGATCGCGGTGCGCGCATTGACCAAAAAGATCGGACAACAGGAAATTCTGCGTGGCGTCGATCTTGAGGTCGCAACCGGTGAGACACTCGCGATTATTGGACGAAGCGGCGGCGGAAAAAGTGTTTTGCTTAAACATCTTGTCGGATTGATGCAGCCCGACACGGGGGAAATTTGGATCCAGGGCCAAAACATCATCGGAATGAGCGAGCGCCAGCTCGGAGCCATCCGCAAAAAGGTCGGCATTCTTTTTCAAGGCGGCGCGCTTTTTGATTCGATGACCGTGGAGGAAAACATCGCTTTTCCACTGCGTGAGGCGGGTGAACGCGATCCAAAGGTTCTGCGTGCGAAAGTGGAGGAAATGCTCGAAGTGATGGAAATGGAGGGCGAGGAGGAAAAGATGCCGGAGAGTTTGAGCGGTGGAATGAAGAAGCGCGTTGGCCTTGCGCGCTCCATCGTTCGCCGACCCTCGTGTGTATTGTACGATGAGCCCACATCGGGCCTCGATCCCGTGGTAGCGGATAGCATCAATCGATTGATTCGCCGGCTGCAGCAGCGCTTTGGAATGACCAGCGTCGTGGTCACCCACGATATGAAAAATGCGTTTGACGTGGCCGACCGAATCGCATACTTGCACGAGGGTCGAATTTATTTTCAAGGGACTTCGTCCGAGCTTCAGCAGTCGAGCGATTCGCTGATCCAGGATTTCCTCCTCGGTCGCTCTGAACAAGGTCCGGCAGTCTCTTAGTCGCCGGCTAAAAACACGGCGTTTTGGAAATCGCCGCTCCTTGCGAAAAAGTTCGCTCAGATTGACAATAAGCATTCAAGATGAATCGGCACGAGCGAGGTTTGGAATTCAAAGTCGGCATTTTCGTTTTTGTGGGATTGGCGATGCTAGGCGCGCTGGTCGTGCAATTCGGCAGGCTGGGAGAGGGTTTCAAGACGTATTACACCATCACCGTTCGCTTCAATGATGCGGGCGGACTGTTGAAAGGCACCGATGTCTTGCTCGCCGGCGCGAGAATTGGAAAAGTCGCGGGCGGTCCGAAGCTAGTTCGCGAAGGCGGTGGCGTGGCTGTCCCGCTGAAAATTTATGATAACATTAAGATCCCTGAAGGAACCAAATTCACAGTCGGAAGTTCAGGTTTGCTCGGCGATCGGTTTGTAAATGTAATAATGCCCTCCGGGGAGCCGAAGGCTTATCTGCCACCAAATGCATATATCAGTGGCTCGCGGGAGAGCGGCATCGACGATCTCACGCGTGAGGGAGGCGCGCTGGTGAACGATCTGCGTGGGACCGTGCAAAAGATTGACACGACTGTGACCCGGTTAAATCAAGACACTCTTTCGTCACAGAACATGGAAAACTTGAAGTCGAGCATGGAACATTTGAACCAGGCGACCAGCGCGCTGGCAGAATCTTCCAAGAAATTGGATGGGGTAGTCGATCAGGCGGATTCAACGATGGCTTCGGCAAAAACAGCAGCGGACAACTTGCAGAGCGCAATTGCTGACACACGCAAGGTCCTGCGCAGCGCTACGCAAGGCAAAGGTTTGGTGGCGACGCTCCTGAACGATCCAGCATTAGCGGCTGATTTGCACGCGCTCATCAGCAATTTGCGAGCGCACGGCGTCTTGTTTTATCGCGATACTGCCGCAACCGCTCAGCCAAAGCCGCCGGAGCAAACTAAACCGGCGCGCCAAAGCCGGAGCCGCTGACCATATAGGTCCAGTTGCAATTGACGCGAAAAGCGGTGCGAGGACTCACCGCACTCCAAAGCTTTCGCAAAACGGAACAACGGCTTCCGTCGTTTTCGCACGAAGTACTTTTGGAGCGCGACGCGTCCTCGCATCGCTTTCAAGGCCGGAAGCGGCGTCTTAGTCCCGAATACTTCTCAATCGCTGGCAGCCAACCGTGTGCGCAGTTCTTCCTCTCTCAAGCCTTCGATGCGAATCACTTTGTCGCGCGACTTGTGACCGCGCAGCACAACGATTGTTCGCGATGGAACTTTCAGCAGGTCAGCGAGAAAACGAATTAGAGCGGCATTCGCTTTTCCTTCCAGCGCTGGTGCTCGCAGTTTCACTTTGATTGCGCCGCCATGCTCGCCGACTACCATGTCGCTCTTCGCGTTTGGAACGACGTGGAATCGTAGAATAGCCATCGATTAACTGTAGCGGCGGTCTGTGACCGTCGCATTCTTGGTCGAAAAAATAGGAAACGGATGCAATTTGCTCGCGAACACTTTGAAAGTTCACAGCAAGATCACTAGATTTGACACAGACTGACACAGATTATTTTCCAGAGAAGGCCACAACCTGGTAGCTATTTCGTGTTCGTGGTCTGCGGAAATCTGCGTAATCTGTGGACGCTAACCGGTTCTGTTAACGTAAGCCCACCGCTTTGCGCACGCGCTGCATGACTTGATCGGCGATTTCGTTTGCGCGTTTGGCGCCTTCGATGAGGACGCTGTCGATGTACGATTTGTCTCTTAGAATTTCTTCGCGGCGTTTGCGCATTGGGGCGAAATACTTCCACAGTTTCTCGAACAATTCTTTTTTGAAATCGCCGTAGCCGGTGCCGCCTTTTTTGAACTGTTCTTTCATATTCGCAAGTTCATCTTTCGAAGCGAAGAGGGAGTAGAGCTGAACGATTGTCGATCTGTCCGGATCTTTCGGCGCTTCGACGGGCGTTGAGTCGGTCACGATGCTCATGACGCGTTTCCGCGTTTCTTTTTCGTCGCCGAAGATGTCGATGTTGTTGCCGTAGCTTTTGCTCATCTTCTGACCATCGAGACCGGGAATAACTTGCGTTTGGGGATTGATCCGTGGCTCGGGCAATTTAAAAACTTGCCCGAAGGTTTCGTTCATTTTCACAGCGAGATCGCGGGTCATCTCGATATGCTGTTTTTGATCTTTGCCGACCGGCACGACGTCGCTGTCATAAATCAAAATGTCTGCTGCCATGAGCACCGGGTAATTGAATAGCCCAACTGTAGGGGCCATGCCGCGGGCGAGTTTGTCCTTGTAGGAGTGCGCGCGCTCGAGCAAACCCATTGGCGCGACCGTCGATAATATCCACGCCAGCTCGGTGACCTGCGGCACGTCTGAATGCCGGAAAAGCGTTGCGCGCTCCGGATCGAGTCCGCACGCCAAAAAATCGAGCGCCACGCGCCGGCTGTTCGCGCGCAGGGTTTCCGGATCGCGCACAGTAGTGAGCGCATGATAATCGGCGATGAAATAGAGCGCTTCGCCCTCGGCTTGCAGCGCGATGGCAGGCCGCATCATGCCGAAGTAATTGCCGATGTGCAAAGCGCCGCTGGGCTGAATACCGGACAAAATGCGCATGGGCTGCAACGTTCAACGCTCAACGTTTAACTTTCAACGTCCAACTGAGAATGTCGCGCCGGTCCGCTACGACGCGATTTGGCCATCCCTGACTTCCTGCTGGTAAACTTGCGCGGCAACCATTAGATAAAAATGCGTAATGGTCGCCAAAAACACCCAGGCCGTTTCCGTCGTCACCGGCGGGGCCGGCTTTCTTGGATCACATTTGACCGACCGCTTACTGGCAGAAGGTCATCGCGTCATCGCCATCGACAACCTAATTACGGGTAACACGGCGAACATTGGGCATCTCGCCGGGAACGAGAATTTCCGGTTTATCAAACACAATGTTTCCAATTTCATTTTTTTGCCGGAAGAAAAGATCGATTACGTTTTTCACTTCGCATCACCCGCAAGTCCGATTGATTATCTGGAGCTCCCGATCCCCACGCTGAAAGTTGGCGCGCTCGGCACGCACAACACGCTCGGTTTGGCCAAGGACAAAAAGGCTTCGTTCATTCTCGCATCGACCTCGGAAGTGTACGGTGATCCTCTCGAGCATCCGCAAAAAGAAGATTACTGGGGCAACGTCAATCCGATTGGACCGCGCGGTGTTTACGATGAAGCCAAGCGTTTCGCCGAAGCGATCACGATGGCGTATCACCGCTATCACAGAGTGGACACAAAAATCGTGCGCATCTTCAACACATATGGTCCGCGAATGCGCTTGCGCGATGGCCGCGTGGTCCCGGCGTTTATCGGGCAGGCACTGAATGGCCAGCCGCTGACGGTTTTTGGCGATGGCTCGCAGACGCGCTCGTTTTGTTACGTGTCCGATTTGATCGACGGAATTTTCAAACTGGCCATGAGCAGTTTTCACGAGCCGGTCAACCTGGGTAATCCGCGCGAGATGACCATCAAACAGTTCGCCGACGAAATTATTCGCATCACGGGAACAAAGTCGGCAATCGAATACAAACCGCTACCAGTGGACGACCCGAAGGTGCGCCAACCTGATATCGCTCGCGCGAAGGAGGTCCTCGGCTGGGAGCCGCGCGTCGGAGTCGAGGAGGGAATCAAAAAGACGATCGAGTATTTTAGAGAGTCGCTAAAGCGTTGATCCGCCTTGGTGCAAGGCTACGGCGCGACAAGAGCGGCTCGGCCGGGTAAAAATTTTACTGGCGCTTGTGGCGATTTGGTTGTGAATTCTGGCATGATCAGGCGCGGGGTTTGCGTCGCGGTTGGGTTAGTCGGTGTTTGCTTTGCCGTCGCAGCGCAACAAGCGAATTGGCGTGGAGCAACACAAAACGCTTCGGCGCTGAGTCTTTATCAGCCGAAAATTTTCAGTGCGAAGGATAGTTCTCTTTTGTTTCATAAAGGTCCAGTTTACGCCTGGTCGGACGGGGGCCGGCTGGCGAGCAACAACGCATTAGCCGAGATCGGCATGGCGTCGCTCGATCTGTTTCCGGTTGCGTATTTGCCCCCGAATACTTCCGGAGTTGCAACGGCAAAGAAAGGAAGCGCTGCTGCTGATTCTTCACGCGGGACTTTTGAATCGGATGGCAAGAATTTATCCGGAATGATTATGTCGCCTCCCGATCAAGTTTATTACGGCGGTGAAGTGGGCATTTTGTACGGTCGATGGACGGGCAAAGGCGGCGGCGATCTCATGGAGAGCTACATGCTCGGCACGGTCGGTAATGACAAATTTCAGATCTCAGTTGGCGCTGAATATGAGGAGTCGAGTGGACACTCAGCGCGGTATCGCTCATACGCTTTTCCAAGATAAGCCGTGGGGAAATCCCAAATCTCAAGCACCAAGCTCCAGGCAAAATTCAAATTCAATAACTGGAGCAAAATTCGAAAATTCCGAATCTCGAAATCCGAAACAAAACTCCAAAAAATCGAAATAGGGGAACAATCGAAACAGAAAGGCACGCTCCCTAAATTCGGTTTTGTTTTGTGATTGCGGTTTTGATATTCGAATCTGTTTCGAAATTCGGATTTAGGGATTTCGAATTTCGCTTCCAAATCCCGAGCTCCAAGTCCGCGCCAAATTTCAAAATCCAATGATGAAACAGAGCGCGTGCTACTGAGCCGGTTTGAGATTTGCGTGTTGAAATTTAGTTTCGCATTTCGCAATTCGGTGCTTTAGAGCTTTAGCCCATGGCCGCACCGGCGCGTCTTATTACTCTCAATATCGGGTCCCAAACCATCGGTCTGGCGGAATTTCAAGTAGTCCATGGGCAGCTGGCCTTGGTGAATTATCGATTCCGCGAAACGCCGCTTGATCCTGAAACTGGGCAACGCCGTGACGTCCACGCTGCCTTGCACGAAACGGCGGTGGCGTTACGCGAGATGATGCATGAAATGCACATTCATGGGGCGCCCGTAAACTACGCAGTGCCCGCGCAATCGGTTTTTGCGCGCTTTGTCAAACTGCCGGCACTCGAAGCGGAAAAGATCGACAAGATCATCTCATTTGAGGCGCAACAAAATGTTCCGTTCCCCCTCGACCAGGTGGTGTGGGATTACCAGCTCGTGGGAGGCGGTATGGGCGAACAAATTCAGGTCGTCATTGTCGCGATCAAGCGCGATCTGCTCGACGAAATCAATATCGCCGTGGAAGAAACCGCTTTGCGGACCCGCATCGTCGATGTGGCGTCCATGGGTCTCTACAACGCATTTTGTTACAACTACACCGATCTAAACGATTGCTCGCTGCTGGTGGATATTGGCGCGCGCACGACGAACGTTCTCTTCATCGAGCCCGGAAGAATTTTTCTGCGCAGTGTTCCGCTGGGCGGCAGCACAATCACCGCCGCGATTGCGCGTGAATTTAACGAATCGTTCGCCGCTGCTGAAGCTCGAAGGAAACGGGACGGCTTTGTCGCTCTAGGTGGCGCTGCGGAACCTGCTGACCCAGACATTGGCCGCGTCTCGAAGATAGTCCGCAGCACCATGACTCGGCTGCACGCCGAGTTGATGCGTTCCATCAACCATTATCGTGCACAGCAGCAGGGTAAGAGTCCGGCGCGCATCTTCCTTTGTGGCGGCGCCGCAGGCATCCCTAACATGTGCGAGTTTTTCCACGAAAAGTTTGAGTTGCCGATCGAGTTTTTTAATCCACTTCAAAAGGTGACCCTGTCGGCGTCGGCGCCGGAGACGGCGCATTCGGCGTATTTGTTTGGC
>WNFO01011735.1_pt1 | contig 10229 bp, 10 predicted proteins | sample 5400251 | NCBI WGS metagenome assembly WNFO01 (sample SAMN13153354, study PRJNA577476) | soil metagenome | isolation source: 100 cm saprolite under Madrone tree | place: USA:California | collected 2016-06-14
CGCCTGGCCCGGTGCGAACGACATTTCCAATGGAGCCGACGACGTCGCCTCGTCCGCTTCATGTGGCCCGAAACCTCGCGCTCAGCATCGCCGCATTCGTTTTTCTCGACGGAGTGATCTTTCATTCCGGATTGTACGTCTCGATCCTGGCTCCGAGTTCATACGCAGGGCGTATTGCGGAGATCACGCAAGCCGAAAAGGACCGCGCACCGTCTGGCCTTAAAGAGGTATTGGTGCTGGGCGATTCACGCATTGCCGAGGGGTTCTCGACGAACCTTGCGAACGAGCTTGGCTCTACCCATGGATTGAAATTTGTTAGTCTCGCCGAACCCGCCGCTTCGGCTAACACCTGGTACTATATGGTTCGGCAAGTCGATCCGACTACCCGACGATATTCAGCGATCGTTATTCCTTATGGCGTCGGTTACGAACCAAACAGCGCCGATCCTCTGCGAATTTCGATGACAGCTCCGCTGTTACGGTATGGCGACTCCTTTCACTTTGCCTCTGGTTTCCAACGATGGTCAGGACGTTTCAGAGCTTTTAGCGCGTGCATACTTCGAGGCTCGGCCTACCAGGACGATGTTGTTGATCTTTTCGAACATCCCATCGCGCGAATAAGAAGTCTTCATGGAGAGGCTGCGCGCATACATTCCCGCGAGGTTTATAAAGGCCGCGATTACGATCTGGTGGGCACCTCCTACGATTCCACGACGGGACATATAACGTTCGCAGGGAAATTAACAGAAGCTCAGAGACTGGCTTTCCGGAAGAGCTTGATACAGCCGTCGAAATCTGATGTGGAATACTCCCTGAAACTCCAGCGCGAGTGGATCCCGAGAATCATAAATCGCTATTCGAAGAGTCCCACCTCCATTGTCCTGACCCCCGTGCCGCGTGGTCCTTTCGCAGAGCTCTCGGGATTTTCCAGAGGATACCCTTCTGTGCTTCCAAGCTCGGTGATTCAAAGAGCGACTTTCTCAGTACCCGAACAGACGTTCGATTTTCTGGAAAAACCGGAATACTACTTTGACGCGTTCCACCTTAATACAAAAGGTCGCCAGAGATTCACCGAAACACTTGTGTCGCAGTTGATTGGACGCTTCCAATCAGCTGATTCAAAAGCAGAAGTCAACATCGGATCTCAAGTGTGGAATCAGCCAGGCCGAACGAACACAGCGAACAACCTCTAAGTCTGCATGTTATTTAACAGCTTCCAGTACTGGATTTTTTTTGTGATCGTGGCGGTGCTGTTCTACAGCGTTCCGTTTCGTTTCGGCAAACTGGTGCTGCTGCTGGCGAGCTATATCTTTTACATGTGGTGGGATCCACGCTTTATAGTGCTCATTTTAACCTCCACGGTCGCCGACTACTTCCTGGGAATCTGGCTGGAAGCTACAAGCGGCCCGCGCAAGAAGGTATTGCTGGCTACTAGCCTTGTAGTTAACCTCGGGCTTCTCGGCTTCTTTAAGTATTACGATTTTTTCGCGGGGTCGTTAGCGGTGTTACTCCATATCCCGAAGTCCTCGATTGTGTTACAGGTTGTTCTTCCTGTTGGAATCAGCTTTTACACTTTTGCCAGCCTGTCTTACACATTTGATGTCTACTGGGGGAAAATGAAGGCGGTCAGAAACCCGATCGACTACGCCCTGTTCATCGCGTTTTTTCCTCATCTAATCGCAGGTCCCATCATTCGTGCCCGGCAATTCATATCTCAAATCTGGTCATGGCGGACGCCGGCGGCAATCGTGGTCCAAAGTGGAATCATTTTGGTCCTGTCCGGTCTGCTAAAAAAGATGGTGTTTGCCGATCGCTTCGCTGTTGTGTCGGACTCGTACTTCAACGATCCGATGGCGCACCCAGGTTGGCTGGCTGCATGGTCGGGTTGTCTCGCCTTTTTCATGCAGGTGTTTTTCGATTTCTCTGGGTACACCGACATCGCCCGCGGTTGTGCGAAGCTGCTTGGCTTTGAGTTTCCGCTCAACTTCGCGCGACCATTCCTAGCCAGGAACCCTCCCGACTTGTGGCAGAGGTGGCATATTACCCTCTCTACCTGGGTGCGGGACTACGTGTTCATGCCCTTCAGTCGTGGCAAGAAAGGGAGGCTGATGTTGTATCGTAACATGTTTGTTGTCATGGTGCTCGTTGGCCTGTGGCACGGAGCGAATTGGACCTTTGTAGCTTGGGGCATCTACCACGGTCTTCTGCTAATCGGCTACCGTCTTTTCGACCGGGCAAAAGTTGGAACTGCGATTGATCGAGTCATGAAGCAGCGCTGGTTTGTGCCATTTAGTATCGGAGCAATGTTTACCGCCTTCGTGTTCAGCGCGGCTTTCTTTCGCCCGAAAACTCTGCAAACCAGCGGACACGTGTTAAGCGCGCTGCTTGGATTTCAGCATGTAACTGGAGAGTTCCTGCTCACAACCGGAACGATCGTTCTCATTTTCATCTCACTGTTTCTGGCCGTTGCCCAGGAACGCAGCCAATTCATCGATCGTCTGGCATTGCAACCGGCACGCGTTCAAATCCCCGCCTACGTGTTGGCATTTGTAAATCGAAAATCGCAAATCGAAATTCGAAAATGAACTGGGCCTGACTGGGCTCGAACCAGTGACCCTGCGCTTATCAAGCGCATGCTCTAACCAACTGAGCTACAGGCCCGCTCGGCGGCAGAGCCGCCGGATTTTAGATTTGCGATTGTCGATTTTCGATTGATTTCGTGGCGCGCTCCGCGTGCATTTACTTAAATCGGCAATAGCAAATCGCAAATCGAAAATGAAATTGGCTTGCCGAGTTAAAGGATGTTCGCTCTCCAGAAGACTGCGGCGCGACAGCCCGGAAAGCTTTTGCGGCCGGCAGCGATACCGGCTCCAGATTCCAAATGTTCGAATTCGCCTATGTTTTCTAGTGCCCGAGACCAGTCGGCATCCAGTGCTGAACCCCACTGGCTTATCGGAAAAGTAGCATTCGTCTTGTGGGTGTCTGGCCTGATATGAAACCGATTCTTGCTTTCGCTGCTTTTACTTGCGTTCTGCTTTCGCCTCTGCAGGCGCAGAGTACACCTCCTGCTGACGTTACTATCACCGGAGAGAGCGCCGGTAATGATTTTGGATGGCGAGCCGCTCCTGCTGGCGACGTCAATGGCGACGGTGTCGAAGACCTCATCGTTGGCGCGCCATCATACGATGGCATCGCGGGTTTGCCGGACGCGCCTATCTTTTTTACGGACCGTTTACCGGCGACATTAATGCCGCTGACGCTGACGCGATAATTTCGGCGGAGGCGTTCGGTGATAATCTAGGTATTTCAGTCGCTTCTGCGGGCGACATGAACAACGATGGCGTGCAAGACATCATCATTGGAGCGCCGCGATTCCCGCTCAATGGCGCCGATACAGGGCGAGTATATATTTTTTATGGCCCGGTTTCTGGCTCGATGATCGCAACCGAAGCGGATGTCATCATCTTCGGAGAACAAATCAATGACGATTTGGGCGTTTCGGTCGCACCGGCGGGGATGTCAATGGTGATGGCGTAGATGACGTCATCGTGGGTGCGGACCAACTCTTCAACGAGGGAACTGGTAAAGCTTACGTTTTTTACGGGCCGCTTGCCGGTAGCATTCGGGCAGTCGATGCCAATGCCATTCTTGTCGGCGAGGTTGCCCAGAACCTTTTTGGTGTTTCGGTTTCTGGGGTGGGGGACTTTAACGGGGATGGTTTCGATGACGTGATCGTCGGTGCTTGGGATAACGGGGGCGGCGGAGTTCGGTCTGGGCGTGCCTATACTTTCTTTGGTCCGCTTTCAGGAACGATTGCAGCGGCTGATGCCGATTTTATTGTCACGGGTCAGGCGAGCGATCAGCTCTGTCTTTCCGTCGCCGGCATGGATCTCAATGGAGATGGAACCGGTGACGTTATTGTCGGCGCTCCGCAGTTCTCGGATCAAGATCCAGAATATACCGCAATCTACTTTGGTAGCAGAGAAGAGGCATTCAGGATAAGGCTTAGACCGCGCGATCCTCCGATCGTAATACCGCCAGAAGGCGGGAGTTTCCGTTACAACCTCGACCTTATTAATGAAAGCGACATATCGCGCACCATCGACGTCTGGATTATGATCGTTGGGCCAGGCTTAAACCGCACCGTGGAATCCTTCTCTCGCACGCTTACGCCAGGCGCGAGATTTCACCGTACCTTTTACCCAGACGGTTCCCGGCACTACGTCAGCGGGTACCTATACTGTTGTCGGGAACGCCGGCACGTTCCCAGTTCCGGAGGTTCGGGATAGGTTCAGGTTCGAGAAGCTCTGAGCCCTTGAGAATTCCCGAATTTCCTCTATACCTCCGGTTTGGAGGCAAGGGGGATTACGCTCCCGCTAGTGCATCCGAAAATGTGCCCGGTTGTTAGATTTTGCCTCCACGCCCTTCAGGCTTTGGAGGCAAGGGGATTCGAACCCCTGACTTCCAGCTTGCAAAGCTGGCGCTCTACCAACTGAGCTATGCCCCCGAAGGGAATTGCCAAATTTCGATTGGTGATTTTCGATTGCAAGGGAATAAAAGCAAAGTGCCGGATGTCGCCCAGCCAAGTCGACATCCGGCACGCGTTGTTTCTCTTGTCGGTTTTAGTGTGAAACGGGCTCTGCCAAATACGCCTTTAACACGCCCGCGTCGATAGCCCTGCCTGCAATCTCTCCATTGTTATTTATGTCTTTCGCAATTGCGAGAACGCCAGAATAGCCGCCTTTGAAGTCATTGAGGTCTGTGGCGTTACTACTGCGATCCCAAATTACGGCACGACAATCAACCTGGTCCGCGTCGCAGGAAACACCGACTACCTGGCCAGCTTCATTGATACCGTAGGCCTCACTGTCTACGTGTTCGGGTGTACGGTGCTTCAAAGGTTTGAGCTGGCGGATGCCATCCTCTTTGGTCCATTTGAACGCGTGTAGGATGTCGCCTTCAACAAAGGCGGGGTCACCAGCGAACCCGACAATATCGCCGCGTTGATTGATTGCCGTCGGCGTGTTCCACCACGGGGCTGGCGCATCTGGATAAATATCTGTCACCGCGCCATTTTCCCAAAGCACAGCGTGCTTGGCCGTATGTCTTCCAACGGCCTGGTCGCAGATACCTGAAATGCCCACGATTTGACCGTTATCGTTAATCGCCGTGGCGGCCCCTGAGGTATCGCCGGAGATCAGAGGCAGCTCTTGAATCTGGTCTGGTGGCCCCAGCGACCACATCGCTGGGCGGAACTGGAGAACTTGGGGCGAGACACATGTGGGGTCGTGAACATCGTTCTCCGCCCATCCCACGGCTTGACGCAGGTTATTGGCTCCCGTAGCGAAGCCGTTATTTCCACCTGGAAAATTGGGAAGGCCTCTCATTTGGTTTAGGGTTTGTTCCCAAACGAACCCGAGGTTGATATAGCCGACGTTGTTAGGCGTACTGTAGAAAAACGCGCTACTCCAAGACTCTCCGAGAGGCTCAGGATCGGCGGTCTGAGAAATACCCACGATGATACCTTGAGTATTCTTCACGTTCCATGTGACACTGCTGTTTGGTCCACCAAGTGTGCCGAGGTCGGTGAGCAAACTGCTTCGCCACAGCGTAGCGTGCCGGTTCCTATCCAGCTGTCTAGAATAGCCTGCCACCCAGCTCTGGTCATTGATGCTATTACCCCCGCTACTCGTGCCGCCGAAATCGGGCAGGTTCGACACCTGGTATTGCGTTTTTGCCTTAATCGCTTGCGGGCCCTGTGCTTGCGCCGGTGTTAAGGCCACTCCGCAGCAAGCGACAGTCAGGATTATTAAGAGACCCTGGCTAGTTGTTTTGGTTATGTGTTGTGCTGTCATATTTTTTTTCCTTGTTGAATTTTCATGAGGACACTCTAAGGAGTGGCCATAAGTCACCACCAGAGCCACTTCGCAGATTTGGTACGGGCCATTTCAGCTCTACATTCGTGCCGACGGGCCAGGCGATGCGAGAGCGCCGGGTGCCTGGCGTGCGACTTGTGAAACAGCGCCTTGTGGCCTGCCAGATTACTCAATTCAATCTTGAATTGAGCGCTGCGGCGAACTTGCCAAGTCCCTCGCGGATTTGCGCGCGCGACCATGCGGCGAATCCAAACGTGAGCGCTGGCTTCGGCGCTACCTTAAGAAAGCATGATGACAATGGCGACGGCCTGATACCGATGTCAGTGCACACGCTTGTGATCAGCGGCATCTGTTCTTTCTGTCGCACCCAGGCGACAAAGTGTAATCCCGCTTCGGGGATTTCGAGGCTGAAATACTTGCCTAACAACTTGTTGAATTGTTCGATAAAAAAGTCCCTTCGGTCCGAATACAATTTTCGCATCCGTTTGATGTGACTTAGAAAAAACCCCTCCGTTAGGAATCGGGCCAGCGTTGCCTGGTCAATAGCCGGGGAATGCTGGTCCATCACCGCTCGAATCTTAATCATCGGTTCAACCAACTGGTGTGGCGCGACGATATAGCCCAGTCGCAATGATGGGTACAAGATTTTGCTCATGGTGCCCGAGTAAATGACACGACCGACGTTGTCGAGCCCCTGCAAACATGGAAGTGGGGGACCGGTATAACGAAACTCCGAGTTGTGGTCGTCCTCGAAAATGTAAGCGTCGCAGGTACGCGCAAAATCGATTAAAGCTGTTCTGCGCGCGAGACTCATTGTCATGCCGAGGGGGAATTGATGCGACGGGGTTACGTAAATTATTTTAGGTGAACGCTGTTTCGACGGCCTCGCGATTGTAATTCCTTCTTCGTCGACAGGTCTTGGCACAACGGTCGCGCCGGCAAATCCGAGTGTTCGGCGCGCTTGGTAAAATCCTGGGTCCTCAATCCACGCAACCTCGCCGCGATTTACCAGGGCCATTGCGCTAATCATCATTGCCTGCTGCGTTCCGGCGGTGATGATGATTTGCTCTGGATGACAACGTGCGCCTCTGTAATCGCACAAATAGGTTGCCAACGCTTTCCTCAGGTCGGAGTCGCCGCGGCTTGACGCATACTGGAGCAGATGCGCTCCTTTCTTTGCGAGGACCTGGGCTCTGAGTCTTTCCCAAATCTCGATCGGAAATTCATCCAGCGCCGCCACCGCGGGAACAAAGGAAACGCCGGGTGGGCCGGCGATTCCAAAATCGAACTGTTTTCCGGCCCGGTGATCTGGAATATTTTTTACACGATTAGAAAGCCGCGGCGGACGTTCTGTGGGTGGCGCTGCTTTTGTCGTGTGCGCACTCAGGAAATTCTCGGGTAACGCCTCGACTACGAACGTGCCCGAGCCAACCTTTGATTCAAGGTACCCTTCGGCGTGCAGCCTTGAGAGGGCCAGGTTTACCGTGAATCGCGATATTCCCAGGTCAGCAGCCAGCTCTCGAGACGAGGGAAGTCGGGAGGCGCCGTTGCTAAAGGTTCCCGAAACTAGTTCATCGCGAATCTGTCGATAAAGTTGTTGATGAAGTGGTTCGGTCGCTGCGCGATCAAGCCGAACCATTTCAAAAGCCATGATGGAGCGGCGACGCCGTTTTCCATGAAGATTTGACGTTGGATGTTCGGCGTTCGGTGTTCGGCGTTTTCTACCAATCATAAGCAAGGAGCATGAGCACGAGCACGAGTAAGAGCAACTATCGATCGAAAGTTGCACGGCCATTTCGCTCCAAGTGGACTGTTGACACCTTACCACATGACCAGAAGCTTTCGTTGAAATGCAGACTCAAACTCCGTGTACCGATTACATTGAAACAAAAGGCCTTATTTACTTTGCTCGGATGCTGGACAAGATCCGGCTGAAGGCAGCAGAAAAATTACCGTCCGAATATTTTACCGGTGTCGAGGATCGGACTCACTTCGACGCGCGTTGCACGAGATTTCTCGGAGTGAATTACGACGAGCTCGTGGAGCGAACGCTGCAGGGTGGGTCGGACGAGGAAATCCTCGAATGGTGTTTCGCCCGTGGTCGGCGGCCCAGCGAGGAAGAAATTTCCATCTGGAATGCATTTCTTCGAAAACGTGGTTGGCGAGATGAGGCGAGCGAGGAGCTCGCTCAGTCGAAGAAAGAAGCAGGTTTCGGCGATCGTGACGACATCCAAACGTGGCTGGACCTGCATGACGCGGAGGAAGGGAGAACGCCAGCTGTCTCCTAACGACAACACGCATGACGTGCAGATTTGGTAAGGTCGGGAATTATCGTTATCTGCGGCAAGCCATGAAATTGCGGTCAATCTATTGGCTGAGTATCCTACAATTCACGTTTACCTATGCAATAGCGGGTGAATCGCCAGCTCCTGCGCATGATGGATCTCACGATTTCGACTTCCTGATCGGTAACTGGAAGGCTCACGTGCGCCGGCTTCCAGACCGCCTTGTGGGCTCCAATACTTGGATCGATTACAACGGTATCTCTAATCACAAGAAGCTTCTGGATACGAATGCCAACTTTGAGGAGTTCGAGGTCGATAATCCGGAGAAGCATCTACACATCAAAGGGCAGACACTTAGAATGTACAATCCCGACTCGCATCAATGGAGTATTTACCTTCTCGATTTGGACAAGGGGTCTCTCAGCCTGCCACCGGTGGTAGGCGAGTTCCGGGGCAATCGCGGCGAGTTTTATGATCAGGAACAATATAAAGGCCGCGCGATCCTGGTGCGCTATGTCTGGTTAAATATCTCTCCGAAATCTGCGCGCATGGAACAGTCCTTCTCAGCTGACGGCGGGAAGTCGTGGGAAACGAACTGGATTTGCGAGCTAACTCGATAGGCAATTCAGTGCAGCGAGCTACGACATGGACGGTTGCAACCTTCGCGGCCTTGTTTCTCCTGGCGCTGGTCACCGGAGTCTTTTGGGGAACATGGTTTACTCTTTCCCGGTCGATTACAACCTTCGCTGCCGCCGAGTTCATTCACATTGGGCAGACCATCATCGCAAACGTGGCCTGGCCGCTGAGATTTCTTATGCCCGCTTGTATTCTAACGATGATTTTTTCAGCGTGGCTTCTTCCCGAAAAAAACTCGGTAGCTTTCTATCTCAGTACCCTTGCGTGTTTAGCGGTTATCATTGCACTGCTTATCACCCTCATAGTCGAGGTCCCGATTGATAACCAAATTAGGACTTGGACAGCAACCACAATGCCTTCGGATTGGACGATGATTCGCGCCCGCTGGGAGCGTTTTCATACGGCAAGAACGTTTGTTTCGCTCGGAAGCCTGGCCAGTTTCATCGTAGCCGTTCTAATTTCCAAGAAGCTAACCTGAGATGTTTCGCGAGTTAACCATGCGCCACCTCATTTGCGTTCTTTTAGTGTTCGTGACGATTACGTTAAGCAAACAGGCAGCCCGGAGCCAGGGCAATCTGCCGCCGGAAGTGCGCGAGATGGCGCGCAAAGTGATGATGCCGGTCGTCTATCAGGTGCCGAGAATGGACAAAGTGAAGGTGGTCCAGAACCTGAAATACACAAAGAGCGATGATCCGAATGTGTTGATGGACATCTATCTTCCGCCCGATACAGCGGCGCGCGGGAAACATCCGGTAGTCATGTTCATTCACGGCGGCGCAAAGACCGAATACACCCCGAAAGACTGGGGTATGTACATGAGTTGGGGGCGCATTGTGGCAGCATCAGGCTTTGTTGGTGTGACTTTCACACACCGGCTCAAATACCCTGACAAGTCGTTGGAACTTGCCGCGCAGGATGTTCGGGCGGCGATCGACTACCTCCGAGATAATGCCGATAAATACAACGCCGATCCAGATCGAATGTGCCTCGCTACTTATTCAGCGGGCGGCCCCATGCTATCACTAGCCATGGGTGGAGAGATGCCGTTTGTGCGTTGTTTGATCGCCTTCTATTCCTTCATGGATGTACGTCAGTCGGATTACCGTAAGACCGAGGATGCTGAGACACTCAAGGTCTTTTCGCCAATAACCTATCTAGACAAGGACCCGAGTAGGATACCGCCAATCTTCATCGCGCGAGCCGGTCGAGATGAGGTGCCGACGATGGATGATTCTATTGATCGATTTATTAAAGAAGCTGTGGTGGCGAACGTTGCTTTAACTTTTGCTAATCATCCGCAAGGTGTGCACGGCTTTGATAATCAAAATAACGATGATCGATCTCGTGAGATTATTCGCACCGCACTGGAGTTCATGAAAGCACATCTTGAAACGGCTTCGACGGTCAGCCAATCTTCGGCCCAAACGCCGGC
>WNFO01024865.1_pt1 | contig 10229 bp, 10 predicted proteins | sample 5400251 | NCBI WGS metagenome assembly WNFO01 (sample SAMN13153354, study PRJNA577476) | soil metagenome | isolation source: 100 cm saprolite under Madrone tree | place: USA:California | collected 2016-06-14
GCCCTCGACGCCTCGAGCTACCAGGTGAATCTCGCCGTCCCGTGTGCTGCAAGCTGCGATCGGCCACTCCACAGTGATGGTGACGCGCGAGCCCTCAATGCGCGCCACTGGCACGCCGAGCGAACGGAGCTCGCCGAAGACATCCTCTTGCCGCTCGCGCACGAGCAACTCACCGCTTGCGCCGCGCATGAAGACCGAGATGCCCCGCTCGCCCCACGCGGCCGCGGCCGGGCAGAAGACGTCATCGGCCAATACGGACCAGGGCTCCTGGCCGGGCTCGGGGGGCATCGCTGAAGAATACCCTGGCCGACGCACCACGGTTCGCCGCGCGGCATCCAACCATCATCATGCCTGCATTCTCGGTTCTCGATCTTGCACCCGTCATCGAAGGCGGCGACACGGGTCTGGCGCTCCGCTGCTCGCTCGACCTCGCACGCCACGGGGAGCGGTGGGGATACCGGCGGTTCTGGCTGGCCGAGCACCACGGGATGCCGGGCATCGCCAGCGCCGCGACCGCGGTGGTGATGGGTCACGTCGCGGCCGGCACCAGGGCGATCCGCGTCGGCGCGGGCGGGATCATGCTGCCGAATCACGCGCCGCTGGTGATCGCCGAGCAGTTCGGCACGCTCGAGTCACTGTTTCCCGGCCGGATCGATCTCGGCGTCGGCCGCGCGCCTGGAACGGACCCCCGGACGTCGCTGGCGCTGCGCCGGAAGCTCGACGCCGACGTCGACGAGTTTCCCCAGGACGTTCTCGAGCTGATGGAGTACTTCCGCCCGGCGCAGCCTGGCCAGCCGGTACTCGCCGTACCCGGAGCGGGCCTCGAGGTGCCGATCTGGATCCTGGGGTCGAGCCTTTACGGAGCTCGCCTCGCCGCCCTGCTCGGCCTGCCGTATGCGTTCGCGTCCCACTTTGCGCCTGCGGAGCTGATGCAGGCGATCGAGCTTTATCGGGCCCAGTTCCGGCCTTCCGCGCAGCTCGCGCGTCCCTACCTGATGCTGGGAGTGAACGTGATCGCCGCGGAGAGCGAGCAGGAGGCGGCGCGGCTGGCGACGTCGCTCGAACAGGCGATCGTCAATCTACGCAGCGGCAGGCCGGGGCGCCTGCCTCCGCCGGCAGTACGCCGATGGGGCGTCGGGGAGCGGGCGATCCTCGACCAGGTGCTGGCCTGCTCGGCGATGGGCTCTCCGGCGACGGTGAAGAAGTGGCTGAACGATTTCAGCGCCCGCTCTGGAGCGGACGAACTGATCATCGCCTCGCAGATCTTCGACCACCCGGCGCGACTTCGCTCCTATGAGATCGCGGCGGACGCGCTCAAGTCCGCTCCCGTGCAAGCCGCCGGTTAGCCCGGCTACTTGTCGACCTTCTTTTCCTCGCGGAAACGGGTCCGACAAACACACACCTTCGCCGGCATTCCTTGCTTGCGGGCTGATCTCCCCGTACGCTTGCACTCGTCGTGCTCGTCCGTCTGCGTCATCCGCCTACACGCAACGCCGCTCGGTTCCGGCGGGCGTTGGCGGCGGTGCTTGCGCTGCTGCTGTCCGGCGCGCCGGTGCTCGAAGCCTTCCACGCGGCGCTGGTCCCGCACGTCACGTGCCCCGAACACGGCGAGCTGATCGACGTTCCGGCGAACGGCCTCGCCTCGCGCACGGCCGTCGCCGCTCATTCGCACGGCGACGGCTCGCTGCTCCTTGCCCAGCGCGAGCCGGTGCCTCTCTCTGTCGATGGGCTGAGCCACCATCACTGCGCCGTTGCCCTTCAAGGAAAGCTCCGCGCGCGGGCCGATTCGAAGTCGCGGCCTGCAGGCCTGCCGCGTGAGAGCGAGCTTTCGCCTTCCGTCGCGCCCGAGCCACCCCGGCTCCGTGGCCTCGCCGTCTACCTGTTGGCTCCGAAGGCGTCTCCGCCGCTGGCGTAGCAGCTCCGGCTGCACGATGCGGGAGCAGCGGCGAGCGAGCGCTCTCCGCGCGCGCCTGCATCGCAAGGTGTCCGATGGGCGCCCGGCGATCGTCGCGAGAACCTGCTTCGCGCAGCTGCAACGCCCCTGCAGCGAATTGCCCTTTCAACCCGGCGGCCCCGCGCCGCCATGAACACGGAGCCTTTGAAATGCAGTCTTCCAACCGGCTTTTCCTTTGGAGCGCGCTCGTGCTCGCCGCGGCGTGCGGCGGGAGCAGCAACGGAAACGTCAATGCGGGCTACGATCCCAATTGCAAGCCCGCTTCAGGGAACACGCTCAACACGTCCTGCAACCCTGGATTTACGCAGCAGGCGCCCAACAAGGCAGGAAGCATCCAGGTGACGTTCTCGGGCGAGCAGTTGGGCGAGTTGACCGGCCTTACCTTCGATCCCTCCGTCACGAACCCCAACCTGGCGACTCAATTCGTCGACGGTTGGAGCATGCAGTTCGACGAGCTCCTGGTCGTCGTCGGCAACTTCCGCCTCTCGCCGGGCGCGACGCAGTATTCGTCGCAGAGCACGGTGAACCCTGCTGTCGCGACGAAGGCCGGTCCCTACGTGGTCGACATGCACAACCCGCCGCACGACTTCACCGCAGCTGCCGGCGAACCCGCAGGCGCTCTCTTCAAATGGGACACCCAGGACAGCGGTCAAACGTTCGACACGTCCGTCCGGTACGCATTCTCGTACGACACGCTCCAAGCAAAGTACCCGGTGGCAAACGTGAACCTGACCAGCGCTCAGCAGGCCGACTACGACATGATGGTCACGAACGGCTGGAGCAAGCTCTATCGCGGGACGGCGACATTCGTCGGCAATCCCAACGCGGGAACGTATCCCAACAAGGCGAAGTTCGACGCGATGCCGCAGACGGTGAAGTTCTTCTTCGGCTTCAACGACGCCGCGTCGCTCATCAACTGCGTCAATCCCTCGAATAGCGGCGCAACGGGAGGAGACGACCTCGCGGCGCGCGGAGTCCAGCCGAGCCCGACCGGCGCCGTCACCGCGCAAGTCACGATGCACGTCGATCACCTGTTCTGGGACAGGTTGATCATCCACGGACAACCGCTCCGCTTCGATCCGATCGCCGCCTGGGCCCCCGCTAGCGCGGCGACGACGGCAGTGGATCTGCGGAGCATCCTCTTGACTCCGACGGGTGGCCGCTCCGTCGCCGCGACGTTCAGCGATGGCACGCCCATAAATGACCGCGGTCCGATAATGTGGCCGGCCTTCACGACGGACATGACCGCAAGCGGCGGAAACGTGGTGTACGACCGGCAGGGCGTGCCCACGGTCAACGTGCCGGACCTGATCAACTTCATGGTCTTCTCCACGCAAACGCAAATGCACCTCAACGCGGACGGTCTCTGCTACACCGTCGGGCAGCATCCCAACGACCCGTACTTCACCCCGAACATCCACTGAGCCAATCCTCGGGGCGCGGATCCGTCGGATCCGCGCCTCTTCGTGCGCACGAAGGTCAGAAGCTCGCATCTCTTGGAGACGCAATGCTGGTCGATCTGTTGAAGCACGCGCTGCTCGATTTGAAAGCCTCGTGGGTCATGTGGATCCTGCTGGCCCTCTCCGTCGTGGACCTCGTCATCATCGGTGAGCGCTCGCTCTTCCTCTTCAGGGTCCGCGACGACGTTGGGAAGCTCTCCGACGATCTCGACAAGCGGCTCCGCGAAGGCAAGGTCCGCGAAGCGTTGGAAGGTCTGGAAAAGTCGCCTTCGGCGGAGGCGGCTGTCGCCGTCACGGGATTGCGCCACGCCGATCTCGGTCCCGTTGCGGCAGAGAAGGCGATGACCGGCGCCGCGGCCCTGCAGCGCGTTCGCCTCGAGCGCGGCCTCGCCGTGCTGGGCACGGTGGGCAACAACGCGCCGTTCCTCGGGCTGCTCGGAACCGTCATCGGCGTGATCGAGGCGTTCGAGATCCTCGGACGTCCCCAGGCCGCTGCGACCGCCGCCGCGGCGTCCGGCCTGGCGCCGCAGGCGATCATGAGCTCGATCGCCGAGGCGTTGATCGCCACCGCGGTCGGTCTCTTCGTCGCGATTCCGGCGGTCGCCGCGTACAACTATTTCCAGCGGCGCATCCAGGGGATCGGTGCGAACACGGAGGCGCTCACCAACATCCTCCTCGCCCATCTCAATGCCGAGCCCCCCGCTGGTGAGCCTCCTTCGACCGTCCGGCCGCTCCCGTTGGGAGGCAGCTGATGGCGGGCTCCGGGAAGGACGCGGGCAATGGCATCATCGGCGGAATCAACGTCACACCGCTCGTCGACATTACGTTGGTCCTGCTGATCATTTTCATGGTGACGGCCAAGCTCGTCATCGCGCCGTCGACGGCTCTGCCTTTGACGTTGCCGAAAGCGGCAACGGGCGAAGCGTTGCAGGTGGTCTTCGCGATCTCGCTCACCAGCGATGGCAAGGCGTTCATCGACGGCAAGCCGGTGCCCGGCGACGAAGCGATCAAGACGCGCGCAGCGGACGAGCTTGCGCAGCATCCCGACCTTCGCGCCGTGATCCAGGCAGATGGCGAGGTGCCGCACAAGCGCGTCATCCACGTCATGGACCTGCTCTCGCAGGCGCACGTCAGCCAGATTGCGTTTGCCGTCGTTCCCGAAACTCCGAAGCAGGAAGCTCCGTGAGTCGTGCGGTCCGGCGAGAGCGCATGCGCATCCTCCGCGTTGTGCCGGAGGTCGTCCGCCGGGACAAGTCGCCGCTGTCGCCGGTGCTCAGCTTCGGCACGCGCGGCCATGCCCGGTGGTCGCTTCCCGCGGGCGCTCTGGTCATCGCGCTGCTGTCCCACGGGGTTCTCGTGCTGGCGGTCGGCATGAAGCACACCGGCGGTCACGAACAGCCGCCAGCGCCCCGCCAGGAAGTCAGCGTCGCGCTACAAAAGGCAGCGCCTCCATTGCCTGCTCCTCCGCCTCCGCCGGCGAGGATCCCTCCGCCACCGGAGGCCAGGCCTTCGCCGAAGCTCGCCCGGCCGCGGCAGCCGCCGCCGGCTCCCGCGCAGGCCGGAAAGGCGATCGTCGCGGCGCCTGACCCGGGAGCACCGATCGACATGACTGGGTTCAACCTCGCCGTAGGCGAGGGAAGGACCTACGCGGGCGGGTCCACCTCCGCCAAGGGGACGAGCACCGAGGCGATTGCGGATCCGAACCCTGTCGTCGGCGGGAAGCCGAATGCGCCTCCGGTCGATCGCTCGCGGCCCTCGTCCCCGATCCATCGCGAATGGTCCTGTCCATGGCCCTCCGAGGAGCAGACCAGCGACATGCGCGACGCGTACGTCACCATCCGGGTCCAGGTGGACGCGGACAGTTCGCCGACATCGGTCGACGTGCTCAAGTCGCCTCCAGGCGGCTTTGCCGCCGCGGCCCGACACTGCGCGGAACGCGAGCGCTTTTCCGCGGCCCGCGACTCTTCCGGCAAGACGGTTGCCAGCGCCACGCCTCCATTCGTCGTGCATTTCTTCCGATGACAAATCTCCGCGTCTTCACAATGGGGGCCGCCGCCGTCTGGCTCAGCTTCGCTGCCCTGGCGCAGGAGGTCGTGCCGCCGCAGCCCATCGAGACGCCTGCGGCCACCGCGCCCCCGGGCGCGACCACGGGCGCGATCGTCGGATTGCTCGTGACGGTGGGCCCGGACGGAGCGGTGCAGGACGCGTCCGTGGACGTGAGCGGAGGGGCCGCGTGCCCCGCCTTGCGCAACGGCGTTCCATTCGCGGCGCGCGTGCGGATTCCGTTCCGCTTCGTTCCCGAAGGCACCGCACCAATTCCTGGCGGGCTGGCGGGGACCACCGCGGCGCCAGCAACGGCTCCAGGCCCCGGATCGCCGGACGCGGGAGCTCCGACGCCGTCAGCGGTCGCGGGCGGCGCCGATGCCGGCGCTCCCGGAGGACCCGCAGCCGAAGTCGCGGGCGTTGATGGCGGCATGCCGGCGGAACGGCCGACGCCGACGGCAGCCGGACAGGCGGGAGACATCGGCGAAGTCAGCGTCCGCGGCCGGCAGCGGAAGGTCGAGAGGGGCGGGAGCGACTTCCAGATCGACGTCGGGCAGCTCGCCATCATCCCGAGGAAGAATGCGGAGGATTTGCTCAACCTCGCGCCCGGGATCTTCATCGCCAACGAAGGCGGCGAGGGTCACGCCGGGCAAGTGTTCCTCCGGGGGTTCAACGCCGGAACGGGCGAGGCCATCGAATTCACCGTCAACGGCGTTCCGATCAATGAGGTCGACAACCCCGATGCGCACGGCTACGCCGATACGCACTTCATCATCCCGGAGCTGATCCGGGACCTGCAGGTGATCGAGGGACCGTTCGATCCACACCAGGGCGACTTCGCGATCGCGGGAAGCGCACGCTACGAGCTCGGGGTGCGCGATCGCGGGATGCGCGCCGAGGCGAGCTTCGGATCTTACGGCACGCGAAGGCTGCTCGGCCTGTGGGCGCCGAAGGGACAGCGCGAAGGAACGTTCGGAGCCTTCGAGTACCAGACGACCGACGGCTTCGGGATTTCCCGCGCCGCATCGCATGCCACTGGGATGGCGCAATACGAAGGAGAGCTGGGACAGCGCGGGCTGTATCGAATCCTCGCGGGCATGTACGCGACGCATTACCGGTCGGCGGGCGTGCTTCGCAAGGACCAGGTCGATTCCGGGCAGCTGGACTTCTACGGCACCGAGGACCCGAGCCAAGGCGGCGATGCCCAGCGCTACATGGCATCGTTCGACCTCGAATCACCCGTGGGCGACGGGGTCGTCACGGCGCAGACGTTCTTGATCTACCGCTCGCTCCGCATCGACGAGAACTTCACCGGCTTCCTCCTCGACGTGCAGCGGCGAGGGCAGAGCTTGCACGACCAGCGAGGCGATGCGGTGCAGAAGGATTACTGGGCGATCACTGCGGGAACGCGAGGGGGCTACCGCGTCCATTTCAACTGGTTCGGACGGGATCAGGCCGTCGAGCTCGGACTGTATGGCCGCTACGACCACACGGTCCCGACGTTGCAGCGCGTGCGATTCGGGACGCAGACTCCTTACCTCATCGACCAGATGCTCCAGACGGACATCGTCAACGTGGCCGGTTACCTCGATGCAGAAATCAAGCCCCTTCCGTTCCTCACTTTGCGCGGCGGCGTCCGGCAGGACGTCTGGTACTACAACGTCGTCGACCTTTGCGCGACCAACGGCAATTACCAGACGGGTCAGCCGCTCAACGTGAATTGTCCTCCGTACGACGCGTCCGGCCAGCCTCAGGAACCGACGCGCCGCCAGACGGCGACCGGCGATCTGTTTGCGCCGAAGGTCACGGCGCTCGTCGCGCTCCCGTACGATCTGACCTTCACCGCCAGCTACGGTCTCGGAGGCCAGTCCCTCGATGCGCGCTATATCAGCCAGGAGCAGAAGGCTCCCGTCGTGCCCCTGCGCGCCGCAGAGGCGGGACTTCTGTACCGGCACCCGTTCGGCAGCGTGGATCTCAGCGGCCGCGTCGTCGGCTATTACACTCACGTGGATCAAGAGCTGCTGCCCGATCCCAACCAAGGTCGCTATTCCGCCGCTCCCGGCACCACCCGCGTCGGCGTCGTCGGCGCGATCCGGGCGACCGGACGGTTCTTCGACGAGGCGGCCTCGATCACCGCCGTCAATCCGCGGTTCGACGACACGCACTCGCTCGTCCCTTATGCGCCTCTCGTCGTCGGCCGCTCCGACACCGCGTTGTTCGGACCCTTGCCGGGGAACTTGCGCCTGCTCGATCACCGGCTGATCGGAGAAGCAGGACTGGGAATCAGCTACATCGGAAAGCGCGCGCTTCCCTTCAGCCAGTTCTCCGATCCGACGTTGCAGATCGATGCATCGGCGTATCTCCGCGCGGGTCCCGTACGAGCAGGAGTGCGGGTGACGAACCTGACGAACAATCAATTCCCGCTGAGCCAGTTCTTCTACGCGTCGGATTTCCACAGCCGCCCCTTCGCGACGCTCGCCCCCGCGGCCCACTTCACGGCGGCGCCGCCGCGCATCGTGCTCTTCACGATCGAGCTCGACCTGGAACGGGAGAACTGAGATGACCGCGCCTCGCGACAGGTGGTTGCGCACGATGGCGCTCGCGGTCGTCGGTCTTTGCGCCTCCACTTGCGGATCGACCGGCGGAGCGCTAATCAAGATCGGCCTTCGCGCAGGCGGACTGTCCCGCCCGGCCGCCGGTCCGCTCACCTTTTGCAACGCCCAGGACGCTCCGTGCACCGGTTGGACGGTGACGTTGCAGACCGCGAGGATCGTCCTCGGACCCTTGTACTTCAACGTCGATCCGCCGCCCGGCGAGTCGACTCGCGGGGGCGTCGTGATCATGCAAGCGACGGAGCAATTCGTCGTCGATCCGCTCGACCCGGCGCTGAAGGACGTGCCGGGCGGTGCCGACGGCCAGACGGGCACGTCGCACTACTGCGAGATCGACCTGTTGCCTCTCCAGGCCACCTCGACCGCGTCGGCTGCCGATAGCCAGCTGCTGGGCAACGCTGCGACGGCGTATGTCGCAGGCAGCGCGTCGAAGGGATCCACCGCTGTTCCATTCGCCGGGCTGGTGGTGATCAACACCAGCGTGGCGACTCCGCAACAGCCTCTGATCGCGCTCCAGCGCGTCAGCGGGGCCCTGGCAAATCTCACGTTCACCGAAGCGATGCAGTCGGTCGGGCTGCGCGTCGATCCGACGCATTGGTTCGACGCCGTAGATTTCGCGGACCTGCTCGGCAGCACCCCGGTCAGTGGAACCTATACATGGTCGCCGGACAACTGCGCGCAGAACAGCGCGAGCTTCGACGCTGCGCGGTGCAGGTTCCAGTTCCACCTGCTCACCGACGGCATCAAGCTGTCGGTCGGCGTCTACCAGTTCAGTTTGACGCCCTGAGCAGGCTCGAGTCGGAAGGATGTCGTCAGGTGCAGGAAGGACGGATCAGCGAACTTCCGTCCACTCGGCGGACGATGAAACCGAGGAACCGGTCGTCTCTCCTGACGTAGCCGGCGAGCTCGCTCCAACGGACCATGTCCGCGGAAAGCCGCCTCCCCACCGAATCGCTGACCCCCTCGCCGATCGCGGCGACATCGCACACCGAGTAATCCAAATAGGCGTTGAACAACTCCCGCCAGCTCCGGACGTCTGCAGCGGCGATTTCCGCTTCACCAGGACCACGAGTCGCTCGCCGGAAGACGATCCCCGCGCCAACGTATCGGCTTTCGGACAGCCCACGGCGTGCTCCGGTCGCGCTCTTCAAGGCACGCTATCGAGAGTAGTACGACTTGATGATGCGCAGATCGCCTTTGGATAGCTCCACAGTGAACCCCAGCATTCTTCCTCCGCCCCCGCGAACTTCAGGGCCTTTGGCCGGATCGGTGCACGTCAACTAAATCGACGAGCCATCTTCCGCCACAGTCACGCGATACTCGGATAGCTTGAGCTTCACTCGATCGATTTCAGGCAGCGCGGCTCGGAGCGCAAGGACGCTCCCACCCGAGATACTGTCGATCACTTTGAGTTGCCCATCGGTCATTGCGTACCCCACCGATAACGTCCAGAACACCAATGCGCATGCGATCAATGCGGTTCTCATCGTAGCACCGTCACACTTCCAGAGGCCGGATCGAAAACCTTGAACAGGCCGCTCGGGGTTCCGAGATACCCCTTGAATCCCGGGAAGCTAATCGACAAGTCGCTGTACAATTTCAGGTCTCCCGAGGAGAAATTGTGGCTATTGAACTCATCGTGTAAGGCATCCGTGCGCACAATGTCTCCCGTCACGGGATCGACCCTCGAGTAATCTCCGTGCGTGTGATACGTGCCGACGACCGTCGCCTCATCGGGAGCCGGCGAAGCAGGTCTTCCATCCTCCGCGGTTGGAACCCGCCATCGCTTCCTCAATGCAATGACGCGCTGGCGCCGGCGGCCAGTGCAGGCCCCACACTCGCCTGGACGGACTCGACCGGATAGCCGCGCTCCTGCCAGGCCTCGAGGCCTCCCAGCAGGGGTCGCACGCGCATGATTCCTCGCTGCCGCAGCCGCAGCGCCATCTGCGCGGCGCTCGCCTCGTTGGGGCAGTTGCAGTAGAGAACGACGTCGCGATCGCGCGGAATCTCGCCGTCGCGTCGCTCCAACTCTTTGGGCGCCATCTGCAGGGCGCCGCGCACCTTCGTGTCCGCCAGCGGGCTGCGCAGATCGATCACCGTCACGCGCTCGCCAGCCTCCAGCTGCGAATGGAGCTCCTCGGGAGAGATTCGGGCCACTCG
>WNFO01006630.1_pt1 | contig 10228 bp, 10 predicted proteins | sample 5400251 | NCBI WGS metagenome assembly WNFO01 (sample SAMN13153354, study PRJNA577476) | soil metagenome | isolation source: 100 cm saprolite under Madrone tree | place: USA:California | collected 2016-06-14
AGCTCCACGGGGACGCCGGCGGCGCGCTGCTCGCCGACCGTCGCGCGCGCCTCCGCCCAGCCGGTATCGTCGAGCGCGATCCTCAGGCCGCCGCCGCGCCGGTAGCCGGTCTTCGCGTCGAGCTCCCGGTCGAGCTCGGGCCAGCGCCCGAGGCTCTCGAGCGCCATCGCCCGCTCGGCCGGATCGCGTCCCATGACCCGAACGCCCGCCGCGCTCGCGCTGGAGGCCGCGTCGCCGACCCGTGCGCGCTCGAGCACCGTCACGCGCGCCCGAGGATCGGCGCGGCGCAGGTGGAACGCGGCGCTCAGCCCCATCAGGCCTCCGCCGATGACGACGATCACGCGCGATGCCATGCGCGCGCTCAGAGCTGGCGGAGCTTCGGGTCGAAGGTGTCGCGCAGCCAGTCGCCGAGCGAGTTGAAGGCGAGCACGACGAGGAGGATGGCGAGCCCCGGAAAGAACGACACCCACCAGGCGCTCGTGACGACGTCGCGCCCCTCGGCGATCATCGAGCCCCACGCGGGCGTGGGCGGCGGGATGCCCGCGCCCAGGAACGAGAGCGAGGCTTCCACGATGATGACATAGCCGACCTGGAGCGTGGTCAGCACGACCAGCGTGTTGAGCGTGTTCGGAAACAGATGCCGGAGGATGATCCGCCAGGACGAGGCGCCGGCGATACGCGCCTGGGTGATGAAGTCGAGCGCCATCAGGGTGAGCACTTGGCCGCGGATCACGCGGGCGAAGCGCGCCCAGAGGATCACGGCGATCGCGATCACGACGTTGACGAAGCTCGGTCCTATCGTGACGGCAAGGATCAGCGCGAGCAAGATCACCGGAAAGGACATCGTGGCGTCGGTGGCGCGCATCAGCACGGTGTCCACGCGCCCGCCGTGGTAGCCGGCAACCAGGCCCACCCCCGCGCCCATCGCGCTGGCCAGAAGCACCGTGAGAACACCCGCCGTCAGCGACACCCTCGAGCCCCAGATGATCCGAGACAAGAGATCGCGGCCGAGCCGGTCCGTGCCCAGCACATGCTTCCACGTGCCGCGCTCGTCCCACACCGGCGGCGTGAAGCGCTGCCGCAGCGCCTGCTCCTCCGGATCGGCGGGACTGAGGACATTGGCGAGCAGCGCCGCGACGACGAACACCCCGATGATCGACAGCGACACCATCGGCCACCGCCGCCCGCGCAGCCGAGCCCGCAGACGCGCCGGCGCCGCTGAAAGCGAAGTCGCGACCGCGCCGCCGGACTCAGCGGACAACCCCGACCTCCGTTCGAGCGCCGACCCCCTTCGAGGAAAACTCACCGGACATATCTGATGCGCGGATCGATGAACGCGTAGACGCAGTCCACCGAGAGGTTGACCACGGCGACGATCGCGGCGGTCGTGAGCACCACGGCCTGGATCACCGGGAAGTCGCGCGACGAGATGGCCTCGTAGGCGAGCCGGCCCAGACCGGGCCAGGCGAACACGGTCTCCACGACGATCGCGGTCGTGACCAGGATCGAGAAGTAGATGCCGGCGAACGTGACGACCGGAATGAGCGCGTTCTTGAGCGCGTGCACCCACACCACGCGCCACTCGACCACGCCCTTCACGCGCGCGAGCTTCACGTACTCGGAGTCGAGCACCTCGAGCATGCCCGAGCGCAGGAGGCGCATCATCCCGGCCACCACGAACCAGCCGAGCGTGAAGCCGGGCAGGACGTAGCTCGCGAGCCCGCCGATGCCGCCGGCGGGCAGCCATTGCAGGCGCCCGGCCACGACCTCGATCAGCACGATGGCGACCCAGAATGTCGGCAACGACTGGCCGAGCACGGCGATCACCTGGGCCGCGCGATCCACTCCGGTCCCCTTCCACACCGCCGCCAGCACGCCCAGCGGAAAGGCCAGGAGGAGGCTGACGGTCATCGCGAACGCCGCCAGACGAAGCGAGTTGGGCAGCCGCTGCGCGATCAGCTCGCCGACGGGACGCCGCGCGCGCAGCGACGTCCCGAAATCACCGGTGAGCGCGCGGCCGACGAACGAGAAGTATTGCTCGACGTACGGCCGGTCGAGCCCGAGATAGCGGCGGGCGTTGGCGTAGTCCTCCTCGCTGGCGGACATCGGCAGGATCAGGTGGAGCGGATCGCCGGTGGCCCTGGCCAGCACGAACACGACGACCGAGAGGATGGCCAGGGCCGCCAGCGACTGGAGGAGGCGCGTGAGGATGAACCGCGCCACGCTCGCTCAGCGCTTCGACGAGGCGAGCTCGTCGAGGAAGAAGTCGTACATCACGGTGCCCGGGTTCCACTTGCCGAGCGTCTTCGACGCCGCGTAGGGCGAGTGCAGGTAGACCACCGGCACGCCGTAGTGCTCGCTGCGCAGGCGCGTGTAGACGTTCCGCATCAGGGTGGCGATCTTCTCCTTGTCCGTCTGCCGCAGGATCTGCTCGATCATCCCGTCGATCTCGGGATCGTTCACGGTGTCGCTCGCCTTCGACTTGGAGTAGGCCTGCTTCTCGAGGAACGCATAGGTACCGATCCAGTCGCGGTTGGCGACGTTGTAGTAGCCGAACGCGCCCGGCGTGGCGCGATCGAACCAGTTCTTCCGGAACGCCGGATAGTCGACCGGGACCAGCTTCGGCTGGACACCGACCTTCTGCCAGTAGCCGGCCATCGCCTCGGCGAACGCCTTGCCCTCCGGCAAGCCCGGGAGTTGATAGGCGTGCATCGACAGCGGGAAGCCGCTCGCGAACCCGGCGTCGGCGAGCAGCTTCTTGGCGCGCGCCGGATCGTACGGATACTGCATCTCGGGTGTCACCTTGAAGCCGATGTCGCGATACGCCCACGAGAGCCCCAGCGGCACGTACGCCGGATCGGCATAGCCGCCGAAGATCGACTGCGCGATCTCGTTACGATCGACGGCGAGATTGAGCGCCTCACGCACGCGCTTGTCCTTGGTCGGCTGACCATCGCGCGGCAGGACCCACCACGCCGTCAGGATGGCTTCTTCCCGGCGAAAGTGAATCGGGAACGATTCGCGCTCGAGCTCTTTGACCCGCTCGCGGCTCACGTCGGTGATGTCGACCTCGCCGCGGCGCAGGAGCGCGATCCGCGTCGTCTCTTCGGGAACCAGCTTGAAGGTGATGGTCTTGAAGCGCGGGACGCCGACGCGCCAGTGGTTGTCGACGGCGGCCAGCTTGATGTGCGACCCGGTCACCTGCTCCACGAACCGGTAGGGTCCGCTGCCCACCGGCTTCTGCGCGAACGCGTCGTCGCCGGTGGCCTCGATGTACTTCTTCGGCAGGATCATCCCCTCGGTCGAGAGCGAGCGCGACAGGTAAGTGGGGATGATCAGGGTCGGCTCTTTGGTGACGATGACGACACGGTCGGGCGCCGGCGTCTCGATGTCGGCGATGAGCGTGCGCAGCGGTCCGGCGTAGCCGGTGGTCGAGCGCTTGCCGATCGCGCGCTGCAGGCTGAACTTGACGTCCTCGGACGTCGCCTCCTCGCCGGTGTGGAACTTGACGCCCTTGCGCAGAACGAAGGTCCAGCGCTTGTGGTCGGCGGAAGGCTCCCAGCGCGTCGCGAGCCCCGAATCCTTCGACAGCTGGCCGTCGGGGGTCACGCCGACCAGGTAGTCGAACATGAGCGACATGTAGTACTTCACCACGTGGCCGCCCAGGACGGGGTCGAGCACCTCCGTCGAGAAGCTGGAAAGCGCGACGGTGAGGTCCGGCTTGCTCTGCGCGGCGGACGGGCCCGTCAGGAGGGCGACCGACAGTAGCGCCGCCAGGAGTCCGATAGAGAGCCTCATGCTGAGCTCCTTTTTTGTTCAGCGGTATCGAGCACTTGAGTCTTCGGGTCGGAGACGCCGCGATGGTAGCACGAGGCGGCGCGGGAGGAGCCGTGTGCCCCGCGCGCTCGGCTACAATGCGGCGCAGATCATTTTCAGACGGAGGATCGCGACATGGCCGAGCTCGGCTTGCGAGAAGCCACCACGATCGTCGAAGCGTCGCTCAAGAAGGGGCGCGAGACCAGCTGCGCGCCGCTGGCCGTGGCCGTCCTCGACGACGCGGGCGGACACTTGAAGGCGTTCGCGCGGGAAGACGGCGCGGGGATCATTCGTCCGCAGATCGCGATGGGCAAAGCCTGGGGCGCGCTCGGGATGGGAATCGGCTCGCGCGCGCTCGCGCGTCGCGTGGCGGAGCAGCCTCAGCAGCAGGCCTTCTTCGCCGCGCTCAACGCGATGTCCGACGGCCGCGTCGTCCCGGCGCCGGGCGGCGTGCTGATCCGCGACGCGAGCGGAGTCGTGATCGGCGCCGTCGGGATCTCCGGCGACGTCTCCGACAAGGACGAAGCGTGCGCGCTGGCCGGGATCGCCGCGGCCAAGCTCGTCGGTGACACCGGCTAGCCGCCTGCTAGCCCTTGACCGACCCGGCGGCGAGTCCCTGGACGACGAAGCGCTGGCCGAGGAAGTAGAGGATGGTGATGGGGACGGTGGCGAGCACGGCGCCGGCCATGAGCTGGCCCCAGATGTACTGGTCGCCCACCACCATCATCGAGAGCTTGATCGGAACCGTCATCGTGGTCTGGTCCGAGGTGAAGACCAGCGCCAGGAGGAACTCGTTCCAGGCCAAGGTGAACGAGAAGATGGCGGACGCGACGATACCCGGCGCCGACAGCGGAAGGAGGATCCGGAACAGGGCCTCGATCTTGGTGCAGCCGTCCACCATCGCGTGCTCTTCCAGCTCGGCCGGAATACTTCTGAAGTACCCCATCAGCATCCAGGTGCAGAAGGGCACCGTGAACGAGAGATAGGTCAGCATCAGCGACTTCAGCGTGTTGCCGAGGCCCAGCGCGACCACGATCGCATAGAGGGACACGAACAGCATCGCGGTCGGCAGCACGTACTTGAACAGGATGAAGCGGCCGATCCACTCCCGCCCGCGGTACTTGTACCGGACGATGCTGAAGGCGGCGAACGCGCTCACGACGACCGTGACCGCGGTGGTCACCGAGGCCACCGCGAAGCTGTTCCAGATGTTGGTCAAGAGGCCGTCCCGCTCGATGACCCGGACGAAGTGCTGCAGCGTGGGTCGCCGCGGCAAGTAGGTGAAGTCCTCGTACAGATCCTTGTTCGTCTTGAGCGCGGTCGTCAGCATCCAGAAGAGCGGCACGGCCACCATGAAGACGAACAGCGCCAGCAGCGCGTAGGTGGTGGCCCGGATCGAGAGCGGCTCACGCATGATGGGCACCTCCCTCAGGCATTCGCCTTCCGATGCAGCAGGATCGTCACCGCGAGCACGAGCCCGATCAGCAGCGGCAGGATGAGCGTGGAGACGGCCGCCGCCTCGCCCAGGCGCAGGTTCATCATCCCCATCACGTACACCAGCATCGTGTAGACCATCGTCGCGTCCGAGGGGCCGCCGCCCGTCAGCAGATAGACCGGCTCGAACGCGTTCGCGGTCCAGATCGTCGTCAGCAGCACCACCACGCCGATGATGTGGTAGAGCCCCGGCAGCGTGATGTGCCGGAACTGTCGCACCCGGGAGGCGCCGTCGACCTGCGCGGCATCGTAGAGCTCCTGCGAGATCGTCTGCATCCCGGCGAGGAACGAGATCGCATAGAAAGGAAAATTCCGCCAGACGTGGGCGACGATGACCGAGAGCATGGCCGTGCTGCGGTCGGAGAGGAAGGGGATCGGACTCGCGATGAGCCCGAGGTCGATGAGGGCGTAGTTGATCAGGCCGCTCAGCGGATCGTAGAGCCAGCGCCAGACCAGGTACACGACGAATGCCGGCATCGCCCAGGGCAGGAGCAGGAAGGCGCGGAAGAAGTTGCGGCCCCGGATCTGCTGGTTGAGCACGAGCGCCACGGCCATGCCGAGGACGAACTTGAGGGCCACGGCGGACACCGTGAAGACGACCGTATTCCAGACCGCGGTGGTGAACTGCGGCCAGGCGAGGATGTAGGCGAAGTTCCGGAAGCCGACGAACTGACCCGGGGACCCCACGGTCTTGTCGGTGAAGGACAACCAGATGGCGTAGAAGAACGGGTACAAGACGAGCCCGATCAGGATCAGTACGGTCGGCGCGAGGAGTCCCATGCCGCCGAGCGACTCGCGCATGCGCGCGGACGGCCAGCGTGCCGGCCTCGCCGGAGCGGGAAGAGCGACGGCGACGGATCGGTGCCGGATAGCCACCGCCGCCGCTCTCAGGCGTACTTCGAGTAGATCTTGGTCAAGACGTCGACCGCTTCCGCGAACGCCTGGTCACGGGTCCAACTGTCCACGACGAGGCGCTGGAGCATCCGAGAGATGGTCGTGTTCGTGAACTGCTCGCGCCAGGCGTCGTTGAAGACGTCGGGCCAGCCCTGCGGCTCGCCGCGCTGCGACATCTCGATGAGGCCCTTCATGAACGGCTTCTTCCTCCAGACCTCGAACTTGAGGTAGTCCTTCAGAACCGGGCCCCACTGGCTCACGCCCGATTCACGGTCCATCTTCCCGGGCTCCATGGAGTCCCACAGGAACTGCTTCGCCAGCTCGGGAACCTTCGTGTACTTCATGATCGACCGGGAGCCGAACGTGACCGGCTGGATCAGCCCCTTGGGTCCGCGGGGGTAGGTGTAGTGTCCGGTCTTCGCCAGAAGCTCGGGATTATTGGTCTCGAGCCAGAGCGAGATCGTGATCGGGTTCAGCACGAAGATGGCCTTGCCCGACTGGTAGGTCGAGTTGTTCATCGTGTTGTCCCAGGTCGTGACGCCTGGCGGCAGCACACCCGACTTCCAGACGTCGGTGAAGAAGTCGAGGAACTCCCACACCTGGGGCTTGTAGTCGCCGAAGACGACGCGCTTGCCCTTGTCGTCGGCCAGGCGCGCGCCGTAGCTCTTCATCATGTCTTCCCACACCTGGGAGTCGGTCTGGTTGCTCAGCGGGATGCCGAGCCCGAACGTCCGCGGCGGCTGCTGCGCCTTCTTCGCGTACGCCAGGAGGTCCGCCCAGGTCGCCGGCGGCGGCTTCAGGCCGGCCTTGTCGAGCAGGTCGTCACGGCTGACCAGCATGAAGCCCTGGAAGCCGTACATGATGTGGTGAACCCGCCCGTCGGGCTCCAGCATGATCTTGGGCGCGTTGCCGACCCATCCGCCGTACGTTTTCTCCAGCTTCTTGTAGATGTCGGTGACGTCGAGCAGCTGTCCTCGGGCCCGCAGCTCGACCGCGTTGGACTCGACGATGTCCGGTGTCGCCTTGGCCTCGATGGCGGCGGTGATCTTGGGCAAGAACTCCTTCAACGGCACCATCGTGATTTGTAGATCCACGTTGTTCTTCTGCGCCCACTCGCGAGCGAAATTCGCCCGCGCGTCGTCGCTTTCCTTCAGGAACTGGTAGCACCAGTAGTTGAGCTTCGGCCGCTGGGCCACGGCAGGCGTCGCGAAGGACAAGGTTGACGCGGCGCCGGCGCCGACGGCGAGCGCGGCGGACTCTTTCAAGAAATCTCGACGGGTGTGCCGCTTTGCGGGACGTGCCATCGTCTTCCTCCCTCGTCACGCGGAAAGCGTGACGCCCACCACAGTGGGAGCTCGACGGGTCGGAACCGAAGAAGGCGCTACGTTGCCGAGACTATGCCCCGCCCGGCGGGCCCGGTCAAGGCCGGGAACTCCCGGGACATCCGTGAGGGAGATCCTGGTCCCTTTACGGCAACGCTACCGCTTCACCTAACGGCTTGATCTCGCGCCGAAACTTCCCGGTGAATTACTGGGGACAATGTGGACAACTTCGCGATTGACAGGAGTGCCTTTCCGGCTTAGCAAGCGCGCAATGCACGACGCCCACGCGCGGGCCGACCAGGTACGGGTACTCTCAGGAGCGGCCGGCCACCTGTGCGCCGCGCTCGAGGCGCTCTCGCGAAGTGATTGCGACTGGTACACGACCGACCTCCTCGAGATGCTGTCCGCCATCGACGGACAGATCGCGGTGCTGAAGGAGCTCGACGAGGGTCTGCCGCTCGGTCTCTGATCTCGCGCCGCGGCTACGACCAGAACTCCCGCGTCGCCCGTCTCGCGCCCTCGGCCATGCTGGCCAGCTTCGCCCACGCGATGTCCGGATCGACCGCGGCCTGACCCACCCAGGTGCCGAACCCACAATCCGTCCCCGCGATGACGTTCTCGCGACCGACCAGTCGCGCGTAGCGTCCGATACGCTCGGCGACGAGGTCCGGGTGCTCGATGAAGTTGGTCGTCGAGTCGAGGACGCCGGGGATCAGCACCTTGCCCGCCGGCAGCTTCACGCGCTCGAACAGTCGCCACTCGTGGGCGTGGCGCGGGTTCGAGGCCTCGAACGAGAGGCCGGCGGGCCGGGCCGCGAGGACGATGTCGATGATGTCGGCCAGGGCGACGTCGTGGTGGTGCGGCCCCTCGTAGTTGCCCCAACATACGTGCAGCCTCGAGCGTTCCGGCGGCACGTTCGCGAGCGCCCGGTTCATCGCCTCGACGTGGAGCCGAGCCATCGTGCGGAACTCGTCCAGGCTCAGGTCGGCGAACTGGATGTGCCGCCCCATTCCGAGATCGGGACAATCGAGCTGCACGATGAAGCCCGCCCGCGCCACCGCCTCGTACTCGGGCCGCATCGCCTCCGCGATCGCGAACAGATAGGCCTCGTGGCTCGGGTAGTGGTCGTTCTTGAAGAACAGCGAGATCACACCCGGCGACGCGGCCGACATGAACCCGTGCTCGGCCTTCGCCAGGTCGCACGCCGCGCGGAGATTTTCCGCGTCCAGCGCGGCGGCGCGCGGATCACGGACGCTGATCGGCCCGTCGCAGGCCGGCGTCCGGCGGCGTGACCGACCGGGGTCGCCGAAGACGCGCTTGGCCATCTCGGGAAAATCCACGAGGTCGCGATACGTGAGCGGATGGCTCGCGCCGCCGAAGCCGTTCAGGCGATCCTTGACGTAGGTCGCGTAGCTCGGCTTGCTCATCTCGCCGTCGCTCACGATCGACACGCCCGCCTTCACCTGCTTCTGCACGGCCTCGGCCACCGCGGCGCGGATCCGGGCGCCGAGGGCCGCCGGGTCGACCGGCACGCCTTCCTCCTTCGCGAACATCATCCGGATCAGGTCGGCCGGGCGCGGCAGACTGCCGGTGTGCGTCGTGAGGAATCCGTCGGTGCTGCTCGGCGTCGTCATCGCGCGGCGATGCTATCACACGGTAGCCGTTCTCCCGGGTCGAGCGGCGACTTGAGCCATACTGGCGAGACGGCGCGGGGAGTTCTCGAATCGATTCTCACGGGAGGTTCACGGTGGCTGGTGGGGTGGGGCCCAGGGAGATCGAGAAGGTCCGTGAGGTTATTCGGCCGCATGTGCGCATCACGCCGGTGATCGGCGTCAACGGCGCGGATTTTGGTCTTGGAGATTTTTCGATCACGCTCAAGCTCGAGCTCTTCCAGCACTCCGGGTCGTTCAAGGCGCGCGGGGCGTTCACGAATCTGTTGACTCGCAGTATTCCGGTCGCCGGTGTCGTCGCCGCGTCGGGCGGCAACCATGGCGCGGCGGTGGCATACGCGGCGATGCGGCTCCGTGTACCGGCCAAGATCTTCGTGCCGACGGTGTCGTCGCCGGCCAAGATCGACCGGATCCGGGCTTACGGAGCCGGGCTCGCGATCGTCGGAGATCGCTACGCCGACGCGCTGGCGGCCAGTGAAGCGTGGGTGGAGCGAACGAACGCGCTCCCGGTACACGCCTACGATCAGCTCGAAACCCTGCTCGGCCAGGGGACGCTCGGCATGGAGCTCGCCGAGCAGGTGCCGCTCGACACGGTGCTGGTCTCGGTGGGCGGCGGCGGGCTCCTCGGCGGGGTCGCGGCGTGGTACGCGGGCAAGGTCAAGGTCATCGGCGTCGAGCCCGAATCCGCGCCGACCTTGACGGAGGCGCTGAAGGCGGGGCGACCCGTCGACGCTCCGGCGGGCGGCATCGCCGCCGACTCTCTCGCGCCCCGCCGAGTCGGCGAGCTGATGTTCCCGATCGCTCGAGCTCACGTGGCCACGGTGCTGCTCGTGAGCGACGCGGCGATTCGCCGCGCGCAGGAGGCGTTGTGGAGCGCGGTGAGAATCGTGGCGGAGCCGGGCGGCGCTGCCGCGTTCGCTGCGCTGCTCAGCGGCGTGTACACGCCGGCCGCGGGAGAGCGAGTCGGCGTGGTCGTCAGCGGCGGAAACTCGACCGCCGTCGACTTCGCGCGCGCGTAGCTCCTGCGCGCGC
>WNFO01026430.1_pt1 | contig 10228 bp, 9 predicted proteins | sample 5400251 | NCBI WGS metagenome assembly WNFO01 (sample SAMN13153354, study PRJNA577476) | soil metagenome | isolation source: 100 cm saprolite under Madrone tree | place: USA:California | collected 2016-06-14
GAGGTCCTCCACGCACGGTTCGGCATCGACCACACCACCATCCAGCTCGAGATGGAGCCGACCGTCGTCCTGCGCATCCAGGGATCCAATCCGGTATAGTTGGGGGCCGGAGGGACGCCATGGCGACATTCCCGCTGACCGAGCGAGCCATCGTGCTGAGGTCCGAAGACGACGTCGCGATCGCGAAGAAGGAGCTCGCCGCGGGCACGATTCTGGAAGATGGCGGCGCGCGCATCGAGGTGCGCCAGGACGTCAAGCCCGGCCACAAGGTCGCGCGGCGACGGGTGCTGACGGGCGCCCCCCTGCGCCGCTACGGCCAGGTCATCGGCTTTGCCACGCAGAACATCGAGGCGGGCGACCACGTCCATACGCACAACCTCGGCATCGGCGAGCTCCAGCGCGAGTACGAGTTCTGCACCGACGTGCACCCCGTCCAGTACCACCCACGCGAGGCGATGCGCACCTTCGACGGGTTCAAGCGGGAGGACGGCCGCGTCGGGACGCGGAACTACGTCGCGATCATCTCCGGCGTGAACTGCTCGGCGAGCGTGAGCGAGTTTGTGAAGGGACGGTTCGGCGACGTCCAGCGCGACTACCCGAACGTGGACGGCGTGATCGCGGTCACGCACAAGTCGGGCTGCGGGACGAAGCTCTTCGGCGAGGACCACCTGGCGCTCCAGCGCGTGCTCGCCGGCTACGCCAAGCACCCGAACGTCGCCGCCTACATCCTCATCGGGCTCGGGTGCGAGGTGAACCAGGCGGCCGTGATGGTCGAGCGGCAGCGGATGGCGGCGCCGGGCTACCCCGAGCGCAAACCCTTCATCGTCAACATCCAGGAGGCGGGCGGCGTCCGGAAGACGGTCGAGCGCGCCGCCGCCGAGGTCGCGAAGCTCCTGCCGTGGGCCGACGAGGCCCGACGGACGCGGCAGCCGGTCTCCGAGCTCGTGCTCGCGACGAACTGCGGCGGGTCCGACGGCAACTCCGGCATCACCGCGAACCCGGCGCTCGGCTGGGCCGTGGACGAGCTGGTCCGCTACGGCGGGACCGGCGTCCTCGCCGAGACACCCGAGATCTACGGCGCCGAGCACCTGCTGATCCGGCGCGCGATCAACGAGGGGGTCGCCAAGAAGCTCATCGACCGCTACAAATGGTGGGAGTGGTACTGCCGCGGCCTCGAGGCCATGGACAACAATCCCGCCCCCGGCAACAAGGCGGGCGGCATCACCACCGTTTTCGAGAAATCCCTGGGCGGCGTGACCAAGGGCGGGACGACGCCCATGATGGACGTCTTTCTCTACGGCGAGCCCATCACGACGCGCGGCTTCGTGTTCATGGACACGCCCGGCCACGATCCGGTCTCGATCACCGGTCTCGTCGCGGGAGGGTGCAACATCATCTGCTTCACCACCGGGCGCGGGTCGGTCTTCGGCTGCAAGCCGGTGCCGTCCATCAAGCTCGCGACGAACTCCCTCGTGTACCGCCACATGGAAGACGACATGGACATCAACTGCGGCGTGATCCTCGAAGGCACGCCGCTCCCGGTCGTCGGGCGGCAGATCTTCGAGGAGGTCCTCGCGGTGGCCTCCGGCAAGAGGAGCAAGAGCGAGCTCTCCGGCGTCGGCGAGGAGGAGTTCGCGCCCTGGATCATCGGCCCCGTGATGTGAGCGAGGGCGAGCGACGAGGCGCCGAGCTCGCGGGCCGGGAGCTCCTTCACGGGGATCGGCGCTGGCGGGGGTGTCTCTGAGGCGGGGGGCAGCGGCGGCCAGCCCGCGGAACATGCGCAATCAACGGCGCGGGTGCCGCGAGAACGGTCCGAGTCACCGATCACGAATGGCCCGACGGGCCTCGTGAGGCGTCACATGGTTCGCTCAGCAGCACGCGAGGGAAGCGAACATGCGTCATATCGTAAATCCCCGTGAAAAGACCACTCGGATGAGAGGCGCCAGGATCACGCGCACAGAATCGACACAGGTGGGATCGGGGAACTCCATGAAAGAGAGCTTCACGTTCGCATGTTTGGCCGTGCTCATTCCGTTCGCGTCCGCGTATGCGGATCAGGGTGGTTTCACGAACTCGGGCGGCTCGTTGTCGGCAGGAAGCAGCGTCGCGAACCCGCCGGGCACGCTGACGATCGCCGGCGGCACTCTGACGTTCCAATCCACCGACGGGACGACAGCGATTGCCGCCACCTTTTCGGAGAGTTCGACTGTGAAGAGGTGCTCGGGCGGCGGCCGAGGCCGCCCCGTGACCTGCAGCTCTACCTTCACGGGGACCTTCAGCGGCACGCTGACGGTGAACGGAGCGGTGCAAGCGATCAACGGTTCAACTTCCCAGGTCTACGGAACCAACGGGGTCGTTGTCACGGGCACGACCGGCTACAATTCCGCGTACACGCCGTTCTATTTCTCGAACACCGGCCAGATTCTCAGGTCCGATGACTTGAACGGCACCAATCTGATCTCGTACGGAACACAGGGCAGCGATGTTGGGCAGTTTTACGGGGCCTACGGGATCGCGGTGGATTCCGCCGGCAGAATCTACGTGGCCGATACGTACAACGCGCGCATCGTCCGTATCGATGATATGAACGGCACCAACTGGACCAGCCTCGGCACCTATGGCTCGGACGTCGGACAATTCAACAATCCCTCGGGCATCAGCATCGATCCGGCCGGCAAGATTTACGTGATGGACACGGGCAATAACCAGCTGGTCCGAATGGACGACATGAACGGCACGAACTGGACCACGTTGAGCGGGATCGGATCCGGTGACGGCCAGTTTGCGCAATACGTCGCGCCCGTCGCGTTCGACGCGAGTGGACGGATTTACATCGCGGATACCGGGAACAGACGGATCGTGCGTATGGACGATACGAGCGGCACCAACTGGACTACGTTGACACAGTCCCCGGTCATTGGCATGTACATCTTTTCCTTCGGATCTCCCATTGGAGTTGCGGTGGACGCGGCCGGCAGGATCTATGTCGCCGACGCCTATCAGCCCAAGGTGATTCGCGTCGACGATATGACGGGCAGCAATTGGACGTCCAGAAGTCTCGGTTCCGGCGCTAACCCTCACAGCATTGCCGTCGACTCGAGTGGAATGGTTCTTGTTGGGGGAGGCGGCGCACAAATTGTGGACAACATGGCGGGGGTTCTCACCTCATCCAGCACGTTGACTGCCTACTATGGCCCCTCCTACGTCTTTGGCGCGACTCCCGTTCCGCTGCCCACTCCGCGTCCTTCGGCGATCAGCTTTTCGCCTCCGACGTTGACATTCTCGCAGGACGTGGGAACCACCAGCGCCGCCCAGACCATCACCATCACCAACTTCGGGGGCAGCCCGCTGAACGGATTGGCTTTCTCCACGAGCGACGGTTTCTCGGAAACGAACGACTGTCCGGCGGCTCTGTTGGCGGCATCCAACTGCACGGTGTCCGTCACGTTCACGCCGGAGGCCGCTGGTTCGGTAACAGGGGCGCTGAACGTGAGCGACGACTCCGGAAACTTGGGTTCCACACAAGTGGTCCCGCTCAACGGCACGGGAACCATATCGGCCGCCCCCCCCACCCCATAAGATCGTCCACGAGCAAGGACGTCAGCGGTCGCCCTGAATTTTCGTGGGGTGACCAGCGCTCCCACGACACCCAAAATCCAGATTTAGACATCCGTCTTGACCCGGCGAAGTATCGCGATATCGTGGTATCGCGATGACGCGACTGATCACGACCAACTTGCGCGCTCAGCTCTGAACGACGGTGACGACGAGGCCGATCGAGGCGAGGATGTTGCCGACGCGCACGCACTCGGCCTCGGGGCCGATCTTGACGACCGCCTTGCCGGTGTTGTGGACCTGCCAGGCGATCTCCCACCCCTCGGCCTCGCTGCAGGCGATCGCCTTCTGGAGCTGCTTCACCACCTGCTCGAAGGTGTGACACTCGCAGTTGTGCAGGATCGTCATCCACGGCGGGGCGACCGCCTCGTCGACGACGTCCTCGGTCTCGGGCTTCGGGACGACTTGCTCCACCATGCCGCCGCCACCCCGGACTAGTTTACCCCTTGACCTCTTTGAGGAGCTCCCGCGCGATCAGGAACTTCATGATCTCGTCCGAGCCCGCGCCGATCCGCATGAGGCGCGCGTTGCGGAAGATCGCCTGCACCGGGAAGTCGGTCGTGTAGCCGATCCCGCCCAGGACCTGCATCGCGTGGTCCACGACCTTCCAGACGGCCTCGGCGGTGAAGAGCTTGGTCACCGCGCTCTCGCGCTGGGCCGGCACGCCCGCGTCGATCATCTTCGCCGTCCGATAGATCAGCTGCCGCGCGGCGTCGAGGCACGTGTACATCTCGGCGAGCTTGAAGGAGACGCCCTCGAAGGTCGCGATCGGCTGCTTGAACTGGACGCGCTTGGTCGAGTATTCCGCGGCGATCTCGAGCGCGCGGCGCGCGCTGCCGAGCGACGCCATGCAGTAGGTGACGCGCTCGGTGTCGAGCTCGTCCATGAGGACGTGGTAGCCGCCGTGGAGCGGCCCGAGCAGGTTCTCCCGGGGGAGGTCCACGTCGTCGAACTCGATCAAGGCGTTGTCCATCCAGTCGGCCATGATGACCTCGTCGAGCTGCCGCCGGATCGTCACGCCAGGATGGTCCATGGGCACGATGAACGTGGACATCCCCTTGTGCGGGTGCGTCCCCGTGTCGGTGACCGCGAAGAGCGTCACGTAGTCGGCGAGGCCGCCGCCCGTGATGAACCGCTTCTGGCCGTTGATGACCCAGCGGTCGCCCCGGAGGGCGGCCCGCGTCTGCATCCGCGACGTGTCGCTGCCGATCTGGGGCTCGGTGATCGCGATCGCGGCGAGCTCCTCGCCCCTGAGGCGCGGCGGGATGTGCCGGCGCTTCTGCGCTTCGGTCCCGTAGCGGAGGATCGAGATGGTCCCGAGCGTGAGGGAGACCGACCGGATCGTGTCGGCGGGGTGGCCCGCGGCCGCGAGCTCCTCGTCGATGAGGCATTCGGCGACGACGCCCCGGCCGTTGCCGCCGTACGCCTCGGGGAAGAGCGCGCCGGTCAGCCCGGCTTCGCCGATGCGCCCGAGATAGGCGCGCGCCATCTCGCGCAGCAGGCGGCGCCGCTCGGGCCCCGGCGCGTGCTGGGCCTTGATCTCCTTCACCCGGCGGTGCGCCTCGGCGGACGTCGGCAGGATCTCCTGCTGGGCGAAGGCCCGCGCCGCGTGCATGAGCCGCTGCTCCTCCGGCGTGTAGAGGAACGTCTGGCCGCTCGAGACGGACCAGCCGCCGGGCATGGTCAGGTCGGGGAGGCCGATGGCACGGAACAGCTCGGGGTCGAAGCTCACTGGGCTACCCTCCCTGCGTCATTCGAGCGGGGACCGCGAGCCTGGGGCGGGCGTAGAACGGTACGCTCGAACGCCCGCTCGCCGAGGGTCCGGTGGTTCTTCTTGGGCACGAGCGCCGTGCGCCGGAATGCCGATCGAGAAGACGAGCGGCCCCAGGACCAGCCGCTGCTTGTGCTGGGTGTGCTTCTCGGCGTAGTTCGCGTCCGAGTGGATCGGGTGCTGATTCATCGTCAGGAGGGCGAACCAGGTGCAGTCCGCCTCGCTGATCGTTCGCCCCGGCCAGTGGCGGAAGACCTCGCCGATCGTGAACTCCTCGAGATAGCGTCCGTAGGCCATCGGGCCGCTCAGCGAAGATGGGCCGCGAGCAGGAGGACGACGAGGCCGCCCGCGCCGAGCCCGCTCCGGATCCAGTGCAAGCGGCCCCAGCGACGGAGGAGCGCGCCCGCGTCTCGATCGTCGAGCGGGGCGCTCGCCAGGAGCCGGCGGGTGGTCGGCATGACCATGAGAAGCGTGAACGGCACCGCGGCACCGACAACGACGCCGCCGAGCGCCCAGGCCCACGCGGACGTCACGAGCGCCGCGGCGAGCCCCGACGCGAAGGTGAGGCTCGCGAACGCGGCCTGCCACGGCGCGGCGCGCCTGTAGCTCGAGCGGAACGCGATCCGCGCGGCCGCCGGCCCGGTCTCCATCCGTGCCGGGTGCTCCACGAGGGAGACGTAGAGCGCCCAGGCGGCGAAGAGCGCGGCGCCGGCGATCGCGGGGGTCTCGAAGGCTATGGCCATGCGGGATCGGCCACCGCCGGGCGGCGTGACGCGCGGACGAGCTCGGCGGCGAGCGCGCGGCGCTCGGCGTCGTTGCCCGTCGGCGTCACCAGGAGGTGCGCGGCGTCGCGGTAGTAGCGCTCGACCGGGAACTCCGCCGTGTAGCCGTAGCCACCGTGGATCCGCATGGACTCGAGCGTGACGTCGTAGGCCGTGTCGGAGGCGTAGATTTTCGCCATCCTGAGGCGGTCCGCGTCGAGCCCGTGCTCGGCGGCCGCCTCGGCGAGGAGGCGCGCGGCGGTGATCCGCGTCGCCATGTCGGCGAGTTTGAGCTGGATCGCCTGGTGCTGGGCGATCGGCTTGCCGAACGCGGTGCGCTGCTGCGAGTAACGGAGCGCCGCCTCGAAGGCCGCCTGGGCCACGCCGACGGCGGTGGCGGCGGCGCCGAGGCGCGCGAGGGCGAGGGCGGCGGCGATCGGCTCGTCGCCGCGCCCGGGGGAGCCGAGGACGTCGCGCGCGGCGAGCCGGGCACAGGCGAAGGCGACCGCGCACGGGTCCACGCCGCGAAGCCCGAGCGTGGCGACGGGCTCGCCGAGCCGGACGCCTGGTGTGTCGCGGCCGACGAGGAGCGTGACGGAGCCCGACTCCGCGCGCGCCTCGACGAGGAACCCCGCCACCCGCGTCGCGTTGTCCGTGGGCGGTGCGGCGCCCTCGAGGCGCCAGCCGTCGCCGTCACGGGCCGCCGCGACCGTCCCGCCGCGTTCCCACGTCCACAGCGCGGCGCCGCTTGCCATCGGCGCCAGGATCCGGTGCTTCTGCTCGTCGGTGCCGAACCGCGCGAGCGCGTGCGCGACCGCCGCGTGCCGGGCGACGACGGTGGCGAGCGCGGCCGAGCCGCGCGCGAGCTCCTCGACGAGCATCGCGTAGGTCCGGACGTCGAGCCCGAGACCTCCCCAGTCCTGCGGGATCACCGCGCCCAGCACGCCGAGGTCGGCGAGCGCCCCGACGAGCTCTGCGGGGTAGGCCCCCGCGCGATCCAGCTCCTGGCACACGGGGGCCACGTCCTTGTCGACGACCTGGCGGACGGCGAGCACCATCTGGCGGCGCTCGAGGGCCTCGCCCTCGCGCGAGGTCAGGGCGCCCAGGCGCTCGCCGTAGCGCTCCGCGAGCTGTCGCGCGATGAGGGTCCGCTGGATCTCGTTCGTGCCCTCGCCGATGAGCATGAGCGGTGTGTCGCGGTAGTGGCGCTCGACGGCGCGATCGGCCCGCGTGCCGGCCGGACCGTGCAGCGAGAGCGCCGTCACGGCCAGCTCCTGCGCCGTCTCCGAGGCGAAGAGCTTCGCCATGCCCGCCTCGAGGTCGCAACGCTCGGCGCGGTCCTTCATCGCCGCCGCCCAGTAGGTGAGGAGACGCGCGGCGTCGAGCCGGGTCGCCATGTCCGCGAGCGCGGGCGGCGGCTCGGCAGGCGCTCCCGCCAGGTGCGCGAGCGTGTCGTCGTACGCCGCCTGGGCCACGCCGACGGCGCGGGCGGCGATGTTGATCCGGCCCGTCTCGAGACCGCTCATCACGTGCTTGAAGCCGTGCCCCTCGACACCCCCGACGAGATTCGCCGCCGGCACCAGACAGTCCTCGAAGAGGAGCTCGGCCGTGTCCACGCCCTTGTAGCCGAGCTTCGCGAGGGACTTGACGACTCTGAGGCCGGGGTGACCCTTCTCGACGACGAAGCACGACATGCCGCGATGGCGCGGCTCGGCCGTCGGGTCGGTCAGCGCGAGGAGGGCGAACGTGTTGCCCTCGCGGCCGTTGGTCACGAACATCTTCGTCCCCGAAATGACGTACTGGCTTCCGGACCGGCGCGCCACGGTCCGGATGGCCTGCACATCCGAGCCCGCGTGCGGCTCGGTGAGGCACAGGCCGCCGCGCGCCTCGCCGCGCGCGAAGCGGGGGAGGAAGCGCCGGCGCTGCTCCTCGGTGCCGTGGTGGAGGACGATGAGCGCGGCCATCGCGTGGCTGTTGATCACGCCGGCGAGTGACATGAAGCCGCGGCACAGCGTCTCGACGACCCGGGCGTACGTCGTGACGTCGAGCCCGAGCCCGCCGTAGGCCGTGGGCACGAGGGCGCCGAAGAGACCGAGGTCGCGCATGCGCGCGACGAGCTCGTGGGGGTAGCGGTCGGCGTGCTCGAGCGCCGCGGCGCTCGGGCGCACCTCGCGCTCGACGAAGTCGCGGACTCGGCCGATCAGCGGATGAACCACACTGACCCGATAGTACAACACGACCGGCTAGGCGTAGTCGTCGAGCACAACGACGCCGATACCTTCCCCCTTGAGGCGTCGCAGACGAGCGTCGTTGGTGACGAACGCGTCGGCCTTCTCGCTCAGCGCCGTGGCTGTCAGGAGCGCGTCTGGCGTTCGGACGCCGTAGGCGGCCCTGAGACGCGCCGCCTCCCGCGCGATCCGGTAGTCGGGCGGAATCAGCCTGGTGTTGGGAAGAGAGAGGATGAACCGCTCGAGTACCGCCAAACGGTCGCGCCGCCCCTCCATGAAGGGCTGGACCAGCAACTCCGTCACCGAGAGCGTGGACAGCACCGCGAGCGGGGAGCCTTCGGCGATCGCGGCGAACACGGCCTCGGTCAGCTCGGCGTAGGGCTCCACGTCTTCGAGGTGATAGATGAGGATGGAGCTGTCGAGCGCCACTTTGCGGAGCCGTTTGAGCTCGCCGAGGAAGCGCGCTCGCTTTACGGCCACGACCTGCGCTGCCTCTCGACATAGCGCTCGACCGCCCGCCGGGTCTTGCCCCACGTGCCCTTCAGCGAGCCCCGGGTGATTCGCGCGTACACCCGCGGCCGGGTCAGGATGACCCGTCCGTCCTCGAGCCGCGCGAGCAGGTCGTCCCCCTCCTTCACGCCCAGCGCGTCCCGCATCTCCTTCGGGATCACGAGCTGCCCCTTTCGACTCACTCTTACCGATCGGCTTAAGGTCATACGATTCCCTCCAACGTAAGACAATACCAGATTGCGTAGGGCGACGGAATGGAGGCGGCCTCGCCGTCGAAGACGCTTTCGGGAGCCGGGCCAGCGCGGCTACACTGTGGCTGGGATGTCCCTCGACGACCTCGTCCTGCGCCTCCAGCGGTGGCTCGACCGGCTCGTGCGGCGGCTCTACCGCGGCCGGGCACCCGAGGCGACGCGACGCCGTGTGCTGATCGTCCAGATCGACGGCCTCTCGCGCTCCGTGCTCACGCAGGCGCTCACGGACGGCACGGCACCCTTCCTCGCGCGGCTCGTCCGGCAGCGGGGCTGGCGGCTCACGCCGATGAGCGTCGGTCTGCCCACCTCCACGCCGGCCTTCCAGATGTCGGCCATGTACGGCGTGCGGCCGGACATCCCCGGCTTCCACTACCACGACAAGCGCCGCCACGCCGACGTGTACTTCCCGCGCGGGCAGGACGCCCTGCGGGTCGAGGTGGCGCAGGCGCAGGGCCGCCGCGGCATCCTCGCCGACGGCAGCGCCTACGGCTGCGTCTTCACGGGCGGCGCCACGAGCAACCTCCTGACGTTCGCGATGATGCGGCGGCCGAGCGGCGCGGGCCTGCTCTGCCTCGTCTCGCAGCTCGTCGTCGTCGGCTGGGTCCTCGTGAAGTGCTGCGTGCTCTCCGGGATCGAGCTCGCCCGCGCCCTCCTCCGCTTCGTCGCCGACCCCCTCGGGGAGAGCGCGCGGGGATGGCGCTGGCTCGCCATCAAGGTCGGGATCTCGGTGTGGCTCCGCGAGCTGTTCACGCTGGCCGCCGCGCGCGACCTGTACGCGGGCGTGCCGGCGGTCTACGTGAACTACCTCGACTACGACGTGTTCGCGCACGCCTACGGCCCGCGTCACCGACGCGCGCGCCGCGCCCTCCGTCGCATCGACCGCTCGATCCACCGGCTCTGGCGCGTGCTGCGGCGCGTCCCGGAGCACCGCTACGACCTCTACGTCCTCTCCGACCACGGCCAGGCGCAGTGCACGCCGTACGCGCGCCTCTCCGGCGGGAAGCCCATCGAGCAGGCCCTCTTCGAGGACCTCCTCGATCCACTCGCGGTGCATGCAGAGCGCAGGCCCGCCGGCCGCGCGCGACGCGTCGT